>Ga0326726_10005838_pt1 | contig 11120 bp, 10 predicted proteins | sample MHFenrmetagenome_2_FD_207603 | JGI IMG/M metagenome (GOLD analysis project Ga0326726, IMG submission 207603) | Lab enriched peat soil microbial communities from Michigan Hollow, Ithaca, NY, United States - MHF15MN | ecosystem: Environmental > Terrestrial > Soil > Wetlands > Peat | place: USA...
TCGCGGCGTCGCGCGCGAAGATCGCGCAGCGCTATCAGGAGCAGCTGGCCACGCTCGATCGCCTCAAGAAGGAAAAGGCCTCGTGGCGGCGCGATCGCGAGCTGCGCGGTAGCCTCGCCGACTCGGCCGATACCGCGAACCAGCTCGCGGCGCTGAACCAGCAGCTCGCGACCGCGAACGACGCGCTCGTGAAGGCGCGCCACGACCTCGTCGCCGCGATCGATCGCGAGCTCAAGACTGGCGCCGCGGGCGCGCGTGCGACCCAGCTCGCGCAGCTGCGCGCGCAGGTCGACGCCAAGCTCGGCCCGGCGCCGAAGAAGATCGTGTTGCCCGATGCCGAGATCGATCCGAGCGCGGATCCCGAGGATCTCGACCAGCAGGCGCAGGTGATCGCCGAGACCGAGAAGCAGCTCGCGAGTCAGGTCGCCGGGCTCGACGAGCAGGCCTCGGAGCTCGCGCACGTCGCCGATCTGCGCAAGCACAACGAGCGCGCCAAGGATCTGATGCTGTCGGAAGACGATCAGCCGCACCGCAATGCACAGCACTCGACCGGCGGCAGCCGCGAGGACACGCTGGCGCAGCCGGCCCCGACGACCGGCGGTGCAGGCGGCGGCTCCGGCGGTGGCACCGACACCACGTTCGGCGGCGGAGCGTCCACGCCGTCGTTCGAGGCCGAGGCCACGTTCGTGCTCGGCGAGGTGATCGATCGGTCGACGATCGAGGGCCTGTCGCGCGCGCAGCGCTCCGGCGATCCGGCGAAGCGCGCCGAGGCTGCCAAGCAAGCGCGCGATGCGGTCGCGGCGCGACTCGATCAGCTACGGAAGAAGCGCACGCAGATCGAGCAACGCGCGAAGCAGCTGCGCAAGCACTAGCGCCCTGGAACTGAAGTTCGCAACCACCACGGCGGCGGATCGAGTCAGCGCGCGATCAGCGGGAACACCGCCGCGAGCGCGACGAATACGCCGGCGATGACCCACAGCGAGAGCGTCGCCTCGGTGGATCCGAGGACGAGCGCCGACTCGTCGGCGTTCGCGGGGTTGACGAAGACGTCGACCGTGGCGCCGACCGGGAAGCGAGCGGCGAGCTTCGCAGCGGTCGCGCGCGACGTCGTTGCCATCTGCGGGCCGCGGTCGATCGCATCGGCGCGCTTCTCGACGCCTCCGACGACGTACGTGTACTCGATGTGCGGTACGAGGCGATCGACGACGCGCGTCTCGGCGGCGTTGAAGCGCGAGCGCTCCCACCGGCGCTGGCGAACGTCGGACACCACGACGGTGCCGGAGGTCTTCGTCCAGCCGCGCGGAGCGGTCGCAGCGCGTCGCGCGCGCCACGCGGAGACCACGAGGATGCTCGCCACGAGCACCAGGAGCGCCGTGATGATCAGGACCAGCGGAAGCGGCACCCGTCGAGCTTACCGTGTCCAGCGCACGCCGGCGCCGAGCACGATCGCGCTGCCGCCGTAGCTCGCGGGCATCGTGTCGGCGCTCGTCGTATCGCGACGCGCGAGCCACATCCGCTCGGCGAACGCGTCGACGACCCACTCGGTCGCGAGGCGCCAGCTCGCGCCGGCGGTGAGCCCGAGGCGGTTGCCATCGGGCGACGTGGGGACGAGGTGCTCCACCGGCACCGGCGACGGATCGAAGTACGCGCCGCCGCGCGCGGTGAGGCGATCGCGATGCCACTCGGCGCCGGCGCGGATCGCGAACGTGTCGTGCCAGTCGTCGGTCTCGATCGCCGTCGGGGTCGACGGGTTCGCGAAGCCGACCGTGGTGTCGCGATGCACGCTCCAGCGCGTGTACTCGAGGTCGGCGACGGTCGTGACCTCGCCGCGGCGCCAGCGCGCGCCGAGCACGACCTGATCCGGAAGCGTCATCGACGTGTGCGCCTGTTGATCCGGCGTCTTGTCGGCGAACGCGTCGGGGGCGGTGAAGTTCGCCGGGCCCGTGAAGTCGAGGGTGGTGCGCCCTCGGTAGGTGAGCCCGACGGCGAGGTCGGGACGCGGCGTGTAGAACGCGGCGGCATCGACGCCGACGCCGTGGCCGGAGAGATCGATGCGCACGTCACCCTGGGTGTCGATGAAGTCGAGGCCGCGCTCGAGCTGGAGCCGGCCGGCATCGGCATGCATGCCGGCGGAGACGCGCACGGCGCCGAAGCTCCACGCGACGAACGGTGCGGCGCGAAGCACCATCAGCTGGGTCGCGATCGCCTGCGTCGCGCCGGGCCACATCGCGGGCCACGTCACGCCGCCGCCGAACGGCACGCCGATCGCGACGCCCGCGGCCCAGCGATCGCGCGCGAAGCTCGCGTCGAGGTGCGGTGGGGTCGACCACGCGCCATCGTTCGACGCGGTCCAGTCTGCACCGCGCGCCTCGAGCGACGGGCGAGCGAGGGCGAGCGACAGCCCGACGCGCCAGCCCCCGCCGTCGGCGAGCGCCGCGGGATCGTGCCACGCGGCACCCGGATCGTCGTCGCGCCCGACGCCGGCGCCGCCGGTCCCGGCCGAGACCGCGTTCTGTTCGCCGACCGCGAGGCCGCCGGCGTGGGCGGCCGACGTGACGAGGAGGAGCAGGGCTGGAGCGGTCTTCATGGCCGGACAGGAACGACGCGAGCTCGCGCGTGCCTCGCAGATATTCGGGCTCGATCGGGATGGTGAGGAAACCGTGCTCGGCGACGTAGTCGCGGCGTGGCGCGCCCGTCACCTGCTCGAGCAGCTTCGTGTTCGCGTTCGGGATGATGAAGTCGAGCGTGGCCATCTGCAGCATCAGCGCGCGCGCGCCGGTGATCGGGCCGAGATGCTGCGGATCGACGGCATCGAGGAACCAGTGCGCGACGGTGAGGAACCGCCGGCCATCGAAGCTCGCGCGGTCGATGTGCTGGCGCGTGAAGAACGCGTCGAGTTGCGCCGAGAAGAACGTCGAGTCGTCGAACAACGGGATCAGCCCGGCGCCGGGGACGTTGAGCACCGCGCGCGAGATATCGGGCGCCGTGCCGAGGAAGACCGCGCCCATGATGCCGCCGAGCGATTGGCCGGAGTAGTAGATGCGTGACGTGTCGACCGGGCGGCCGAGGACCGCGCTCCAGTTGCCCTGGCGCAGCGCGCGATCGAGCGCGCCGAGGTCGACCAGCGCCTGCTGCATGTGATCCTTCGAGTTCGCGATGTGATCGATCTCGAGGAACACGGCACCCGAGGCGATCGGCGTCGAGATCACGCCGAACGTGGCGAGGTGGTTGCCGTTGCCGTTCGCGTCGACGCACTTGCCGACGTCGTTGCACGTCGAGCCCGCCTGGCACGGGTCGAGCGACGCCAGGCTGCCGTCGAGCGGGTTGACGACCGAGATCGGGCCGCCCTTCGCGCAGTACGTACGATCGCCGTGATACGGGAAGTCGATCGAGATCGCGGCGTAGCCCTTGGCGGCGAGCGCGTCGCCGACCGCGAGCACGAAGCGGCGCTCGGTGACGAGGCCGTGACCGAAGATCACGACCGGCATCGGGCCGGCGGCCGGGTTCTTCGGCACGGTGATCGTGAACTTGATCGACTCGACGGTGTGCGAGCCATCCGTGCGCCACGCGCGCGTCGACGGATCGAGGAAGATCGGCGACTCGATCGTGCCGTGATAGACCGCGCCGACGTTCAGGATCGAGCCGATGCCGAACGGGAAGTCGAGCAGCGCCTCGCCGGGCGTCATGTGGACGAGGTTCGCGGGCTCCGGGCTGGTCGCGAACGTCTGCGCGCGCGTGCGGAGCTCGGCGAGCGGCGCCGCGACGGTCATGGTCGTGAACGGCCACGCGGCGAGCACGTGATCGCGACCGAGGACGTCGAGCGCGGCGACCAGCTCGGTGCGCGAGGCCTCGAGCTTCTTCGCGTCCTTGTCGCTGACGCCCTGGACCTGGCTCTTGTCGTCGACGAGGACCGGCGCGTGCGAGCGCAGGAAGTGGCCGATCGGCATGATCGTCGGCGGCAGGCCCGCGGCATCGCGCACGGTGTCGCCGACGACCACGGTGTACGGCGTGTGCTCGTCGAGCCGGCCGGCCTTCGGGGTGACGATGATGTGGGTCTTGTCGGCGAGCAGCTCGACGGTTGCCGGCACCTGCACGGGCGTGCCGGCGAGCTTGTAGAGCACGATCGACGCCTCGGAGATCGTCGCCGGATCGGCGGGGCCGGTGAGCTCGAACAGCTGGCTGCCCGACAGCGCGAAGCCATCGAATTCGCCGAGCCGGCCCTTGGCCTCGACCTCGGTGGGCGAGTCCCACGGCGCCGCGGGCGCGTCGACGTGGTGCGTGGTGGGATCGAGCATCAGATCGATCGGCAGCGGGATGCGCTGCGACGGCTGATCCATCGCGAGCTCGGTGCGCGTGGTGATCGTGAACGCCCACAGCGACGCGACCTCGGCGCGCGGCAGGCCCTGCGCCTCGAACGCGTCGAACGCGGGCGCGAGGTCCTCGCGGATCCCCTCGAGTCGCTTCGCGTTCGCGACGCGCTCGTCGTGCGTGTTGCCGGGGAACGCGAACTCGTGCTCGGGCACGTCGAGGCGCGTGGTCTGGCGCAGGAAGTAGAACGCGGCATCGCACTCGACGCGCTCGCCGGCGAGCCCCTTCGCGCCGTGCGTCCCGCCGCGCAGCACCGCGACGTACCGATCGCCGCGTTGCCAGCCGGTGCGCGGTGGATCGATCTGCACGTGCTTGCCGTCGGCGGTGACCGAGACCCGCACGTCGGCGACGCGCTCGGGCACGGCGCCCCAGTGCCACACTTGCAGGGTCGACGTGTCGAGCGAGGTCGGATCGATCGCGCCCGTGAGGTCGACGGTCGCGGACATCAGGCTCGACCAGCCGTCGAGGGTCTCGAGGTAGGTGTAGAACTCGGTCTCGGCCGGCGTCAGCTTCGCGCGGTCCGCGTCGGTGTCGTTCGGCAGATCGAGGCGCTTCGCGACCGCATCGCGGAGCACGTCGGTCGGCATCGGGATCACGCGGGCGTCCGGATCGAAGCGCGCGTGGATCAACGTCGGTGGCGGGTCGAGCCCGAGGTCGGTACAGCCGGCGATGGCGACGACAATGAGCGCGAGTTTGTGCACGGGTCCTCCCACGACGAGCACGGTTTTGCGCGCGTATTGAAAACGAGTCAAGAGACGACTTCGGCAATCGCGATTACCACACCTGACAATCGACTCTCTTGTGAGTCATAATACCTAAATGACTCACGGCCGGCCGCGCGCCACCCCACTGTCCGAGCTGGTCGACGGCGCGGTCCCGCCGCCGCGCACGACGCCGCTCGACGTGCTCGCGCTCGCGCGCACGAAGTGGCTCGCCGGTGAGCGCCTCGATATCGGGCGCCTCGCGAACGAGCTCGGCGTCGGGCGCGCGACGGTGTTTCGCTGGGTCGGCACGCGCGAGAACCTCTACGGCGAGGTGTGCTCGGCGCTGTTCGCGAAGGAGCTCGCACGCGCGCGCGGTGCCGCGAGAGGCACCGGGCTGACCCGGCTCGTCGACATCATGGAGCGCCTGCTGCGCTCGCTCGCGGCCGCCGGGCCGCTGCGGCGGTTCGTCGCCGAGGATCCCGAGCTCGCGCTGCGCGTGTTGACGTCGCGGGCGAGCCCGGTCCAGGTCCGCTGCACGGTCGCGATCCAGGAGCTCGTCGAGGAGCTGGTCGCGACCCCGGCGCTGCCTCCCGCCGAGCTCGCGTACATCGTCGTGCGGATCACCGAGTCGTTTCTCTACCGCGACGTGATCACCGGTGACGAGGCGGACATCGAAGCGGCGATCCGCGCGATCCGGCTGCTCCTCGTCGCGAAGCCGCTGCGCCGCAAGCGATCGTGAGCTGCTACCGTCGCGGCGGCGCCGTCAGAACGCCGCCGGCTGACGATTTTTCGTGCCGCCCGGTGGCGCGCCGCCGTCCCTTTTCGGCATGAGGCATCTCTCTCGGTTCGCGGCTCGGATCGCCGGCGTCGCGGTCGCGGTCGCGCTCGCGGCGCCGGTGGCCGCGGCCCCCGCACAACCCGCGCTGATCATGGTCGAGGTCGACGAGGACCTCGGCTACAGCTCGTTCCTCCACCCGCTGCCGAACGCCACCACGGAGCCGGGCGGCCTCGTCGTCCCGACGGATGCCGACGCGGAGTGGTTCAAGATCGGCCTCCAGCCGGGTGACATCATCCGCTACTCCAACGGCAACGCGGTCACCGGCCGGCTCCTGATCGGCGACGGCATCACGATCCTCGACGTCGTGCGTGGCGGCAAGCCGATGGTGCTGCACGTGACGATCCACGCGAAGTCGACGCGCGAGGTGAAGCTGACCGATTACCAGTTCGACGAGCTCGTGGCGCTCACCGCGCGCGCGCCGCTGTCGACCCCGGTCACGCTCCACAACAAGCCCAGCGGCGTGCGCATCAGCGACATCCTGGTCTCGCTGCACGTCCGGCTCGAGGTCGGCGACATCGTGCGCTCGATCGGCACCCAGCCGATCCGCACCGATGCCGACCTCGTGACGGCGCTGCAGAACCTGCCGGTCGGGGCGACGCCGATCCTCGTCGACCACTTCGATCGGCCGCTGACGATCACTGTCACGCGCGAGGCCAAGCTCGACTTCAAGACCATCGAGAAGCGGTCCGCGACGCACTTCCGGATCCCGCGCGAGATCGCCGCGGCGCTCGGCAACGACCCGTTGCTCGTCCAGCGCGGCGCGAGCTCGGTCCCGGTCGCGCGCAACGGCAAGGTCCATGGTCTGAAGGTGATCGAGATCGAGCGGGACTCGATCTGCGCCGCGCTCGGGCTCGAGAACGACGATATCGTGCTCGATCTCGATGGCCACTCGATCGACACGATGACGGACCAGTTCCAGACCGCGAGCGACCTCGGCGAGGCGACGACGATCACCGCGCACGTCGAGCGGCGTGGCAAGAGGCTCGACCTGACCTACACGATCGCGAAGTGATCAGCGGCTGTACACGATGCCGCCGTAGAACACGGCGCGCTGGAACGCGAGGTCCATGGTGGTGCCGAGGATGTTGCGCCAGTACGCGACGCGACCCTCGATCGTCCACTCCGAGGTGAGCTTGCGGGCGACGTGGAGCTGCGCCGAGCTGCGGTTCTCGTCCTCGATGTTCGTGAACTCGGCGTGCTGGAGGTCGCGCTGCACGAGCAGGCCGTCGAGGTACTGGTCGATCTGGAGGATCGCGAGCAGCGACACGTAGGTCTTGCCGACGGACATCGTGCCGGAGGCGAGCACGCGGTGCCGCGCGAACGACTGCCCGAAGCTGTTCGAGTCGATCACGGTGAGCTGGTAGCCGATCGAGGCGACCTGGCGGCCGACCCACGTCAGCTCGACGCCGGCGCGCGACGCGCGATCGCGGCGCGGGAGATCGGTCGAGGCCGAGCACTGCGGATCGGGAGGCGAGTTGGGCGGGCAGGCGTTGACGAACGCGCGCGCGCCGTAGGTGCGAGCCTCGATGCCGAGCGTGGTGGCGAGCTCGAGGCTGCGGGCGCCGCCGGCGGGTTGCCACAGCATCAGATCGAGACGCGCGCTCGCGACCGGGCCGGACCAGTCGAACAGGTGCGCGGGCTCGGTGGGCGGTTTGTAGACGAAGTCGCGCGCGCCGAAGCCGAGGCTCAGGCGGTGATCGTCGCCCGAGTGCGCGGTGACGAGCAGGTCGGCGCCGAGGTTGCGGAACGTCCGGGCGCCGTACTGATCGTCGAGCGCGAACGCGTCGGCCGCGGTCACGCCGATGCCGGCGGCGACCGGGCGATCGCCGAGCGGGTGCAGCCAGCGCGCATCTCCCGCGAGCAGGGCGACGTCCTCGACGGAGACGCTGCGATCGCCGGCGACGCGCGTGAGATCGGCGAGGTGCAGCGAATAGGCGCCGCCGAGCGCGTTGGCCTTGCGATCGGCGCGCGCGCCGATGCGAAGCACGGGCGACACGACCGGGCTGGTGTCGAGGCCGGGGCCGGTCTCGACGCGCTGCACGTTGGTGTCGACCTCGGTGCCGGCCTCCGCGGTGACGGTCCACGGGCTGGCGTGCGCGCGTGCGGCGATCACGATCGCAAGGCCCGCAACGCGACGCATGGCCGCATCGTATCTCGGCCGCGGTCGTGGTAGGGCAGGGCATGCGTCTCGTCACGTTCCTCCTCGCCATCGCGTTCGCCGCCGGCTGCCAGGGCGATCCGCAGAAGTGCGAGCAAGCGGTGCGCAACTACGCCTCGCTCATCTACTGGAAACAGGCCGACAAGGAGATCGCCGCCGCGCCGCCGGACCAGCGCGAGGCGATGCGCAAGGACAAGCTCGCCGAGTTCCAGGCGCAGCTCGACAAGGGGCTACAGACCCTGGTCAGTCAGTGCACGTCGGCCAACAACAAGGATCAGGTCAACTGCATGATCGAGGCGAAGACCGCCGAGCAAGCCAAGGAATGCTCGGGTCATTGAGATTCCGCGACAGCGATGTCGCGACGCGGGCGACCTGATCGCGCAAGCGCGGAGAATTTCGAGGTGCGCCCCGTGGCATGGGGCGTGCTGAGCGACCGGGCATGCGGAACCTCTCGATCCTGTTCGCGGTCGTCGGCGCGACCCATGTGGCCTCGGCGGATCCGCCGCGCAGCCACGACGTCGGCGTGATCGGTGGTGCCGGCCTCAACATCTCGGCGACCGGTGGGCCGCAGTTCGAAGTCGGGCTGCACGTCCGCGACGTGGTGGCGGTCAGCGGCAGCGCGACGATGATGGGCGAGTGGTATCACGCGATGCTCGCGGCTCGATGGTTTCCGATCGAGGGGACGTGGCGGCCGTACGTGCTCGCGGGCGTCGGCGCGCTGAACCAGGAGGCGCTGTTCGAAAACTTCGTCGTGCTCGGGGTCGGTGGCGAGCATCGCTCGAGCTCCGGCCACTGGGCGATGTTCGGCGAGCTCGCGGTCGATCAGCCGACCTCGGCATCGCGCGACAGCATGCCAGCCACGGTGCGGGCGACCCCGTATCTCGGGCTGGGCGTGCGCTTCTACCTCTAGTGGCGGTGGTCGCGGACCTTCGGATCGGTGGTGGGCTTCGCCGGCTCGCGGTGATCGCGCACGGTCGGGGTCGATTGCGTGCGCGGCGGCGTGACGGTGACCGTGCGGTGATCGCGGATCCCGCCCGACACCGACGTCGTCGTCGACGACGATGACGACATCGTGGACGACAGCGCGTCGATGATCACGGGCACCACGACCGGCGTCTCGATCACCGCGGGGCTCCCGACCACGACCTCGCCGCCGCCGGCGGCACCGAAGCTCACCGACGCGTCGCGCCAGCCACCGGCATTCCACGACCAGGCGGTGCCGGTCCACGTCCAGTGCCCGGCGATCCACTCGGCGCCCGAGAACGGCGCGGTGCCGGGGTTCTCGGCGACGAGCGCCGGCATCGGCGGCCGCTCGCGCGCACCGATCGAGACCAGGTACGCGCGGAGCTCGGTGCGCGCCGTCATCGCGAGCTCGAGCCGGCGCTGTTCGAGACGCACGCGTTCGAGCTCGGCGGCGGCGAGCTGGGCGTCGATCCGCGCCCGTGCTTCGCGCTCGTGCGCCTCGCGGATCTGGATCTCGATCCGCAGCCGCGCCTCGCGGGCCTCGCGCTCCTGGCGCGCGCGCAGCTCGACGCGCGCGCGGAGCTCTGGATCCGCGCCCCACATGATCAGCTGCGCGCGCAGGCGCAGGCGCGCTTCGAGAGCGACCTCGCGCGTGTGGACCTCGATCGCGACCACCTCGCGCTGATGGGCTTCGGCGCGCGCTTCGAGCTCGGCGTGGCCACGGAGCTCGGCCTCGGCGTGGAGCCGCAGCTCGGCGCCGGCGCGGGCCTCGGCGGCGGCGCGGGCCTGCGCCTCGGCGTCGCGCTGACGCTGGCGCAGCGTGACGTCGGCGCCGTACGCGACGAGCTGCGCCTGGAGCTGCGCGCGGGTCTCGAGCGAGGCGGCGTTGATCGCGACCGCGCGTGCCCGTGCCTCGGCATCGAGATCGCGGATGCGCACGATCTCGAAGCCGCCGATCACGTTCGCGTCATCGGCAACGGCGGTCACGCTGCACGCACCGGCCTCGGTCGTGCGCACGTGCACGAGTGTTCCGACGCGCCCGGCCCCGACATCACCGGGCGGGAGCTCGACCGTCATGTCCATCGAGCTGGCGACCGCGGCACCGGCGGCCTGGCCAGCAGCCTGGCCCGAGACGCGCGCGTCGACCGACGCGCTGGCGCCTTGCGCGTGCACGCCGACCGACGGCGCGAACGCACCGACGACGGCGCCGGTGACCGCCGCGGCGGTGTCGCGCTCGTGCTGGCGATCGGCCGCGAGCTGCGCGAGCCTGCGCTTGCGGTAGTCCTCGAATGGCTCTCCGACCGAGCCCTCGCTCGACGCACCGGGGCAGGTGACGCGCCACTCGACGAGCTGGGCGCGTGGCAGATCGAAGCGGAGCTTCAGATCGTAGTCGCCGGCCGCGACCTGGACGCCGGGCGAGCGGGCGGGCTCGGTACCACGTGCGGCCACGAACGCGATGCCGGTCCCGACCCGCTCGGTCTTGAAGTGGCCAGCACAGGCGGTGAGGAGGAGGAGCGTCGAAGCGAGGCGTCGCATGCCCGGACCAATTGCCATCGTCGTGCCTGGCTCGCGGCTTGCGATGGTCATTCCTCACAACGCCATGTCCCCTGCCACTCGACTCAATCTCATCGCGAACTTCGACACCCTCAGCAACGGCAAGCTGGTCCTCGCCAGGGCCGTTTGTGAACGCCAGGGTACTCCCGGTCGTTTCACAGTGGCCCGGACGTTACGGGTCTTCTGGTTCTCGATCGTCCTCGCCGCGTGCGGAGGTGGGCATCGAGCCGACACGTACGCCAAGGCCACCAATGCCCAGCAGGACTGCTGCGAGCACCTGCAAGGCGACTCTCGCGCACAGTGTCTGCAGAAGATCGTGCGCGTCGATGACACCGCGAAGTCGTCGTCGACGAACCAGTCGACCTACGCGTGCGTCGCGGAGCACTTCACGTGCGATGCGTCGACCGGGCATGCCACGCGCGAGAGCGCGCAGGCACAGATCGACTGCATCCAGGATCTCCAGTAGCCTGGAGAAGGTGAGCGCCGACGAGATCGCGAAGCTGGCGAGCCGCGTTCGCTGGCTCGAACATCATCG
>Ga0326726_10005839_pt1 | contig 11118 bp, 6 predicted proteins | sample MHFenrmetagenome_2_FD_207603 | JGI IMG/M metagenome (GOLD analysis project Ga0326726, IMG submission 207603) | Lab enriched peat soil microbial communities from Michigan Hollow, Ithaca, NY, United States - MHF15MN | ecosystem: Environmental > Terrestrial > Soil > Wetlands > Peat | place: USA...
CGTTCTCGCGCGGCGCCACCGGCATGCGCTTCAGCCACCGGGGGGTCACGTGGTGAACGGCGCCGTCTCTGCGAAATCCGGCTTCGACAAGCAGGGGGACCAAAGCGACGACGCGCGCGTCAATGCCGCGATGCGCACCTTCGTGCGCGAGTTCGGTGTCAGGGCCGCACTGCACTTGGAGTCCTGTGTGCGCTGCGGCCTGTGCGCCGAGGCCTGCCACTTCTACGTGACCACCGGTGATGCGAAGTACACGCCGGTTCACAAGCTCGAACCCTTGCGTCGCGCCTACTTTCGCGAGACCAGCCCGTGGGCGCCGCTGGTGCGTGCCCTCGGTCTGGCGAGGAAACCGAGCATCGACGACCTGCAGCAGTGGCAGGAACTGCTCTACGACTCCTGCACCATGTGCGGGCGCTGCACGACGGTGTGCCCGATGGGAATCGACATCGCGGAGTTGGTGAAGGTGGCCCGGCACGGCATGTTCAAGGCTGGCCTGGTTCCGGAACGCCTCGCGTTGATGGATCGCACGGCCCGACAGTGGGGCAGCACTGCGACGCCGGGAGAAGACCTGCCCGACATCCTGGCCGAGGTGTCCGCCGAGCATGGCGTGGCGATCCCCTGCGACCTGGACCGCGCCGACATCCTGGTCACGGCGGCACCCGCCGAGTTGGGCGAGCACACCAAGGCGCTGGCCGACGCAGCGAAGATCCTCAACCGAGTCGGTGCCAGTTGGACCATGCACCAAGCCGGCTTCGACGCGTCGAATGTCGGCTTCAACAACGGCGACCTGGAATTGCAGGAAAGGCTCACGCGCACACTGATCGATACCGCGGTCAAGCTCGGGGCGACAACCGTGCTGCTGCCCGAATGCGGCCATGCATACGGCGCGGCGCGCTGGGAGGCGGCCAAGTGGTACGGCAAGGCGCTGCCGGTGCGCATCATCCACATGACCGAATTCCTCGATGAGATGATTGGCTCGGGCCTCATCCGCGTGAAGAAGGTCGGCGACACTGCGACGTTCCACGACCCCTGCCAGATCGTGCGCCGCGGGGGTCTGGAAGCAGCAGCGCGCCGCGTACTGGCGGCCCTCGGCTTCGAGCTCATCGAACTCCAGGACCACGGCGTCATGGGCTATTGCTGCGGCGGCGGTGGCGGCGTCGTGTCGAACCAACGTGCGGCACCGCTGCGTCACAAGGTCTTCGAACTGAAGAAGAAGCAGGTCGAAGCCACCGGTGCCGCGCGCTTTGTCACGAGCTGCGGCCAGTGTCGCATCACGTTCGAGATGGGTGCCAAGCACGCACATTGGGACAAAGCGACCGAGAGCCTATTGGAGCTCGTCGCCGACAACCTCGCCGATTGACGCGCGCTAGCAATCTCCCATGCGCGACGCGCGCAGGATTTCGACCGACCTCTGCCCCTGGTGTTTGTCGACCGTGCGCTGCGTAAAGGCCGTCTCGCTCTCCACCGTCAGCGTGGTCGCTTCCTCGGACGTCACGGTCGAGACTCTCTTCCTCCTCGCGCTCAATCGCGCCCGCCACTGTCGGCCTTCAAAAATACATCCCGGCAAGAGCGCCTTCTCGGGTTCTCATTGCGCGCGGTCAATACGTGCCTCGCGCGCGGTGTCACATTGACGAGACTGCATCCCCGAGTCATCGCACGCAATGGCCACGACGCTGCAACGGGAAGATGTCCTGATCGGAGCGCCGGCGCTGTCCGGAGAATTGGCATTGCCGACAAAACCATGCGGGCTCGTAGTGTTCGCGCATGGCAGCGGCAGCAGCCGGGCAAGCCCGCGCAACCGGTTTGTCGCCGGCGTGCTGCACGCGCAGCTGGTGGGCACGCTGCTCTTCGACCTCCTCACCGAGGCCGAAGCGGCACAGCGGGCGAACGTCTTCGACATGGGACTGCTCGCGCGCCGCATCGGGCAGGCGCTCGACTGGATCGCCGCGCGGACCGATCTTGCGCACCTGCCGATCGGACTCTTCGGCGCCAGCACCGGTGCGGGTGCGGCATTGATCGCCGCGGCGCAACGGCCCGGGGAGATTGCGGCCGTGGTGTCGCGCGGCGGTCGTCCCGACCTGGCGGGAGCGGCGCTGCCCGAAGTCCGTGCGCCGACCCTGCTCATCGTCGGCGGCGACGACCCCGTCGTGATCGATCTCAATCGCCAGGCGATGCGCGATCTGCGCTGCGAAGTGCGGCTCGAGATCGTGCCGCACGCGACCCATCTGTTCGAGGAACCCGGCACGCTGGAAGCCGTCGCGCGCAGCGCGGCGCATTGGTTCGCGTCCCACTTCGCCACGGCAGGACCGCAATGATCCGCTCGCTCGTCGATCGGCGCGAGCCGATGGTTCGAAAGGAATGACGGGCAGGTCACCTGGGCGCGTCGCACCGAACCGGCGCGTCGAGGCCGAAACAAGGCACCTGCACGCTCCCTCTACCACCAGGTCTTCGGCGGCGACCAAACTCCCCGGTCGTCGCGGTGAACCCGAAACCGTTCGCCGGACGGGAATCGTGGCGATCCTTCGCGGTTCAGGCGGCTCAAGAGGGCGGCGGAGGCGGCCGATCAAGTATCGAATAGGGCTTTTGCGCTCGCCGCGGCATGCTTCACGTCGATGTCCTTACCGCCTATCTGAACTGCGGGGTTTCGGCCCTGGTCGGTGCGGCAATGCTGCGCATCGTCGAGACCGACGACGAGCATCTGCGCCGGGCCTTGCGTATCTGCGGCGGCGCGCTCGTGACCGTCGGGCTGGGTTTGCTGCCCGCCGGGCTGGGCGACGGCGCGGCCCATGCAGTGGCGCAGTTCTCGCTGGCTTTCGGCAGCTTGGCCGGCGTGGTGTTGATGGCGCGCGGACTCGGCCAGTTGCAGGGGCACGACATCTCGACCCCGCTGGTGTCGGCACTGGTCGCCGTGCTCGCGGGGGTCACCCTGATCACGCTGGCGGTCGGGCCCCTTGTCTTCGGGCAGGTCTACGCCCTCCTGCTGGCAGGCGCGTCGACACTGATGGCGTGGCAGGGCCGCGGCTTCGTCCGAAGCCCGCGCGACCTGATCGAGCGTGGGCTGGGCATTTCGCTGGTGCTGGTCTCGGCGTCGAGCTGGGTGCGGGCGGCATTCACGCTGGCCTATGTCGGAGCGCCGCGGGTGAACATGCTGTACGTGCCCGCGCTGGTCGAGCCGATCCTTGCGGCGCTGTACAGCGTGGTCCCGATCGTGATGGCCACGTTGTTGCTCAGTCTGGTCAACGCCCGGCTGCATCAGCAGCTGCGCAGCCGGGCGGCCACCGACGAACTCACGGGGGCGATGACCCGCCGCGCACTGCGCGAGCTTGCCCCCACGGTCATCGAACGGGAGCAAGAGCGGCAGCGCGATGTCGGCCTTCTGATGCTGGACCTCGACCACTTCAAGTCCATCAATGACACCCAGGGCCATTCCACCGGCGACAAGGTGCTGAGCCTGGTGGCGTCGACACTGCGAGCGCACCTTCGGCACGACGCGTTGCTGGCGCGGTACGGTGGCGAGGAATTCGTCGCGGTCGTGCCCGTGGATGACATGTCCGTGGCGCGGCGTGTCGCGGAGCGGCTGCGAATGGCCGTCGAGAACACCGACTGGAAGCGCGCCACCGGACTCGACCGAAAGGTCACCGTCAGCGTCGGGCTCGCTCTGGCCCGCCCCGGCGAGACCATGGACAGCGCGCTGCATCGCGCCGACGAAGCGCTGTACCGTGCAAAGCGCGATGGCCGCAACCAGGTGCAAGCCAGCATGATGGTGGCTTGAACGAGGTCCGGGACTCGTGCGGCAGCATCTGAGTTGTCGGCTTCGCGCCGACTCCGACAAGCAGCGCGACTTGGGGCCGCGGAGCGTAGGCGCTCAACAAATCAAGCAACACCTGCTTCGCAAGAATTTCGCTGTCCACGATCACACCGTCGCAGTCGCAGATGACGAGTTCCACCGGTCGACTTGTCAAAGAAGCTCCTCTTCATCGGCTGCAAACACCACGCTCGACGCCTTTGCGGCAAGGGTGCCGCCCCCTTCCTCGACGGGAGTCCATCAAGGAAGCCCTATAACCCTATAAGTTACATCGCAAGTTCGCACGCCCTGGAACAAGGGAAAGGAGATGGCAGAGCAGACGGAAGTCTGACGGATAAATCGTTCGAGATCGGTGCTGGAACTTGCCGCCGTCACGATCGCGCCGTATCGTCGTCGTCGACGCGACGGGGTTCTTTAAACAAGTCAAAGCCGCGGACCAGGGAGACCAACCATGAAATCATGCCTCGCTGTCGCAGCCGCAGCGTGCCTGCTGTCGTCATTCGCCATCCATCCGCTAGCCGCACACGCGGATTCGCGATCGCAATCGGTGTCGATTCCCGGCCTGCACAACGAGGGGCGACTTGTCGTCGATCGCAACGGCGTCACCCACGTCATCGCGACCAACGAAGATGATCTGTACTTCCTGCAAGGCTGGGTCCACGCGCGCGACCGGCTGTTCCAGATGGATTCGAACCGACGGCTTGCGAGCGGCACGCTGGCCGAGCTGCTCGGCACGGGCGCACTTGGCAGCGACGTGCAGTTACGCACGATCGGCCTGCGCCGTGCCGCGCAGCGATCCTGGGACGTGCTGCTGCCCCGCACCCGCGGATCGCTGAGCGCGTTCGCGCGTGGTGTCAATGCGTGGCTCGCTTCCAATCCGTTGCCGCCGGAATACGGCGCACTCGGGTTGACGCGGGCCGATCCATGGACCGAGGTCGACAGCGTGGTGATCGGAAAGCTGATCGCGTTCAGCCTGTCGTTCGATCTGGATGTCGATGCAACGGTCGCCTTCCAGTCGTATGTCCAGGGCGGCTCGGCACTGGGCTTCGACGGCCAAGCCCTCTTCTACGAAGACCTGAATCGATCTGCGCCTTTCGACTCGGCGTCCACGGTGCCCGACGCGTCGGTTCCGCGACGCGGCGGCGGCCGGCCGCACATGGCGCACGGCCTTTCGGGTCTCGATCCCGGCGCTGTCGACCTTGCCCGCGAGTACGCCGACAAGCTGCGCGGCATTCCGCTCTTCGAGCGGATGCGCGATCGCAACAAGCACGATGGGTCCAACCTGTGGGCCGTCAGCGGTCGCCTGACGACAAGCGGTCACCCGATGATCGCCAACGACCCGCACCTGCAGCTCGGCACGCCGTCGACGTTCTTCCCGATGGGGCTGGTGGTACCGGGCCGGCTCGAAGTCTTCGGCAGCGGATTCGCCGGTGTTCCGGGCATCGTGCAGGGCTACAACCGGCATATCGCCTGGGGCTCGACGAACAACGCCATCGACGTCACCGACACCTACCAGGAACAATTGGTGCCTGACGCGTCTTCGCCCAGCGGTTTCAGTTCGCTCTATCGCGGCCAACTCGAGCACGTGCTGCCGATTCCCGAGGTGTTCCACGCGAATCAACCAGGCTCGGGAACGGCGAACAACGTCGTGGTGATTCCGCCAGGCGGCGACATCCCGCCTGCAACGCTGATCGTGCCGCGCCGGAACAACGGCCCGATCGTCAATCTCAACGCTGCAACCGGCGTGGCCCTGTCGGTCCAGTACACAGGTTTTTCGCCGACACGCGAACTCGATTCGTTCTATCTGCTGAACCGCGCCGGGAGCCTGGACGAGTTCACGGCCGCCCTGCAGTACTTCGACTTCGGGTCGCAGAACTTCGTCTACGGCGACGAACGCGGCAACATCGCCTACTTCACTACCGGCGAGTTGCCGGTACGCGAGGACCTGCAGGCGGGCGTGGTCAGCGGCATGCCCCCCTGGCTGATCCGTAATGGGCAGGGCGGCAACGAGTGGCTGCCGGTCGCCCATCCCCAACCGAACCAGGCGGTCCCTTACGAGATCGTGCCGTTTGCCGAGATGCCGAAAATCATCAACCCGCCTGCTGGCTGGTTCGTCAATGCCAACAACGATCCGTCCGGCGCCACGCTCGACAACAATCCACTGGACCAGACGCGTCCCGGCGGCGGTCTCTTTTACCAGGCGTATGCGTGGGACCGCGGATTCCGCGCGGGGCGGATTACCGCACGTATCAAGGCGGCGCTTGTACAAGGCCGCATCTCGTTCGAGGACATGCAGTCGATCCAGGCCGACGTCAAGCTGCGTGATGCGGAGTACTTCGTGCCGTGGATCGTGCGTGCGCTCACGCATGCCAACACGAAGGACGCACACCCTGCGCTGGCAGCGCTTGCGGCCGACGCGGGCGTGCGCGAAGCGGTGGGCCGCTTTGCGACGTGGGACTACTCGACGCCGACCGGCCTCACCGAAGGCTGGGACGCAGGCAAACCCGCCGGCGTCGCGCCGCGGTCGAAACAGATTGCGGCGTCGGTCGCCGCGACCATCTATTCGGTCTGGCGCGCGCGCTTCATCGCCAACACCATTGATGCCTTGCTGACGCCGGCAGGCCTGCCAAAGCCGGACAGCCAGGAATCTCTCACGGCCTTGCGCAATCTGTTCGACCAGTTCGAGACGCACCAAGGCGTCGGCGCATCCGGTGTGAACTTCTTCAACGTGCCCGGCGTGCCAGGTGCCGATGACCGCCGCGACATCGTGCTGCTCAAGAGCGTTCAAGAAGCATTGAGTAGCCTCGCCAGCAACACATACCAGGCAGCGTTCGGCAACTCCAGGAACCAGGCGGACTATCGCTGGGGCAAATTGCACCGCATCGTGTTCGCGCATCTGCTCGGAGGTCCGTTCTCGGTGCCTCCGGCGGGTGGCGCGTTCCCGGCACCGCTCTCTGGGCTCTCCGGCATTCCGACCGATGGCGGCTTCAACACCGTTGACGCGGCGTCTCACGACGCGCGCGCAAATGGACTGAACAGCTTCATGTTCGGATCGGGCCCCGTGCGTCGATTTGTCGGTGAACTCGCAGGCCGACAAACACGCGCGGAATCGATCTGGGCAGGTGGAACGAGCGGCGTGCTGGGCAATCCGGACTACACGCTGTTCCTGCCCGATTGGCTGGCGAACGAAGCGCTGCCGCTTGCGTTGGGATTTGATCAAGCACTGCACGGAGCGCGCGCGGTGCAGCGGGTGGGGCCACCGCACTGACAACTTCCGGCGCCGCCTGCCGACGCGGGCAGGATGGGCGCAAACGCATGTTGCTTCCGCGCTCAGTCCTGATGTGTGCCAGGGAAGGATGTGTACTGAAGCGGGCACGGGGCGCGCCAAATCGGAAAGCGCGATCCTTTCACTGCGGCGGCGGTTTCCCCTCGGCTGGCGAGCGATCATCAGCCGGCGGTAGATCGACTCGGCCAGGAGCCGCGGGTGTCCGTCGCGGTGGAGTGGTTACGTGAAGGAAGAAGACCTTCGCAGATTGCTCGGCCGCGTGCCCCCGGGAGCAAGGCGACTCGTCTTGACCCTGCGCCAAATGATTCACCGAACCGTTCCCCAGGTGGAGGAGACCGAACTTTGGGGCGGTCTTTCTTATCATCGTCCTGAGGTTGGTGGCCGAGTCAAAGGGGCGGTCTGCTCGATCAACTTCAAGCGGGATCGTGTTCGGTTGGAATTCATCCACGGTATTCGACTGGCGGACCCGTCGGGCCTGCTCCAAGGCCATCTGGTCTCCAAGCGCTTCGTCCCCATCGAAACCGCCGCAGCCGCGGAGCGGCCGGAGGTTGAGGCTCTGGTTCGCGAAGCGGCGGCACTCGACCCAGCTGAGTGGGCTGAACCAGGCGGGGCAGCTGACAGCCGAAGCACGACAGCCTTTCGCCGTTCAAGCTCCCGACGCCGCCGGAGCCGATGAGTTCCACGTCGCGACTCAACGGTTGCCCGTCTCCAGTTCCTGCGGAAGTCGGCGACACGTTTTTGAACCTACGGCCGCAGGCAGACCGGCGCGCCTCATCGCCGGCAGCGCGTCGCGCAAGGCGCGCACCTTCTCCCCGACAAGCGTGCCTGTGCGATCGCCGTCGCACAGCGCCCCGCGAAAACCCGCGATGTCCGGCTGAAGCGCGCGCAGCGCGGCGACATGTTCGAAACGCAGTGAGCCCGCCAAACCGGCACGCGCGCCTGCGTCGTGGACGATCGCGATCATCTGCTCCAAGACCGGCGGAGCGACGCAATCGAAAAGACTTCCGGTGCGCTTGTCGGCGGTATCGACCATCACGATTGGAAAGCCCGCCGCACACGCCGCCTCGATCAACGCGAGGTCGAGCCCCGCATCCGCGAGAAAAAGCGGCACAACGCGCGCCGGCAACCCGGCAAGCAACTGCAGCGCGGCCCGCGAGTTCGGGCCGTGCGCAACGCCTACCTTGACGAAATCGACGCCGGTCGACGTGGTCGCTCGCACGCGCCGCGCCATCTCATCGAGCGCGCCGTCTTCGAGATCGCCGATGGTCGCGCTGATCGGGTTGGCGCTCACGGCACGCACGCGCGTGACGATCGTCTCGATGAGCGCGAGCGGCAACGCACCGAGCGCGCCGCGCTTCGGATCCTTGAGGTCGATGATGTCCGCCCCCGATTCGACCGCGCTGGTCGCCTCGGCCACGGTGCGCACGCTCGCGAGCAGTGCGGTCACGGTGCGCTCCCGGAGCGCGGGTTGGCGCGGAACGCATCGACGGCGTCGCGCAGCCATTGCCATGCTTCGAGTTCCGCCGGACCGGCGGTCTTGTCGACGGCGATCTGCAGGTACGCCATTTCAGAGTCGATCTTGGCGGCCGGCAGCAAACGCAACCGGCTCACCAGCACGGCGCCCTCGATGATTGCGGCCTGCGCGCGGTTGAAGCCGGCAAAGTCCGCATGGCGCGCCGCGTACCCGCGAACCATCTGCAGCACGGGCCGCGTCGGATCGTCCAGCACTTGCGCCAGTTGCAGTTCGACGTGGCCGAGGCTCGAGACCAGGCGCGCGCCCAGGATCGTGTCGGCCGCCACGACCGGCCAGTCGCGCCGCCCGGTGACGCAGCCGGCGAAGATGCGCACGTCGGTGGTCAGGTTGAGCACTGCGCAGCCTGTCGCGAGCACATTGTCGAGCGTCGTTGAAGGTTTGAACGGCATCAGCACGACGATCTCGCCCTCGTAGCGCACGCCCATCGGGGCGATATGCGGCGCGCCGGCGGGCGAGATCGTGGTCACGATGGCTTCAAAGATCATCGTCGGATTCTCGCGCACCCGGCGCGGTTTCGTCGCCGGTGTCCGCCTGGCTTCCCGGATTACGCGGCCGCCGCAACGTGGGCCCGGGTGCGTGCCACGCCTGCAGGTCTTTCGGCGGCGGCTCGACCGCAACACCCCAGCCGAGCGGCTCGTCCTGCGCATAACGCTTGCCGAGCTGCCACGCGATCTGCGCGTGCGCAAGCTCGACGCCGAGGTAGAAGGCATGCGCGCCTTCGCGCTCGAGCTTCAGCTTCGGCCACAGCTGGAACACGTCCTGCGCAACGTGATGGCCAGCGCGGTTATAGATGTGCACGCCGTCGGTGGCGACCTGGATGCGGAAATTCGGATCGCGCACCGCGTGCGCCACCTCGGCGATCTCCTGCGGTGTGTCGGGAAACGGGCGCTTCGCGTGGACCGTGAGCAAGTCGTCGGTCAGTCCCTTCGGCAGCACGTTGCCTTCGCGCGCGGCATACATCAGGCGCCGTGCGACGTCGGCCTCGCGCACCGCACGCCGCGCGTGCCCGCTCACCTGCGTGGTGAGGATCGCGGCGACGCGCAGTTCGCTTGCGATGCCGAACAGCAGCGCGTTGATGCCGGTGGTGTCCGCGTCGACGAGTTCCGTAAGGTTGCCGATGCCCATCAGGATCGACACGTCGGCGAAACGCTCGCGCAGGCGGTAGTAGCGCGCGATCGACGCGGTGAAGCCGAACGGAATCGGATCGAGGATCGTGTCGGCAAGGAACGCGCGGCCGCGCTTGCGCAGCGTTTCGATCGACGCATACAGCGCCTGCTCGTCGGACGGCTCGCGCGCGACGAGCACCGGCGTCGCGGCGACTTCATCGGCGATCCACAGGTTCTCCGGCGTGACGCTCAGCAGGTAATCGGCGCCGGCGTGGCCGCCGCGCAGCAACTCCTGCGGGTCGAGCGAATCGACGCTGACGCGATGGCGAGCGGCCTTGAGCGCCTTCACTGCGTCTTCGAGGTGCTCGAAAGGCGTCGACGGCAGGCAGCCGAGGTCGATCACGTCGGCGCCGTCGGCACGCAACTGCGCGGCGCGTTCGAGCAGGGCGGGCAGGTCGAGCTGCGGCGCGTCGACGATTTCGGCGATGAGCGTGATGTCGTGGTGGCTCAGATCGACCGCCTTCGCGGCACGGTCGAAGAACTGCGGAATGTCCTTCAGCTCCTCCGGCCCGCGCACGACCGGGATGCCGTAGTGCGCGGTCAGCGCATCGAGATCGCCGCGGCAGCGCCCGGGCACGAGGATGCGGTCGGCCTCGACCGGCGCGTTGACGCGACGCCGGATCAGCTCGGCGGTCATCAGCCCCGCGACCTGCAGGCCGATCTCGCGCACTTCCCACGTGAAGGGCGCGTCCATCGAGGCGAGCACGCGCTCGAGGCTCGCCTGCGCCAGCCGGCCGGTCAGGAAGACGATTCTTTCCATGTCAGCGACAGTTCGCGCAGGCGCACTTCCAGGGCGGCGCGCAGGTCCTCGAGCGACTTCACGACGCGGCAGAAATCGATCTGGCTCAGGCGCTCGACGTTTTCCAGCTCGATTCGCCGTGGCCGCAACTCCACCCACTCGCGCGGACTGCGCGTGATCACCACCGGCTCGGTATCGCACGCGTAGACGATGCCGGGGATGCCCAGCTTGCCCGCCTGCGCGAACATGTTGGTGGGCAGCGTATCGGAGATGCCAAAGGCGCACTTGGCGACCGTGTTGCTGGTGGCCGGCGCGAGCACCACGGTGTGATAGAAGTCCGCGTAGAGCAGCCCCACCGGCACGCTCGAGCGGCTGTTGTCGTTGAAGACGCGGAAGTCGCGCTTCAGCTTCTCGAGCGAGAGCTTGTAGAGCGGCAGCACCTCCGCCGCGGCGGCCGAGAGATAGAGATCGACGTTCGGCAACAAGCGCGCGAGCGCCAGTGATTCCTCGAGCATGTGGCCCGAGCCGGTGATGGCCCACGCAAAGCGTGGCTTGTCCTTGCTCCGCCGCGGCGCCTTCGGCTGCGCCGCG
>Ga0326726_10005840_pt1 | contig 11117 bp, 8 predicted proteins | sample MHFenrmetagenome_2_FD_207603 | JGI IMG/M metagenome (GOLD analysis project Ga0326726, IMG submission 207603) | Lab enriched peat soil microbial communities from Michigan Hollow, Ithaca, NY, United States - MHF15MN | ecosystem: Environmental > Terrestrial > Soil > Wetlands > Peat | place: USA...
GGGGTGGTACCCGGAAATACCGGTCGCAATTATGTCTGTAGGATGATCATCCGCAGGGCAGCTCGCTTTGGAACCAAGATCGGACTCCATGAACCTTTTCTTGCCAATGTGGCGGAAGCATTCATCGAGGAGTACGGAGCTTTTTACCCGGAGCTTGAGAAGCATCGGCAGGCAATTCACGATTCCCTGACTCGTGAAGAAATACGATTTGCGAGAACAGTGGAGAGTGCAACTGCCCTCCTGCAGGGGAAGCTGGATGGGTTACGAATAACCGGTAAGTCTGTTCTGGATGGTCGCGAGGCATTTGATCTATATTCGACCTATGGGCTTCCTTTGGAAATCTCTCAGGATATTGCCCGCGAACAGAGTCTGGACGTGGACGAAGCCGGTTTCCGGGCTGCAATGGAAGATCATCGAAACGCTTCAACCAGGGGCAAGGCTTTGGGTGTATCAAGAGGCGAGGACGCCGAGTTCTTCGCTGGAATCGCTCGTGATCTGCAAGCCAAAGGAAAACTTCCTCCGCAGGGTGTTGCTTATGATCCTTATAATGACCTGAAAGTGGATGCCGAAGTTCTGGCTTTAATAGTGGATGGCCGATCAGTAACTGCGGCGCAATTTGGCGACGTTGTGGAGGTTGTTATTCCACATACCGGATTTTATATTGAGTCTGGTGGTCAGGTATCTGATAACGGGTATATAAGGAATGCTGACTGGGAGATCGAGGTAACAGAAATGCGACGCCCTTCGCCAGGGCTCATTGTTCATATAGGAGAAGTCATCAGCGGCAAACCCAAAGTGGGGGACATGGCGGTCGCAGAAGTAAATAAAACACGCCGGCATGATATCATGCGGAACCATACGGCAACTCATCTCATGCATGCTGCGCTTCACCAGGTATTGGGAGATCATGCCCGGCAGGCGGGCTCCCTCGTTGCACCGGACCATCTACGTTTTGATTTCAATCACCCTGAAGCAATGACCTCAGAGCAGATTGAGCGGGTTGAAAAGTTGGTGAACGATGCAATTGCCGAAGATATGTATGTCCTTTCCAGGATAAAAGCCCGAGAAGAGGCTATCGCTGAAGGTGCAATGGCTCTCTTTGGTGAAAAATATGGGGAGACTGTTCGAACCATCACGATTGGAACTGAAGAGACTTCGGCAGTTTCAACGCAATTAAGGCCGCACTCTTATGAGTTGTGCGGAGGTACCCACCTTGACCGCACTTCGGATGTCGGTGTTTTTATAATAACCAGCGAAGGTTCCGCTGCAGCAGGCGTTCGTCGTATAGAAGCTGTGACAGGTCGAGGTGCCTATGACCTGGTTGCAAAACGTTCCCGGTTATTGAAGCAAACAGCCGGGATATTAAAGTCTTCTCTTGACGAAATACCGCAAAAAGTAGATGCTTTGCAGGAAGAATTAATAATGGCGAAAAAGCAGGTTGCGAATTTACGCCAGAAATTAATAACCCAGGAAGTTGAAAAACAAATAGCTCAAAACACATTTGATGTAAAAGGGATACATGTGCTCACGTTGAATTTAGGGGAGATCGATGCTGATACGCTAAGATCCACAACCGATATATTTCGAGAACACGTTGACACCAGCGGCGCAATTGTTGCAGGTGGAATTGTGAATGACAAGCCAATGGTATTTGCGGCAGTTACTGATGATCTGGTTAAACGTGGTATTACCGCCGGCGAACTTGTTATATTTGTGGCTGCGCCTCTGGGAGGCAGCGGAGGCGGAAAATCAACTTTGGCGCAGGCTGGCGGCAAGGATGCCAGCAAACTGCCTGAAGCATTGGATAGTGTTAAAGGTTGGGTGGAAAGCAAACTCAAGTAGTCTGCCTAAATTTGTGACGCCCTGGAACAATTCCAATATTCGGTTTTTATGCGATTCATTATACTTGTCACCCTGCTATCCATTGGTATTTCCGGTTGCACGCGCTCCATGATCGGCGGGAATATATCTGCTCCACCTGAGGTCACTCTCGGGACAAGCATGATCACTCTGGATGAATCACTTGATGCTTCAACGAAAACGATTATTCTTGAGAAAACCGCTTCAAAATCAGATACGATTGTTACATCAATGGCAACGATTTCTTTGCCAGGCAAAACTTCCACGAAATCGTCTGTGAAAACATCCATCCCGGTCACACCTTCTCCCTTCCGAGGAACCCCTCCACCTACGCCTACCACCAAGATCCCCATGGGCGTGCCGGTGAAAATCTGGAAGGATATTCCCGTGATGCCGGATGCTGTGACGGGGGATTCATCTGAGGATCGTTATCGATTTATGCTAACAGCGAATGTTGATCAGGTTCGGGATTTTTACAAGGCGGAATTGCCAAAATACGGATGGAAATTTGGCACTCAAGGCACGGGTGAAAACGGTGCGACCATTTTTATTTTTACAAAAGGCGGCGCAATTTTGAGCGTATCTGTCATTACCCTTGGAAAAATTGTGATTGTAACCCTTGCTCCGATTTAGGTTTGTTCCCCTAATCAAATCACGCATATAATCAATCTGAATGAAAACGCATGTAATCCAGCTCGAACAACATGACGACTTGACTTCAATCCGCGATAAGATGTCGTGGGCAAAATCCCCGTATATTTTATTGGTTTGGCCGCCTCGACGGAGGGTTAACATAAGCCCTTTGGATATGGTTTTATTACACAGGTATGCGCGTACTTTGGGTGCTCAATTGGGAATTGCCACTCGATCCAGAGAGGTTCGCCGTTCTGCAATTGAATTAGGCATACCAGTATTCCGTTCATCGACTGAAGCACAGTACGAGGTGTGGAATAAACATCCCTATATACATGTGCATCGAAGGAGAAAACGCAGAAGGAATCTACGTGCGGTACTTGCTCAAATGCGTAATGACGCGAAGACTCAGGAACCGGAATGGCTGAAGAATCCTTATGTACGCATTATTGTATTTTCTTCAGGAGTTCTGGCAGTTCTAACATTCATTATTTTATTCTGGCCTTCGGCTACGATAAGACTAAAACCAATAACATCAACTCAGTCAGCTACGATTCCTTTCATCATAGATCCAAAATCGACCGAAGTGAGTATTACTGGAGTAATTCCCGCTCACATCGTTAACATTGCAGTTGAGGGGAAAGGGGAAGCTCCGGCAACGGGAAAAATGAACGTGCCTGAATTGCGGGCTGAAGGTAATGTAAGGTTCAAGAACCTGACCCAATCGCCTGTCAACATACCGGAGGGGACGATTATTCGAACGGTTACATCTCCAGCCATACGTTTTTCTGTAACGAAATCTGGTGAAGTGCCTGCAGGCATTGGTGAAACGTTGGATTTGCCTGTTCTTTCAGTCGAGGGAGGTCTCGCAGGCAATCTTCCTGTAGATTCACTTCAAGCCATTGAAGGATCGACGGGTCTAAGCCTGGCGGTTACGAATCCCGAACCTACCTCCGGAGGAGGTGTTGTTCAGAAAACAGTTGTAAATTCTAAAGATCGCTCAGACCTTCTTGAAACGGTATCCGACTCACTTAGGAAACAAGCCCAGGTTGAAATGACCAAACAAATTCCCCAGGGAGGTTTTTTTCTTGGTGGAACCTTGACAAGTGAAACCGTCTCGGAAATTTATAACCCTCCGGAAGGATCCACCGGACAAAAACTTTCGCTTGAATTAAACCAGATTTATCACGCCTACTATCTCTCTGAAGAAGATATTAATGCCCTGGGAAATTTGGTGCTAAATGCCTCTGTGCCGGAAGGGTATTCTCCACTTGTAGATACGTTGTTGATCTCGCCTGACGGTGAGCCGGAAATTGCCAGCGATGGAAGGCTCACCTGGCAGGTGCGTGCTGACCGAACGATTGCTGCAAAAATAGATCTCCTTGACGTCATGTCCAGAGTCCTCGGGCGGACACCCGAAACAGCGAAGCTTAGGCTGGCTAAGCTGAAACTGGCTTCATCCCCGGAAATCGTCCTGTCGCCATCCTGGTGGTTCTGGATGCCGTCCTTACCTATAAAAATCATGGTTGAAACAAATCCATAACATGAGAATTATGGCGGTTGACCATGGAGTGAAGAATATTGGCCTTGCCATTAGCGATGAAAGTGGCACCATCGCCAATCCGTTATATTCCATTCCGCATACCTCCCGGATCGTGGATGCCGCGCAGGTTGCTGAGCGTGCTTCAGCCCACGATGTCCAATTGATCATCATCGGGCAATCCATCGATGATGATGGCAATCCAAATCAGGCTGGAAGAAGTGCGAACAAATTTGCCGACGCCTTACGTCAGCAGACAAACCTTCCGGTCGAAATGTGGGACGAGTCGTTTTCGACACAGGATGCTCGATCGGCCCGGATCGCGATGGGAGTTACGCGGAAAAAACGCGCGGGGCATATCGACGAACTTGCGGCCACTGTCATACTTCAATCGTATTTGGATGCGCACCCCGAAAAATGAAAAAAGTAGCAATATTTCTGATTATTGGCCTGGTTGTTGGTGTTGTCGGTTTATTGATATACATACCCGAGCAGTCGGAAAGGGTTTATGGTCCGGCCAACCCTAAGTTGGGTACAGCCGACAAATTCCAATTTGCGACTCTGATGCTCTGGCATGATGGTCTCTTAACTAAGCCTGCTGATCCGCTAGGGCAGGAGCAGCCATTTACAATCGAATCAGGAGAGTCTGCCAGGGATATCGCTATTCAGTTGGAGAAGGTGGGATTGATACCTTCGGCTGCTGCTTTTCGTGATTACCTTGTTTATAGTGGGCTGGATACGACCATCCAGTCGGGAGAATACAAGCTTTCACCGGCGATGTCAGCATTGACCATTGCGGAAAAAATTCAAGATGCCACACCCAATCAAGTGGTTTTCGTGGTACTGGCAGGTTGGCGAATGGAAGAAATTGCTGCCTCATTACCCACTTCAGGATTGAACATCACCCCTGACGAATTCCTAAACGCCGCCCGCACCCCGCGTTCAGATCTGGATTACATTCCTAAAGGGGCTACGACGGAGGGTTATCTGTATCCGATGCAATATATCCTTCCTCGCGGTGTACGCGCGGAAGAACTCGTCAGGACGTTCGTACAGAATTTCGGGTTGTACCTGTCCCCTGACCTTCGCCAGGCGTTTTCACAGCAAGGATTGAGTGTTTTCGAGGCGGTTACGCTGGCTTCCATCGTAGAACGTGAAGCGGTTGTGGATGATGAAATGCCAATGTTGGCATCAGTATATTTGAACCGGCTGAAAGCTGGCATGAAACTGGACGCCGACCCATCGGTTCAGTATGCCCTCGGGTGGAATCCCGATCAGAATACATGGTGGACAAATCCGCTAAGCAGTGTTGACTTGCAAATTGATTCTCCATATAACACCTATCTTCATCAGGGATTACCTCCTGCACCAATAAGCAATCCTTCGCTAACCGCGCTTCAATCGGTGGCTTTTCCCGCCCAGACACCATTTTTTTATTTCAGAGCTCGCTGCGATGGATCAGGTAGGCATGTCTTCGCAGAGACGTTCGAAGAACATGTCAACAATTCCTGTCCTTAACCACCTTTACACATTTTAAAATCCCGGAATTTGTCAAAACTGTTTGTTTGGTTTAATCAGCTTTTCCCCGATGACCATCGTTAGGCCGATCAGGCTGATTGCCGCAGACTGATATTGGATCGGTTTGACAATTCCTTGCGCCACAGTTGATAGAACGTCGGAGATGAGTTGGATCGCAGGCTGGACCAGATTGCCTGGCAGGCGGGGGAGAATTAAGTAACCAAGCATTGCATAAACGGTCGGACCGATAACAAGACTGACGACAAGGGCTACTAATCCGCTGACGAGGAGGGGAATTCCCCACCAGCGAAGAATGCTTCGCCAGGAACGCACAGCAAGAGCAGTGGTTAATCCAAGGAATAGAAAAGGCAATAAAGGGCTCCAGTTCATGATCGTTCTTGTAAAACGAAGTGTCGCGGCGAGTTTTTCCAAACTAACCGGAATTCTGACTTGTTCTGGTAAACCATCAATGACTGAGTCCACCATCAAGCCAAGGGGAATAGTAAATACATCTCGCAAAGCAGCCGGAGGATTGCACATTACCAACTTGCTTTGATCGCCTTGGCCCAGAATGGCATTGGCGCCGATCTCCAACAATTGCATAGCGGTGCAATCAGGTTGAGATTTCAGGAATTCGTCCAGTGCTGCAGCGCTGTTTTCACCGATACTTTGTTTGATGGGGTTGAGTGATATTCCGTTTTGGGCCGTCGCGCTATTGATCGCCGAGAATAATTGATCAATGCCGTTGTCGACGACTTTTTCAATTACCTGGCAGGGTAAAACCAGTTCAATCAATCCCTGGAGGCGATCCGGTTTTATCGAGCTGATGAGTTGATCAATTATCCCACTTTGATCTTGGGACCTGGAATTGGAAATGATTTGTTGAGTGAGAACACCCGGCAGGCGCGTACAAACATTTTGTTCGGAAAATGCCTGTTTATAAACAATTGGGTTGAACAATGTTTGTTCGATGTTATACGCGAACAGGCTAAAGGTCAGTGTTATTCCGAATAGGACCGCACACACGATTGCCAGCACTTTCAGAAATCCGGATTGATTTTTCACAAAACTTCCTATTCGGTCATGAATTTAGATTCGTGCCGCTAATTAATCGAACACCTAATTCTTTTGCACAATCTCAGCGTAATCATGCATGACTACATCCTGCGTGGATGCACCAAGCAGGGAGATTAATTCTTCAACCAAAGCAGCTTTGATCTCTGCATCTTTCCGGCTCCACGTGCGACTTTTTATTTCAAGGAAGTACCCCAAATCAGGCTGCAACAGGTGGTCGAGGTTGATGAAGAATTCCTCATTCTTGAATAAAACCAACCAGCGCAGGCGATCTTTCTCAATCAACAGTTCTTTGTCGGGTTTAAAGTATTCCCGATAAAATCTCTGGCTATGTGAGGCAGGAGCCAAATATCGGCTGCGTGACAGAAGAATATCATGACCGAATCTCCCTTCCCGCTTTTGTCCTAAAAGTGTAAGGCGTGCGCGCACATTGATTACATTATTATTTTCATCAATAAAATCATCTTCGCGAAATCGAATTCGGCCCTGCGCCGGGTCATCAAAAAAGAAGTAAGCATCATGCTGACGATAATGCCTGGTCCGGACGATTTCAATTGCAGGATTTTTCAATCCCTCCCATACCGGTTTGGAATCCGGTACCTTGACCTTAACTTGTACCTCGAAGCTTTCTTCTTCCGAGGAACCACCCAATGCAATAAGTTTTGATAGAACGGATTGTTCCCGCGCAATCAGAAATGTGTCAATTCGCTTGGCGTATTCCGCAGCTGCCAGCATGAGATCGTGTTCGTTTAAAGTTAAAAGATTCTGCTCACGCATTAACCAGGTTCCATTTACCATGACGTCGGTGACGTCTGTCGATTTTGCAGCGTAGACAATTTGAGCGTAGATATTGATCGGATCACGTCTGAAACTTGGAGTATTGTGCGGCTTGTTCAAGTTTACCAGGATCAAGTCAGCACGCTTGCCAACTTCCAAAGAGCCTGTGATATGACCGAAGTGCATGGCTTGTGCCCCCAGCCTTGTGGCCATGGAAAGGGCGGTGGAGGCAGGCAGGGAGGTAGGATCATTTGTGTGGTTTTTTGCGAGAAATGCTGCGAGACGAACTTCTTCGAACATATCCAGATCGTTATTGGAAGCCGGGCCATCCGTGCCAATCCCAACATTCAGACCCAGTTCAAGCATTTTTGTGACCGGCGCTACACCTGATGCAAGTTTTAGATTCGAGGTGGGGTTATGCGCCACACCTGCGCCGAGGTGTTTCAATGTATGCATTTCCCCTTCATCAATGTGGACACAATGTGCAGCCAGGACTTTCGCTTCAAATAATCCCTGTTTTTTTACATATGGGATGACGGGCATACCCATATCGCGGCGCATATTCTCCACTTCGAGCGCTGTCTCGGATAAATGGGTGTGTAAGGGAACGTCGAATTCAGCAGCAAGTTGCGCGGTAGCCCGTAGAATTTCTTCGGTACAGGTGTAGGGGGCATGCGGAGCGACAGACGGCACAATCAATGGATGACCCACCCAGCGAAGGATAAAATCTCGTGCCATGGCGAGGGAGTCCTCATAAGATCCGGCATCCGGCGTTGGGAATTTGAGCACTGTCTGGGCACATAATCCGCGCAACCCTGCTTCGGACGCGGCTTTCGCGACATCTTCTTCGAAATAATACATATCAGCAAAACTGGTCACACCTGAACGGATGAATTCAGCGCAGGCTATTCGCGTTCCTAGACGGACAAAGTCGGGGGAAACAAATTCCCGCTCGACTGGCATCATGTATCCCATCAACCAGACATCGAGTCGCAAATCATCCGCAAGTCCTCGCAAGAGAGTCATTGGGACGTGTGTATGGGCATTGACCATTCCGGGCATGAGGATCTTTCCACCGCAGTCCAGAATTTGTGAGGACGAAAATGATTCTTTAATTATGCTTTCCGGACCAACCCCGATTATGCTGTCGCCTCGAATCGCCACTGCGCCTGGTTCATACTGATCCAATTGTTCATTCATGGTCAGGACGTGAGCATTGATGAGAAGAAGGTCAACCGGTTCTACCATTCGATCTCCTTGTTATTATTTACGGTCATTTGTTCTTGAAATTCAAAAAGACTTTAAGGATCTTCGAGTTTTCGTAGAAGTCGGTAAATTTAAAGTTATGTAATTCGATATCCACGGCGGCGATTTCCTGGGTATTGGCCGCCCAATCCGTCAGGTTACCTGTGTATTTGCAGCCTATATCAATGGGAGGGTATTGATAAGTACTTACTTTCGCAATACTTTCCGCAAGGAGAACTGAAGGTTTATATTCCGGCACGCCGCCTGCAAAAATTCCCAGAGCGGCGGCGTGATAACTTATAAGTGCATCGATTTCCGGGTGCGAAACGATAAACACAAGTAATGCCGCTGTTTCCGGTTCGGATGCCGGGTAAGGTCCCGCGGTTGTTTTTCGATAATCCCAGCAATTGCTACGGACGAAGTCCTTCTCCCAACCGTAAGGCCAGTTGCGGTTTAAGTCGACTCCATTATCATTCACCCGACCATCCACTCCGTGGATTCGGGCGTCGCCGTCGGGATTTAGGCTGGGGAGGATATAGAGCGTGATTTCTTTTGGGATAATTTTAGGGTGGTCTTCTACATACTCCATTAATTCATTGGCAAGTTTTATGGTATTCCACTCATTGCCACCATGGATACCGGCAACAATAAGGCGCGCAGTTGGTCCGTTCCCAAATTGATAAACCTCCAAAGGTCTGCCCGCAACGGAGTATCCAATAATCGTTTTATTGGAATTTGGAGTAGGGGTGGGAATCTCCAAAGGTTCTTGTGGTGGTATCGATGTTTTTGCTAAGGAATCGGGTATTTGTTCTGCCTGAAAGTCGACAAAAGTTTGAATGGTTGGAGAGGTTGAGGTTTCCGAGGTCGGCGAAAGACCTTGTCTGGCAAGGACCGGATTCCGTAAATACCAAAAAATGGCGATCAATCCAATCGCCCCACTTAGGTTCAGCAGCCACATTCCTGAGATAAATCGCGGGAGGTTATTCCTGGGATTTTTTTTTGTCATTTGGTATTTTTACCGGTAATTCGCCGGTGGATTTGTTTTCGCTTCTTATATCATATAAAAGAGTCACTTTATAGCCTGGCGTAACAGATCCAGCGCGATATTTGCCGCCCACGTTGTCCCGTTTCTGGGATGTCCCCCATATGAGCGCTTGAATTCCTGATCGCCATCTGTGGTAAGGATGACGATCTCAAGATCCTGCTGGCCTGTTTGGGGTGTGAGCGCAACACCCAGCGCCAAAGTTGTACTTCGAGCGTCCAATTCGTCGAGCGTAGCTTCTTTGAGGGAGGTACCTTCGGGTAAAGCAGGGACCACTTCCCCCCCCACAAAAACTGGAGATTGACTTCGGGAAAGCTTTTGAACGAGGCTGCCAGCCATGCCGGCTTCAAGCACGGTGAGAGATAAATCTTGTTTCTCGATGAGCTTAAAGATGACATCTTCCAGAGTGTCGTCATCCACTCCATAAATTGACTTTCCGAGTCTGGAGCGCAAATCCTCTTCAATATTGTCTATCATCGAGTTGGCTTCCTCGGTCGAATCAGCCTTGGCTGTTATACGGATATCGACCATGCCGGGATGGGCTGAAAGTCCGACCGTGGGATTGCCAAGCATCTCAAGGTCCCCAACCCATTCATCTATTTGAGATTCTCCCAACCCTGCTGTATGGATAACTCGCGTTTTGATTGTACCGGTCAATTGGTAACGCCCCCTCAGGTAGGGGAGTACTGAGTTTTCGGTCAGGTATTCCATTTCGCGTGGGACGCCAGGTAACGAAATGATCGTAACTTCATTGCGTTCGATAATAAATGCAGGCGCGGTGCCAACGGGGTTCTGAATGGCAAGTGCACCCTTTGGGATAAAGGCCTGTCGCTTTTGGTTTTCTGTTGCAGCTCGCCCGAATTTCTCCATGCGAGCGACGATCTGATCCCATAATTCCGGATGGAATTCGGTAGGCAAATCCATGGCAAGTGCGATCGCGTCACGCGTTGGATCGTCCACAGTAGGGCCCAACCCTCCCGTGGTGATGATGATCGGTGTGCGAGCCATAGTCTCACGGATTATTTCTGCTATCCGTAAAGGATTATCGCCAATTGTTGATGTACGAAAGACATCCACACCAATGTCCCTTAGCTTGCGAGCAAGAAAAGCCGAGTTCGTATCCACGATCTCGCCCAGTAACAATTCGGTGCCAATGGTGATGATTTCTGCAGACGGCATAAGATTCTTTATATTATCAGAAATTAGTTAGACTACATTATATTCCTTTATCAAGCGCCCTTCAACAAACCTGGCCAAATCGAGTGCTGATACATCCAGGGTGGATGCTTTCCCTTCGAGGATGATTTCTGTCATCAACTTTCCTGAAATGGGACCATGCATAAATCCATGTCCTGAGAATCCTCCCACTATATAAAACCCTCCCACAGGTGTTTTCCCATAGATGGGGTGCGCATCCGGGGTGACTTC
>Ga0326726_10005841_pt1 | contig 11117 bp, 9 predicted proteins | sample MHFenrmetagenome_2_FD_207603 | JGI IMG/M metagenome (GOLD analysis project Ga0326726, IMG submission 207603) | Lab enriched peat soil microbial communities from Michigan Hollow, Ithaca, NY, United States - MHF15MN | ecosystem: Environmental > Terrestrial > Soil > Wetlands > Peat | place: USA...
TGGGGTTGAGCAAGCGCCAGTGAGCGGAGTCGCCGGTGCGATAAGAAAGGCGTTCTGTGTAAGGCCAAGCCTTGCCATTGATGGCCAGTACTTCACGAAACGGTGGGGCGACCACGCCTGACATCCAGTTCGTGATGACAAAGATCCGGTCGTCGGCCATAGTGCCGGGTGGGTCAACGATGAAGCCTCCAGCCAACTGGCTTTCGATGCCGAACGGACCTTCGCCCATGGGAAGATCGTCGATGATGGAGAGCAGACCGATCTCGGTCAGCGACATCTTCGTACTCCGCGCCGAGTAGTAATAAGTCCCGAGCGAGGTCGCGGTGCTCCGAATTTCGGCGGTCGCTCCGGCGGCAATCTGCACTGGCTCTGAGGTCTGCAACCCGCGGACGAACATTGCAATTGGAAGCAGATTGTGGACCTCCAATCGAAGTTCGGTACCCTGCGGGACGCGGATGAGCGGCCCGGGGATCTGTGGCTTCTTACCCTTCTCAGCAAATGCATAAACCGGGAGACTGAATCCTCCGTCCTGGTCTGGGTACCACTTGGCCTCGACCAGTTCCAAACTGAGGCGCAGCACTCTATCCTTCAGTTCGCCGGCCGGGGAACGATTGTCATTGGCTTGAGTTGTCGGAGAAGCTGATGGCGCATTTGAAGCGTGAGCGCTCCATCCGAGAGAGATTATTAAAACCGTGCACAGAAATCGACGTGTCAGAGATCAGCCCCCAATCGCGAGTGCCGGCGCCGACCAGGAGAGGACGAGGAGGACGCCAAATTCTTCCATGACGGTAGCCGCCTGGTCAGGCCTGGCGGGAAATTCGCATTTTGTATCCGACGCATTCTAATACAGGGTTGGGCGGCAGACTACACTTGGCGGCTGCGCGTTGTCACCGTGCGGTTCTGGAGTAGACAACCCAAAGCATCGCTGCCCAGCTGATAGCGAGCCACATCCAAAGAAGAACCCGTTTAGGGCTGCGGCGTAACAGTCTGACAAAGTGAAAGGAGGAACACGCCATCAATACCAAGCCAATCGCCGCCGCTATCCTAACTACCCCTGCATCTGTGGACATGAGTACCAATGCCCAACAAAAGAATGATGCCACCGCGGGGACGAAGGCCAGCGGAGAGCGCTCCGGCACCTTGACGATGGCAGCGTGCTTTGCGAGCTCGGCCTGCAACAGTGCGAAGCCCCCGACTTCTTTCGGAATGGCGATCCTTCTCAGCGGGTTAAAGCTTTCAACCACCAACCAATCAGGCCGCAAAGACAGAGTGCTTACTTCAGACAAGCCGATCCGGACAGCGGTTTCTCCGCTTCTTTTCCGTACAAGGTCCGTTTCGGTCAGTTCATACACAGAGTTCCGTTTCATTCTCTCGAGTCCCATCCGAATAGCCAGGTAGTGAGCGCCGCCGACTGCGCCGATGAGGATCAGGATTGCAAGAGCGGTGACTGCGATGTTTGTCTGATAGCTCGCCCAACGGGCCGCGGAAATGGCGAAGCAGGTTATTCCAGAGAGAATGAACACAACTCCCCATAAGACGAGCCGAATGGTTCGATCCCGGCGTCGGTCGGAGGCGGGGTTGGGCAGAACTCTGAATTCAGTCATTGCCGCTTACGAGAACTGCGAACCTGGAGTTGGCCCCTTCACACCGCCGCTCCTTTAGTGTCTCCAGATCTTCACAGGACTCGAGACAGGTTGCGGAGTAGGGGTGGGGGTCGAGACCACCGGAGTGGCGGGGGTGGCAGCTTCGGTCTTGATTTCGTCGCCGCGGAAGAACTTGCCCTTGGCGGTCCGCATTTCGGGCATGGCGGTGAAAGGCTTGGAGTAGTCGTTGTTGGCGTTCCAGAAGAGGAAGCCGACGCCGCCTTTGTTCTTCGCGACTTCGATCTGCACTTCCACATACTTCGGTGAGTAGGTCTTGGTGCGCCACCTGAAAGCTTGCAGCCACGGACGAATCACCACGCCGCTGTCTTTGGTGATTTGCATGAAGCGGTCCATGGACTCGCCGATAAAGTGTTCGGGGGCGTCGCCGGGGCGGGCGATGCCGTCCATGCCGAAGAAGTGCGAGGGGTAGATCATGGGCGAGAGCACGTCACAGTGCCTGGCCATGGCGACGATGTCCTGCCCGGTATGGGAAAGGTCAACCGGACGCTGCCAGGCCATGATGCCGAACACGTCGAGCGAGAAGAGCGCGCCGGTGGGCCGAATTTCGCCGTAGGCACGCTTCAGGAAGTCGGCGATGACATCCGAGCGCTGCCATTTCGGATGATCGGTCTGAAAAACAAAGCCGGCATCTTTCTGGTCGCCTTCCGCGGGGAAACGGACGTAGTCAAACTGCACTTCGTCCACGCCCGACTCGGCCACAAACTTAGCGAGCGCGATGTCGTAATCCTGAACCTTGGGATTGGAAGGATCGGTCCAGACCAGTTTGCCATTTTCGCGCCAGGCCTGGCCGGTGCGGCGCGACTTCACAGCCAGTTCGGGGTGGGTGGTGACCAGGTGCTCGTCACGGAAGATTGCGATGCGGGCGATGGCATGCATGTTCTGCGAGTGCAGGAAGCGCGTAAACTTCGGCAGATCGTGGATGTAGTGCTTCTGTCCGCTGGCCAGAGGGTGATCGAAAGCGATGTTGACGATGCCGTCGCTGTCCTTGATGTCAAACACGACCGCGTTGCCGCCGACTTCTTTCCAGCGGCGAATGATACGCAGGCCGTGGTCACTGCCCGCCATCACGCCGGTCAGGTAGATGGCCCGCACCTCGAAATCCTTGGGGACGGTCACGTTTTTTTCTACGATGGGCGCGTCGAGAATGCCGGGGATGATCAACTGCTCACCGGGATGGAGAAAAGTTCCCTGGCGACCGTTGTTGGCCTGGCGGATGGCGTCGGCCAGTTCCGCCGAGGTCAGATAGCTGGTCTTTTTCAGATATTGGCGAGCCACGGACGGGATACTGTCTCCACGCCGTGCTTCGTGTAGAACCGATCCGGGAGGCGCAACCACCGGGATGGCCGTCGGCGCCTGGACCGGCTTCTTGCCGGTCTGGCTTTTGACGGAGATCAGATGCAAGGCATGGGGATTCTGCACGGCGAAGGCAGCCGTGGACAATATGGCCAGGATGAGGGGGAACGCGAATGCGACAAGTGCACGCGCCGATAGTCGGGACAAGGCTTTTCTCCGGAAAGGAAGCTCAATGTCAGAGTAGGCTCGGACGCCCGGGGTTGCCAGTTACGACAGGCCGAGCGGTAAGTGGCTTAAGGACAACGGCATCGGTAAGTTTCCCTGTAGGGCACGAGGGAAGTTCCCGCAGTCTGCAAAGAATTTCTCCTTCAGGGGATATAGCTTGCTGCGAGCCTGTCTCCAGAAGGGGGCTAGCTGCATCTAAAACGCTAAGGAACAGGGGAATAGGGGGTTCCGCGAGGATGGCTAGCCGTTTGCTCTTAGGACGGGCGGGGCAGGACGAAACCTGCTTTTCTCCCCGGTAAGCGGTGCCCAATGGCCAGCCCAGGTAGCCTACAGTTCCCCGAAAGAAGGAAGGTTCCCGACCCTATGAGAACGAACCTCGCAACCGTCCTCGATCCGAGCCGGCGCAGCAACGACGCCCGTGATTTTGAAAGCGCCCTGCGGCGCAAAATCGTCGGCCAGGACCAGGCGATCGAAAAGGTGGCGGAAATCTACCAGATGTTCCTGGCCGGATTGAATGCGCCGAACCGCCCGGTGGGGAATCTGCTGTTCCTGGGACCGACCGGCTCCGGCAAAACGCGTGTGGTTGAAGCGATGGCCGAGGCGCTGTTCGGCGATGCGCGCGCCTGCATCAAGATCGACTGCGCTGAATTTCAGCACTCGCACGAAATTGCGAAATTGATCGGCTCGCCTCCGGGATACCTGGGACACCGCGAGACGCATCCCCTGCTCACGCAGGAAGCGCTCAATCAGTGGCACACCGAGAAGCTGAAGCTCTCGATCCTGCTATTCGACGAAATCGAGAAGGCCTCCGACGCGCTCTGGCAACTGCTGCTCGGAATCCTCGACAAGGCTACGCTTACGCTGGGCGACAACCGGCGGGTGGATTTATCGAGCTGCATCATCATTATGACGTCGAACCTGGGCGCGAGCGAGATGAGCGGCCTGGTGGATGGCGGATTGGGTTTCGCGCCAAAAGCGGTACAGGTGGATGCCTCGCTCGACGAAAAGATCAACCGCACCGCGGTCGATGCGGCGCGGCGCAAGTTCACGCCTGAGTTCATGAACCGCATCGACAAGGTGGTGGTCTTCAAGACGCTGCGTCCGGAACATCTGGAGCAGATCCTGGAGATCGAACTCGGCATGGTGCAGCAGCGCGTGTTGATGGCTGCCGGCGCCCACCAGTTTGTCTTCAACTGCACGCCCAAGGTGAAGGATTTTCTGCTCGCGGAAGGCACGGATCCGAAATACGGAGCCCGTCACCTGAAGCGGGCGATTGAAAAGAACATTGTCTTCCCGCTCGCCAATCTGGTGGCGACCGGACAGGTGAAACTGGGGGATTTCGTCCGCATCGACCTGCTGGGCGAAAACAAACTCACCTTCGTCAAGGAAGCTGAAGGCGCGATGGTTCCGGTTCTGCTGGAACGCTACGGCGCGGCTGCGGGAGCTCCGGCAGTGGCAGCGCGTGCGGTGCGTCCAATCGCGCAACGCAAGGAGTTTGGCGCGGGGTTGAACGAGAACAAGTAGCTGAGATCGCTGGTAGGTAAGGGGGCACCGCTTCGGCGGTGTCCCTTTCTGTTTTGGTGAGCTTCGTGCAACTCCTGGGAACTAGCGCAAAACCGCTACCGGTTTGCCCAGGATGAAGATCAGTTCGCTGTTGGTTCCCCCTTGGAGCAGGGGCACGGTATCGGTCTCGACATCATACGTGGTTGCCCCCACCGTTACAGCCGTGACGGTTGCGTATTCAACATAGTCGACGTAGGGCATGCCGTTCAGGGAGTAGGCGGTGTTGACATAGGTGCGAATAACCTGCACCGTGACTCGCGACAAGGCGGGAATGGGCGTGGCAAATCCAACGCGGACGGGAAGCACGACTTTGTGATTGTGGATGTCCACCCTCAGCTCCGTGCCCGCCGGAACAATAATCGTGTCGGGGACGGATTCCTTGGGCCGGTCAAAAACAGATCGCGAATGCTCGGACGGGGTTGATTTCTCCTGCTTGCCGGAAGGATTCGACTTCGACGCAGAGTCTTCCGGTGACCGCGATGGTTTCGTCTCCGCTGCGTCCGGCGCGGCCGGGACTTCGTCGTCGCTATGCACCACTATGGGCGGGCGGTCTTTTTCGCGCTGTTTGCGCAGTTCTCTCTGCTCGCGCGCCACGTCGCCCAATGGCTTGTCTTGCGAATCCTGTTGGGCGTAAGCGACCGATGGGATCAAGAGCACCCCGCTCACCATCATTCCGATTACGACAAGACTCTTCATGAGCCTGCGCCCCGCAACCCGCACGACAGACACCTGGGCGGACTCTACGCCGCGCGTGGTTGTTGGTCAACGTAACGAAAGATGTCTGTTGTTCAGATCGGACCCCCTTTTGTGCAGCGGAGTCCCGACGTAAGCCTGTGCCCCGCATCTGTAAAATAGTAAGGTTCCGGCAATCTAGAAAAGCCGAGGGCCCCCTCAGATGAACCAGCGTCCTCTAAGAGTCCGACTCGTCGCGGGTTTGCTGGCCTTGTGCCTGAGCGGCTTGCTTCAGGCGCGCGTCCAGCCGTCCAACGGCTTCAATATGTTTTCCGCGCAGGAAGAGCTGCAGGCTGGACAGCAGGCTGCGCAAGAGGTTCAAAAGCAGGTGCCCGTGCTGCCCGATTCCGATCCGGTGACGAAGTATGTGCAGAATCTCGGGGCGCAACTGGCGGCGCATGCTCCCGGCGAAAAATGGCCTTACACTTTTCATGTCGTGAATCAGAAGGAAATCAATGCGTTTGCGCTGCCGGGCGGGCCGGTATTCGTCAATCTGGGAACAATCCAGGCGGCCGACAACGAGGCCCAGCTGGCGGGCGTGATGGCGCATGAGATCTCGCACGTGGTGCAGCGCCACGGAACGCGCGCAGCCACCAAGCACATGGCGGCGCAGCTTCCGCTCGCAGTCCTGGGTGGCCTGATGGGGCGCGGCGCCTTGTCGCAGATGGCGCAACTCGGGCTTTCGTTCGGCGTCGGATCATATCTCCTGAAGAATTCGCGGCAGTCGGAGCGCGAAGCTGACCTGCTGGGCGCCGACATCATGTATGACACGGGATACGATCCCCATCAGATGGCGGCGTTCTTCCGCAAAATTCAGGCCGAAGGCGGATCGCGGGCGCCGGAGTTCCTGAGCGATCACCCCGATCCCGGAAACCGCGTCGAGTATGTGTCGAAGGAAGCCAGCACCCTGCCCGCCAAACGGTATCGCGCCGACAATGGAGAGTTTCAGAACGTCAAGCATCTGGTCGCGGGCATGAAGCCGCTTTCCGCGCAGCAGATCGCCGCGCTGCAGAAGACTCAAGCCCCGCGTGAAGTGACCGGCGGGGTCGGCACCCCGAGCGCAAACATGAAGGCGTTCGAGCACGACGTGTTTCGCATTTCGTATCCGGAGAACTGGCAGGTATACGGCGACCGGAGTTCGGCGGTCACGATCGCTCCGCCGAACGGAATCTCTCAGAACGCAATCGCCTATGGGGCCATGATCAACGTGTATCAGCCGGAAGATAGCGGGGCCGGACTGGACACGAACACGCACGAACTGATCGCATCCCTCAAGCAGTCGAATCCGGACTTGCGGCTGGTGGGGCGGGACGAGGATATCCGGGTGAACGGAATATCGGGCAAGTCAGCCGATCTGATCGGGCCGTCACCGGTCAAGGACTCGCAAGGCTCAGTGACACAGGAGCGGGATTGGCTGGTGACATTTCCGCGACCGGATGGATCACTTCTGTATGTGGTGTTCATCGCGCCCGACCGCGACTTCAGCCAGGTGCGTCCGACCTTCGAGCAGATGCTGCGGTCGCTGACATTGAAGTGAGGTCAGAGGTTAGAGGTCAGATTGCAGAGGTAAGAGCCGCAGGAAATCTACTCCTGTGATCTGACTTATGACTCGTGAATCGGTTTTCACCTTTGCAATCTGACCTCTGCAATCTGCTGTACATCACCTTCGGTAACCTGTCGTAACCAATTGCTTCGTGCGATTCTCCAGATGCGGTACGCCGCATCGACCGCGGACCTTCGGGCGCACTCCCACTCGGCCGCGGAACTCTAGAGAGGTTCAGCATGCTGCAGTCTCCGGAACCGAAGTATTCTCCAACGGCCCCCACGAACAGCTACACCCCAGTCAAGACGGCCGCTCCGCCCATGGAGCAGGCCACTATCGGACGCACGCTCGTGATCAAAGGTGAGGTGAGCGGCTCCGAATCCCTTTTCATTGACGGCCGCGTGGAAGGCACCCTCACCTTCCCGGAGAGCCGCGTCACCGTTGGCCGCAACGGGAATGTGGCGGCGAACGTGAACGCCAAAGAACTGGTCATTATGGGTAAGGTCCACGGCAACGTGGAATGTGCGGACCGGCTCGATATCCGCAGCGAAGGCTCGCTCACGGGCGACGTGATCACGCATCGCATCAGCGTGGAAGAAGGCGCCATCCTGAAGGGCGGAGTCGAAGTGCGCACGCCAGAAAAGAAAGCCCAGCCCCAGACGCAGGCCAAGCACGAGCAGAAGCCGGAAGCACCCAAGACGATGGCCGCAACCGCGGGCGCGTAATCGGCAACTTCTTCAAGACAAACCGAGGGACAGGCCAAGTGCCTGTCCCTCTTTTTTGTTTGAACAACGAACCACGCCGTAGAGACGGGGCTTGCCCCGTCTCCGTCGCGGACGGCAATGCCGCTGCCATCAGAAACGCGGCAAGCCGCGTCTCTACGCGAACTCATTTCTTTGGTTGGAAGTCGAGCGATGCGGAGTTCATGCAGTAACGCAACCCGGTCGGTTGGGGGCCGTCGGGAAAGACGTGTCCCAGATGGGCCTCACAGCGGGCGCAGCGGGCTTCGGTGCGGGTCATGCCGTAGGTGCGGTCGGTGTGCTCGCTGACATTTTGCTGGTCAGCTGGGGCATAGAAACTCGGCCACCCGGTGCCGGACTCGAACTTGGTCTCGGAGTCGAACAGCGGCGCGCCGCACCCGACGCAGTGATACATCCCCGCTTCGTGGTTGTTCCAGTACTTGCCGGTAAAGGCGCGTTCGGTACCCGCTTCCCGGGTGACGTGGTATTGCTCCGGGGTAAGCTGCTGGCGCCATTCGGCTTCGGTCTTGGCGACTTTCTCGGTGAGCTTTTCAGTCATATTGATTTGATCCTCGGATTTTAAGATGCGCCAGCGGCGTGGAAGATGCGTGCACTCCGTGTAGCGCGAAAGAGCATCCAGTTTAAGATTGGCACACTCCCCCCCAGGTTCTATCGTTTCCACATGATGCCACGCAGGATTCTAGCGTCAATCGGGCTGTTTTCGCTGGTGTGCTTGTGCCTCCCCGCGTGGGGCGACGGCCACAAACTGGAAAAGCAGATCCATTATGCCTACGTCGGAAAAGAGCTCAAACTGCGCCATTTCTATCACGGCGACCATCTCCGATTTCACTCGGACGGCACTTTGGATGGAGATGCCACCGTTGGAGCGTGGACGGTAGATGGCCAAATCTCGGTGGAAGACGTTCAGCTTCATGGCAACACGCTGGTGATCAAGGGCCGGCGGATCTACGTGGAATTCTCCAGGTCTGGAACGAGGGATGCCTTGACGACCATTCACGATTACCAGGAAAAGGATCGTGAAGATATGGAGCGAATTCTGCGTCACGCGGAAGTCACGATCGAAATCGAGTTGCCGTCCGGGAAACCGGACCTGGCGAAAATTTCGTCTGCGCTGCGCACGATCTTTCTCGCTCCAGAGGAATCCATGATGGAAGGCGTTCCGGAATATTGGCGCGGGTATTTTGCCCAACGGGAGGGCCGCAAGTACAAACCCTCCGAACTGGCGGCAAAAGCGTATTACTTTCAACCGAACAGCGGGATGACGCCGCCGCGGGTAGTGTTCAACCCGGACCCTGAGTACTCGGAAATTGCGCGGAAGTTGAAATACCAGGGTGTAGTGGTTGTTTACCTGATTGTCGATCCGTCCGGCGCGCCCAAAGATCTGCAAATCGTGAATCCGCTCGGCCTAGGACTGGACGATCAGGCCGTCGCCGCCGTGAGCACATGGAAGTTTGAGCCCGCCACGAAAGAGGGCGTACCCGTTCCAGTGGCGATCAATGTCGAAGTTAATTTCCACCTCTACTAACCATGCGCCCCCACTCCGCGTCCGCTAACCCGCTTCACTCTCGACCGGCCGCGTAAGGAACTTCGCAGGCAGTCGGGTGGGTCACCAATTTGCCGCTCGCGCGCATGCCGACGGCGCAATTGCGGCCCGCCTGCTTGGCTTCGTACAGGGCACGGTCGGCCAGGGCGAGCACCTCGCCGTAGGAATAGGCGTCCGGCTTCCCGCTCAGCCACGGAAAGGCTGCCCAGCCCACCGAGCAAGTCAGGGATACGAGGTCGCCGTGGTCTCCAACGGAGAAGGGGCGAGCGGAAATTGCCGACAAGACACGGTTGGCAAGGGTATCGCCGTCGTTGCGGTCGGTGTAGCGCGAGATCACCAGAAACTCCTCGCCGCCCCAGCGGACCAGGATGTCAGAGAGACGAATGGCGGAGCTGATGCGCCGCGCCATCTCGACCAGAACCTTGTCGCCGGCGTCGTGACCGTAGTGGTCATTGACGTTCTTGAAATGGTCCGCGTCGATCAAATAGAAAATCAGGTCGCGCCGGGACTCGTCCCGGCGGTCGCTAAAGCAGCGCAGGACGTGGCTGATGTCGGCCTCAATGGTGGAGTCAAAGAAGCGGCGGTTACGGCAACCGGTCAGGGGATCGGTGAGCGAGGCCTCGTGCAGGATGTGATTGGTCTTGGCGAGTTCCTGGCCGAGCCCGTGCTGCTTCCAGAACGTCAGGCAGCCCATGATGGTGATCGTGCCCAGCGCCACCAGCACCCGGAATTTCGTGACCGCGGGTGGTGCGTCTCCGCTCAGCAGGCCCCAGGCAGCGAGGGCGGGAATCGAGAGCACCGCGACCATGGCCACTCTGGTCATCCAGCGCCCTGCTCTCTGGTCGGGATGCTCCTCCAGGCTTGCCTCCGGCGCCAAACCGCGCCCGAGCACTGCGGAAATGGCGAACCAGGCAATCGACATATCAATCAACGCGTCGTACCAGCTGCCCGGATAGTAGGCGTTGGCGTCGATGGCGCGGTTGGCCAGGTAGGAGGAGGCCGCGCTTAGAACTTCGGCGGCCAGCAGATTGAGGTAGAACCGCTTCCACTTTCCGAAACCGTCCCGCCAGAGAAGGGTGAGCAATGCAATCGAAACGAGATCTTCAGCCAGCAAGAGCATGTTGAACGTCGGCCCGTAACGGAGTTCATCAGGCACAACGTACTGCCAGGGAGTGACAAAGAACAGGTAGAGGAAGAGCCACCACAGAACCAGCAGAGGAAGATCGAGGAAGCTGAGCGGCGCGCCATAGTTCGAGCGCCGGTCGGGACGCAGCAGGAGTCCGGCGAGCATCGGGACGCCGGCCAGAAACAGGAAAATGTCGCCCACGAACACACTGGGCACATCCTGGTGCATGACCACGCCGTAGTACATCCACAGCGCGCTAACCACCGAGAGAGTTCCCCAGCAGGCGGCCTGCAGATTCCAGAAAACCCTGGTCTTTCCGGTCGAGGTCCGGGCGTTAAAGAAGAACAAAAGAGCCGCCGCAATGTGCAGGGTCAGGTCGACGGCTTCCGAGGCTGTGGTGAGGGCATACCCTTTCGGGACGAGGAACGCCACCGCCGCCTGCAGCAGCGCCAAGCCCACGACTGCAGCGCTCCACAATTTCAGGTTCTTCGGCACCACTATCGGTTCCTATCCACGCATGGATTGCCTCTGCACGGCCGTTGACACAATTTCGCGACAAGAAGGGACTCGTGCATTGGACGGACCCCAATCAACGATAGCGAAAGGCGTAACCCGTCCAAAGTTACTTAAGTTACTGCGAAAATTGAAAGAAGGCCGATCGCCCGGG
>Ga0326726_10005842_pt1 | contig 11116 bp, 11 predicted proteins | sample MHFenrmetagenome_2_FD_207603 | JGI IMG/M metagenome (GOLD analysis project Ga0326726, IMG submission 207603) | Lab enriched peat soil microbial communities from Michigan Hollow, Ithaca, NY, United States - MHF15MN | ecosystem: Environmental > Terrestrial > Soil > Wetlands > Peat | place: USA...
CGCGCCGGGCACGCCCGAGGTCGTCGATGACGGTCAGCGCGCCGGTGATCGCACACATCCGGTCGGCGCCGGGGCGTCGATCTATCTCGTCAACGGTGGCCCCGTGATCGCGTATCAGGACGGGCTCACCTCGGACGTGTACACGGCGGCGAAGGCCAGCACGTGGACCACGAACGCGCTGACCACGAACACCTCGGCGCACCTGCTCGACGGGTTCTCGATCGCGTCGACCACGGCTCACGGCAGCGCGCCGGTGCTCGCGTGGGATTCGATGAACCCCGCGAATTCGCCGCCGCACGGGCTCCTCGTCCGGTCGCCGTAGCCGGCGACTTCGCGGTACGTTGCCTCGTGGCCAACGAACCGCTCACCTACGTTCTCGAAGATTCGATCGCTGTCGTCACGATGGACGACGGCAAGGCGAACGCGCTATCGGTCGCGATGATCGACGCGCTACTCGCGGCGCTCGACCGCGCCGAGGGCGAAGCGAAGGCGATGGTGCTCGCCGGGCGCCCGGAGCGGTTCTGCGCCGGCTTCGATCTGCGTGTCATGATGAGCGGCCCCGAGCAGGCCAAAGCCTTGCTCGCGCGCGGCTCCGAGCTCTTGCTGCGGCTGTACGACGCCACGATCCCGCTCGTGATCGCCTGCACCGGCCATGCGCTCGCCGGCGGCGCGCTGGTCGTGCTCACCGGCGACCACCGCATCGGCGCACGCGGCGAGTTCAAGCTCGGCCTCAACGAGGTCTCGATCGGGCTTCCGGTCCCGGTGCTCGCGATGGAGCTCGCGCGCGATCGTCTCGTCAAGACCGAGCTCCACCGCGCCACGATGCTCGCGCAGATCTATGCCCCGGACGACGCGCTGCGCGCCGGCTATCTCGACGAGGTCGTCACCGCCGATCAGGTGGTCGCACGCGCGAAGACCGAGGCCGTGCGCCTGGGCGGCTTCGCGAAGCAGGCGTTTCGCGCCACCAAGATCCGGTTGCGGCGCGCGACGATCGACTTCATCCGCGCAAGCCTCGAGAGCGACATGAAGTCCATCGTGATGCCGGGGTAGGTGGGATCGGCTTCGCGTGGTACGACTTGAGGGTGCGACTCGCGCACTTCTCGGATCTTCACCTGCTGTCTCACGACGGTGCGGGGCTCTTCAAGCTCGCGAACAAGCGCTGGATCGGCGCCGCGAACTTGCTGACCAACCGCAGCCGCCACTATCACGTGGCGGCGTTCGAGCACATGGTCGAGGATCTGAACGCGCAGCAGATCGATCACGTGCTGTGCACCGGTGACGTCACGAACCTCGCGCTCGAGCAGGAGTTCGTGTTCGCGCGCCAGCACTTCGACAAGCTCGCCGGCGGGCCCGAGAACGTCACGGTGATCCCGGGCAACCACGACGCCTACGTCGCCGAAGGCATCGGCCTGTTCGCGCGGATCTTCGACGAGTATCACCGCTCGGATCCGGGCTGGGCCGGCGAGGACGACGTGCGGTGGCCGTTCGTCCGCATCCGCGGCGACCTGGCCATCGTCGGGATCACGACCTCGCGCGAGACCGCGTGGTTCACGGCGTACGGCAAGGTCGGCGATCCGCAGCTCCAGCGGCTGAAGAAGATCCTCACCGACGACCGGTTGAAGGGCAAGGCTCGCGTGGTCGCGATCCACCACCCGCCGGCGGGCAAGGCGGCCATGAACCGCATCCGCGGGCTCCACGATCACGAGGCGTTCGCGAAGGTGATCGCCGAGGCGGGCTGCGATCTGATCGTCCACGGTCACGAGCATCGCGACATGACCGAGTCGCTCCAGGGCCCCGCGGGGCCGATCCCGGTTCGCGGCGTCGCCAGCGGCACGTACGAGCACGACAAGCCGCATCGCACCGCGCGCTACCGGATCTTCGACATCGAGCGTGGCCGGATCACCACGGATCACGTGCGGGTGTGGCGGCGCGGAGACGGCCGTTTCGAGGCAGAAACTGGAACCGCCCAGCAATCTAACTATGGAACTTGACAATGGTTTGGGTCGTGTGAAAACTCCGCGACAGATGACCGACGACCCTTGGAAGTCCCCGACGGGGGACGAGCTCACCGACCCCGCTGCCATCGAGGCCGCGGACCACAAGTACGTGATGCGGCCGTGGACTCACCCGGCCGGTGAGCCCGTGATCATCGCGAAAGCGCGCGGCTGCACGATCTGGGACGTCCATGGCAAGGAGTACCTCGACCTCACGGCCGGGTACTTCGTGAACAACGCCGGGCACTGTCACCCGACGATCGTCGCCGCCGCGACCAAGCAGATGGGCGAAGTGCTGCAGGTCTCGGGCAAGCACGGCACGTTGCCGGTCATCAAGCTCGCGAAGCGGTTGATCGAGCTCGGCCCGAAGTCGCTCGACAAGGTGTTCTTCTCGACCGGCGGCTCGGAGGCGAACGAGTTCGCGCTCAAGCTCGCGCGCCAGTTCGAGAAGAAGCCCGATATCGCATATCTCGAGAACGGCTATCACGGCCTGACGCTCGGTTCGCTCGAGGTGACCGCGAGCGAGAAGTATCGCGAGAGCGCCGGCAAGCCGATGGGCCCCGAGAACTACGCGATCCCGTGCGCGTACTGCTACCGCTGCAAGTGGGGCCCCGCGGCGACGTGCAAGGTCGAGTGCCTCGACGGCGTCGACGCGCAGTTCGCGGCGCGCCCGAAGACCGCGGCGATCATCGCCGAGATCATCCAGGCCGTCGGCGGACTCGCGCCGCCGCAGAAGTGGTGGGATCGCCTCGATCGCACGCGCAAGGCCCGCGGGATCCTGCTCATCGCCGACGAGATCCAGACCGGGCTCGGGCGCACCGGCAAGATGTTCGCGGTCGAGCACTACGGGCTCGAGCCCGAGATCATGACCGGCGGCAAGGGCCTGTCGGGCGGCGTCGGCTCGCTCGGCGCGACCATCGCGTCGGATCAGGTCTGCAAGAACTTCTTCGGTGGCACCACACCGACGTCGGGTGGCAACGCGGTGTCGGCCGCGTCGGGGTTCGCGATGATCGGCGTCCTCGAGGCCGAGAAGCTGGTCGAGAACTGCGCCAAGATGGGCCGGTACTTCACCGAGGCGGCGTGGGACCTCAAGGATCCGTGGATCGGCGACGTCCGGTTCACGGGGCTCCTCGGCGGGATCGAGCTGGTGAAGGATCGGGAGTCCAAGGAGATCCTGGGCAAGGTCGAGCTCGGCAAGGTGAAGGACCACCTGCACGCGCAGGGCATGCTGATCACGGTGTCCGGGCTCTACGGCAACGTGCTGCGCCTGCAGCCCCCGCTGTCGGTCACGCAAGCCCAGATCGATCAATTCATCGCCGCGTTGCGCAAGACTTTGGTGGCGATCCGAGGCGCCTAGGTAGATCGTACTCTCGGTCGACAGCACGTGGTGTAGATTCCCCCTCGCTCATGAACCTGTTCGCGTTCCGCAAGTCGCTCGATCGGTTGATCCATCCGATCGTCCACGCACTGGCGAAGCTCCCGCTGCACGCCAACGTGTGGACGCTCCTGGGGGCCGTGGTCGGGCTGATCGGCGGCGTGCTGTTCCTGAAGGGCCTGTGGTGGCCGGGGTTCGTGCTCCTGATCGTGCGCGGCCTGGTCGATCACATCGATGGCTACAAGGCGCGCAACTTCAACCAGCGCAGCACGTTCGGCGCGGTGATGGACGATGTCTGCGACCGCTGGGTGCTCGGCATCATGTACGCGGGCGGCTGCCTGAACCTGGCGTCCGACTACCCGCACGTCCTGATCGTCCTGGGCTTCGGCATCACCGGCGCGCTGACGAACGTCATCATCAAGCTGTCGATCTACGCCGAGAGCCAGCAAGACGTGTGGCGCGAGAAGGGCAAGATCGGCCACCCGATCGACGTCGTCGGGCTGTTCGGTTCGGCCGAGTTCATCATCTACTACGGCGCCGGCGTGTTCTTCACGGCGCTGCTCCACGACCCGCGCCCGCTGCTCGCCGGCTGCTGGGCGGTGGCGATCATGAGCCACGTGTCGCTGCTCCAGCGCGTGCGGTTCGCGTGGAAACGCTACCGGTTCGTCGATCCGGGGCTCGCCGTCGACGAGAACGACCAGGCCGAAGCGGGCTGATGTGGCGGCGGTAGAGGCGTCGTCGGCGGGTGACGCGACCCCGCGTGTGGTGTCGCGATGGAATCCCGCGAACGCGGTGACCGCGTCGCGGTTCCTGACGCTGCCGCCGTTCTTCTGGGCCGTGCAGCACGGCTACCACCAGTGGGCCACGCTGCTGATGCTGATCTGCGGCCTGCTCGACAAGCTCGACGGGCTGGTCGCGCGCATCTTCGATTGTCGCAGCGCGTTCGGCGAGCTGTTCGACGCCATCACCGATGCGCTCTGCTACGGCTTCGGGCTCGTCGTCGTGGCCGCGTACGGCTGGGCGCCGGTGTTGCCGATCGTGCTCATCGTCATCATGGGCTTCATCAACAGCGGCATGCGCGGCCAGTACGTGAAGCGCGTCGGCCACACGACGAATTACAAGTCGTACGCGATGGAGCGGCTCGTCGCGTACACCGGCTACCTGATCGGCTTCGCGACCGGCGGCATGGAAGTGAACTACTTCTGCTGGCTGTACGTGCCGGTGATGGTCGCGATCCTCGTCTACGACGGCAAGCGCCTGCTGATCGATCCCGTCCCAGGCTCCATCCCGGGGGCGGCATGAGCACCGAGCTCGTCAGCGACAACGTGTTTCGGTGGGCGCTCACGTTCCTGACCGGCGGGTTCGCCGGGGCGTGGCTCGTGGTCGATGCCGTGAGCCTCATCCGCTCGCGTCACGCGGACCGCAGCGATCCGGTCGTGCGCGACAAGCACTTCGGCTACGTGATCGGCATCGCGATCGGCGCGATCGGCGTGATCGGCTGCCTGCGCTTTTGGAACGTGCTGTAGCTGCCTACTGGCCGCCCTCGCACGGATCGCCGCCCTTCTTGACGGGACCGCGCGTGCCCGACTCGGTCTTGGTCGCATCGGGAGTTGCCGTGGCCGAGCCTGCCGCCGTGTCGCCGGCGGGTGTGGTCTCGGTGTTCGACGGCGCCGGCTTCGCGGGGACGGCGGCTTGCTTCTTCGAGCAGGCGGACGAGGCGACGAGGCCGAGGACGATTGCCAGGTGAATGAATCGCATCTGGATTATTGTAACCGCGATGAGAGCCACGGCCATCGTCGTCCTCGTGATCGCGTCGGCGATCGCGTTCGCGGGTCCGACCCCGAAGAAGGCGCCTCCCGGGGGCGCGACCACGCCGACTCCCGCGCAGCAGGCCGAGCTCACCAAGCTCGAGAAGGAGCTCACCGACCTGCAGATCAAGCAGGCGACGTTCGCGGCGAGCAAGGCCGCGCGCAAGCTCTACCTCGCGACGAAGCAGATCTTCGGCGAGAACGCCCAGCAGACGATCATGCGCAAGCAGGTGCTCGCGGGCATGCTGTCGGCGACCGGCGACTACACCGAGGCCGAGGTCATCTACCGCGAGATCCTCGCGCAGGCCGAGAAGGAACACGGCCCGGACTCGCGCGAGGTGCTGTGGGCGATCGGTCCGGTGCAGAGCATGATGTGGGTCCAGAACCGGCTCGACGAGGCCGAGCCGCTGGTGCTGCGCCAGCTCGCGCTGACGAAGAAGCTCGAGGGCGAGAAGTCGCAGGCGTATGCGGGCGTCTTGTCGTCGTACGCGACGCTCCTCAACATGCGCAACGAGTACTCGTCGGCGCAGCGGTTGTACGAGCAGGTGCTGCAGATCCAGGAGTCGCTCGCGAAGTCGAAGGACGACATGGCGCTGCTCGGGCCCGTCCAGGTGCTCGCGTCCGTGTACTGGCAGACCAACCAGCGGCCGAAGGCGATGAAGCTGTACGACCGCGCGATCGCGATCGCGTCGAACGCACCCGGTGCCACGGTGATGACGACGGCGAGCACGATGTGGAGCGTCGCGGCGATGTATCACTACGGCAACCGCGATGACCTCGCGACGCCGATCACGAAGAAGGTGATCGACATGTTCACGAAGGAGGTCGCGCGGCTCGAGCAGGACAAGCCCGACGATCCGATGCTGTCGGGGATGCTCGGCCAGCTCGCGTACACGTACCGCCAGATCAACGATCTGCCGAACGCCGAGAAGGCGCTCGAGAAGGCGGTCGCGATCGACACCAAGCGCATGGGGTTCTCGGGCTGGTCGGGCTCGCTCGCCGAGATCCTGCGCGGCAGCGGCAAGCCGAAGCAAGCACTGGCGATCTACGAGGCGCTGAAGGCCGACCTCGTCAAGAAGTCGCCGCAGACGGCGCAGGTGTACGACTCGACGATCGCGGATGTCTTGCGCGAGCTCGGCGACTACAAGCGCGCCGAGTCGCTGCTCGCGGCGTATCGGGCCTACGCCGAGAAGACCTACGGCAAGCGGCACCCGATGTACGGCATGACGGGCATGACCATGTCGTACATCTTCATGGCGAGCGGCAACATCGCGCAGGCGGAGAAGCTCCTGACCGAGAGCCTCGATATCGCCGAGAAGGACCTGACGAACGTGCTCAAGACCGGCACCGAGTCCGATCACGCGGTGTACTTCTCGCGCAATGGCTACCAGCTCGACACCGCGATCAACTTCGGCATCACCTACGCGCCGAAGAACCCGAGCGTCGCGAAGCTCGGCCTCACCACGCTGCTGCGCCGCAAGGGCCGCGTGCTCGATGCCGCCGCCGCGAGCATGGCCACGATCCGGTCGAAGCTCTCGGCCGATGACAAGAAGCTGCTCGACGATCTCGCGAGCGCGCGCACCAAGCTCGCGAAGCTCACGGTCGCCGGACCGTCGGCCACCGGCGGCGACGATTACGCGAAGGAGGTCGCCGTGCTCGAGGACCAGATCCAGAAGCTCGAGATCGAGGTCGGCAAGAAGAGCGCGGCGTATCGCGCGGTCAGCCAGCCGATCGAGCTCGCCGCGATCCAGAAGCTGGTGCCCAAGGACAGCCGGCTCGTCGAGATCGTGAACTTCCAGCCCTACGATCCGAAGGGGCCGTATCGCATCAACCCGGTGCTCGCGCCGCGCCACTACGCCGCGTTCGTCCTGGCGCATGCGGGCGATCCGACGCTCGTCGACCTCGGCCCCGCGCAGGCGATCGACGACGCGATCGAGAAGTTTCGCAAGGCGGTGTCGAACCCGAAGAACACCAAGGTCGGCGACCTCGGCCACGCGCTGTACACGCTCACGCTCGCGAAGCTCGTGCCCGCGCTCGGCAACGCCACCGACATCCTGATCGCGCCCGACGGCAACCTCAACGTCGTGCCGTTCTCGGCGCTCGTCGACGACAGCGGCGAGCTGCTCATCAAGAAGTACACGTTCACGTACCTGACGTCGGGCCGCGATCTCCTGCGGCTCGCGGTACGCAGCAAGGCGCAGGGCGGCGGCGTGATCTTCGCGGACCCGAGCTTCGACAGCGCCGCACCACCGCCGGGCGGCAAGCCGCAGGACGCGACGAGCCGCGGCCGGCGCTCCGCGGATCTGTCGTCGCTGATGTGGCCGCAGCTGCCGGGCACCGGCCAGGAAGCCGACGAGGTCGAGAAGACGTGGACCGGCTTCACCGAGTACCGCGGCGCGAAGGCGACCGAGGGCGCGCTCAAGGCGCTGCACGGCCCGAAGATCCTGCACCTCGCCACGCACGGCTTCTTCCTCACCGACGAGGCCGCGCCGAAGGGCGACGATCGCGGCGGCGCGAATCAACCCGTGGTCGGTAGCTACGAGAACCCGCTCCTGCGCTCGGGGCTCGCGTTCGCCGGCGCGAACAAGCTGTCGTCGGGTGACGAGGACGGCATCCTGACCGCGATGGAGGCGTCCGGCCTCGATCTGTGGGGCACCAAGCTCGTCGTGCTGTCGGCGTGCGAGACCGGCAACGGCAAGGTCACGAACGGCGAGGGCGTGTACGGCCTGCGCCGCGCGCTGGTGATCGCCGGCGCCGAGGGCCTCGTGATGTCGCTGTGGCAGGTCGACGATCTCGCGACCCGCGATCTCATGGCCGGCTACTACGGCCGGCTCAAGGCCGGCAAGCCGCGGAGCTCCGCGCTACGTGACATCCAGCTCGAGATCCTCGGGCGCGACAAGTACAAGCACCCGTACTACTGGGCCGCGTTCCTCGCCGCTGGCGACAACACGCCGCTCAAGGACTGAGTCGGAAGCTCAGAAGTCGAACGCCGGCTTGCTGTTCAGGTGCCGGCGCACCGCCCGGATGTTCGCGTCGTCGCCCAAACCGAGGCTCTCGGCGGTGGTGACGGCGATCTGCGCGTGCGCGTAGTCGTTCCTGGACACGTACGCGGTCGCGGCCTTCGGCGTGACGCTGGCGAGCGCGGTCGCGAGCTCGTGCGCGTTCCCCGTGGCGAGCACGAGATCGAGCCGGCGCGCGACCACGAGCGCTTCGAAGCGTTGCTCGATCGACGAGCTCGCGGCCATGCCGATGCGAGCCGCGTCGGCGAGCTGCATGCGGAGCTCGGCCTCGTCCGTTCCGACGTCCGTGGTCGTGATGACGCTGAGCTCGATCGGCGGCATGTCGGGCGGAACCTCGACGTGGATCGTGCGCCGGTCGAACGACGGCACGGCGGGGAGATCCAGACAGACCCCACGACGGTTCTGCTCGCCGTAGCGCGCCGGTACCGAGCTCTGCCTCGCAACGAACGCGAGCGTTGCAGTCACGGCGACGATGGCGAGACTCAGCTCGACGATCAGCGATGCGCGCTCGCGGAGGACCATCGCATTACTTTGCACCGAGCGGCATGCGTTCGCCATGCCGGAGTATCTGGACCCCGCCGGCCTGGCGCACCGCGGCAACCTTCGCGAGCCGGCGGCTGGGCATCGACGGCAGGCCGAGCCGCAAGTGCACGGTGCCCCAGTGGATCGGCACCAGCGTCTTGGCTCCGAGGCGCTCGTAGATGTCGAGCGCGCAATCGGGATCGATGTGGACGCCGCGGTCGAGCGCCTTGCGGCGCGCGCGATACCACCACACCGGCATCATGCCGCCGATCGGGAGCAGCGTGGCGTCGATCTCGAACCGCTTGCCGATGTCGTCGAACACGGCGTGGTCCGAGAAGTCGATGTCGCCGCCGTGGTGCAACGTGGCGCCGCCGCCCGACACGACGTAGCCCACGCACTCGGGCGTCTCGCGCTTGCGCCAGCGGCCGCTGTCGTGACGCGTCGCGACGGCCTCGATCGCGAGCCCGCCGATGTCGAGCTGGTCCCCGGCGGTCACCTCGGTGACCTTCGCGAACCCGAGATCGGCCACCACGTTCTTGCAGCCGCGCGGGACGACCAGGTGGGTCTCGCGGTCGAGGGCGCGCAGGCTCCAGCGGTTCAGGTGATCGACGTGCGAGTGCGTCACCAGCACGGCGTCGACCTTGCCGGCCTGGCGGGCCCGCCACGGCAGCAGTGGATCGAACACCACACGCGCCGTGCCGAGGTCGGCAACGGCCGTCGCGTGGCCCAACCAGGTGACGGAAGGACCCGTCGGTTCCGTCGGACTTTCCGTCGGAGAGCCGTCATTCGCCATGGCAGGCGCGGTCACGCTGCTGTATAGCACGGGGGGCACCGTGCTGATGTTCCTCGTGATCGGCGTCCTCGCCGGTGCGCTCACAGGCGTACCCGTCGGGCCGGTCAACGTGGCGGTGATCGATGCCGCCTATCGCCACACGATGCGACGCGCGATCGGCGTCGGGCTCGGCGGCGCGTGCGGCGATGGCCTGTACTCGGGGCTCGGCGTGCTCGGCGTGACGCCAGTTTTGCGCACCTACCCATCCGTGGAGCCGATCCTCTACGCCGTCAGCGGCGTGGTGTTGCTCGTCTACGGCTTCCTCACCGCGCGCAGTCAGCCGATCGCGCCCGCGACCCCCGGCGACCCCGATGCCTCGCAGTCCGTCGCGATGCGCCGCGAGATGTGGCAGGGCTTCCAGGTCGGGCTCGCGCTGATCGTGCTCAACCCGGCCGCGATCGTGACGTGGGTCGTGATCATGGGCTCGATGATCCCGCAGCACACCCACCTCGAGGGCCTGTCGTGCACGGTCGGCGTGTGCTTCGGCAGCATCGGCTGGTTCTCGCTCGTCGCGTACCTCACCCACAAGGGCAAGAACGTGCTCGGCGACAAGGCCGCGTGGATCCCGCGCGTCGTCGGCATCGGCCTCATGCTCTACGCGGTCTACCTGATCGCGAAGGCCGTGAAGTACGTCCTCGCGTAGGCACGAAGGGAAGCCGAGAAGACATCAGCGGCGGCTTCGCCGCCCACACGTGTGCTCGGATCGCGACCGTACCTGCGGTCGACAAACCTCCGGCTCGGGCTGCTGATCAACTTCAACGTGCCCGTGCTGTGGCGCGGCGTGCGCCGCCTGATCCGCTAGCCCTACCGGATCACGCGCTTCACTCCCTTCACGAGCACGGGTGAGTTGAAGTTGATCAACAGGCCGAGTCGAAGGTTGGTGGCGCGCAAGTAGGACACCACCTGGGTGACGTGCGCGTTGTGGAGCGTGGCGACCGACTTGAGCTCGACGATCACGCGGTCGGCGATGATCAGGTCGGCGAAGTAGTCACCGACCGGGACGCCCTTGTAGGTCATCGGAATCGCGACCTGGGAGCGAAACGGGATGCCTCGCATCCCGAGCTCGTGGATCATCGCGCGCTCGTAGATCGATTCGAACAGCCCGGGGCCGAGATGGCGATGGACTTCGATCGCGGCGCCGATGATCGCGTGGGTGAGCTGTTCGGTCGGCATCGCGAGCTCGCTCGCGTGATCGATCGCGGACACGGTGTTCGGCGGGGACTGGGACGGGGACTGGGGCGGGTTCTGGGGCTGGGTCTGAGCAATCACGACATTCTCCTTCTGCTGGGCGGTGGGTGGTTCCGGACTCGTCTTGACGCGTTCGTGTTCGGCGAGAAGCGAGTGCCGGCACCGGTGTTGGAATGGGATCTCCCTGGGGGAGCTCCCGGAGCCTCCCGGGCGGTTGGCCTTCGCCCAAACGCGGCGAGACGCGCCCGAGGTCGTGACGAGCGCGCAGCAGAGCGTTCGTGTTCAAGCGGCGTGTGGGTCTTCGCGGCGGTCGCGTGCAGGGGCTCGGCGCGGTGGCGCTCGGCGCGACCGAAGCGCGGCCGCCGCGTGGGCGAGGC
>Ga0326726_10005843_pt1 | contig 11116 bp, 8 predicted proteins | sample MHFenrmetagenome_2_FD_207603 | JGI IMG/M metagenome (GOLD analysis project Ga0326726, IMG submission 207603) | Lab enriched peat soil microbial communities from Michigan Hollow, Ithaca, NY, United States - MHF15MN | ecosystem: Environmental > Terrestrial > Soil > Wetlands > Peat | place: USA...
GGATTGCCGAGCTGGGACGAATTCGTGTCGGTGTGCGCGTAGGGGAAGTACAACCGGCGGTCGACGGTTCCCGACAAGCGATGATCCCGCGCATCGGCGATCACGCCGACGATCCGCACGTCGATCGAGTCGCTGAAGCGGATGTACCTGCCGATCCCGCCGCCCGCGTCATGAGGAAAGTAGAAATCGACCAGGCCGCGCGTCGCGAGCGCCGTGCGGGCGGGTTTGTTCTCGTCGCTCCGTTCCAGATCACGCCCAGCCAGGACATGCGCGCCGATCGCGCGGGCGTAGCCGGCGCCGACGTTGTCGTAGGCGATCATCGTGTCATCGGCGGTGCGGGCGATGAACCCCGACACCTCGATCGTCGTGTGCGAGTCGCTGCCCGTAAAGATGCCGTTCTCGGAGAACGTCGCGTCTCTCACGCCCGGCAGCGCCGCGACCCGATCGCGCAACGCGTAAGCGAGATTGTAGAGCGTGGTCCCGACATACCCGCGCGCGTTGATGTCGAGGTCGGCGATGACGAGATGATCGCGATCGAACCCGACGTCGACCGACTCCAGATTGCGCAAGCTGCGGACGAGGATCGACGCGCCGACGAGCAGCACGACCGACAGCGACACCTGCCCGATGATGAGCAGGCTGCCAAGCGGCCGGCGCCCCGCGCCGCGGCCAGTCGCCCCCGTGACCGCCTGCGTTCCGGCGCGCATCGACGTGGCGAGGTCGATTCGAGTCGCATGCAGCGCCGGCGCCAGGCCGAAGACACCCACGGCGACGACGGAGACGGCCAGCGTGAAGCCCAGGATCGTCGGACTCCATCCGCCGCTCACACCCACGGTCGGCCCTCCCCCGGCGGCGAGCGTGATCAACCAGCGGCTCGCCGTCCGCGCGACCAGGAGTCCCGCCGCCGCGCTCGCGACCGCGAGCACCGCGGCTTCGGTCAGCAGCTGACGAACGAGCCGCGCGCGATTCGCTCCGAGCGCCAGGCGCACCGACATCTCCCGCCCGCGCGCGATCGCCCGGGCGAGGAGCAAGTTCGCGACGTTCGCGCAGATGATGCCGAGCAGGAGCGCCACCCCGATCATCAGGGTGAAGAGCGGCGCCTCGAAAGTCTCGCGGACTCTCGAAAACCCCTTGGCACCCGAGGAGACGTATGTCTTGGGATGCGCGGCGCTGAACTCCGTGCCGACCTTGGCGTTGACATTCTCCAGAATGCTGCGCACGACGAGCGGGCCCAGCTCCGCTCGCGCCTGCGCCATGGTGACGCCCGGCTTGAGCCGGCCGAGGAGCAACAGCCAGCTCGTGAACGGGTCCCGCAACAACGGCGAGTGCGGGCGCATGACGTCGTGCATGCCGAGTGGGATCCAGAGGTCCGGGCGCTGCTCGACGATTTCTCCGGTGAACGACGGCGGCGCGACCCCGACGATGGTGAACCGGACGTCGTCGATGGTGATGCTCTGCCCGACGACGGCCGGATCCTGGTGAAAACGCCGGACCCAGTAGCCGTAGCTGATCGTCACCGGCGCCGCGCCGCTGGTGATGGAGTCGGCGCCGGCGTCGAACACGCGCCCCATGGCGGCCGTCACGCGGAGCACGCCGAAGTAGTTGCCCGACACGAAGCGTCCGCGCGGATGTTCGAGCTCGCCGGCACCGACTCGCATATCGAGACGGTCGGTCTTGCCCGACGCCAGCACCCCGGTGAAGACGGTGTTCTTGTCGCGCACCGCTCGATAGACCGGTGCCGACAGCAGATCCATGCGCGGCGAGCCCGTCGAATACGAATTCACGCGGGTCGGATCCCCAACCGCGACGAGCTCCTCCGGATGCGAGACCGGAAGCCCGCGCACGAACACGGCGTCGATCATGCCGAAGATCGCGGTGTTGGCGCCGATGCCGATCGCCAGCGCACCGACCACGAGAACCGTGAACCCGATGTTTCGGCGAAGTGTTCGCAGCGTGAAGGTCAGGTCCTGGGCCACATCGCTCACGAGATTCGCCCGTCTCATCGATTGCTCCCGCTGCTCGTCCATCGCGACGCACGACCGTCGGACTGATTCGAGGTCGCCGAATTGGCGTTGCGCTTCGCGTCGAGCGGCATCCGCTGACATTCCTCGCCCGACGAGCTGTTGGATGCGCGTCTCGAGGTGGAACGCCAGCTCCTCGTCGACATCGTGCGCGAGACGCGCGCGATTCGCCGGAAGTCGGAAGACGCGGCGCATGGGTCAGACCGTTTCCGGTGAAACGGCGGCGACCGCGCGACCGACGGCGCGGGCGTAGCGCTCCCACGAGCTCACCTGCGCGCGCAACTGCGCGCGACCGGTGCGGGTGAGCTGGTAGTACTTCGCGCGACGGTTGTTGTCGGAGTAGCCCCACTCGCCCGTGAGCCACCCGTTCTTCTCGAGGCGGTGAAGCGCGGTGTAGAGCGGCCCTTCCTCGACGAGCAGGTCGCCTTCGGTCACCGCCTTCACCCACTCCGCGACGGCGTAGCCGTGTCGCGGCCCCCACATCAGCGCCTTGAGGACGAGCAGATCGAGCGTCCCCCGCACCAACCCGCCTTCCGAGTCGAGCATTCTCGCTATCCCTCTGTGTTAGAGGGGAACGTACGGTTGCGCTCACCGAAGCGCAAGCGCCGGATCTCGAGGCGGCCCCGGCCGCGTACCAGCTCCCGGAACGCTGGGCCGTTGACAGAGTTAGCTATACATAGCTAGTTTGGCATCATGCCACGTCAACGCAACGATATTCTGCAGGGCACGCTGGCGCTTCTCGTGCTCCGGATCCTCGCCGCGCAGGGACGCTTGCACGGGTACGCGCTCACGTCGGCCATCCACCGCGCGTCCGCCGATCAGCTCCGAGTCGAGGAAGGCTCGCTCTACCCGGCGCTCCACCGCATGACACAGGACGGGTGGCTGCGCGCCGAGTGGGGCACGACGGAAAAGAATCGGCAGGCGCGGCTCTACACGATCACGCCGGCCGGAAGGAAGCAGCTCGAGTTGGAAGAGGAGAGCTGGGCGCGACTTCGCGACGGCGTGACGCGCGTTCTCAAGTACACCTGACCCATCGGAGCCCGCCATGTCGTGGTTCTCCCGTCTTCGCAATCAGTTCCGCTCGGACGACGTGTCGCGGGACATCGATCGAGAGCTCGAGTTTCACATCGCCGAGCGAACGGACGAGCTGATCGCCGCGGGGATGCGGCCCGCGGACGCACGGCGCGAGGCCCGACGTCGATTTGGACATCTCGGCGACCACGCCGAGCGGACGCGACACCGCGATTTGTTCGGATGGCTCGATACCCTCGCGAGCGACCTGCGCTATGCGGTTCGTTCGCTACGCAACGCGCCGGCGTTCGCCGTCGCGGCAATCCTGTCGATCGCGCTCGGCATCGGCGCGAACACCGCGATCTTCAGCATCATCGACGCCGTCATGTTGAAGTCACTGCCGGTGTCGCACCCCCAGGAATTGGTGAAGATCGTTCGAGACGACAACGACGTCTTCACGAACCCGCTATGGGAAGCAATCCGCGACCGGCAAGACATGTTCGACGGCGTCTTTGCGTTCGCGTCGCGTCGATTCAACCTCGCCGCGGGCGGCGAAGCGCGTCGGGTCGACGGCAGCTACGTGAGCGGCGAATACTTTTCGACGCTCGGCATTCGCGCCGAGGCGGGACGCTTGCTCTCCAGGACGGACGACTACCGCGGATGTCCGGGCATCGTCGTGCTGAGCGACGCTTTCTGGCGGAGCGAGTACGCCGCAAGCCCGGCCGTGATCGGCAGGACGCTGTCGATCAGCGCCCATCCGTTCACGATCGTCGGCGTGGCCGATCCGCGATTCTTCGGCATGAGCGTAGGCGACCATCCGCAGATCTTCGCGCCGCTGTGCTCTGAAGCCGTCGTGCAAGGCGCCGGCAGCGAGCTCGATCATCGGAGCAGCTGGTACCTGCAGATCGTCGGCCGACCGAAAGAGAACGTGACACCGGAGCAGATCCGGACTCGCTTCGCGGCGTTGGCGCCCGCGATCATCGAGGCGACGCTTCCGCCGAACTGGCCGGCCGAAGCGACGGCTGACTACAAGCGGTCCGTCTTCGCCGTCGCACCGGCGGCGAAAGGGTTTTCGGCTCTTCGCTCCACGTACAAGAAGGCATTGTACGTGCTGATGGTCATCGTCGGTCTGGTGCTGGCCGTTGCCTGCGCGAACGTCGGGAACCTGCTCCTGGCGCGTGCGGCAACGCGGCGTCGCGAGATGGCGGTTCGTCTCGCGCTGGGCGCCGCTCGCGCACGCCTAACCCGGCAGCTCGTCACCGAGAGTCTCTTCCTTTCTGCCGTCGGCGCGAGCCTCGGTGGCGTGTTCGCGTTCTGGGGAAGCCGATTGCTCGTCGGCCTCCTGTCGCACGGCGGCGAGGTCGTGTCGCTCGATCTCACGCTGGACGGGCGCGTCCTGGCCTTCACCATCGGCGTCGCGACGCTGACCGGGTTGGCGTTCGGCCTCGTCCCGGCGTGGTCCGCCAGGCGAGTCGACCCACAGGCCGCGATGAAAGCGCATGGCCGCGGCGTCACGGACGGGCCTTCGAGATTTCGAATCGCCAAGGCGCTCGTCGTAGTGCAGATCGCGCTCTCACTCGTACTGCTGACCGGTGCTGGGCTGTTGATCGGCAGCTGGCGCAAGCTGGCCACGCTGAATCCCGGATTCCGGCGCGAAGGCGTCCTGCTCGTCGCGGCCGACGCGCTCGACACGCGCGTTCCCGACGATCAGCGCCTCGCGCTGTTCCGACAGATGCTCGACCGGGTGCGCGCGATCCCCGGCGTGCAGAGCGCGAGTCTATCCAGGCTGACGCCCATCGGGCAGATGTCGTGGAACGAGGTGCTGCAGACGGACGGTTTCACGCCGAAGTCGGAGGAGGATGCGCTGTCGTGGATGAACGCGGTGAGTGACCGCTATTTCTCGACGATGGGAATTCCGATGCGCGCCGGGCGGGACTTCGACGACCGCGACGGCGCCGCGTCCGCGAAAGTGGCGATCGTGAGCGAGGCGATGGCGCGCAAATTCTTCGGCGCAGCTCCGGCGATCGGCCGGCGGTTTCGGATCCAGGATGGAAGGACGTGGAGCGACCCGATCGAGGTCGTGGGTGTCGTCGGGGACACGAAGTACAACTCGCTGCGCGACACCGCACCGTCGATCGTCTTCGTTCCGGATCACCAGCGGGAAGCGACGGCCAATGCCCGCCGGCTCGAGATCGTCACGAACGGATCGATCGCGAGCGTCGCGACAAGCGTCACCGCAGCCCTCGTCGCCGTGAACCCGAAGGTCAGTTTGTCGCTCACCACCATAGAACGACAGATCGACGATTCGACGAGGCTCACTCGCGCGATCGCGATGCTGTCCGGCCTCTTCGGGGCGCTCGCCCTCGTGCTCGCGGCGATCGGACTCTACGGGGTCATGTCGTACACCGTCGCACGACGACGCAATGAGATCGGGGTGCGGATCGCGCTCGGCGCGGAGCGCGGTCGCGTGATCCGGATGGTGCTCACCGAAGTCGCCGCCATCGTGATCGTCGGCGCGGTCGTCGGCGCGGCTCTCTCGGCGACCGCGACGCGTCTCGTGACGTCGTTCCTCTACGAGATCAGACCGAACGATCCGGCGACGCTCGCGATCTCGACGGTCGTTCTCGTCGCGGTCGGCCTGGGCGCGGCATTGTCACCGGCGCGGCGCGCGTCGCGCGTCGATCCAGTCGCCGCGTTGCGCGAAGACTGACGGCCGAAGTCCAGGGGCGACCTCAGGAACTTCGCAGCGCGTCCATCGGTGAGATGGACAGCGCTCGCCGCGCGCCGAGGTACGTCGTCGCGGCGGCGATCGCGATCACGACCGCCGCTACACCCCCGAGCACGACGAAGTGGAGACTCGGGACGCCGTAAAGGAACGCGGCCAGGACACGTCCCACCGCCACGCCCGCCAGCAGTCCCACGACGACGCCGATCGCCGCCGGCCGCAGTCCGTGCGAGCCGACCGCCGCGAGCACCTGGCGCGGACCCGCGCCGAGCACGACGCGCACGCCGATCTCGTTCGTCCGATCAGCGATGACCTGCGCGATCACCGCGAAGATCCCACCCGCCGCGAGCAGCAGGGCGGCCACGGCGAACGCGACGAGGATGTTCGTCTGGTACGTCACCCGCATCCACGTGTCGCCGGCGTGCTCTTCCATCGTGCGCGGGTCGAAAATGGCGAGCTCGGGACTCGCCCGCTGCACCGCGTGTCGCATCTCGGACATCGCGCCGCGCGGGTCGCCGCGCGTCCGCACCAGGACCGTGCGATTCACATAGGTGAACTGTGCGTACGGCGTGTAGAAGTCGGATTGCACCGGATGGTCGTCGAGCGGCTGATACGCGACATCGCCGACGATTCCCACGATCGTCGCGGCAGAGTCGGGGCGGTTGAAGTTGCTGCCGCCACCGAACCAGACGCGCTGGCCGATCGGATCCTGATTCGGCCAGAACCGCTTCGCAGCCCTCTCGTTGATGATCGCCACGCGTTCTCCGCCCGCGCGATCGGCGTCGGTGAACGCCCGGCCACGCAGCAGCGGCGTGCCGAGCGCGCGAAAATGCTCGGGGCCCACGTAGTGGCGGAGCACGAACGGCGCGGCATTCGGCGGCGACCATGGACGGCCCACGATGTAGAGCGAGCTGTTCGCGCAGCCGGTGCTCATCGGCGCGCATCCGTCCACCGACGCGGCCTCAACGCCCGGCACGCGTCGCACCTCGTCCAGCACGCGCGAGATGAGCGCCGGCGCCTTGGGCGGCGGATACTTCACGTCGGACGGACGAATCATGAACGTGATGAGATTGCGCCGGTCGAATCCGACATCCGTGTCCGACAGCGCGCGAAGACTGGCCGCGAACAGCCCGCCGGCGACGAGCAGCACGAGCGCGAGTGCCGTCTCCGCCGCCACCAGCAGGTGGCGCAAGCGCATGCTTCCGACTCCCACCGAACCGCGGCCGGCATCGTTCAACGCGTGCTTGAGGTCGACGCGACTGGATTGCAACGCCGGCAGAAGGCCGAACAGCAGCACCGTTGCCACGCCGAGCGCGATCGAAAACGCGAGGACGCGCCCGTCCACGCGGGGAGCCGCGAACTCGCCCATCGCGCCGTAGAAGTTTCGCGCGCGGAACGCCGCCGCGGGAACGCCGCCGCGTGCCGTGAGCGGCAGCGCGATCGCCACGCCCGCCGCCGCGCCACCCAGGGCAATGAGCGACGCTTCCACGAGCAGCTGGCGGACGATTCGCCCACGTGTCGCGCCGAGGGCCGCTTGCAGCGCGACGTCTCGGCGGCGCGCCGAGACCTGGCCGAGCAATAGCCCCGCCACGTTCGCGCACGCAAGCAGCAGGAGACACGCGGCGCCGGCGAGCAGGAGGAGCATCGGGCGGCGGGTCGACGGGTCGATGCGCGCGTCGTTGATCCCGACCGCCGTGGCGGACACGTGTTCGCCCGTTTCGGGATCGGCGATCGGAGAGCGGCGATCGATGCCGCCGCCCAGCACGGCCAACTCGGCCTGTGCTTGTTCAAGCGCGACGCCGGGACGCAGCCGACCGACGACACTGATGAAGTTTTGGTTGGTGACGAGATAGTCGGCGTACGACGCGCGCGGCGCGATCGTGGCGGGCATCCAGACCGACGCGCGGCCGGACAGTCCCTTGAAGCCCGCGGGCAGCACGCCAATGACGCTGAGCCGAACGCCGTTGATCTCGACGGCGCGGCCGATCACGCTTTCGCTCTTGCCGAACCGGTCCTGCCACACGTCGTAGCCGAGCAGCGCGACAGGCTGCGTCGTAGCGAGTTCGTCGCTCGATACATCGAGCCCGTGACCGATCAGCGGACGGACGCCGAGCAGCGCGAGGTAGCTCGACGACACGAGCTCGCCGTCGACCGGCTCGGCGTCGCCGTCGGTGAAGGCGCCGGTGAAAGCGCTGAAGCTCGCAACACCAACGAAAGACCGTTGCGCCGCGGCCAACTCGCGGAATCGCGGCCACGACCAGCGCACTTTGGTCGGCGTCGCACCGGCGCGCGATCTCGTCATGAACAGGATCGAGAGCTCGTTGGCGCGCTGGAACGGCGGTAGGCGAAAGAGCGCGGCATCCACGACGCTGAACACCGTCGTCGCCGCGGCCGCGCCGAGCCCGATCGAGATCACCGCCGCGGCGGTCACGATGGGCGAGCGCCGCAGCGCGCGCAGTCCGCGGCGCGCGTCGAGCCGGAGATCGTGAAGCGCGCTCATTGTGGGAGCAGACGGATCCCGCCCTTGAATGTTCGCACGGTCATGTGGGCGTCACCCGCACCTATTCGGACGGTGAGCGTGCGCGCAGCCGTCGACGCCGGGCGGACCTGGGAGAAACCGTTGGCGATGGCGCCGCTCACGCTCGATAGCTCGAGCCGGCTCGACGCCGAGCGCGGCAAGACGATGTCGACGGTCCCCGCGTGATCGGAGAACTCGAACACGCTGCCCGCGGCCGGCGTCGCCGCGTAGCGGATGTTGCCCGTGACCGATCCAAAGCGCCCCCGCAGAATCGTCGACGTCGCGATGTCGAGTGGACCTCCAATCGTGGACGCGTCTACGTCCTGCGGTGAGCCGCGCACGACCATGTGTCCGCGCCCCGTGCGGGCCTTGAGCACCATCGACGCCAGGTCGAGGTCGACGTCGCCGCTAATGGATTCTGCCTCGACGTCCTCGGCGGCGCCGGAAAGACGGATCGCACCCGAGACGGTATAGAACCAGCCGCCGACGCCCTCGGCCGTAATCGGCGCATCGACCGCTTTGACCGAAAGTCGGGCCCGGCGCGGAACGTTGATCACGAGATCGGACGGACCCTGCGGCCCATCGATCCTCCGCGGCTCGACCCCGAGCTTGTACGACGACTTTCCCGTTCCGTGCGCAAAGAAGAAACGGTCGCTCGCGGCTACGCGTCCGCGCACGACGATCGAGTCGCGATCCCACGCGATCAGCCGAACAGAGCCGGTGGCGACGAAGACCTTGATGCCGGCGTCCGGCGTCGCTGCGCGCGCGCGGAGGACCGGAAGCGTCGGAGTCCGTTGCGCGGCGGCCGCACACGGCAACGCCACGGCCGTTATCGAAATGAGCGTCAGAAGCCGTCGAAGGGTCATCGTCAACTCGCGTTGCTGACTTTCTTCAGCACGTCGACCTTTTGACGATACGACGACGCGAGCATCGCGCGAAGCGCCGGATTCCGCGGATCGCGCGCGACGGCCGCCTGGAGCTCGGCGATCGCGAGATCGACCGTCTTCAGATCATCGTCGATCGACGCGCGCGTCTCGGGCGCGAGGCGCGCGCGCTGGAGTTTGAGATCGTCGAGCAACCGGTCGGCTTCCTCGCGATAGCTCTCGATCGAGTCATCGGCGAAACGAAAGACGCTGTCCGAGCTCACCACGCCCACCGAACTGGTCGCCACCGCCCGAACGATCGGCGGAACGACCTGAATGACCGTGACCGCGGTGACCACAACGACGGAGGCGGCGACGCCCACGACCATCCACGGATCGATGCCCAACCGCCACCAAGAGACGTGATCCGCCGAAGACTCGAGGGCAACCACCTTCGTGCTTTCGATCTGTCGCCGGATCTCGGGCCACAGGGCGTCGAGCTCCGATGCGATAACGGGCGGCGCGGCGCGCGAATCGTCGATTCGTTTCATGAGCGCGGTCAGCCGAGCGACGTCGCCGGCGCAATCGACGCAATCGTCGAGGTGTGCGCCGAGGCGGGCGCGAGCGGCGGCGTCCAGCGAGCCGTCGGCGACGCCTTGGCGCTCATCCTCGGACAAATGAGGGGTGTCGGGAAGGTTCGTCATGGGCCAAGAACCGAAAGCAGCGCGCGACGGGCGCGCCAGAGTTGAGCACGGGCCGTTCCCGCAGCGATTCCCGTCATCGCGCTGATCTCGTCATGGGAATAGCCGCAGAGGTCGTGGAGCACGAACACCGTCCGCGCGCCGGTGGGCAGCTGCGCGATCGCGGCGTCGAGGTCGATTCGATCGTCGGCGCCGATCGCGGACCCGGCCACCCGGGGAGCGGCGATGTCGTCGCTGAGCGGAGCCAGCTCGCGCCGCCGATCCGCGCGCATCCGATTCAGCACGACGTTCACGGCGAGTCGGTGCAGCCAGGTGCCGATCGCACTTTCGCCGCGGAACGACGGGAGCCGCTCCCACGCGCGTACGAACGCGTCCTGGAGGAGCTCCCTGGCTTCGCGTTCGTCGCGGGTCATGCGGCGACAGAGGAGGAAGATCGCCGGCGAATGCGCTCGATATAGGGATTCGAACGCGTCCACGTCGCCCGACTGCGCGCGGCGAACGACGTCGTCCATGGCGGCGCCGTTCGGGGCGGGGCGGATCGGAGCAGTGGTGCCGGCCGAATCTACCATTGGCCGACGATCGATCGCTGGGACGCCCACGTCAACGTTTCGCGAGCTCGGCGAGGGTAGAGTCGACCTCGCGCTGCGAGATGGCTCGCGGCAAGACTCCGTCCGGCGTCCGCTCCGTGGGGATTCTCACCGACGCGACGCCGCCGTCGCGGCCGAGCGTGACGAGCGCAGTCGTAGCGTGTAGCGAGACGCGAACCACCCACGCCCCCTCCGTTGGCCACGAGCGACGCACCGAGAACACACCGGGGCGTGTCGTCGTGGCGAACTCGAGGGGCACGCTGCGACGCACGCCGCCGACGAACCCGTCCGCGATTCCCGTCAGGTCCTCGACCGCCGGGATGCCGTCTCGAACCATCGCACGAACGTAGAACGCCACACCCCGCGACGACGGGTCCCACGGATTCACCGGTGACTCGATCGAGAGCCACGGCGGCCATTTGAGGATTCGCGCCGGCGCAGGCGGCGTCGCCGCCGCGACCAGCGAGAGCGCGGTGATGCCCACTACCGGGACGAATGCACGACGAAGCATAGGGAGCCTCCATTTCGGTTTCGGGTGAAGCCCTGCAACCGATTGGATGCTCCTGCGCGTCGATTTGCTTACACGGGGTGGACAGGGCGACGGGCGAACGGGCGGAACGGCGAGGCTAGTCCGGGGGTGGGTCGACGAATGATGTGGACTCGCTGAATCCTCCCAGGCGGTCGAGCTCG
>Ga0326726_10005844_pt1 | contig 11115 bp, 10 predicted proteins | sample MHFenrmetagenome_2_FD_207603 | JGI IMG/M metagenome (GOLD analysis project Ga0326726, IMG submission 207603) | Lab enriched peat soil microbial communities from Michigan Hollow, Ithaca, NY, United States - MHF15MN | ecosystem: Environmental > Terrestrial > Soil > Wetlands > Peat | place: USA...
TTCAGCATGGTGAGTTTGAAGATGCCGCCCGCGCCAATGAACGGACCAAAGCCAGCTACCGGCGAGACAACTTCACACCGATCGCCCACGTGAATCAGTGGGAGTTCTTGCACGGCGACACGGAATTACTCCCCGGGATTACCGCCATCGTCACCGCCGGCCACACGCGCAGCCATCAGGGCGTGAAGATCGAATCAGAAGGGAAGGTGGCCTTCTTTCTCGGCGATCTGATCCCGACCGTGTCTCATCTTCCGCTCCCCTACATCATGGGCTACGACCTGTTCCCCATTCAGACGCTCGAAACAAAACGATGGGTGTTGGACCGAGCCTTCGAAGAGAAATGGCTGTTGTTCTTTGAGCATGATCCGTTGATCCAGGCGGGGTATGTCCACAGGGATCAGGAAGGCAAATATTTTCTCCGTGAGGTGACGGCATGGCAGTAGCGGCGACGCCTATCCGTGTCTTGATCGGCAAGGTCGGGCTCGACGGCCATGACCGCGGGGTGAAATTGATTGCGCGCGCGTTGCGTGACGCCGGCACAGAAGTGATTTATACCGGTCTCCACCAGACACCTGAGCAGGTCGTCAGCACGGCTATTCAAGAGGGTGTGGATGCGATCGGATTGAGCATTCTCTCAGGCGCGCACAATACGCTGTTCCGGCGCGTGTTGGAGCTGCTCAAGGAACAGGACGCCGGTGACATCGTGCTGTTCGGCGGGGGGATCATTCCCGACGAAGATCTTTTCGCGCTCAAAGCGGCCGGCGTGAAAGCCTTGTTCAGGCCAGGGGCTTCCATGAACGAGATTGTGGATTTTGTGAAAGGGCTCCGATCATGAGAACGGTCTATATGATCAGCGGCGGGATCACGAAATTCGCCAAGGCGCATCAGGATAAGGACTTTCGGCTCATGGTGAAAGAAGCCTACGACTATGCCCTGCGGGACCTGCCGAATTTCTCCAAAGACATGATCGATGGAGCCGTCGGGTCGTATTTCTCCGACCACTTCACGAGACAACTCAAGGCTGCGAGCATGGTGCAGGATTATCTTGGACTCTGTCCGAAACCGTCGAAACGAGTCGAAGGCGGGGGAGCGACAGGCGGGCTCTGCTTCCAGTCCGCCTGGGAAGCGGTGGCATCCGGGCGCATGAATTGTTGCCTGGCCTTCGGGTTTGAAACGATGTCGCGCGTGAACACCTGGAAGGGGAACGAGTTCATTGCCCTCGCCTCCGACACGAACTTTGACTTCCCCGTCGGCGGATTCTACAGCGGGTACTACGCCATGATGGTTCAGCGCCACATGCATGAATTCGGCACGACCGTCGAGCAGATGGCGATGGTCTCGATCAAGAACCATGCGAACGCCCTCTATAATCCCTATGCGCAGAAAGCCAAACAGCTTACGATCAAGCAGGTGCGGGAGTCCCCGATGGTGGCCACACCGCTGACGATGGAAGACATCTGCACCATGTCGGACGGCGCCGCTGTCTGCCTCCTGGCGTCCGAAGCAATGGCCTCCAAGGTCTGCAGCCGACCGGTCAAGATCTCGGGCGTCGGGTCGGGGTCCGACGCGATGCGCATGGCAGACCGGCCCCACGGCAAGGTGATTTTGCTGCCGCATGAGCAAGAGGCAGATTATCGCCGGTTGAAATATCCCGGTGTCCATTCGTTCAGGGGCGGTCGCATGGCGGCGAAACTGGCCTATGAAATGGCGGGAATCAGCAATCCTCAAGAGGAATTGAGCTTCATCGAGCTGCACGACGCCTACACATCGTCAGAGATTCAGACCTATGAGGATTTGGGTCTCTGCAAATATGGCGAGGGTGGACGCTTTGTCGAAAGCGGCGTGCCGTTCATGTCAGGAGTCGACTACGGACTTGAACTGCCCAAACAGGGTGGTCTTCCCGTCAATCCATCCGGTGGCTTGCTGGCCTGCGGTCACCCGGTTGGGGCTACGGGCCTCATGCAGGCCGTATTCACGTTTTGGCAATTGCAGGGTTCTCTCGGGAAGCATTTGGGAAACGACAAGCTCCAAGTCAAAAATGCCGTGCGCGGTTTGATCCACAGCCATGCCGGCACGGGGACCTACATCACCGTATCGATCATGGAAGCCGTATGATCAAACCCGTGGGGTGTAAGGCCTAAGGGGTTAGGGGACGGAGGGGAGGGCGATATGGAGAGCAAGGGCACCATCGTCTACGGAGTCGACCCCCTGATTATTCACGACCATTACGAAATCGACTACCGACACAGTTATGCGGAGGATTCCCCGTTCTTTATCGGTCTGACCAAAGGACAACTGCTCGGCTCGCGTTGTACGGCTTGCCAGTATACCTATGCCACCCCCCGTGCGCACTGTATGGAGTGCGGAGAACCGACGGCCTGGTTGGAGTTGCCGCTGACCGGGCGAGTACATACCTTCACCACTTGTCACTATGGTGGTGAACTGTTCCTCAAAGAAACGCCGTTCACGTTAATCCTCGTGGAATTCGATGCTGTCGATACCCTGTTTCTCTCCCGACTCAAGGGGATCAAGCCGGACGCGGTTCACATCGGCCTGCCGGTGGCCGCGCGTTTTACCAAGACTCCATTGTTCAAGGTGACGGATGTTTGGTTCGAGCCTGCAGACAAGACGTGAAGCGGTAGACGCGTTGGCGTTGGCCGACCGGGTCAAGGCCGGAGAGGTCCGTGCCGTATCGCGTGTCATTACATTGCTGGAGAGTCAGAACCCGGACGGCATCGCCATTCTTCGACTGCTTGTCTCGGACTCCCGCCGTGCGGCTGTGATCGGAATTACCGGTTATCCGGGAGCTGGCAAAAGCACGGTGGTCGATCGACTCGTGGCAGCCTATCGGAGTCTAGGTATGAAGGTCGGAGTTCTGGCCGTCGATATCAGCAGCCCAGTGACGGGCGGCGCGCTACTCGGCGATCGCATCAGGATGCAGGGGCATACGCTCGATCATGGAGTCTACATCAGAAGCATGGCCACTCGTGGGCATCGTGGAGGGCTCGCCCGAGCGACCAGCGACGCAGCCTTGGTGTTGGAGGCGGCTGGGTACGATATGGTTCTGATCGAAACCGTTGGAGTTGGTCAGAGCGAAGTGGAGGTGATCGATGTCGCCCACACCGTCGTGGCAGTCGTGGCGCCCGGTCTCGGCGATGAGGTACAGGCGATGAAAGCCGGGTTGTTGGAAGTCGCTCCTATCGTCGTCGTCAACAAAGGAGATCTTGCCGGCGCGGATTCCACCCTGCGAGACCTGCGGGACTGGTATCCGACCGTGCTCCGGACCGTCGCGACGACAGGCGAAGGTATTCCGGAGCTCATTGCTGCGATTGCCGAGCATCAACGGCTGCGCGATCTACAAGGCTCGTCGGCTCCTCGTATGCGGAAAGGAACCGGCTTCTGATGACCAGGAGGATGCTATGCCTCACCAATTGTTGACGATCTCTCATCACGTCGCGTGGATCACGCTGCATTACCCGCCGGCCAACGTGCTCAACCTCTCCGTGCTCAAGGAACTGGAGCACGTTCTGAATGAGGTGGAGGAGGACGAGTACGTCCGGGTCGTGATCGTGACCGGTACCGGACGGTTTTTCTGCGCGGGGGCGGATGTGCATGAGTTGGCGCATCTCACGACCGTGCATAGCGGCTTGGAGTTCGCTGTTCGTGGACAGTCACTGCTCAGCCGCATCGAACGGTCGGAGAAACCGGTTCTTGTCGCCATCAACGGCACCTGCGTCGGCGGTGGGCTCGAACTGGCTCTGGCCTGCCACCTTCGGGTGGCGGCAGCCGGGGCGTTGCTGGGGTTGCCTGAAATCAAACTCGGCCTCATTCCTGGTTTTGGCGGCACTCAACGGTTGCCGCGAGTCGTCGGGGCTTCCAAAGCGGCGGAAATGATTCTGACAGGCGAGAGTCTGTCCGCGGAGGAGGCGCTCCGAATCGGCCTCGTCAGCCGAGTCGTGCCGCCACATGAATTAGCGGCCCAAGCTGAGGCCATTGCAGCCTCGATTGCGGCGTGCGGCAAGACCGCCGTCGAAGCGGCGCTGCATGCGATCAGAGGAGGGCTCGACATTCCGCTGTCCGAAGGGTTGGCCAGGGAGGCGGAATTGTTCAGCCGCTTATGCGTGAGTCCCGACAAGAAAGCAGCCGTGCAGGCGTTTCTCAACAAGCGGCAGCCGAGGTTGGCCGAAAAGGATGCATCGATTCGTGAACCGTCAGGAGTTCGGCGGGCGCCGCTCGACAAGCTGGAAGCCTGAACGTGTCGAAGCCAGTCGCGCTGTGTGAAACGTACGGGCTGAAGGGAGGCTAGAGATCAGGAGGGAATCACCGATGCTGGCAGCTCGCTTGAGTCGGTATTGCCAATCCCTTTGCTACGACGACCTGCCCAGTATTGTGGTGCACGAAGTGAAGCGGCGGGTTCTGGACAGTCTTGGCTGTGCGCTTGGAGCGTGGAACGCGCCGCCCTGCCGGATCGCGCGCCGGGTCGGTCAATCTGTTGAAGTCGCCGGCGGCGCGACGCTGTGGGGGACGAATCATAAAACGCTGCCTGAACTGGCCGCATTCGCCAACGGCGCGCTCGTCCGCTATCTGGATTTCAACGATACGTACCTCGCGAAGGAACCAGCGCACCCCTCAGACAACATTGCAGCCATCCTTGCGGTCGGAGAGGCCTCTCGTGCCTCCGGCCAGCGCGTGATTCAGGCTATTGTGCTCGCCTATGAACTCCAGTGCCGCTTCTGTGACGCAGCGGCCTTGCGGCCGCGCGGCTGGGACCACGTGACCTACGGTCCTTTTTCCACTGCCCTCGCCGCCGCCAAGGTGATGAAACTCTCAGATGCCCAGACGCTGCAGGCCATCAACCTTGCCGGCGTCGCGAATATTGCGCTCCGGCAGACGCGGCTCGGAAACCTTTCCATGTGGAAAGCCTGCGCTTTCTCGAATGCCGCACGGAATGGCGTATTCGCGGCCACGTTAGCGCAGCGAGGGATGACGGGCCCCTCTCCGATTTTTGAAGGTGAGAAGGGGTTCATGAAACTCGTTTCGGGACCGTTTGAACTTCCGCTCTTTGGAGGTGAAATGGGACTGCCCGACGCAGTGCCGTTCAAAATCCTGGATACCTATATCAAACAGTATCCAGTGGAGTATCACGCACAGACGGCAGTGGAAGCTGCGCTTGCGATCCGAGAGGAGTTGCTGAAGGTAGAAGGCGTCGATGCGCTTGCGGGCATGACAGACGTCGAAGTCGGCAGCTACGACGTCGCCATTGAAATCATCGGACGCGATGCTGAAAAGTGGCATCCTCACACAAGAGAGACCGCTGATCACAGCTTTCCCTACTGCGTGGCCGTCGCTCTGCTGGACGGGAAGGTCACGCTGCACTCGTTTGATGTCACACGTCTCACCGACCCGGCAGTGGTTGGGTTGATGCAGAAGGTGCGTGTCGTTCAGAAGCCGGAGTTCGTCGGCCGTTATCCGCAGGCAATGCCCACGCGCATCGCCGTGCGAACGAACGCGGGGAAAGACTATGTCAAACAGGTGGACTATCCCATCGGCCACCCCAAGAACCGGATGTCCGACCACGAAGTCGAAGACAAGTTCCGCCGGTTGGCGGCGGGGAAATTAGACCGAACGCGCGCAAAAAAGGTGATCGATTCTGTCTGGAAGCTCGACCAGTTGAAAGATATCAGTACGGTGATGCCGTTATTGAAGATGAACCGAAGGAATTAGCATGCACCTTCATCATCCCATGGCCAAAGCGCGGCGTCTGCGCGAGCTGCTTGATAAACAGACCGTCGTTTTGCCCGGAGCCTTCAACGCGTTAACGGCCATGCAGATCGAGCGCGCCGGGTTCCAGGCCCTCTACGTCTCAGGCGCCGGTCTTTCAGCCGTGCGAGGGTTGCCGGATATCGGCTTGTTGTCGATGACGGAGGTGGTCTCCGACGCAGGTACCATTACCAAGGCCGTGGCGATCCCGGCAATCGTGGATGCTGACACGGGTTTTGGCCCCCCTCTCGCGGTCATGCGTGCCGTGCAGGAATTCGAGCAGGCCGGCCTGGCAGGGATGCAAATCGAAGATCAAGTGCTGCCCAAAAAGTGCGGGCATCTTCCGGGAAAACAATTGGTTTCGACGAGCGAGATGGTCAGCAAGATTTGTGCGGCAAGCGACGCGCGACGAGATCCTGATTTCTTCATTGTCGCCCGTACGGATGCCCGTGCCGTTGAGGGATTGGAGGAGGCAGTGCGACGGGCACGGGCCTATATCGATGCCGGCGCCGACGCGATTTTCCCGGAGGCCCTCGAGTCTGCGGACGAATTCCGCCTGTTCGCCCGACAACTCGCCAAGGAAGGCGGTAAAGCACCGCTGATCGCCAACATGACCGAATTCGGGAAGACTCCCTACCTCAGCGTTGGCGAGTTTGAAGATCTCGGCTATCGGCTGGTCCTGTTCCCCGTCACGGCCCTCAGGATGGCAACCAAAGCCATCGAGCAGATGCTGCTCGAGCTGAGAAACCATGGTTCGCAGCGGGCGCTGGTAGATCGAATGCATACTCGGCAGCAACTGTATGACCTACTCAGGTACGCGGAGTATGAGCAACGAGATCGACAGTTTCACTCAACGGATGAAGATCATGGCAAGGGTTGATGCTACACCGACTCCGGCGTACAGCCCTGGGCTCGAGGGAGTCCTTGCAGGTGAAACGGCTGTGTGCCATGTGGATGAAGGCGAAGGGGGGCTGAGATACCGCGGGTACGCGGTCAGTGATTTGGCAAACAAGTCCTGCTTCGAGGAAGTGGCCTATCTCCTGCTCTTTGGCGAGCTGCCGACCCATAAAGAGATGAAGGATTTCGCGGCGCAGTGTATCGCACAGTCCGTCCTCCCGTGTCCTGTCGAAGCGTTCCTTGGCGTGGTTCCTCCTGCTGCGCATCCGATGGACATTCTCAGGACGGCCGTCTCGCTGCTGGGCATGACCGATCCGGATGCCTCCGACTGTTCTCATGACGCAAATGTGCGTAAAGCGATCCGCCTGTTGGCGCAAATCCCGCTCATCATCGCAACGGCGCATCGGCTCGCGAACGGCAAACGTCGCGTGAGTCTCCAAGCTGATCTGAGCTTCGCCGAAAATCTGCTCTTCCTGCTTACCGAACGGAGAGACGATGACAGGGCCAAGGCTATGGCCCATGTGCTCGATGTGTCGCTCACGCTCTATGCCGAGCACGAATTCAATGCTTCCACCTTCGCGGCCCGCGTGACCGCGTCGACGATGACGGATCTGTATTCGGCCATTACCTCGGCGATCGGCACGCTAAAGGGACCGCTCCATGGTGGAGCGAATGAGGCCGTTGCCGAGATGTTTCTCGAAATCCGAAGCCGCGAAAGCGCGGAGCGATGGGTGCGGGAGGCGTTGGCACAGAAACGCCGGATCATGGGCTTCGGCCATCGTGTGCTGAAGAGCGGCGACGCTCGGTCGGCCATCATACAACAGCATGCCGAATCGCTGAGCCGGATGTGCCATGATCTTCGTTGGTACGAGATCTCGACCATCGTCGATCGCGTCATGCAGCAGGAGAAAGGTCTCCATCCCAACCTCGATTTCTATACGGCGGTCGCCTATCTCTTGATGGGCATTCCGCGAGAGCTCTACACATCGGTATTCGTCTGTTCGCGCATCACCGGCTGGTGCGCGCATGTGATTGAACAGCAGGATCACAACCGGCTGATCAGGCCCCGCGCGCTCTATACGGGGCCGACGACGAGAGAGTATGTCCCCATTGATGACCGCAGATGATCATATAGCGCAGGCTCGGCAGCTGGACGGTATCTATCCTACGCTGCCGTGGAGTTCGTTCGCGGATTTTTTCAAGTCCCGGATCTGTGATCACGTCCTGGCCGATCGGCCGTTTCTCATCTACTACGACGATGACCGGCAACTCCACTGTACGTACAGTTACACCGAGTTCGGTACGATGGTCCAACGGGCAGTCACCTTCCTCCATGACCAGGTCGGGCTCCGGCGCGGAGACCGTCTGGCTACGATTCTGTTCAATCATGACATCACCGTGGTGCTGTACTTTGCCGCCTGGAGTTCGGGCATCACGGTCGTCCCGATTAACGTCGATGAGCCCACGGACAAGATGCGCTTTATCCTGGAGCATTCGGAAGCCTCGGCGGTGTGCTGTTGGCATAGTTACGTTGAAGAAGTGAGAGGTCTTCAGCGAGACCTGCCCGCCCTACGGCATATGGTTGTGGTAAAGGATGACGGCTTCATGGAGCGCAACATTCAAGTGGTGAGGGGCGAGACAAGCGACGGCACGCACGCCCCTGGCTATACTTTTCATGACGGTTCGTTGGAGGACGAAGCACTCTTAGTGTATACGTCCGGGACCACAGGACAGTCCAAGGGGGTGGTCCTTACGGTGGAGAATCTCTTGATCGACGCCGACGCGATCGCCGACTGGCATCACTTTGGCCTCAACGATCGCTTAATGTGCGTGCTCCCGATCCACCATGTGAACGGAATCGTGGTGACCCTTGTCACCCCCTTCTTTTGCAAGGGCAGCGCGGTCCTGAATCGGAAATTCAAAAGCGATATTTTTTGGCGGAGACTGCACGAGGCTCATGTCACCTGCGTGAGCGTCGTTCCCACATTGCTCGAGTTTCTCCTCGATGCGAATGAAGACCTGTCTTCTTACCGACTCGACCGATTCAAAGGATTCATCTGCGGCGCGGGACCGTTGCTGAAAGACACCGCCATGCGCTTCGAAGATCGATTTCACTTTCCGATCCTCCATGGCTATGGTTTGTCGGAAACGACCTGCTATGCGTGCTTCCTGCCGGACGATCTGTCGCGCGATGAGCATCGCCACTGGCTCAGAGATTATGAGTTTCCCTCCATCGGTGTGCCGATGCGGCACAACGTGATGACCATCCTCAACGATCATGGACAGCCGCTGCCGGAAATGTCACGAGGAGAGATTTGCATTCGAGGCGGGACCGTCTGCGCCGGATACTTCAAGCGGGGCGACGCCAATGAGGCCGCATTCAAATGGGGGTGGTTCCGTTCCGGCGACGAGGGATTTTACACGCGAGACAAGCAGGGGCGACCGTTTTTCTTCATTTCAGGCCGCCTAAAGGAATTGATCATTCGAGGCGGTGTCAATATCTCTCCCCTCGAGATCGACGATGCGTTGAGGAGTCATCCTCTTGTCCAATTCGCCATGGCCGTTCCGTTCGAACACCGTTACTATGGGGAGGAGATCGCTGCCTATGTCGTCCCGCGAGACGGTGCCCCTTCAGTCACGGAGAGGGATCTGCTCGAACACTGCCGTCGATTGCTTCCCTTCTCTAAGTGTCCCAAGGTCATTCTCTTTGGGCAGGAAGTGCCCTACACCTCCACTGGCAAACCCAAACGCTTGGAGTTGAAATCCCGGCTCGCTTCCGCCTTGGCTGCCTATCGGGCTCATCAATTCAAGGAAAAATAACAGGATTGCAACTTCCTGGAAGCCTGTCCGACGTTGCCGTTTGTGGCGAGGCGAAGAAGGTACGGCCAGATGCGGGGCCGCCTGTCTCCGTGCGGTCACGTACAGGCAGGCCCGGAAAAACTTGAGTCGTATTCGCTGTAGCATATTAAGGATTGTTTCAAGCCGCCCATGACGCAGATGGCTGCGGATCGTTTACCGCAGTTGGAAGGTCAATCTCGGACAGGTTTCTACAACCTCCATGGGAATATTCAGGGGTCTGCTGATATGTGGGTCTTTCGAGAGTCTGTATTCTTCATGAAAATCGCTCCCATTCTGTTGTGTCTTGTGCCCCACCTAAATTGTGGACAACCAGCTTAGTCAGATCGATACAGGAAACCCGCTGAGTTTACTCAAGACCCATCGCCTCACAAGACAGCCAAAGGTCTCTCATCAGAGTCACGAGCGAATTTGCCAGGATGTTCCCTAGGAGCTGGAGACCCCTCTGCCAGACATTTCCTACAGACGGCAACGGCCAATTCCGACATACACCTGCGCCTTAAAAACTTATCCTTCGCGATAAATCAATGGTGTTTGCGTCAGTTCAAGGGCCATTGGCGAAAATGGCCGCTGGCTCGCTCGGGTACTCAACGTCATCGTTTGGTCACCGGGCAGTATGTTTGAAGAAATTGTGCTTGGGTGTCCCGACCTGACACGAAGCAGGTCTTCGACGTCATGAATCGCGTAGGTCGAGAAGGGGCGATCCTGACGAGTCCCAAGAGGTGCAGCCGGTATGCGATCTACCTTCCCGACTCGCTCCACGCCAAGGTTTGAACGAGCCCATGTTCATGCGTCTACGTGTACACACGCCCGGATGAAAGAAGGGAAACCATCATGAAGCCGCAGAAAGCAAAAGAAGCAGGAGTGAGGAAGCCATCCCCGGATGTGGTCAATCAGCTCGGCACAGCTGCCTTTAGCAGCAAGCCTGCGCATCAAGCGCGACCGGCGTTCGACGATCTACACGCGCGCATCACGACACGGGCTTATGAGTTGTATGTCCAGCGGGGCCGCCGAGAAGGCTGTGCCGTGGAAGATTGGCTGGACGCAGAGCGGGAAATTGTGAGTCGTGAATTTCCAGGTTAGTTCAGTTCGAGGATAAGAGTCTCTCTGTGATCCTGAGGTTTGCGTGCCCCACGTTAAGGTCATGCCGTCACGCCGTTGTTTGCGAAGGCCCTGGATATCACGGTCACATAGCCACTTGAAACCTTGCGCCGTGCTCATTGGGGTGGCTCAGGGGTGGCTCAAGTCGTTGATGACTTGGACAATCCACTTGTCATTACAGACGGTTCGCAATTTCTTCCAGCCAGTCAACTTGAGTTGGCATGACTGCTTTTCTACCTGAATTGTCCCCATTTTCTTAACACTGTAATCACCTGTTTTGTCGCGTGCCTCACCCAGGTACATGACTGGTATTGGGTGGCACACTTGCCTGCCCATACCTCAGGCCAATTGCTCCTATGGGGGTAGCTGTACTGGGTGACATGAGCGGGCTAAAAGGCGTTCCTCGAAAATTTTCCTGGGTTGGAAAAGCAGGTAGGGGAGGGTGGGTTAAAGGGAAAATTACCTGACCGGGGGATGATCCCAAGACTAAAAAATGACAGG
>Ga0326726_10005846_pt1 | contig 11110 bp, 10 predicted proteins | sample MHFenrmetagenome_2_FD_207603 | JGI IMG/M metagenome (GOLD analysis project Ga0326726, IMG submission 207603) | Lab enriched peat soil microbial communities from Michigan Hollow, Ithaca, NY, United States - MHF15MN | ecosystem: Environmental > Terrestrial > Soil > Wetlands > Peat | place: USA...
CTCCACGGGCGCCGGCAAAGTGCCGGCCACCCTTCGGGTTACGGCGGCGCGGGGCCATCTGCGGCGTCATCGCTCCTCGCCGATGCGAAGGCATCGCCGTCGTCGCGCTTCCTTGCATCTGACCCCGCGGCGCTCGTAACGCCATCCCACACCCTTTTTCAGCAACCTGCTAGGCTCGGACCCGGCTAGGGCTTCGCGGCCGGCGTCGGCGGCGCCGCCGGGGCGGGCGTCGGGAAGATCGGCTTCTCGAAGAGCTTCGCCTCGGCGCCCGGGTTGATCTTGCACTCCTCGAGCGCGAGGGTTTGGTCCTTCTCGCCGTTGGTCGCGACCTCGAGGTGAAAGGCGACCGGGTAGCCCTCCACCAGCTTGTAGTCCGAGTAGTCGGAGACGATCTTTGCCTCGCCCTGCGGGCCGGCGGACGTGTGCGTGGACCGGAGAATGCGGAAGGTCGTCGGATCCAGGTACCAGCGCACGGCGGCGCCGTCGAAGTTGACGTCGAGGATTCGGGCCTCGACGTCTCCGACCTTCTCGGTGCCGGCGGCGGCGACGACCAGTTTGGGATCGTCGGCCTTTTGGGCCACGAGCAGCGGGACGCGGCGAACCTGGCGCAGCAGCTCTTCCTTCATGGCCGGCGGGAGGTCCTGGACGGCGTTGGGCCCGACGATGAACGCGCCGGTCGCCGTGGCGACCATCGCCATGCGGCCGAACGGCGCGTCCACCTGCTGCGAGATCTTGTCGGGAAAGACCATCGTGGTCTGAACGTCCATGGCCATGTCGCCCTGAGGCGTCTTCGCCGTGACGAGGCCGCGGGTCCAGACGTCGTGGACCTTGTGGACCTTGTCCGCGCCTCCGAGGCCCTGGACGAACTTCGCGAAGAGCGCCTTGCCTTCCTTGATCGCCTCGGCCGAGGGCGCGGGCCGGGTCGGAATTGCGGTCGGAAGCGGCGCCGGGGGTCGCGCGGCCGGGGCCGCGGCGGTCGGTGCAGGGGTCTGCGCCGCCGCGGCGGCGGCGAGAAGCACCCCGGCGATCGCGCCGAGGAGGGCTGCGGGATGACGAAGCGTCATTGCGTTTCCTCCGAGCGCGCGAGCATATCGCGAGGTTAGGCGGCCGGGACGTCTCGCAGTAGCATGCCGGCCGTGTCGAAGAAGGTGGACGCGCTGCTGGCGCGGCTCGAGGCGGCCCGCCACCGGCGGCCGGGGGCGCGGGAGGCGGAAGACCTTCTGCGGGCGGCCGAACGGGTCGAGATCCTCGACGCGGCGCGCCTGATCCGCCTGCACGAAGCCGTCCTGTTCCTGCGCGCCTACCCGCACGGTCCCCGCGTGTTGCGCCGGGCGGAGAGGCTGCTCGGAACCTTCGAGAAACGCGTGGCCCGGCTCGAGGCGGCGGACGAGGACCTCTCGGGCTTCGACGCTCTCGAGGTCGCGGGCATCGCGGGCACGACGCTCGGCACCGACTTTTCCTACGACCTCGCCCGCTGGCTCGCCCGCCGGCATCCGGGGAGCGTGCGTGTCGACTGGGCGGCCGCGGACGAGGGAGACCGGATGCGCGCGACCTGGCCCGCGTTCGTTCCGCTCCTCGACGAGGAAGCGCTCGCCGATGCGAACGTGCCCTACGTCGAATGGCTGGGCTCGGCCGCGGGGCGGCGGCGCGATGACCTGGCATGGCTCCTCGAGCGCTACGAGCGTCTGCCCGAGAGCGAGGCCGGCCGCGCGGAGCGGTTCGACTCGCTGGGTCTTCCGATCGCGTGGGACCTGGGCGCGGGCCGCGCGTCGCGCACGAAGATGCGGCGGCCGGGAGCGCGACTTTTCTTTCACGACGTTGCGCTCCTGACGCGCCGAGAGGTTTCGCTCGACGCGATCCTCTCCGCGCCGCCGCTCGCGCTGCGGCGCCTGTCGCGCCCCGAAGGCGAGCGCTTCTGCGACATGGTCCGCGAGACGACGGCGGCGCGTTACCGCGAGTTCTACACGTTCACGCACGCCGACCCGGCGTCGGTCGTCGCGGCCCGGCCGGGGCGCGGCGTCGAGCTCTTCCTCGTCGGGATCCGGCCGGACCGGCGCCTTCCGCTGCGCGCCGCGTACGGAGGCTTCGTCGTCAAGAACGGCGTGCCGATCGGGTACATCGAGGGCCTCGCCTTCCTCGAGCGGCTCGAGATCGGGTTCAACATGTACTACACGTTCCGCGACGGCGAGTCGGCGTGGATCTACGCGCAGGTCATGAAGCTCCACCGCGACGCCCTCGGCGTGACGTCGTTCTCGGTCGACCCGTACCAGCTCGGCCACGAGAACGCCGAGGCGATCGAGTCGGGCGCCTTCTGGTTCTACCGCAAGCTCGGCTTCCGTCCGACCGACGACGGCGTGGCCGCCTTGCTCTCCCGCGAGGAACGGCGCATTGCCGCCGACCCGTCCTACCGTTCGTCGCCGCGGACGCTCCGGGCGCTCGTGACGCACAACGTCCTGTACGAGGTTCCCGGCTCGCCCGGCGGCGACTGGGACCGTTTCCACATCCGCAACATCGGGCTCGCCGTCAACCGCCGCATGGCCCGAGAGTTCGGCGGCGACGCCGCGAAGCTGCGCCAGGCCTGCGAGCGGCGCGTGGGCCGCCTGCTGAACCTCGATCCCGCCGGGTTGCCCGCACTCGAGCGGCGCGCCTTCGGCGAGTTCGCGCTGGTCCTCGACCTCCTTCCGGATCTGCCGCGCTGGAGCCGGGACGAGCGGGACGCGGTCAGTGAGATCGTGCGGGCCAAGGCCCGCGGGACCGAGCGTCGATACCTGGCGCTTCTCCAGCGCCACGGTCGCCTCCGCAGCGCGCTCCTGCATCTCGGTTCGGCGAAGCGCTGACCGCGGGAGCGCGGCCGCTCTACCGGCCGTTTCGCGCCGCGACGATCTGGGCCATGATCGCGAGGGCGATTTCCTCCGGCGCGCGGCCGCCCAGGTCGAGGCCGATCGGGGCGTAGAGGCGGGAGAGGGCTTCTTCGCTCGCTCCCGCCGCCAGCAGCCGTACGCGGCGCTTTTCCTGCGTCCGGCTGCTTCCGAGCGCGCCGACGTAGAAAGCGGGGCTCGCCAGGGCCGCGAGGATCGCCGGGTCGTCGAGCTTCGGGTCGTGGGCGAGGACGGCGACCGCGGTGCCCGCGTTCGGCGCGATCTTTGCCAGCGCCTGGTCGGGCCACGCGGTCAGAATCTCGTCGGCGTGCGGGAAGCGCTTCGCGTTGCCGAAGGCCTCCCTCGGATCGACCAGGATCGTGCGGAATCCCAGGATTTTGGCCAGGGCGACGAGAGCGACCGCGACGTGAACGCCGCCCACCACGACGAGGCGCGGCGAGGGGAGAGTGACGTCCACGAAGAGCTCGCGGTCGCCGATCGGAACGCGCCGGCTTCGCCCCTCCGCGAGCGCCGCGCGCGCGGCCTCGAGCGACGGGGCGTCGATCCCGCCCACGACGCTCCCGTCCGACAGGAGTGCGAGCTTGCGGCCGACCTCGCTCTCCGCGCCGCGAATGACGGTCGCGACGGCGACGGGCTGCTCTGCCTGGAGCGCGTCGCGGACGGCGCCGTAAGTCGCCTCCGGGAGCGGCTCGACGAAGACCTCGATCGCGCCCCCGCAGGCGAGGCCCACGCTCCAGGCGGTGTCATCGGAGACGCCGAACTTGAGGAGGCGTGCCTTCCCGGTGGTCAGCACCTCGCTGGCCGCTTCGACGACCGCGCCCTCGACGCACCCTCCGCTCACGGAGCCAACGATCCGGCCGTCTGCGGCAACCGCCATCTTTCCCCCGACCGTGCGCGGGGCGGAGCCCCACGTCGCGACGACGGTCGCCAGGGCCACCGGCCGCCCCTCGGCGCGCCAGCGCTCGATGTCGGGGAGGACGTCTCGCATGGAGAGAGTCTACGACCGCTATGGATGACGCGATGGACTATGACGACACCTTGACCGACGCCCGGAGAAGCCCGGGACCCGAGCGCTGCGAGGCGAGTCTCTACCGGTGCTGAGGCGCTAGCCCCGCGCGCGCTCGAACGCCGCCGTCAGGGCGCGCCCGGCCAGGACCGTCGCGAGGTGGACGCGGAACTCGCCCGACGCGTACGTGTCGCCCATGGGATCCTCGAGCGCGGCGGCGACGTGCGCGACGGCGGCGGCGATCCCGGCCGCGTCCGGCTTCCTGCCCGCCAGCGCGGCCTCGGCGGCCGCGATGCGGACCGGGTTGGTCGTGACGCCGCCGACGACGAGGCTGGCCCGGTCGCAGACGCCGCTCTTCAGCTCGACGACGGCCGCCACGCCGGCGACCGCGTAGCGGGAAGCCGGGTGCGGGTGCTTGAGGTAGGCGGCGCCTGCCCGGCCGGAAGGCGGCACGAGCACGGCCGTCACGATCTCGCCGGGTTTCAAGGCGGTCGTGAAGAGGTCCACGAAGAATGTCTCGGCCGGGATCTTGCGCTCGCCCTTCGGTCCCCGCGCGACGACGGTGGCTCCGAGGGCCACGAGGGCGGTGGGGTAGTCGGCCGCCGGGTCGGCGTGGGCGATCGAGCCGCCCATCGTGCCGCGGTTGCGGACCTGCAGGTCGCCGATCTGGGCCGCGGTCTCGGCAAGCATCGGGCACGACTTGCGCAGGAGGGCAGACGACGCCACGTCGGCGTGGAGGGTCGTGGCGCCGATCCAGATCGTCTTGCCGCGCAGCTGGATGCCGCAGAGGCCCTTGATCCCGCCGATGTCCACCAGGGCCTTCGGATTCGAGAGGCGGAACTTCATCGCCGGCAGGAGGCTGTGGCCGCCGGCGAGAACCCGCGAGCCCTTGTGCTTCTTCAGGAGCGCGGACGCCTCGGCGACCGTTCTCGGCCGGAAGTACGCGAAGCTGTCGGAATACATGGCGTTACCTCCGCGCGTCCCGGATCGCGCGCCACACGCGTTCCGGCGTCAGGGGCATGTCGATCTTCGTGACTCCGAGGGGCGCCAGGGCGTCCATGACGGCGTTGTAGACGGCCGGAGTCGAGGCGATCGTGCCGGTCTCCCCGATGCCCTTGACTCCGAGCGGATTGACCTTGGTGGGCGTCTCGGTCATGCCGAGCTCGAAGACCGGGAAGGCGTCGGCCTTGGGCAGCGCGTAGTCCATCATCGTGCCCGTCAGGAGCTGGCCCGCGTCGTCGTAAACGGCGCCTTCCCAGAGAGCCTGGCCGATGCCCTGGACGATGCCGCCGTGGATCTGGCCCTCGACGATCATCGGGTTGATGACTCGGCCGCAGTCGTCGACGGCGACATAGCGCTCGAGGCGCACCTCGCCCGTCTCGGCGTCCACGCGAACGACCGCGGCGTGCGCGCCGAAGGGGTAGACGAAGTTCGACGGGTCGAAGAAGGCCGAGGCTTCGAGTCCGGGTTCCAGGCCCTTCGGGTAGTTCCAGGCCACGTTGGCCATGAGGGCGATGTCCTGGATCGTCTTGAACTTCGCCGGCGCGCCCTTGATGGCGAACTTGCCGTCGTCGTAGACGATGTCTTCGACGGCGGCCTCGAGCAGGTGCGCCGCGACGATCTTCGCCTTGTCCTTGATCTTGACGATCGCGCCCATGAGGGCGCCGCTGCCGACGGGCGTCGAGCGGCTGCCGTAGGTGCCCCAGCCCATCGGCGTCTGGCTGGTGTCGCCGTGGAAGACCTCGACGTCTTCGACCGGGACGCCGAGCTCGCTCGAGACGATCTGGGCGAAGGTCGTCTCCTCGCCCTGGCCGTGGGGAGAGATGCCCACGAAAACGTGGACCTTGCCGGAGGGGTGGAAGCGCACGATCGCGCTCTCCCACAGCCCGCCGCCGAAACCGACCGCGCCGGCCACCTGGGAGGGCCCGAGGCCGCAGATCTCGGCGTACGTCGAGAAACCGACGCCGACGAGCTCACCCTTCTTGCGCCGGTCCGCCTGTTTCGCGCGCAGCGCGGGGTAGTCCAGGATCTTCAGCGTCTTCTCGAGAGCGCCGATGTAATTGCCGGAGTCGTAGGTCAGTCCGGTCGCGACGGCGTGGCCGTCGGTGAAGGGCGGGATGAAGTTCTTCTTTCGGATCTCGACGGGATCCATCTTCAGCCGGGCGGCGACGAGATCCACGAGGCGCTCGACCATGAAGGTCGCCTCGGGCCGGCCGGCCCCGCGGTACGCGTCGGTCGGCGTCGTGTTGGTGAAGACGCCGTAGACGACCTCGTGGATGTTCTTGATTTCGTACGCGCCCGAGAGCATGAGGCCGTGCAGGATCGTCGGAATCCCGGTGGAGGCCGTCGAAAGGTAGGCACCCAGGTTGGCCCAGACGGTGGCGCGCAGGCCGACGATCGTACCGTCCTTCTTCGCCGCCATCTCGACGTCCTGGATGTGGTCGCGGCCGTGAATCGTGCTGCGGTAGTTCTCGCTGCGCGTCTCCGTCCACTTGACGGGGCAGCCGCACTTCCTGGAGGCGAAGATGGCCATCGAGTCTTCGGGGTAGTGGGGAATCTTCGAGCCGAAGCCGCCGCCGACCTCGGGAGCGATGACGCGGATCTTCTGCTCCGGGATCCCGGTGTCGAGGGACAGCAGGAAGCGGGCGATGTGCGGGTTCTGCGACGTCACCCACAGCGTCACCTCGCCCGTCGCGGCCAGATAGTGGGCGAGCGCCGCCCGCGGCTCCATCGCGTTGGGGATGAGCCGCTGGTTGACGATGCGCTCCTTGACGACGACGTCGGCCGCCTTGAACGCGGCCTCGACGTCGCCTCCGCTGACGGTCCACTTGAAGCAGACGTTGTTGGGGACGTCGGCGTGGAGCTGCGGCTGGCCCCTCTCCGTGGCCTTCTTCGCGTCGGCGACGGCGGGCATCGGCTCGTAGTCAACCTCGACGGCCTCGGCGGCGTCGCGGGCGAGGTAACGGTCGGTGGCGACGACGATGGCCAGGGCGTTGCCGACGTAGCGGACGACGTCGATCGCGATCGGGGGATACGGGGGCGTCTTCGTCTCGGAGCCCGGCACGACCCAGGCGCAGGGGATCGGGCCGAAGCCCGCGTCCTTCATGTCCTTGCCCGTGAAAATCCCCAGGACGCCGTCCATCGCGGCGGCCTTCTTCGTACGAATCGCCTTGATCTTCGCGTGGGCGTAGGGCGACCGCACGACGGCCATGTGCGCCATGCCGGGGAGCACGAAGTCGTCGGTGTACTTCGCCTGGCCGGTGATCAGCCGCGGGTCCTCGCGGCGTTTGACGGGAGACCCGAATGCGCGCGCCGACATGGTTGCCTCCCTACGCCTTCATCAGGGTCGCCGCGTGCTTCACGGCGGCGACGATGTTCTGGTATCCCGTGCACCGGCAGAGGTTGCCCTCGAGGCCGTGGCGGATCTCGGCGTCGGAGGGTTTCGGGTTCTTCTCGAGCAGGTGGCAGGCGGTCAGGATCATGCCGGGCGTGCAGTACCCGCACTGCAGGCCGTGCTTCTCCCAGAAGGCCTCCTGCAGCGGATGGAGCTTGCCGTTCTCGGCCAGCCCCTCGATCGTCGTGATCTTCGCGCCGTCGGCCTGGACGGCGAGCACGGTGCACGACTTGACGGCCTTGCCGTCCATCAGGACGGTGCAGGAACCGCACTGGCTGGTGTCGCAGCCGACGTTGGTGCCGGTCAGCCCCAGGGTTTCGCGGAGGTAGTGGACGAGGAGGAGACGGGCCTCGACGTCGTGTTTGCGGCGGGCGCCGTTGACGGTGATCGAGGCGGGATAACGCATGCGGTGCCTCCCGTTGCGGGGCGGGAGTCTATCACCGCGTCAGGCTTCGCTCTCGATCTCCTTGCGCACCGACTCGAAGAACGCGGCCGTCAGCTTCTTCGTGACGCCGCTCATCAGACGCGCCGCGAGGCTCGCGACTGTTCCGACGACGTTGACGTCCGCCGTCCACGCGAGCTCGGTCGCGCCGTCCTGACCATCGGTCAGCGTCATCGAGCTCTCCGCGTCCACACCGCTGCCGGGGGCCGTGCCATGCGCCTTCATGCGCGCCATGTTCGGCGCGTCCATCTCGACCCACTCGACGTCGTTGACGAAGCGAACCTTGACCGAGCCGAATCCGATCGACGTCGTCGCTCGGAATTTCCTGCCCGGCTCGACGATTTCCAGCTTCTCGAGGCCGGGCGCGCAGCCCGAGACCTTGTTCGGATCCGTCAGGAAATCCCAGACCTTCGCGCGAGGGGCCTTGATCGAGACGGTGCCTTCAAAGCGCATGGGCGCTTTATAACCCAGTCGAGCCGCAGCCGTGCGTCAAAGGGATCCCTCGTCGCTGCGCTCCTCGGGATGACAGGGGGAGGGTGCTGGCAAGGACTGGACGGCCGGCGGCATCAGTAGCAGGACTTGAGCCGAGGACAACCGGCAGCGAGCCACGACTGTTCCACTGTCATCCCGAGGAGCGACAGCGACGAGGGATCCCTTTCGGGGCCGGGACAAGAATCGAAGCGGACGGGGCCCAGTGTCAGTACGCCGCGAGCGCTCTTGCCGCCCGGCACAGCTTCTCGGCGTTCGGCAGGAAGGCCTCCTCGAGCGGCGGCGAGTACGGAACCGGCGTGTCCGGAGCGGTGACGCGCATGAGCGGCCCGTCGAGGTACTCGAAGCAGCGCTCGGAGAGGACGGCCGCGATCTCCGCGCCGATCCCGCCGGTGCGCGTGGCCTCGTGGAGCAGGATCGCCTTGTTCGTCTTCGACACCGACTCGAGGACGGTCTGTTCGTCCATCGGGAAGAGCGTGCGCAGGTCCACGACCTCGGCGTCGATGCCTTCCGCCTCGAGCGTCTTCGCGGCCTCGAGCGCCGTCCACACCATCGCCCCGTAGGTCACGATCGTCAGGTCGCGCCCGGTCCGCCGGACGGCCGCCTTGCCGATCGGCACGACGTAGTCCTCCGCGGGAAGCTCTTCCTTGATGCGGCGGTACAGGAACTTGTGCTCGAAGAAGAGGACGGGGTCGTCGTCGCGGATCGCCGCCTTGATGAGACCCTTCGCGTCGTAGGCCGTCGCCGGCTGGACGATCTTCAGGCCCGGCGTGTGGGCGAAGTACGCCTCCGGGTTCTGAGAGTGGAACGGGCCGCCGTGGACGCCGCCGCCGGAAGGGCCGCGGATGACGAGGGGAACCCCGACGCCCGTGCGGTAGCGCGACTTCGCGGCGAAGTTGGTGATCATGTCGAAGGCGCACGAGATGAAGTCGATGAACTGCATCTCGGCGACCGGCCGCATCCCCATCATGGCCGCGCCGACGGCGGCGCCGACGATGGCCGTCTCGGAGATCGGCGTGTCGATGACACGCTCCTCGCCGAACTCGCCGATCAGTCCGTCGGTGACCTTGAAGGCGCCCCCGTAGACGCCGATGTCCTCGCCGATGAGGAAGACGCTCGGGTCGCGCAGCATCTCCTCGCGAATGCCCTCGCGGATGGCGTCCACGTAGGTGGTCTGGCCCCTCGCGGCGGGGGTCGTCCCCTCGGCGCCGAAGTGCGGCGCGCTGCTCACGAGTTGCGCCTCACGGCGGCCGGCTCGCCCTCCGGGATCCGCGACGAGTAGACGTTCTTGAGCGCGTCTTCGGGCGACGGGAGCGGGCTCTTCTCGGCGGCCTCGACCTCGCGGTCGACTTCCTCCGAAATGGAGGTGTCGATGGCGGCGAGCTCCGTCTCGGTCGCCGTCCCCGATGCGACGAGCGTCCCAACGCAGCGCTCGAGCGGGTCCCGGCGGCGCCACTGCTCGAGCTCTTCCTTCGGGACGTAGGCCTGCGCGTCGTGCTCGGCGTGGCCCTTCATCCTGTAGGTCAGCGACTCGAGGAGCGTGGGCCCGCCGCCCGAGCGCGCGCGGTCCACGGCACGGCGGGCCGCGTCGTAGACGGCGAAGACGTCGTTGCCGTCCACCTGGTCGCCCGCGATGCCGTACGCCGCGGCCTTGTCGACGAGGCTCTTCGCCGCGGTCTGCCGGTGGAAGGGCGTCGAGTAGGCCCAGCCGTTGTTCTCCGCGACGACGACGAACGGCAACTTCTGCACCGCCGCGAAGTTGATCCCCTCGTGAAAGGCGCCCGTCGAGGTGCCGCCGTCGCCGATCCAGGTCATCGCGACGAGGTTCTTCTTCTGCATCCTGCCCGCGAGCGCGATGCCGGCCATGACCGGAACGAGGGCCCCGAGCATCGAGATGGGGGAGATGACGCCGCGGTCGGGGCGGCCGAAATGCAGGTTGCAATCCTTGCCGCCGGAGGGCGAGGTCGCGCGGGCCATGTACTGCGTCATCACGTCGCGCGGCGAATAGCCCATGACGAGGACGACGCCGAGGTTTCGGATGAGCGGGCCGACGATGTCGCCGTCGGCGAGAGCGTAAGCCGTGCCCACCGACGTCGCCTCCTGGCCGAGCGAACGGTAGAGGCCGCCGACGACCTTGCCCTGCCGGTAGAGGTTCACGAGCCGCTCCTCGACCACGCGGTTCAACCGCATGAACCGGTACAGCTCGAGCTTCTGATCGCGGGTGAGGTCTGACACGGAGTTCTCCGGGCCAAAGTTTATATGAAGGCGCCTCCCGGGGCACGCGGGCGCGACGGATAGACTCTCTCGAATCGGAGGAGGTGCATCATGATGGGACCCCTCGCCCTCGTCGTCCTGCTCGCTCTGCCGTCTCCCGCGCCGACTCTCGCGCAGCAGCTGCGGGGGACCTGGCGCCTCGTTTCTTACGAGAGTCAGAAGAGCCCGGACGCCGGATGGTTCCGGCGATTCGGCGACGGCCCGAAGGGCTACATCATGTACGACGGCACGGGTCACATGATGGTGGCGTTCGAGAAGTTGCCGCCGCCGCCGAAGTTCGCATCCGGCGACGACTGGCAGCCGACGCCCGACGAGGCCCGCGCGGCCTATCTCGGGTTCGTTGCCTACTTCGGCACCTATACGGTGGATGAAGCGGCGCGCGCGGTCACTCACCACGTGGAGGGGAGCCTGAATCCGAGTTACTTCGGAACCGACCAGCTTCGGCCCGCGGTGCTGGAGGGCAACCGGCTGACGCTCTCGGACGGCAAGACCTTCCGCGTCGTCTGGGAACGCGTGCCGTGAGCCGACGTCGCGACTAGGCCGACACGCTGCCCTCGATCTGCTGGGCAATGTAGGTCTCGGCGCCAATGTCCTTGATCTGCTGGAGCTGCGCCTCGATCCAGTCG
>Ga0326726_10005847_pt1 | contig 11108 bp, 5 predicted proteins | sample MHFenrmetagenome_2_FD_207603 | JGI IMG/M metagenome (GOLD analysis project Ga0326726, IMG submission 207603) | Lab enriched peat soil microbial communities from Michigan Hollow, Ithaca, NY, United States - MHF15MN | ecosystem: Environmental > Terrestrial > Soil > Wetlands > Peat | place: USA...
TCGATGCCGCACTGTTCGGCATGGTGGCCCACGGTTTGATCACCGGCATGTTGTTCTTCCTCGCCGGTTCGGTGAAGGAGCGCTACCACACGCTGCAGATCAGCCGGCTCAGCGGCATGCTCAAGCAAGTGCCCAGACTCGGTTGGATCCTCGGGTTCTGTGCGATGGCGTCGCTCGGCCTGCCCGGTCTGGCCGGGTTCTGGGGCGAGTTCCCGGCGATCCTCAGCGCGTACAGCCCGGCAGCGGGCCTGAGCCAGGTGTTGTTCCGCACGCTCATGGTCATCGCCGCGGTCGGCACGGTGCTGGCCGCCAGCTACCTCCTCTGGCTGTACCAGCGCACCGCGTTCGGCGAGCCCACTGAAGAGTTCGGTGGTCACGGCTCGCAGGCGCACGCCGCCGGCGCGGCCGCCAATCCCGAGCACCACGACGACATCGAAGACGTGAAGATCTTCGAGTGGATCGCCTGGACACCATTGCTGATCGCCATCGTCGTGTTCGGTGTCTACCCGCAGTTGATGTTCAAGATCTTCGATCCTGCCGTCGAACAACTCACCGCGGTGTTCAGGAAGTAACGGATGGTCGCCTCGTTGCTCGCCGCCGGTGGTTTCGTGTCACCGCACGTCGACTATCACGCGCTCGCGCCCGAGATCGTGCTGGGCGGCGGCATCTGTCTCGTGCTGCTCGTCGACCTGTTCGTGTCGGATGCGAAGCGATGGATCGTGGCCACTCTTGCCGGTTTCGTTCTGCTCGGTGCGTTCCTGCCGGTGGTCACGCTCGGCGTGATCGGCTCCGACGTGCGGCCGATGTTCGACGGCCGATACGTGATCGACAACTTCAGCCTCGTGTTGAAGGCGCTGTTCCTGCTCTCCGGTTACGTCGTGGTGCTGCTGTCGACGAACGAGATCGAAGAGGGTGGCTATCACCAGGGTGAGTACTACGTGATGCTGCTCAGCAGCATCCTCGGCATGGTGATGATGGCCTCTTCGCGCGACCTCATCAGCGTCTTCATCGCCCTCGAGTTCTTGTCGATCCCCGCGTACATGATGGCGGCCTGGCGCAAACGAGACCTGAAGAGCAACGAAGCGGGCGTCAAGTACTACCTGCTCGGAGTGTTCGCCAGCGCGGTGATGCTGTACGGCATGAGCCTGCTGTACGGCGCAACCGGCAGCACCAAGCTGATCACGATCGGCGAGCAGATCACCGGCAAGGGCAAGCTCGGCGGCATCGAGGTGATGGGCATCGTGTTCGTCATCGTCGGGTTCGCCTTCAAGGTCAGCGCGGTGCCGTTCCACACGTGGGCGCCCGACACCTACGAGGGTGCTCCAACTCCGGTCACCGCGTTCCTCAGCGTCGCATCGAAGGCCGCCGGTTTCGTGGCCCTCATCGAGTTGGTCTACCTCGCCTTTCCCCACGCACCCGACGTCTACCGCCCGTTCTTCTGGGTGATGGCCGCGCTGACGATGACCGTCGGTAACGTCGTGGCCCTGCGCCAGACCAACATCGTGCGTCTGCTTGCCTACTCCAGCATCAGTCAGGGCGGCTTCATCCTGATGCCGCTCGTCGTCGCCGGCTCGACCCGTTCGGCTGAGGCGTCGTTGCGCGCGATCGTCGTGTACCTCATCATCTACGCCGCCACCAACCTCGGTGCCTTTGCCGTGGTGATCGCGGTCAGCCGCAAGACACGCAGCGGTGAGATCTCCAGCTACGGCGGACTGTTCGGCTACGCGCCGGGTCTCACGGTGCTGATGACCATCTTCCTCGCTTCGCTCGCCGGCATTCCGCCGCTCGGCGGCTGGTACGCCAAGTTCGGTGTGTTCAACGCCGTGCTCTCGGCTCGCAGCGGTTGGGGGTACAGCATCGCGGTGATCGGCGCTGTCAACGCCGTGATCGCCACTGCGTACTACGTCACGATCATGCGCGAGATGTGGATGAAGCCGGCGCCGGATGGTGACGTCACACCGGTGCGCGTCCCGGGCTCGGTGAAGGCCGCACTGGCGATCACCGGAATCGCCACGCTCGTGCTCGGCGTGCTGCCCGGCGTGTTCGGCTACGGCGGCATCACCGAGCTCGCCGGTGCCTTCGGCCTCTGACGAGGTTCGGGCGGCGATCGTCGCCGCGGGCGGTGCGATTCGTTTCGACGAGTTCATGCGCATCGCCCTGTACGGCGAGAACGGCTTCTACGCGAGCGGTGGTCGCGCCGGTCGTCGCGGCGACTTCATCACATCGCCCGAAGTCGGTCCGTTGTTCGGCGCGGTGCTGACCCGCTGGATCGAATCGGAGTTCCGCCGGCTCGGCGAGCCCGACGATTTCAGGATCTTCGAGTGCGGCGCCGGGCCCGGCACGCTGGCCCGCAGCATCTTGACCGCAGCTCCGCTGGGGCGCGATCGGTACGTCGCCGTGGAGGTGTCGGAGCGCCAGCGTGGCGACCACCCCAACGGCGTCCTCTCGCTCGCCAACCTGCCACCGGGCTCGTTGTGCGGAGTGGTCATCGCCAACGAGTTGCTCGACAACCTTCCGTTCCGGCTCGCCGTGTTCGATGGCGGGTGGCGCGAGGTGGCCGTTGCAGCCCGAGGCGCGACCGGGTTCGATGAAGTTCTCGTCGCCGGTGATCCGGCATGGAGCTGGCTGCCACGGTCTGCTCCCCACGGCACGCGCCTGCCCATCCAAGACCAGGCGGCGGCGTGGGTGGCCGGCGTTCGTGCGCAGCTGCAAGCGGGCAGCATCGTGGCGTTCGACTACTGCACGGCGACGACCGGCGCGTTGGTGGGTCGACCGTGGCGGGAGTGGCTGCGCACGTACAAGGCGCAGGCTCGAGGCGAGCACTACCTCGTCGGGGCCGGCGAGCAAGACATCACTGCGCAGGTCTGCATCGACCAGTTGCTGCCGCCGACTCGCATCGAGTCGCAGGCCCAGTTCTTGCAGCGGTGGGGCATTGCCGACCTCGTCGAGGAAGGTGTGCGGGCGTGGACCGCGGCGGCGGCTCGGCCCGACGTGCACGCGTTGTCGATGCGCAGCCGCAAGCGTGAGAGCGAGGCCCTGCTCGACTCGCGTGGGCTCGGCGGTTTCGACGTACTGTGGTGGCTCGCTGGCGAGTTGTGAGGCCTCGATCGGGGTCGCGAAGCATCACCACCTTGTGTGACAGTTGTGTTGCTCACTGTGAGTGAGTCGAATGGCTCATCGTTCTCGAAGGTGCTGGTCAGCTAGTGTTGGAGGGACTACGAGGGGACGGTCCGGAATGTTGCGGATTCGTAATGTGGAAGGGAACAACATGAGGCACGTCATGGGGGGCGGCCGGTCGGAGAAAACGCGCCGGCGAGGTCACGATCGCATTCGCATCGCGGCCCTCGTCGCTTCGTTCTGCTTGTTCACCGCTGGATTGGTGGTGGTCGCACCGGGGATGATGAGCGCAAGCGCCGGATCCGGTTCGCATTCGGGCAGCGGTGGTGATGGCAACGATCCATCGCATTGCGCGAGCGACGATTCCGCCGACAGCACCGACACCGCGACCGACGACCAGAGCGCCACCGACGCCACCGATGCCACCGACGTCACCGATGCCACCGACGTCACCGATCCCACCGACGTCACCGATGCCACCGATGCCACCGTCGACGACGGCACGGGCGACGGCACCGACGCCTCGCTCGCCATCGCGGCTACCGAGACCTACGGCACCCCTGACGACGGAACGACTGGCGCGGATGGAACGCAAGGCGCCGACGGATCCAAGGGCGGCAGTTGGCACGCTTACGGGCATCACCATCGTCACCGCGGTCACGGTCATGGTCGCGGTCATGGTCACGGCGGCGGTGGCGGTGGCGACTGCGCCACGACGGCCACGTTGACGCTCAACAGCGTCGTCGTCAACGACAACGGTGGAACCGCAACGGTTGCCGACTTCGCGCTGACAGCGACCTCGTCGGTCGGCGGCGTCGCCGTGATCAGCGGCCCCGACCCCGCAGCCGACTCTCCGGTGGGCATCACCGCCGAGGTTCCAGTGACCGACTCGTACGTGCTCAGCGAAGCCGGCCCGGCGGGTTACGACGCCTCTGCCTGGCAGTGTTCAGCGGGCACCCTCGCCGGCGACACCCTCACGCTCGAAGCCGGCGACGAGGCCGATTGCACGATCACCAACGACGACACCGCGCCTCCGCCAAACCCGGCGACGATCACCGTTGCCAAGGTGCTCGGAGCGCCTCAGTGGGGTGGCCAACTCGTCGCCGCCGACTTCCAGCTCTTGATCGACGGCACCGACGTCTCCCAGTTGGCCCCTCATGAGGTGTCACCGGGACCGCACACGATCAGTGAGGTCCCTCGCCCCGGATACCAGCAAACCGCGATCGTGTGCACCGACCTCACCACGAACGCACCGCTCGGCAGCGACGGCAGTGTCACTGTCGTCGCCGGTCAACACGTCGAGTGTGACGTCAGCAATGCAGAGGTGCCGCCGACGTTGACCCTGCAGACGTTCGTCACCAACGACAACGGCGGCAATGCCGTGTCATCCGACTTCCAACTGCAGATCGACGGCGCCAATGCGGCCCAGACAACGCCCATCCCTGTTGTGGCCGGCACGCCCCATGTCGTCTCGGAGCTTCCGCTCGAGGGCTACCGGCTGGTCAGCCTGGCATGCGCCGACGACGACACCGGCCTGCCAGTTGTGTACAGCTCCGGCGTCACGCTGGCGCTCGGCCAGCACGTCACGTGCAACGTCACCAACGACGATGAAGCGGTCGACCTGGTCATCACCAAGACCGGCGACGGTGCCACGCAGATCGCCGGCGGCACGCCGTTCGCTTACACCATCACGGTCGACAACCTCGGGCCCCGAGATGCTTCCACGACCGAGGCGGTCATCGTCACCGATCAACTGCCGAGCGGGTTCGATTTCGTCTCCTTCCCGGCCAACTGCACCGCGGCTGGCCAAACCCTCACGTGTGACGTCGCCCCGGCCGACCTCCAAGCGGCCGATCCGCCGGTTGTCCTCACGGTGACCGTCAAGGTGCATCCCGACGCGGCGAGCGGGATCTACACCAACATGGCGTACGTCAACACGGCCGACGACCCGGCGTGCGTTGGTAACGGTTGCGTGCCGGTGTGCGGGTCGGCCAGCAGCAACAACGTCGCCTGCGCATCCACGACGATCAAGCGTCAGGCCAACATCACCATCAACAAGGTCGACAACGTCGACGGCCCGATCCTGCCCGGAACGAACTACGCGTACTTCATCACGGTCGGCAACTCCGGCCCATCGACGTTCCTCGCCAGCATGACCATGACCGACGATCTGCCGACAGGGCTCATCCTCCAATCGGTCAGCGCCGCTGCTCCGTGGTCGTGCAACAACACCGACCCGATCGCCTGCACGTACGGCGCCGTTCTCCAGCCCAACACCACCGCACCGGTTGTCACGGTCAACGTGCAACTCGATCCGGCATTCACCGGCACGAGCATCCACAACGTGGCCAACGCCTTCGCCGTCGTCGAGCCGCCAGTCGTGCCGACTCAGGCGCTACGGACCGAGGATCCGGCGGACCAGGGCTCGGTGGTGACGGCTACCGACGACGAGACCACGACGATCTTGCGCAACGTCAACTTGTCGATCGACAAGTCGGTGTCGCAGTCGACGGCGGCGGCCGGCGACCAGTTCAACTGGACGCTCGACATCACCAATCACGGTCCCGACGCGGCCTCCAACGTGGTCGTCAGCGACACCGTCCCGTCGGCCTTCGAAGTGATCGGCACCTTCCCCACGGCTGGGCTCAGCTGCACGAGCAGTGGCAACAGTGTCCAGTGCACGGCCGACACCCTCGCCAATGGGGCAATCGTCCACGTCGTGGTGCAGGTTCGAGTGGCCGCCTCCGCAGCGCCCGGCGCCGTCGTCAACACGGCGACGGTGGTGACCGACGCCAACGACACCGACACGAGCGACAACAGCGACTCGGCCTCGATCACGGTCACCGCTAGCGCCAGCCTGGCCCTCCCCGCCGCCACGCCATCCGGTACCAGCACCGGCGGAGGCTCGTTGCCGCGCACCGGCAACGGCTCGCTCGACGGGCCGTTCTCGCTGGCGGGCTTGCTGTTCCTCGGGGGTCTCTTCTCGCTCTCCGTCGCCAGGCGTCGGCGCGCTGTCGAGGCGTAGCTGCGCAAGGTGGCCATCGCACCGCTTCGCTAACGTGACCTCCACGCCGAGGACTGCCGGGGTTACGACATGAGCGACAACCACAACACCATCGACGACTTGATGCTGGAGAACCGCAAGTTCCCGCCGTCAGCCGAGTTCAAGCGCCGGGCACTGGTCGCCGACACCGGCATGTACGACGATGCCAACGAGGACTACGAGGGATTCTGGGCTCGCCAGGCGGCGGATCTGCTCACCTGGACGACCGACTGGGACACGATCTGCGAGTGGAACCTGCCGTTTGCCAAGTGGTTCGTCGGCGGCCAGCTCAACGTCAGCTACAACTGCCTCGACCGCCACGTCGAAGCGGGCCGCGGCGATCGCGTGGCCTTCTATTGGGAGGGCGAGCCTGGCGACGCACGGGTGCTGACCTACGCGGATCTGCTCGACGAGGTTCAGCGACTGGCGAACGCCTTGAAGGATCTCGGGGTGCGGCGCGGCGATCGCATCAACATCTATCTGCCGATGATCCCCGAAGCCGCGGTGGCCATGCTGGCCTGCGCTCGCATCGGCGCGGCCCACAGCGTCGTGTTCGGCGGGTTCAGCGCCCAGTCGTTGTCCGACCGCATCAACGATGCCGAGGCCAAGGTGTTGATCACGGCCGACGGCGGCCATCGGCGAGGTGAGGTGTTCCCGCTGAAGCCGGCCGCCGACGATGCGCTGGCCAGCACGCCGACGATCCAACACGTCATCGTCGTGCGCCGCGGTGGCAACGAGGTCGAGATGATGCCCGGCCGTGACGTGTGGTACCACGACGTGATCGCGGCCGCCGATCCGGTGTGCCCACCGGAGCCGATGGACTCCGAGCAGTTGCTCTTCCTGCTCTACACCAGTGGCACGACTGGCAAGCCGAAGGGCATCATGCACACGTGCGGTGGCTACCTCACCCACGTGGCGTTCACCCACAAGTACGTGTTCGACCTGCACCCCGAGACCGACGTGTTCTGGTGCACGGCCGATGTCGGCTGGGTCACCGGGCACAGCTACATCGTGTACGGGCCGCTGGCCAACGGAGCCACCAGCGTGATGTACGAGGGTGTGCCGAACTTCCCGGCCAACGATCGGCTGTGGGAGATCATCGAGAAGTACAAGGTCACCAAGTTCTACACCGCTCCCACGGCGATACGTACCTTCATGAAGTGGGGTGCTGCCGAGCCGGCCAAGCACGATCTGTCGTCGCTTCTCCTGCTCGGCTCGGTCGGGGAGCCGATCAACCCCGAGGCGTGGATGTGGTACCAGGAGCACATCGGTGGCGGTACCTGCCCTGTGGTCGACACGTGGTGGCAGACGGAGACCGGTGGGATCATGATCAGCCCGCTGCCGGGAGCCACCACCACCAAGCCGGGCTCGGCAACGTTCCCCCTCCCCGGAATCTCCGTCGAGGTCGTCGACGACGCCGGCAAGGCGGTCGATGGTGGCGGCGGTTACCTCACGCTGACTCATCCTTGGCCGGGCATGCTGCGCGGCATCTGGGGCGACCCCCAGCGATACTTCGACACCTACTGGAGCCGCTACGAAGGGCGTTACTTCGCCGGCGACGGTTGCAAGCTCGATGACGACGGATACCTCTGGCTTCTCGGGCGAGTCGACGATGTCATGAACGTCAGTGGTCACCGCATCTCGACCACGGAGGTGGAGTCGGCATTGGTCTCGCATCCAGCCGTTGCCGAAGCGGCAGTCGTCGGGGCGCTCGACGACACGACCGGGCAAGCAATCATCGCCTACGTCACGCTGCGCGGAGGCCTCGATGTGAGCATTGCCGAGCTGCGCGACCACGTGGCGACGGAGATCGGGGCAATCGCCAAGCCGAAGACGATCTACTTCACACCGGATCTGCCCAAGACCCGCAGCGGCAAGATCATGCGCCGCCTGCTTCGCGACGTCGCCGAGGGCCGAAACCTCGGTGACACCACGACTCTGGCCGATACCTCCGTCGTCGGCGACCTCCAGCGCCGTGCCGCCGAGACCGCCACCGAGGACTGAACGAGCCGCTCGGGAGCCATTTCGATCTTAAGGGTCCGGTCAGAACTGCCGATACTGCCTAGGTGACGGACGAAGTGGCGAGCCAGCCCGGAGCGGTAGCCACGCGCTCCGGCGACCAAGAGCCGGACGCGCCCGTCGGCGATCTGGTCCTCGCGCCGCTCGATTTCCGTCTCAACCTGCAGTCCAAGCTGGCCGAGCCCGCCGAGCCCGTGAGCAGTGCCGAGAAGCCTTCGATTCGCAAGCTGACCTGGGAACTTGTCGTTCCCGACCGGCTGGAGGAACCTGCGGCGAGCGCGGCAACGACCGTCCCGTTGCCGCCGCCGCCGCAGGCTCCGCCGCCACCGCCTCCGCCCGCCCCGCCGGTGCCGTTCCAACCGCCAGCGTCGACAGTGGTTCCTGCCCCGCCCGCGGAACCGGCTGCTCCTGAGCGGGCGCCGGAACCCCAGGTCGCCGAGCCGGCGGTGGTCGTCGGCGAGGCTGCCGCGGTCGAGTCCAGTGCCGAAGTACCCGCCCACGTCGAGGCCGACGAGGGTGTGCCCGATGAACCGGTCGCGACCGCAACGCCCAGCAGCGAGATCAACCGACTGGCGTCCGTGCCCGACCTGATCGTCGACGACGAGCCGATCGAGCTTCCCCGTATCAACTCGGCCAGCGGCCCGATCATCCAGGCAGGCCCGGTGTTCACGCCGATCCTCCCCGAGACGGTCTTTGCGCCCGTACCCCGTGTCGCCACGACGACGACCGTCGCAACGCTCGTTGCCGAGAACACCACGGCGCGCCAGCGGTCGCGCCGGAAGTCGAAGCACCGACTCCGCAGCTTCATGTCGTTCATCGTGCTGCTCGGGTTGCTCGGCGGAGGTGGCTACGCGGCGAAGAAGTACATCCTGAAGAAGAAGGAACCGAAGTGGTCGGTGGAGCTCGAGCCCTTCGCCACCAGCGTCGCCACGGCTCGCGGGCTGCAGTTCAAGAGCACTGTCGCGGTGTCGCCACTGCCCCCCGCTGACTACGCCACTCGACTGACCACGTCGGTGATCAGCGCCGAGCCAAACCGTGCCCAAGCATGGCGAGCGCTGGGACTTCTGAACGGTGAACTGGACCTTCAAGCGATCGGAGGCCAGGCGATGAACGACGCTCCCGCGTTCTACGATCCGGCCACCAAGACCGTTTACGTCAGTGACGACCTCAAGGCGTACGAGCACCTGTATCGCTTCGCGTTGCATCGTGCGTTCACGTCGGCACTGCTCGACCAGCAGTTCGACTGGAGCTCGCGACTGGCGACCGCGACGCCGGCAGCAGCGGTTGCGCTGCGCGCCATGATCGACGGCGACGCGCTAGCGGTGGCCAACTCGTTGGCCGAGCATGATGCGCCCGACCAACTCGCCCCCGAGCTGCTGGCCTTCGTGCAGGGCCATCCTGCAGCAGTGTCACCTTCGCAGTTCGCCGCGGCGATCGTCGGCCGCGCAGGTGTGTCGATGCGTCCGACCCTCGCGGCGATGCCGACCGTGCCAGATGCCCGATCAGCACTGGAGTCGTCGACGCCGGCCAGCGATGCGGTGCTGAACCTTGCTCGGCCGCAGACCGCTGAGGTCCCGACACCCAACTCGCAAGGTTTGATGTTCTGGTACTACGTGCTGGCCAGTCGGATCGATGACACGCAAGCCTGGTCGGCCGTCACCCACTGGGCGAGTGATTCGTTGACGGCATCGACGGGAGCAGGCACTCAGTGCTTCGACGCCACGGTTGGTGCCGCCGACACCGATGGAGCCGCGCTGCTCCTCGCCGCGTTCCAGTCGTGGGCTGCAGCGGCACCCGCCGAGTCGACGACAACCGTCGCTCCCGGTGACGCCAATCAGATCACCATCCGTGCCTGCGATCCGGGCGCTCAGGTGACGGCGCAACTTCCGGCGAAGGTGCCCGTGGTCTTCGGTGGGGCCGGAGCCGAACGTGCCTTGGCCCAGGCTGCGATCGCCGCGGCCGGGACAGCGAAGGTCGACGTCGCCTGCCTGATCACAGCGGCCCGCCAGCGCGGCACCGTCTTGACATCTCCCGCCGACGACGCGCCGGTACTCGCCCTCGATTGGCAATCCGCGTACGTCGCCGCCAACCTCGATCTGGCGGCAGGCTGCCCCGCCGCATCCGGCTGACACGGGCGACCCACGCACGGACCGCCGGCACGGTGCGCCGGACTCGGTCGCCGCCCCATCGAGTCGCATGGGCGCGATTCCAGAACTGCCGCTTCAGAACTGCCGCTTCATTTTTCCCGCCCATGCATCCTTCACGGGCGCGCCCGTCGACGAACGCGGGCCCTTGATCATGTCATCGTGGCTGACGCCGTGTCCGTTCTACAGGACACCTTTGACGCGCGCAGCAACAACCAGCGTGGTGTAGATGGTCGCGTTGGCGGCGACGTGCACGAGCCACACGAGACGCAGCCCATTCGTCCGGTAGCGCACGTAGCCAAGCATCGCTCCCCACAGCCCCGCCATAGTCATCCCCAGCGGGCCACCCGGCACGCCATGCAGATGAAGCGCTCCGAACGCGAGGGCTTGGAGCGCAACAGCTGCACCGGTCGAAGCCCCGATGCTGCCAAGAGCTGGCTGGAGGAGACCGCGGAACAGTGTCTCTTCAACAGCTGGATTGACAAGCGCGAATCCGACGCCGGCGAGCACGATGACCGCGACCGGAAGACCGTGCAATCCATTGGTGGCTTTGTGCAGGTCAGTCCGACCAGAGGCGATGAATGCAACGAGCGCAAGGGTGGTGAGCGGTATCGAACACACCGCGACGACAACGGCGACTCGATCTCGATCTCCGACGAGGAACCACGAACGAACTCCGAGTGCGGGTTCTCGCCATGTCACGCCTGCGTAGACGGCGAGGGCCACAGCTGGTGGGATGGGCCACACCCAACCCCCGGGCACGCCCATTGCGATCGCCACGGAAG
>Ga0326726_10005848_pt1 | contig 11107 bp, 11 predicted proteins | sample MHFenrmetagenome_2_FD_207603 | JGI IMG/M metagenome (GOLD analysis project Ga0326726, IMG submission 207603) | Lab enriched peat soil microbial communities from Michigan Hollow, Ithaca, NY, United States - MHF15MN | ecosystem: Environmental > Terrestrial > Soil > Wetlands > Peat | place: USA...
CGCACTGTGCCTGCCAACACTGGCGCAGGGCGTTCTCACTCTCACCGCCACACCGGGATCTTCCGGCGAGATCGAATCATCGGTGCCGAAGACGGCGGCGGTCATGGATTTCGAGCTGGTCGACGACATGCGGGACTACGAGCATCCCGAGGCCAAGGATGCGCAGCTGCGAAGGATCGCGCTGATCAGCGATGCGCTGCGAAGGGAATTAGGTCAGCGGGCGATCTACCGAGTGGTGGATCACCGCGCCGCCGCGGGGCTGATCTCGAATTTCAAGGCGCGGCAGGAGCTGCGCGACTGCAACGGCTGCGAAATCGAAATCGGCAAAGCGCTCGCCGCCGACGTCATCATCATCGGCTGGGTGCAGAAAGTCAGCAATCTGATCCTCAACCTCAACATCGAGGTCAAGGAAGTCAGCTCGGGCAGGGTGCAGTACGCGAAGTCGGTGGATCTGCGTGGCAACACCGATGAGTCCTGGCTGCGCGGTGTTCATTTCCTGGTCGAACGCATGGTCGAGGACAGGCAACACCTGCGTTAATCGGTCACCCGCAGCACGATCTTGCCGCGGGTGTGCCCTTCGCGATTCAGCTCCTGCGCGGCGGCCGCTTCCGTCAGCCGGAAGACCCTGTCGACATGAATCTTGAGCTTCCCTGCCGCAGCGAGCGCAGCCACTTGCCTGAGTGCAACACCGAAGCCGGTCGCCTCGTCTCGCCCGGGACGTGGGCAGCGGATGCGGGCCGCTTCGCACTTCGCAACGGGTGGCGCGCCGGCGATGGAGACCAAAATACCACCGGGTCGCAGGACAGGTGGCGAGCGCTCAAGCGTCTCTCCACCGACGGTGTCGAACACGATGTCGGCATCATGAACACGGTCTTCAAAGCGTTCGGCCTGATAGTCGATGACTTCATCGGCGCCGATAGAGCGCAGATAGTCGCGGTTGCGCGCTGATCCGGTCGCGATCACGAACGCGCCGCGCGCCTTGGCGACCTGCACCGCGAGGCTGCCTACGCCACCCGCGCCGCCGTGAATCAACACGCGCTGGCCGGGTGCAAGCTGGGCAGCATCGATGAGATAGCGCCACACGGCCACGCCTGCGGTCGGAATACCCGAAGCCTGTTCGAATGTCAGATTCCTGGGTTTTGGCGCGATGTCGCGGACGGGCGCGATGGCGTACTCCGCGTAGCCTCCTTGCGGCGCACGTTGCAGGGCTGCGATGACGGCGTCGCCCGCCTTCCAATCGCTCACGCCCGGCCCGAGTTCGTCGATGGTTCCCGCGATGTCGTTGCCCGGGATTCGCGGGAATTCAATGACGCCGAAGCGGTGCGCACGATCTAGGCGCAGCTTCCAGTCGATAGGATTGACGCTCGCGGCGCGCACGCGAATTCGGACCTGCCCTTGCGCCGGTTCGGGCACCGGCACTCGACTGAGCTTTAGAACCTCAGGTCCGCCGTAGTCCAGCATCTGGATCGCACGCATTTCCTTCGGTGCACTTGCCGTCCCCTGCGACGCGCAGCCCGCCGCGCCGATGAGAACGCTGACGAAGATGGGTATCAATCGAATCATGCGCGAATCAGGCCTCGATCAGACCGTGGCGCAGAGCGAACAGCGTGAGCTCCGACTGATTGGTCGCGCCGAGCTTCTGCTTGATGTTGTAGAGATGTGTGCCAACCGTGGACGGTGAGACTTTGAGATCCTCGGCGATCCGCTGCACGGTGGTGCCACGCGCGAGTCGGATGAACACTTCGAACTCGCGTTCGGAGAGCCGCTCGATCGGTGAATCTGCGCCGCCGTCGAGCTCCGCAACGACCAGCTCCTGCGCCAGGCTTGGATCGATGTAACGCCGTCCCGCTGCGACGGTTCGCACCGCCTCGAGCAGCGCTTCCGGGGCGCTGCGCTTGGACAGAAAGCCGAGCGCACCCTGCCGCAGGGCTCGTCGTGCGTGCATGGGATCATCGTAGGCGGAGAGCGCAAGAATGCGCGCGCGCGGATCGCGCGCGCGGATCCGGTGCAGCGCCACAAGCCCGCCCATTCCGGGCATGGACAGATCCAAGACCACCACATCGGGCTCGACTTCCGCATAGCGTTGGCAAGCCGTTTCGCCCGACTCGGCTTCGGCAACGACAGAAACCTCCTCGGAAGCTTGCAGCAGAAGCCGAAATCCCACGCGAACCACCGCGTGATCGTCGACCAGAAGCACCCGGATCATGCGGCCGCCGCCAGTGGAATCTCGGCCGCGAGTCTCACACCACGCCCTGGGTCGCTGGTGACCGTCAACTCGCCGCCGAGGCTCGCGACGCGCTCCTTGAGTCCCCGCAAGCCGAAGTGTCCGGGCCTTGACCAGTCCGCAGGCAGACCGACACCGTCGTCGGTGATCGTGACCCTGACGCGCTCGGCGTCGGAATGCAGATCGATCTCAACGCGCGAGGCTTGTGCATGCCGGAGGGCGTTGATCAAGCCTTCCTGCACGATTCGGTAGAGGGTCAGCGCCAGGCTTGGACCGAGATCCGCCGGCAGATCATGTTCCAACACGAGTGCTACGGCCGGATGGCGCCGCCTCCAATCCTTGACCAGATTCTCCAGCGTGTCCGCGAGTCCCAGGGTATCGAGCGACAGTGGCGTCAGACGTGGAATGAGTCCATGCATGGCGTCGTAGAGGCCTGCCGCCTCTTTGGCAATGAGCTGCGCGGCCTCGGATGTCCGCGTGTCGTTGACTCCCGCCTGGTTCGTGATGGCGAGCGCGAGACTGCGGATCGCCGTGACCGACTGGCCGAGCTCATCGTGTAATTCGTGCGCGATCAGGCGTCGCTCCTCTTCCAGCCGCTGCTCCACCACACGCGCCATCTCGCGCTGTTCTTCGAGGCGCGCCTCCGCGGTGCGGGCCTTGCGCTCGGCCAGGACATTATTCTCCACGGCCTGCACCATGCGGTTGAACGCGCTGGCCATGACGCTCGACTCGTGCCCACGCAGCGGCGGCAGGCGATACGCGAGGTCGCCCTCCTGAATCCGGCGCAGACCGTCGGCGATGACTGGAAACGGTTCGAGTGCCCGTCCTACCAACCACATGGCGAGCGCATTCGCGATGATCACAACCAGGGTGCTGACGAGGAGCAGTCGGGCCAGGTCGTCCCACCCGTCGAGGACGGCGCGCGAGGCATCCGCCTCCACCATCAGGCGGCTGCCGTCCGCGAGCGCAAATACGCGAATCGCGGGCTCTGTGACCAGCATGCGTGCAAACCATGCCGGCGCCTCCCGTCCAGCCTTGTAGGTGGGCGGTGGCGACAGATAAAGCACCTGTCCCGCTGACGACCGCAGCGTGATGTTGTTGGCACGAACGCGGCCGAGCTGGTTTAGAAACGCGAGCAGCGGCACGGGCCCGGCGCTCGTGTAAGTCCAGGCGACCCGGCTCAGTACCTGAATCGCGACGCGGTTCGCGGCCTCCATCTCCTCCTTGATACTACGGCGTGTGGCGTCGATTTGTGCCCAGATGAGGAGGCTCAGCAGGACGGCGCTCAGGCCGGCCACAATGAGATTCAGATGAGTCCGCAGTTTCACCGGTGACCGCCGGATGCGGGAACCACCGCAGATTGGCCGCAGCAATCGATTCGTTCGGCCGCGGCGGGTTGTGCCCTTGTCTTTGGAAGAGTCTGCACGAGGCCGGTGGCAGCGTCCACTGGGTGGCACCTCGGCCTGCCCGGTCTAGGGCCAATGCTCATGAAAATCATGAGGGAAAATTCATGGCAATCCGGTACCTCCCGCCGCGGCGGGCCGTGACTATAGGCCCCGGAACAACGGCAAGGCGCCCTCAAGCGCGGCGCCCGTCCAAAGTAGCGCCGCCCTGGGGGCGTCGCAGGAATTCAAGCCACAGGAGATGCATAAAATGATCTGGGAAACTCCGCAAGCGATTGACATGCGACTCGGCATGGAAATCACGATGTACATTGCCACGCGCTGACGTTTGATCACATCGGCGGGCTCTACGCCCCGCCACAACCTCCGAAGCCCGCGTCTGCGGGCTTCGGCCGTTTACCAGCACCCGTTTATACCAATGATCATCCGCGTATTGGGCTCGGCCGCCGGCGGCGGCTTCCCGCAATGGAATTGCAATTGCCGCAACTGTGCCGGCGTTCGGGCGGGCACGGTACGGGCCCGAGCACGAACGCAATCTTCGATCGCGGTGCAGGGTACGGCCCTGACGGACTGGGCTTTGGTCAATGCGTCGCCCGATATTCTGGCCCAGTTGCAGGCCAATCCCATGTTGCAGCCAGGGCGCACCGCTCGCGACAGTGCCATCGTCGGCATCGTGCTCGTCGACGGCCAGATCGATCACACCACAGGACTCCTGATGTTGAGGGAATCAGTCCGGCCGTGGCCGATCTGGTGCACCGATAGTGCGTACGCCGATCTCACGAGCGGCCATCCAGTCCTGAAGGTGCTGGGGCACTACTGTGGCGTCGCGCGGCAGCGGATCGATCTCGCGGGCGAGTCGTTTACCGTTGCGGGTGTCGCCGGCGTGCGCTGGCGAGCGTTGCCGCTGGCGAGCAAACCCGCCCCCTATTCTCCGAACCGCGAGTCGCCGCTGCCCGGCGACAACATCGGGCTTGTAATCGAGGACACCGCGAGCCAGCGAAGCGTGCTCTACGCGCCCGGGCTCGGCGCCATGGACGACGCTCTGTGGCAGGCCATGCAGGCAGCTGATTGCGTTCTCGTCGACGGCACGTTCTGGACCGACGAGGAGATGATCCGTCTTGGCCTATCGCGCAAACGTGCGCGCGAGATCGGCCATCTGCCGCAGAGTGGGCCGGGCGGCATGCTGGAATGGCTCGATCAGCTTCCGGCAACGACGCGCCGGGTCCTCATTCACATCAACAACACCAATCCCATTCTCGATGAGGACTCCGCCGAGCGTGCCGAGCTCGAGCGGCACGGCATTGAAGTCGCGTGGGACGGTATGGAGATCGCACTGTGAGCGCGATGCCCTGGACGACGGAAGAATTCGAGGCGCGTCTGCGCGATAAGGGCCGCGCGTACCACATCCATCACCCATTCAATGTGATGCTGAATTCAGGCGCCGCGACGCCCGAACAGATCCGCGGCTGGGTCGCGAACCGCTTCTATTACCAGGTCAGCATCCCGATCAAGGATGCCGCGATACTTTCCAATTGTCCCGATCGCGCGGTGCGCCGGCTGTGGATCCAGCGCATTCTCGACCATGACGGTCACGGCGACGATGCGGGCGGCATCGAGGCCTGGCTGCACCTGGCCGAGGCCGTCGGGCTCAAGCGCGAGCGGGTGGAGAGTCTCATGGACGTGCTCCCCGGCGTGCGCTTCGCCGTGGACGCGTACGTCAACTTTGCCCGCCGCGTTCCGTGGCAGGAGGCGGCATGCTCATCGCTGACGGAGCTCTTTGCGCCGGAGATTCACCGGCAGCGCCTCGCCAACTGGCCCGAGCACTATCCGTGGATCGACCGTGCGGGTTTGCACTACTTCCAGGGCCGCCTGAGCCAGGCGCGCCGCGACGTCGAACACGGCCTCGCCGTCACCCTCGACTGGTTCAAGACACGGGCCGCGCAGGAGCGCGCGCTCGACATCCTGCAATTCAAGCTCGATGTATTGTGGGCAATGAACGACGCCATGGCGCTGAGCTACGGAGTGAAGGCGTGAACACGGTCGCGGATACGGCTCGACCCGCTATCGGCCGAGGCTTCAGGCTCCAGTGGGAGGCAGCGCAGAACGCGCACGTGCTCCTATATCCTGAAGGCATGGTGAAGCTCAACGCGAGCGCGGGCGAGATTCTGCGCCGCTGCGACGGCGTACGCACGGTGACGGAGATCGTCGCGGATCTCGAAAAGGCTTTCGGCAAGACTGGACTCGCCAGCGATGTCAACGCGTTCATGTTGATGGCCGTCGGCAAGGGCTGGTTGGAGATTGCCGCATGAGCACGCCGACAACAAAACCCGGGCCGCCGCTGTGGCTGCTGCTGGAGCTCACCTATCGCTGTCCGCTCCATTGCGTCTTCTGCTACAACCCGGTCGAATTCGCCCGCACCGAGGCGGAGCTCGACACGGCGGAATGGATCCGCGTCATCCGCGAGGCACGGTCGCTCGGTGCCGTACAGCTCGGACTGTCAGGTGGCGAACCGATGCTGCGCGATGACCTCGAGGAGATCACGGCCGAAGCGCATCGCCTTGGCTACTACACCAATCTCATCACGTCCGGTGTCGGCCTCACGGAAGCAAGAGTCGGCGCGCTCAAGGCGGCGGGGCTCGATCACATCCAGCTCTCGTTCCAGGATTCCACGCGTGAGTTGAACGATTTTCTGTCGCACACGCGGACCTTCGAGCTGAAGGAGCGCGTCGCTCAACTGATCAAGGCGCACGGCTATCCGATGGTGCTCAACTGCGTGCTACACCGGCTCAACATCGATCATATCGAAGCGATTATCGAGATGGCCGACCGTCTGGGTGCGGAGTACCTCGAGCTCGCGAACACTCAGTATTATTCCTGGGCTCACGTCAATCGCGACCATCTGCTGCCCTCCAAGGCCCAGCTCGAGGCCGCGGAGAAAACCGTCAACGCATGGCGCGAACGCAGTGGCGGACGCATGCGGATCTTTTTCGTCGTGCCGGATTACTACGAGACGCGCCCGAAGCGCTGCATGAACGGCTGGGGCAGTACGTTCATGGCCATCACGCCCGACGGTACCGCTCTGCCTTGCCATACGGCGAAGATGTTGCCGGGCCTGCCGTTTCCCAACGTGCGCTCGACGAGCCTGCGGGAAATCTGGTTTGACTCTGAAGGCTTCAACCGCTTTCGCGGCACCGGCTGGATGAAGGAGCCGTGCGCAAGCTGCGATGAGCGGGAAAAGGATTTCGGCGGTTGCCATTGTCAGGCGTATCTGCTGGCGAACGACCCTTATATGGCGGACCCAGTGTGCTCCAAGAGCCCGCATCACCACGTCGTGACCGAAGCCACGGCGCGCGCGCAGACACCATCGGCAGTTCCCGAGAAGCCGCTCATCTACCGCGGCCCGAAGGAATCTTTGCTGCTCTCACGCGGGAACGACGGCTGAGCAACGGCGCTTGCCGTTTCTTGCGAACCGACTGCCTCGGCTGCGTCGATGTACCGAAGTGCTCGTGCAGGAACGACTCGCCGCGCTCAAGGACGTAGTAGCGGAAAGCTTCCGCTGCCGGGGAGAGCATCCGTGCGCTCAATCGCACGACGTGCCACTGCCTGAGCACGGGGAGTGTCTCGACGGGCAGCGCCACGATCCTGCCCGAGCGCAGCTCGTCGGACGCCGCGTGCAGGGACAGGAACGACAGTCCCAGGTTGGCGATGACGGCCTGCTTGATCGTCTCGTTGCTGGACATCCGCATGATGACCGGCGGCGAAATTCGCAGGTCGCGAAAGCACTCCTCCATCACCAGGCGCGTGCCTGATCCAGGTTCACGAATGATGAAAGGCTCGCGTGCAAGCTGAGCCGCCGACACCTCGGCGAGCGCCGCGAGCGGATGGTGGGCGGACGCGACCACCCCCAATGGATGCTGCGCAAAGGGCTCCTCGCGCGTATCAAGCTCTTTGGGCGGCCGACCCATGACCGCGAGATCCAGTTCGTTTCGATGCAGGGCATCCACCAGCGTTTGACGATTGCCCTCGATCAGCCGCACTTCGACACCGGAGTGCTCGGCGAGAAACGGAGCGAGCAGGTGCGGGAGGAAATACTTCGCCGTCGTGAGCATGCCCAGATGAAGGCGGCCGGTTTCGACTTTCCGCAGCCGCGCCACCAGATCCGTTGCCTCTTTAAGCGTTCCGAGCATGCGCTGTGCGTGCACCAGAAAATACTCGCCGGTCAAAGTGAGGCTTACGCCGCCGGTGCCGCGATCGAAAAGCGGCAGCCCGACCGCGGATTCGAGTTGCTTGATCTGCATCGACACGGCGGGCGCCGTGAGATGCAGCTCTTCCGCCGCGCGCACGAAGCTCAGATGCCGCGCGACCATCGCGAAAATCCGCAGTTGGCGCATCGTCAGGTGCAACATCAGGTTTCCCTTAACTGAAAGCTAAGAAAATGTGAATTTACGTTAACGTAGCCTCTTGTCAGCCTTTACTCAAGCACCAGCCTTCGAGGAGAGCTTGATGAGTGAAGTACTCGACACGCGAGGTCCAGTCCAAGCGCGCGGCCGCTACGACGCGGGAGTCATGCAGTACCGGCAGATGGGCTACTGGCAGCCCGACTACTCGCCGAAGGAAACGGACGTGATTGCGCTCTTTCGCCTCACGCTGCAGGACGGCGTCGAGCCCGAGGAAGCCGCCGCAGCCGTGGCCGGCGAGTCTTCAACGGCCACGTGGACGGTCGTGTGGACCGATCGACTCACCGCGTGCGAGCTGTACCGCGCGAAGGCTTACCGCGTGGATCCGGTGCCTAACACAGGTCCGGGCACGCGCACCGAGCAGCAGTACTTCGCCTACATCGCGTACGAACTCGATCTTTTCGAGGAGGGCTCGATCGCGAATCTCACCGCGTCGATCATCGGCAACGTCTTCGGCTTCAAGCCGCTCAAGGCGCTGCGCCTCGAAGACATGCGAATTCCCGTCGCCTATGCGAAGACTTTCCAGGGCCCGCCGACAGGCATCGTGGTCGAGCGTGAACGTCTGGACAAATTCGGCCGGCCGCTGCTCGGGGCCACGACGAAACCCAAGCTCGGGCTGTCGGGCAGGAACTATGGTCGCGTTGTCTACGAAGCGCTCAAGGGCGGACTCGACTTCGTCAAGGACGACGAGAACATCAATTCGCAACCATTCATGCACTGGCGCGACCGGTTCCTGTTCTGCATGGAGGCAGTCAACCGCGCATCGGCCGCGACCGGCGAAGTCAAGGGTCACTATCTGAACGTCACCGCCGCAACCATGGAGGACATGTACGAGCGCGCGGAATTTGCCCGGGAGCTCGGCAGCGTCGTCGTCATGATTGACCTCGTCATCGGTTACACGGCCATTCAGAGCATGGCGAAGTGGGCCCGCCGCAACGACGTGATCCTGCACCTGCACCGCGCCGGCCATTCGACCTACACCCGTCAGAAGAATCACGGCGTGTCGTTTCGCGTGATCTCGAAGTGGATGCGACTCGCAGGTGTGGATCACATTCATGCCGGCACCGTCGTCGGCAAGCTCGAAGGTGATCCGGCGGTGATCGCCGGCATCTATGACACGCTGCGCGAGGCGCACACACCCGCGAATCTGGCGCACGGCCTCTACTTCGATCAAGACTGGGCAGGTCTTCGCAAAGTAATGCCGGTTGCGTCGGGCGGAATTCACGCCGGCCAGATGCACCAGTTGCTCACCTATCTTGGTGACGACGTCGTGCTGCAGTTCGGTGGCGGCACCATCGGTCATCCGCAGGGCATTCAGGCGGGCGCACAGGCCAATCGCGTCGCGCTTGAAGCCATGGTCCTGGCGCGCAATGAGGGCGTGGATATCTGGAACGAAGGGCCGCAGGTTCTGGAGAAGGCGGCCAAGTGGTGCACGCCGCTGCGCGCCGCGCTGGATACCTGGAAGGACATCACCTTCGACTACACCGCCACTGACACCGTGGACTATATGCCCACGCCGACCGCCAGTGTCTGAAGGACTATTTCTTACAGGACTTGGTCATGCGCATCACACAAGGCACTTTCTCGTTTCTTCCGGATTTGAGCGACGCGCAAATCACTGCGCAGCTTGAATATGCGTTGCGGCAGGGCTGGGCACTGTCCCTGGAGTTCACGGACGATCCGCATCCGCGCAATACCTACTGGGAGCTGTGGGGCCTGCCGATGTTCGACGTCAGGGATTCAGCCGCAATCCTTCAGGAGCTCGGCGCGTGCCGCCAAGCCCACTCGACGAAATACATCAAGGTCAACGCGTTCGACGACACGCGTGGTTTCGAGACCATGCGATTGTCGTTTATCGTCAATCGGCCACCGGTAGAACCGGGCTTTGGCCTTGTCCGCCAGGAGGCGTGCGGCCGCAACATCCGCTACACGCTGCACAGCTACGCCACCGATCGCCCCGAAGGCGGTCGGTATTGATGACTTCGCCATGAACGGTTCTGCCGCCATTACGACACCGGCCACAGTGGATCTGCAGGCCCTGCTCTTGAGCTCGGATGTCACCGCGATCCTCGAGCAGCTTGATCGCGAGCTCGTGGCTCTTGCACCAGTGAAGCGTCGCATTCGCGAGATTGCGGCCTTCCTGTTGGTTTCGAAGGCGCGCCGTCAGCTCGGCATCGAATCGGAGCAGCCAAGCCTGCACATGTGCTTCACCGGCAATCCCGGAACCGGCAAGACCACGGTCGCCACACGCATGGCGGACATCCTCAGGCGCCTCGGCTACTTGCGCAAAGGGCACGTCGTGACGGTCACACGTGACGACCTCGTGGGCCAGTACATCGGCCACACTGCGCCCAAAGCGAAGGACGTGTTGAAGCGCGCCATGGGCGGCGTGCTGTTCATCGACGAGGCGTACTACCTGCACCGGCCCGAGAACGAGCGCGATTACGGCCAGGAGGTCATCGAGATCCTGCTGCAGGTCATGGAAGCGAACCGTGACGATCTGGTGGTGATTTTTGCCGGATACAAGGAGCGGATGGACGCGTTCTTTCGCGCCAACGCAGGACTGTCATCACGCATCGCTCATCACATCGACTTTCCCGACTACAGCGAAGCGCAACTCCTGGAAATCGCCCAATTGATGATCGAGCGGATGCACTATCGCTTCGACCCCGCGAGCCTCGAAGCGATGCGCGACTACATCACGCGACGCATCCATCAGCCGAACTTCGCGAACGCCCGCTCCATCCGCAATGCGCTCCAGCGCGCAAGCCTGCGCCAGGCGAACCGCCTGTTCGAGCGTTCGGCGCGGGGCGCCGAGCTCGTGGCCGAAGACTTCACGCTGATCGACGCCGAAGACCTGCACGCATCCCGCGTGTTCCACATTGCCACCGACTAAAGGAGTCGACGTCATGCGTATGTATTCGGGGCGCACCACGCTGTCGAAGTTCCTGATCGGCAATCTTCAGGATGCGAAGAACCAAGAACAGCTCGCGGCTCTGCTGATCGATGTCGCGGCTGCGGTC
>Ga0326726_10005849_pt1 | contig 11106 bp, 14 predicted proteins | sample MHFenrmetagenome_2_FD_207603 | JGI IMG/M metagenome (GOLD analysis project Ga0326726, IMG submission 207603) | Lab enriched peat soil microbial communities from Michigan Hollow, Ithaca, NY, United States - MHF15MN | ecosystem: Environmental > Terrestrial > Soil > Wetlands > Peat | place: USA...
GCGCGTGAAGTAGTAGTCAGGATCGGCGCCGATCACTCGTTCGGGGAAGTCGAACGGCTGGATCAGAAAGAACCAGTGATAGTAGTCGGTGGCGATGCCTCGATTTGTCGCATGGTAGATCGTTCGTGTCGGCACGATATCGAGGACTGCGAGCTTGCTGACACGCTCGCGGTGATCGAGCGCCATGCGGTGGGCGACGCGTCCGCCGCGGTCATGGCCGGCGACGGCGAAGCGATCGAAGCCGAGGGCCGCCATCACGTCCACCTGGTCCTGCGCCATCGCGCGTTTGGAGTAGGCGACGTGCTCACGATCGCTTACGGGCTTGCCGCTGTCGCCGTAGCCGCGCAGGTCCGGCGCCACGATGGTGTAATGCGGCGCCAGCAGCGGTGCTACCCGATGCCAGCAGACATGCGACTGCGGAAAGCCATGCAGGAGCAGCAACGGCGGGCCGCTGCCGCCGATCGCGAGATTGATCTCGCAGCTGGCGGTCGCAACGCGTCGGCGCTCGAATCCTTCGAACATTCAGGCGTCCTCCAGGAAGTCGCACGCGGGGAATATAACAAGACCCTCAGTGTTGATTGTGGCGTCGGGCGGGGCCGGTGGCGCCGTCCAGAATTGTAACAGGACGCCAGGAGCACACCAGGTTTGACCCAGTATATGCACCGGACAACATCGCCGCGGCTGGTTTCGCTCGCCACTGCCGTTCCCCCACGTCAGGTATCGCAGAGCGATATCGTCGGCATGACCGCGCGGGCGTTCGACCGCGAGAATTCGGAGATCGAACGCATGCTCCCGGTGTTCGGCAACGCCGGCATCGACACGCGCCATTTCTGCATGCCCGGCGAGTGGTACCTGGAGCCGCACGGATGGGCCGAACGCAGCCGGCTCTATGTCGAGCATTCCGTGAACCTGCTGGCCGAGGTGGCGCGTAAGTGCCTCGATGACGCCGGCTGCACGGTCGAAGACGTCGATGCGATCGTCACCGTCTCCACCACCGGCATCTGCACACCCAGCCTCGACGCCCTCGTGATGGAGCGGCTGGGCATGCGGCGCGACATCCGCCGCCTGCCGCTGTTCGGATTGGGCTGTGCCGGCGGCGTGATCGGCTTGTCGCGTGCCGCCGAGATGGCGGCCGTGCGGCCCGGGCGGCGCGTGCTGCTGCTGGTGGTCGAGCTCTGCAGCCTGACCTTCCGCTTCGGCGACCAGTCGAAGAGCAACATCGTCGCTGCGGCGCTGTTCGGAGATGGTGCCGCCGGCATGTTGATCAACGGCGCCGGCGACGGGCCGATTCTCGGCGACAGCGGCGAGCATACCTGGCGGGATTCGCTGGACGTTATGGGATGGCAGGTCGAGGAGGACGGGTTGGGCGTGCTGTTCTCGCGCGATATTCCTTTCCTCGTGCGACGGGAGTTCCGGGCGGCGGTCGATGCCTTTCTCTCCTGTCGCCAGCTGCGCTGGCAGGACCTGGCGGGCTTCATCTGCCATCCCGGCGGCGCCAAGGTGATGGATGCGCTCGAGGACGCCCTCGGCGGCGCCTCCGCGACGATGCGGACGGCGCGCGACGTGCTGCGCGATTTCGGGAACATGTCGGCCGTCACCGTCCTGTTCGTGCTCGAGCGCATGCTGCGCAACTGCAGGCCCGGCCGCTACCTTATGTCCGCGCTCGGGCCGGGCTTCACGGCCGGCTTCCAGTTGATGCATGTGACGTGAGTCTGGTCCCGCACTGGCTCATCGCGCTGGTCGCGCTGCAACGTCTGTTCGAGCTGATGTTGTCGCGCCGGAACACGGCGCGCCTGCTGGCGAACGGGGCGCGCGAAATCGGGGCGGACCACTACCTCCTGCTCGTCGGCGTGCACGTCGCCTGGCTCGCCGCGCTGTGGGTGGCGGTGCCGTCGTCGGCGCCGATCTCCTGGGTGTGGTTTGCCGTCTATCTCGCGCTGGAGTGCGGGCGGGCCTGGGTGATGCTCACGCTCGGACGCTACTGGACGACGCGCATCATTCACGTCCCGGACGCGCCACTCATCCGCAACGGTCCCTATCGCTTCCTGCGCCATCCCAACTATGTCGTCGTCGGCAGCGAGATCGCGGTCTTGCCCCTGGTGTTCGGGCAATGGCCGATCGCTCTCGTCTTCTCGATCCTGAACGCCGTCGTGCTGGCATGGCGGATCAGGGTCGAGAATGCCGCGCTGGCGACGCGACCGAGCGGCGGCTAGTCGGCGGCGGTGAGCGCGAAGGTTGCGGACGCGTAGGCCTTGCGAAGCCGCTCGATGGTTGCCGCCGTGTCCAGGGAGTCTTCCGCTGCCTTGGCCAGCATCTTCACCGTAAGATTCACCGCGATGCGCCCGGCGGCTCTGATGCGGTAGCTGTAATCGTAGGGATAGGGCCAGTACCCTAAGTCGCAGTCCCAGCGGCAGGGGCCGAAGAAGAGCGGCGGCGGGTAGTAGACGGGATCGTGGTGCACGGTGACGTCGACGTCGCGGCTTTCATGCTGAACCTGGAACGCCGGAAAGCCCTTCTCCTGCGCCAGCTGGGCGGCGCGCCAGAGCGCGAGGTCATAGACTCGCTGCTTCTCGCCGGCGAGTCCGTGGGCATCGTCGGCGGCCTGCGTGGCGCGCAGCGGCGGGCTCACATAGGCGACCTCATAGAGGTCGGGCGCCACCATCTGGTCGGAGTAGCCGAAGACGCCGTTGGTACTCTGCGGCACCATGGCCGCCACCGGCGGCTTGCGGTTTTCCGCGCAAGCGACCGTCAGGGTCGTCAGGATGACAACGCCGGCGAGGGCAAACCATCGCCGCAGGGATGAGTCGTGCATAGTTATCGCGTCATCCTTCCGGGAAGGATGGATTGACGGCCGCCAGCAGCGACCTCGCCAAGCCGCATCATAGCACGATTGCGGCCCCGGTTGCGCCCCGCCGCGATCGCTCAGCCGCGGGCAAATTGCCGCTGCAGCACCTGAGCGGTGGCGGGCGAGACATAGAATACGCCGTCGACGAGCTCCTTGTGCTCGGAGTCCCATTGCTCGGCGTCGTAGTCCCACATGATCAGCGACGCGATCTTGTTGTCGTCGCCGATCAGGCGTCGGAGTTTGCGCGTGACCGTGCCCTCGAATGCCGACAGGACGTGCAGGTCGCTGTCCTTGGTCACCGCGAGCAGATCGCGCATGGTGACCCGTCCGCCGTTGCGCGCGAACAGCTTGAGCCGCTTGAGCGCGTCCTCGCCGAGGCCGCGCAGCAGTTTCTTGCCGAGCGCCGGCGTCAGATCATGGGGAACGCGCCAGCGCAGGCCGCGCTGCTCCGATGACGAGCGCGGCGCCGCCGCTGCCGCCTCGCTGCCGAGCAGTTGCAACAGCTCCTGTCGGACCGGCGCCGACAACCTCTGCCAATCACTCCTGTCGATGACGATCTGCATGGAGACGGACCCTCCCGGCGACTGGTTATGTCCGCAATTATTGCCCTTGCCGGCGCGCCATGCAACGCGGCTCGTAGGCGGCGGGTTCAGCCCCAGGGGCCGCGGCGCGTCCACTGCGCGGCCGCCGGCGGTCGTCCGCGGAGCAGAAAGATCAGCACGATGCCGGCGATGAAGCCGCCGATATGCGCCCAATGGGCGACGCCGCTCTTCCCGTTCGCGGCGATCAGGCCGCCCTCGAACAGCTGCAGGACGAACCAGAAGCCGAGCACCAGCAGCGCCGGCAGCCGCAGGAGCTGAGTGAAGAAGCCGAGCGGCACGAGGACGAGCACATGCGCGCGCGGGAACAGGACCATGTACGCGCCGAGGACGCCGGCGATGGCGCCGCTGGCGCCGATCATCGGCACCTCCGAGTGAGTATCGATGAGGGACTGCGCGAGCGCGGCCGCCACGCCGCACAGGAGATAGAACAGGACGAAACGGACGTGCCCGAGCGTATCCTCGATATTGTTCCCGAAGATCCAGAGATACAGCATGTTGCCGATGATGTGCATCCAGCCGCCATGCATGAACATCGACGTGAGGATCGTCAGCTCGGCCGGAATGCGCGCGATTTCCGGCGGCAGGCTGTCGTTGCCGAACAGCACGGTCGGCACGACGCCGTAGGAATAGACCGCTATCATTCCGGCCTCCTGCGACAGCGTCTGCTGCCAGAGGAACACCAGGGAACACAGCACGATGATGCCGATGGTGACGATGGGCGGAATCGTCGTGGGATTGTCGTCGCGCAGCGGGATCATGGGGTCGCTGCCCGGAATTCGTCGGCGGCTCGGCTATGGCGCTAGCTGCCGGAGCTGCGTCGAATGGCGCGGTAGATCAGCAGGATGATGACGGCTCCCACGATCGCGCCGATGAATCCAGCATTTTGGCCCGGTTCGTAGAAGTGGAGGAACTGGCCCAGATAGGTTGCGACGACGGCACCGCCGATGCCGATCAGCGGAGTCACGATGAATCCGCCGGGATCGCGGCCCGGCACGAGGAACTTGGCGATCAGCCCGACGATGGCGCCGATGATGATGACTCCGATGAGATGCAACACGACAACGCTCTCTTTCTGAACCGTGGCTGGCTATGTTGGGGTGACGGCGATCCAAGTCAATTGCCTGCGGAACGGCGGCGGGCTCGAGCTACTCCGGTGCCGCGTCCGACGTGGCGTCCGGCTCCGCCGGCAGATAGGCGCCGATCAGGCGTTCGTTCGCGTCCGGGCTGCGCTGCGTGAGGCAGTCGGGCTCGGCCAGCGTGGAGTAGCACCAGACGGGCGTCGCGCCAGCGGCCTCGGCAGGCCCGTGCACCAGCAACAGCGACGGCTGCGGCGGCGCCGGGGCACAAGCACCCAGCAGCATGGTCGCCATCGCCCATCCGAACGGTTTCTTCGTCATGGCATGTCCTCGCGCTTGACGATGATAACCTCTGCTTCCGGCGAACCCAAGACCTGGTCTTGTGCCGCCTTGCCGCGGGCGCGTGCCAGCCGGGCCTCGCGCTGGACGATGTAGAGCGTGCTGGCCACGATGACGGCGGCGCCGATCAGCAGCGTCGTCGTCGGGACGTTGCCGAAGATCGCATATCCGAAGAATCCGGCCCACAGCAGCGACGTGTATTGAATCGGCGCCAGCAGCGAGACCTCCCCGAGGCGGAAAGCTTCCGTGATCAGCAGCTGAGCGACCGCGCCGATGCCGGCGCTGAGCGCGAACGCCCAGATGCCCCATCCGGTCGGCGTCCGCCACTCCGGCAGCATCAGGACGAGCATGACGCTGGCCACGATGCCGGAGTTCCAGAACATCAGGCAGGGCACGGTCTCCGTCGCCGTCAGCACGCGCGTCACGATGATGAGCAGCGCAAAGGCGAGCGCCGAGCCGAGCGCGTACAGGGACGGCAACCCGTATCCCGCCCCGCTCGGCTGTAGGACAATGACGACGCCAATGAAGCCGAGCAGCACGGCCGTCCATCGCCGCGGCCCCACCCGCTCCTTCAGCAGCGGCACCGACAGGATCGTCATGAACAGCGGCGCGGCGAAGCCGATGGTGATGGCGTCGGCGAGCGGCATCAGCCAGACGGCCGCCGTGAAGAAGAGCATGTCGCAGACCGTAAGGCTGGCCCGCACGACCTGCAGCAGCGGGCGCTTGGCCTGCAACTGGGCGAGACCGCCGGAGCGATAGGCCAGCAGGGCGGCGAACGGGACCGCCAGGATGCGGCTGAAGAAGATGATCTGGGCCAGGCCGTAATCGCGCGACAGCCACTTGATGGCGGCATCCTGCACCGAGAAGGCGAGGATCGCCGCCGCCATGAGCAACGCCGCCGGCACCGGCAGATGATGGCGGCCGGTGCGCGGCCTTGCCGGCGTCGCCGATGGCGGCGTCTTGGGATCGGGGCTCATGTCTGGCGGCGGGTCTCGGCGCGGTTCGCGGGGTGGCCTTGTGCACGGTCTAGCCGACCGCCGCCCTTGCCGCCAGCCGGCAGCGGCACAATCGTTTCGTTTACTTTGCCTTAGGGATTGCGGCTATATGCGTGGCATCGCGAGGCAATCGGGGGCGCTCCATGGCTACGACGTCCGTGCAGTCCGACTGGTCACAGGGCTATGTTCACGATCTCGCCTATACCGACAACTTCTTCGCCGAACTGGCGCCCGCCCATCTCAACTACGTCGCCGTCCTGAACGGGTTTCGTCCGCGGCCGCTCGATCGTCCCTTCACCTATTGCGAGCTGGGCTGCGGCAACGGCCAGAGCTCGACCGTGCTGGCGGCCGCCAACCCGACCGGCCAGTTCTTCGCCTGCGACATCAATCCGACCCATGTGCAGACGGCGCGCCGCTGGGCGGAATCCGGCAAGGTCGAAAACCTCACCTTTCTCGAGGCCAGCTTTCAGCAGATGGTCTCCGCCAACCTGCCGGATTTCGATTTCATCGTCTTTCATGGGGTCTACAGCTGGATCAGCGCGGAGGCGCGGCGCGCCATCGTGGCGTTCATGCAGAGTAAGCTGAAGCCGGGCGGCCTCGTCTACAACAGCTACAACTGCCTGCCCGGCTGGTCCAACGTGGCGCCGCTGCAGCGGCTGATGACGGAGCTGAGCCCGTCGGATGCCCCGGACACGGCAGCGCGCGTCGGTCCCGCTCTCGAGGCCATCAAGGAGCTGCGCGACCTGAAGATCGCCTATTTCGCCGCCAACCCGGGGGCCTCGCAATTCGTCGATCGTGTCTCCGGCCAGCCCAAGAGTTACCTCGTCCACGAATATTTCAACCGCGATTGGACGCTCTTCTACTCGGCCGACGTCGCGCGCGAGCTGCAGGCCGCCAAGCTCACCTATGTCGGGTCGGCGACCCTGATCGAGAACCATCGCAGCGTGCTGATGGGACAGCAGGCCACCGCCCTCCTCGCCAAGCAGCCGACGCGGGAACGCCAGGAGCTGCTGAAGGACTTCGTCATCAATCAGCGCTTCCGCCGCGACGTCTTCGCGAAATCCATCCCCAACCTGCCGGCAACCGAGGCCGGCCGCGAACTCGAGCGCGTGGCCATCGGGCTGTACAAGCCGCCGACCGATATCGCCTTCCAGATCAAATCGCCCGCCGGCGAGTTCAAGTTCGACAATCAGCTCGTGCGCGCGGTCGTCGCGAACCTGGCCGATGGTCCCCTGACGTTCGCGGAGCTGCCGGAACGGCCTGCCCTCAAGGCATCGCCGAAGGCCGAAGTCGTGAAAGCGGCGCATACGCTGCTGGCCGCGGGCCAGGCCATCGTGTTCGCCTCGGCCGAACGGCGCCCCGCATTGCCGGCCGATGCCAGGCGGTTCAGCCTGCCGACCGCGCTCAATCGCGCCCTCGCCGCCGGCGCCTGGGAGCATCCGCAGCGCGCGACGCTCGCATCGCCCGTGTCCGGGACCGGCTATTCTCTCAATCAGATCGATCGCGCGCTCCTGGGAGCCATCGTCGAGCATGGCATGGAGCGCGCGTTCGATGCGACGGCGGCCGACGTCCAGCGCCGCGGTTTGACCTTCACGAAGGACGGCAAGAAGCTCGAGGGAGCCGACGCCAACCGGGCCGAGCTGCGCGAACGCTTCGAGCGCTTCGTCGAGCGGTCGATGCCGCTGCTGCGCCGGCTGGGCATCCTCGAGGCGGCCTAGGCTGGCGCAGCGCCATCACTCCTCCGGCCGGAAGGCTGGGTGCCGGAGGCCCCGCGAGGCCTTGGACGCGCGCGCCGCTAAGGAGTAAGACTCTGATTTGACGAATTGATTAACGGTTGCGTTGATTTTGAGGACGAATGCCGAGGATTCTCGTTATTGACGACGACGATATGGTGCGCGGTACGATCAAGGCCATCCTGGAGCGCGCCGGCCACGAGGTGACGCTGGCCGTCGACGGCGAGGACGGGCTGCGGCAGTTCCAGCAGCTGCCGTGTGATCTGGTCGTCTGCGACATCTTCATGCCGAACAAGGAAGGCATCGCGACCCTGCGGGAGTTGCGCCACCTCGATGCCGCCATCCCCGTCATTACCATGACCGGCGGCTCGCCCAGCGCCGGCCGCACCGGGCCGACCGCCTATGCCGACTATCTGAACATGTCGACCCTGCTGGGGGCCACGCGCACGATCCACAAGCCTTTCAGGGCGACCGAGCTGGTCTCGCTCGTCCAGGAGTGCCTGGACGAGAAGAAGCCGCCCGCGTAGCGCGCGCTATAGAAACGGACTACAGCGGCAGCGAATTCATCCAGGAGGTTTCCCCGGCGCGGCGTTCCCTGAGGCTCGCTCGCCGGTCCGGCGCCACGAAGCGCTCGATCGCCGCGGCCATCTCCTGCGGCGTCTCGAACATGGGGAAATGACTGCGGGCGTCGAGCTCGACGACGGAGTACCAGGGATCGCCGGCGGCGATGGATCGCTGGTCCGCCGGGTGTCCCGCCTCGTCCCGCCGGGCGTGGAGATGCTGCACCGGCAGCGTCGGCTCGAGGCCGGCGAGCGCGGCGAGCGGACTTCCCCAGCGCCGGTACGCCGCCGTGATCTCACGCCCGGCCCGCGCCCACATGTCGAAGCCATGGCCGCCCATGTCCGCGGCTATGAAGGATTTCAGCGCGTCGTTGCCGACACCGCGAAGCCAGATCGAAAACAGCAGGTCGCGGGCGACGGACCAGCGATCGGGAGACTGGCTGGCCTCGAGGACGCGCAGGAAGGGCGCCGGCGCCTCCTGGACGATCCAGTCGATCAGGACCAGTTTCGCGATCCGGTCGCCGAGTCGGCGGCGCAGCTCGATGGCGATCCAGCCGGCATGGGAGAGCGCGACCGGTACCACCGAGCGGGCACCGCTCGCCGCGATGACGGCGATGGCGTCCTCAACCAGTTCATTGCTGCCGAAGGGAGCGGGCGCCGCCTCCGACTCGCCATGGCCGCGCCAGTCGAGCGCGAGCGTCCGCCGCCGGGCGGCGCTCAGGCGCGGAAGATCGGCGAAGACCTTGCGGCTGACGCACCAGCCCGGCAGGAACAGCAGGGCCGGCCCGCCCTCGCCCCGGTCGTCATAGCTGATGCGCACGCCATTCGAGCATGCCTCGGGCATGGTGGGAATCCTTCGAAACGGATAGGCGGAGACGGGCTGGGCGGCGGCTAGGCGGCGCCGCGCAAGGGCTCGGATGTAGCCGCGATCATGGTGCCGCTGAGGAGGCCATAGGCTGTCGCCCAGGCCTCCCGCACCTCCGGGGTGAAATCGGCGCCGAGCCCCTGCTCGAGCGTCCACAGCAGCGCCGTGCCGACGCTGGCATAGTGCTCTTCCCGCACGCCGTAGCCGTCGTGACGCCGGGCCAGGGCCCGGAGGTCGTCCAGCATCGTGTCGATGCGGTCGAGCGATTTCACCACCGCAGCGATGGCCGCCATCAGCTTGGCGCCCTGGCTCTTCATGTCGCCGCGGAACAGCGGGCGCGTGCTCGGATCGATCGCGAACAAACGGTCATAAAACAGCACCGCCGCCTGCTCCCTGATCGGGACAACCTTGGCGAAGCTCTGCCGCACGAGGGCGACTTGCTGGGGGGTCATGGGTCAATCCTTCTGCCGGTATTCAAGTGGCGGCCGCCTGAATGCCGGTCCACGGGGAAGGAAGATCGCTCCGTTCCATGTCAGTCGGATTTCGCCGAAGCGCGCCGAATGTTTCGATTGCTTCGCCCGCTGTTGCAATCTGATGCAATTGCTCACGGCGGCGAAACACCTCTCTTACATCAGTCGATTAGTCTGCCACTCGTTCGACTAGGGCGTGTGAGTTCAAGACGAAGGGGTGTGCGGCGATGTCGACGGATCAGAACGCAAAGAAGCAGTCCAGGTGGCGCTCGCGCCCGCTGACGGCGGCGCAAGAGCGGCTGTTCTTCGGCGCCCTGTTCGCCGTCGCCGCCCTGATCCAGATCGGCGCCGTCTGGATGCCGATGATCATCCGCTGACGGCTTCGCCGTCAGCGATCAGCGTCGAAACAAACAAAGAACAAACCCCGTAGCGCTCGCGGCAGCCTCGGCTCAGGGGTTGGGCGGGGCGTGGCAGTGCTGCACCAGGGCCGCATAGGCGGCGGGAAACTCCGCAAGATCGTAGCTGTAGGGTTTCGGCGCGCTGACGCCCTCGAACTGCAGGGTGAGGCTGGCATTCTTCAGCATGGCGGCGACGATCTTGCCGCCATCGCTTGCCGTTGTGCCGAAGCGCTCACCCTCGATCACGGCGAGTGCGAAGCGGTCGCTGCCGATCTGCAGGATGGCGGCGGTCGCCTGCGGGTCGCCCGGATGCATCACCGAGACGTCATTGATGAGGTTCTGGCTGGGTGTCTCCGTGACCTGCAGCCAAATGTCGGCATCGGCATGCGTGGCGTCGGTGGCGGCGCAGGTGCCGTACGCGTCGGCGGAGATTCCGACGCCGGCCACGGACCATTCCTTCTGATTGAGGATGCTGACGACTTCCTGAGCCCGCGTCAGGTGTGCCAAGGACAAGCCGAGCGCGAGGAGCGCTGCCGAGGTCGCGATGGTACTGGCGTGTGCGATGCTGGCCATTCCCGAACTGGCGTCAATTGTATCGGCGCGCCATTCTAGCAAGGGATCACGCCGGCAGGCGATAGGTGCGGATCGCATTGTCGCGGTAGAGCTTCCTGACCTCGTCGCGGCTGGCGCTCGCCACCACCTCGTCGAGGATATCGACCCAGGTCGGATAGGGATGGGTCAGCTCCGACACCGTCCAGTCGCTGCCATACATCACGCGGTCGAAGCCGAAGCATTCGATGGTGTGGGCGACATAGGGCTTCACCTGTTCCTTGGTCCAGGCGCCGTGATCGGCCTCGGTAATCACGCCGGAGACCTTGCACACCACGTTCGGCAGTTTCGCCAGTTCGCGCATCTGGCTCCACCAGGGTTCGCGCAGGCCATGCTTGATGCCGGGCTTGCCGATATGGTCGAGGACGAAGGTCACCTCCGGGCAGCGCCGCGCCAGCTCAAGGCCGAAGACGAGCGCCCAGTGCTTCACGCAGATGTCGAAGGTGAGGCCGTGCTTGCCCACCAGCTTCACGCCGGCGATGAAGTCGGGCTCCAGGCAGAAGGTCGGATTGGGCTCGATCTCGATGAGGCGGCGGATGCCGCGCAGGCTCTTGAACTTCTTGAGGGCGACGAGATCGCTCTCGATGGCGGCTCCCTTCTCCACCGGCAGATGG
>Ga0326726_10005850_pt1 | contig 11105 bp, 12 predicted proteins | sample MHFenrmetagenome_2_FD_207603 | JGI IMG/M metagenome (GOLD analysis project Ga0326726, IMG submission 207603) | Lab enriched peat soil microbial communities from Michigan Hollow, Ithaca, NY, United States - MHF15MN | ecosystem: Environmental > Terrestrial > Soil > Wetlands > Peat | place: USA...
GTGACGAAGTTGAAGGGAAAAATCTGTCCTCCATGCGTATGTCCGGAAAGCTGCAAATCAAAATACCCGACAGCATCGTTATCTATTACAGGCTGGTGCTTGAGAAACAGTGTGAAGTACCGTCCGGCAAGTTCCGATAGCATCTTTCTTTCCGAAACCTGTCGGGCAAGACCAAATCTGACTCCGGTAGGATCGTCGACACCAGCGATATTAATCATTCCCGCCACATTCAGACCCTCTCCCCGGAGTACCACAAATCCTGCATCCTTTATAAAGGCAAGGGCCTGGTCTATACCGGCAAAGAATTCATGGTTACCTGTAATGGCGAATTTTCCATAGCGGGGATTTATGGCCCGTAAAATAGCTAACGGTTCTTCAAGATGATTGATCTGTCCATCCAGGAGGTCCCCTGTTGCTACCAGTATGTCTGGATCCGCCTTTTTTATCTCTTCCACGATCCGTTGCAGACGTTCATCCCGCACAATGAGTCCGATATGCACGTCAGACATCTGTACAATCCTGATCCGTCCGACTGCTTCGGGGATTTTGGAGGATTGAATGGTTATTTTTTCTATTCTGATATTTTTTGCTTCAAAATAGCCATAGATATTGATGCCTAAAGAAATGAGCACAGGAATTATAAACGTATACAGAGGTACAGGAACCAGGTGAGAAAGATCCCGGCGAAGAATAAGAGTGCCTGTGTACATCAGGAGTCGGTATAGATCAAAAAGCAGGGAGGAGATGAAGAATAGGAACAACACCCCCATCCATATATATCCCGCATAAGACATGAAACGGGCGAGTGCTTCATAGCCGTATCGTTCGGATGTCCGTACAACGATAGGGGCGAGGATCATGATCACAATTAAGATGATCAGAGCTACATTGGCTCCGGTACTGAGATGAAAAGCACCCTTTATCTTGGCAAACAGGTACAGATGCGCCCCGCCATAAACTAAGAAAAAGGTGAGAAGAAAAAGTGTCATTGCAAACTCAATGGCTGATATTATATGAAGCTCCGCGTTCTAATTTATTTATTTTGCCCCATTTATACATGTGCTGTCAATGATGGATCACTACCCGGAATTGGACGTTCTTTGCCGGGGGAACATCTTTTTCCCATGACCGTATATACTTCATGGAAATGATTGTTTTTCCCTGGTCTATCGCTCTGAATTTCCAAATTTCTTTACCACCGCTACCAGCGAGGGCGTTCTCAGATACCCGGTATTCGGTACTTAATAGTTCTATGATGCTGCTGTTAAGCGGTTTGGTCAATTGCCATTGATAGCCCGTCGTTGCGTTTGCCTCCAGCTCAATGAAAAATTCCTGCCCAATCGTTACTTCAATGGATCTTGCAGGATCGTTATAGACAGGGTTTTCTCCTGACTTACGCAATGGTTTATTCACTCCATCGGATTGCCCCTGGGCCGTGACAAGACCAATACAACAGCAAGTCATAATAATAGCCAGGAGTATCTTTTTCACACGTCCGCCTTCTTCTCTGATTTACTGCATCCCCTCGTTTAAAGGATTTTTCACCTTCCCAGTGAAGGCACGGATCGGAATGACAAATTCGCAGCTCTATGAATAAGTCACTGACAGCAATCGAAGCGTTGTTAAGCTTTGTGTTGAAAATATTTAATAATTAAAATATATTTGTCAAGTAGAATATCCCATTAACATATTGTATCAATATAATTTTAGGAGGAATTGAATATGGATTGGGGGATGAAGAACCGCATGTCACAACTCATTCAGGCTGATGGCCATTGTTTTTTCCTTCCTATAGACCATGGGTATTTCCAGGGACCGACATCCTGTTTAGAGAAACCGGGGGAAACCATAAAGCCTCTGCTTCCCTATTGCGATGCCCTATTTGTTACCAGGGGAATATTGCGCTCGGCGGTGGATCCCGCGGGGAGCAAACCTATCATTCTCAGGGTATCCGGAGGTACCAGTGTGGTCGGTAAGGACCTGGCAAATGAAAGCATTACCACGTCCATAGAGGAAATTATCCGTCTAAATGTAGCAGCAGTAGGAATTTCTGTTTTTGTAGGCAGCGACTATGAACGTGAGTCATTGGCTAATTTATCCGGTCTGGTCAATGAGTGTGAAGATTTCGGTATCCCCGTAATGGCGGTTACGGCGGTAGGCAAGGAATTGGAAAAGCGGGATGCCAGATATCTTGCACTGAGTTGTCGTATAGCTGCCGAACTCGGAGCGAGGGTAGTTAAAACATACTGGTGTAAGGACTTCGATAAAGTAGTATGTGGCTGTCCTGTTCCTGTAGTCATGGCAGGCGGTCCGAAGTGTGAAACTGAGCTTGAAGTCATGGAGTTTGTCTATGACGGCATGCAAAAAGGCGCGATAGGTATAAATCTTGGCAGAAATGTATGGCAGAATCCCTATCCTGTAGCCATGATAAGGGCTTTGCGATCCATTATTCATGAAAATAGTAAGGCGAAAGAAGCATGGAAGTTGTTCAAAGATCTAAAGAACGTGAAGAAGTAGTGTGATGGAGCGTTAAAGCAAGATGCGCGTAGCAATGTACTATAACAACAGGGACGTAAGGCTGGAAAAGATGCCACTGCCCAAGATCGGCCCCGGTGAGATTCTGGTTAGGGTTGTAGCTAGCGGCATATGCGGCTCTGATGTTATGGAGTGGTATCGTATTCGGAAGGCGCCGTTGGTTTTGGGACATGAAATAGCGGGTGTAATAACTGTGACAGGGGAAGGAGTATCGCGTTATAAAATCGGTGACAGAGTTTTCGTTTCCCACCATATCCCATGCAATACCTGTCACTACTGCCTCAGCGGATATCATACAGCCTGTGAGACACTGCATACGACAAACTACGATCCAGGTGGCTTTGCCGAATATATCAGAGTGCCAGCGCTAAATGTGGATCGTGGAGTGTTTATATTGCCGTCAGAGGTTTCCTTCGAAGAAGGTGTTTTCATTGAACCACTGGCCTGTGTTGTCCGCGGACAGAGAGTAGCGAATCTGCAGCCGGGTCAATCGATACTAATTCTGGGCAGCGGCATATCAGGGCTTCTCCATCTGCTACTGGCACGTAGCCTCGGAGCGGGACGTATTATTGCGACTGATATCAGCGACTATCGGCTGCAAATGGCAAGGGAATTAGGGGCGGATGCCGTCATGCAGGCCTCAGAAGACATTCCTGGGCGTGTCCGGCAGATCAACGATGGGAAACTTGCCGATCTGGTCATTGTCTGTACCGGTGTCCTTTCCGCTTTCGCCCAAGCTCTGAAGTCCGTTGATCGTGGTGGCACAATCCTGTGCTTCGCCACAACGGAACCGGGGGTAGATTTGCCTGTACCCATAAATGATTTCTGGCGAAATGAAATAAAGATGATGCCGTCATATGGAAACAGCCCCCTGGATGCGACGGTTGCTATAGAGCTTATTAGATCCGGCCGTGTGCCTGTGAAAAAGATGATCACCCATCGATTACCCCTGGAAAAAACCGGGATCGGTTTCCAGCTTGTTGCGGAAGGTCGAGATTCTCTCAAGGTTATCGTTGAACCGCAAAGGTAGAGTTTAGCCCAACTTTTAATAAATTCCCGCCTGACATCCTGCCGCGAGAACGCTTCCCAGTTCACGACACTTTGCAAGGTCGTCCTCGGTTACCCTTCCTCTCGAGATAACAGGTTCATATACCATTTTAAATTTATAGCCCTGCGCAATACGCTCGATGGCTCTAAGAGCACCGGTTCCGTCGTTACCCGCACTGATAAACACAACATAAGGTTTTCTAAAAACTTGATCCTGCGCGGGATAAAATGTCCTGTCAAAAAAATCCTTGACCATGCCTGACATGTAACCAAAGTTCTCCGGTGTACCGATCGCTAATCCGTCCGCTCCTAAAAGATCATCAAGAGTAGCGTCCTGTGCCTTTTTCAGAACCACCTCAGTATTTTCAATTATCCTGGCACCGTCTGTGACGGCATAAGCCATGTTTTCAGTGTTCCCTGTCTGCGAGTGATATAAAATTAATATCCTGGACATAGTATTTTGAGAGCTCCTTTACGTTTGCATAAGAAGATGTTAGACAAAAGACATGCAATAATTTTTCATTTTTTGATCTACAATGCTTGACAATATATCCTATTTAATTAAAATATAAATCAAAAATAGCAATATCAATAATTTTAATATGGAGGTAAGAAAATGCCAACGTACGAGTATCTCTGCGAAGCCTGCAAAAAAAAGTTTTCATTGATACAGAGTTTCAGCGAACATGATAAAGGCAAAGTCATATGTCCGAAATGCAAAAGCAATAAGGTTAAACAGCAGATATCCCTCTTTACGACTAAGACCAGCAGAAAGAGTTGATGCATTAGTGCAAGGCGATAATTTAAGTGCTTTGTAACAAGGGCAGGTGCATGGGTATGCATTCAGAACGATCCGCCACTGGTCTCAAGTTAAATGATGCCTCTTTTCAAAACTGAATCTAATCGGAGATTAGGAGAGATAATCCTTTATGACAAAAAAAATTATTTTAATATTGTTCATAGCATCCTTTATGTGTATGTGGGGAAGTGTTAATTGTTTAGCCTTTAGATGTGGTGACGGTCTTGTCAGTATCGGAGACTCGAAGGCGAAAGTGCTCTCGGAATGTGGCAAACCTACCTTAAAGGAGAAGGTAAAGGTTAAAAAAGGCAGGCATTACAGGACAGTCGAAAAGGACAAAGATGAAAGCAATGATGCCAAACGCACCTATCTATCAAAGGAAAAAAAGAAACCGGTCGAAAAGTGGTACTATAATTGTGGGGAAAATGATTTCATTTACATTCTCACTTTCGAGGGGGGCACTCTCAAAAGTGAAGAGACAGGAAGTTATGGCAAGGGCAAATCTAATTGTAATGGCCGCCGGTAGATAAATTTATGGAAGAAAGCGAGGCGATTAAATGGACGCGATGGAAGCTATTCTTTCAAGAAGGAGTATCCGTAAATATACAGACAAACAGGTGCCTGATAGTTTCGTGAAAGAAATATTGGAAGCTGCCATGAGTGCTCCATCGGCAGGAAACGAACAGCCCTGGCATTTCATTGTTATCAAAGACAGGAAAATCCTTGATGAAATTCCCAAAATTCATCCTTACTCTCAGGCATTAAATACGGCCTCAGTGGCAATTCTGGTTTGCGGGGACCTAAAATTAGAAGTTCATAAGGATTTCTGGATACAGGATTGTTCCGCAGCGACAGAGAATATTCTCATTGCCGCTCAGGCGAAAGGATTGGGAACAGTATGGCTTGGTATCTACCCAAGAACAGAACGCGTTGATGGCATAAAAAAACTCCTGAATATTCCTGGTAATGTAATACCGCTCGCTATTATTCCCATCGGTTATCCTGCGGAAGATAAACCTCCTGCAGTTCGATTTGATTCCTCAAGAATTCATCATAACAAGTGGTCATGATTAAAATCGGCGCACTTTCCGTTAGGGAATTATTCCCCAAACGAAGGGGAATACTTCCTCAACAAAGATGGCATATTCCGGCATGCCGTTTTACTAACATATTAATTTAACTAACAATATTTATTTATTTTCATTATGGAATAGATCTTGCTAAATTAGAAGAAAACTAAACGAAAGGAGGTGAAATGAATGAAGAAACTGATGTCAATTATTATTTCTATTCTCTTTGCACTTTCTATGACCGGTCTCTGCTTCGCACAGGCTCCGGCGGCAGCACCAAAGGAAGAGAAGAAGATGGAAGAGAAGAAGCCGGCTAAGGAAGAGAAGAAGAAGGTAAAGAAGGCTAAGAAGGCTAAGAAGGCAGAGAAGAAAGAAGAGAAGAAGGAAGAAATGAAGAAGGAAGAACCGATGAAGAAATAACTTAGTTCATCCTTATCTTCGTAAAAGAAATTATTCGAAAGGGGCTCTCAGTAATCAAGAGCCCCTTTTGTTTTCTTAACATAAAAGCAAATTCAACTTTAAGTCTATCTTGACTCTCTATGTTATCCAATGACATTCAGAAAAAGTTTGGTAAATGCTGCAAATATACTGAAAAGTGCAGATGCGATTCTGATATCAGCGGGAGCCGGGATCGGTGTTGATTCAGGGTTGCCGGACTTCAGAGGCAATGAAGGATTCTGGAAAGCATATCCGCCCATAGCGAAACTGGGCAAGTCATTTGTCGAGATGGCAAACCCCCATTGGTTTCATCGCAATCCCAAGCTGGCATGGGCATTTTACGGTCACCGCCTCAACCTTTACAGAAGGACCACACCTCACACCGGGTTCACACAATTGCTTGACATTGCTCGACAGAAAAACGGAGGATATTTCGTCTTTACATCCAACGTTGACGGACAGTTTCAAAAGGCAGGATATGACGACAGCCGGATCGAGGAATGTCATGGTTCCATCCATCATTTTCAGTGCATCCAGCCATGCAGCGATGATATCTGGGACGCGAATGAAATCAATGTTAATGTTGACGAAGAGGTGTTTGAGGCATTGGAACCGCTTCCCCGGTGTAGAAACTGCGGCAGTACCGCACGACCCAATATTCTCATGTTTGGTGACTGGTCGTGGAATGCAAAACGAACAGAACTTCAGAGCGGCGGACTCGTCAGATGGCTCCGGGAGATGTCTGGTAAAAGATTACATATCGCAATTGTTGAAATCGGAGCGGGAAGCGCGGTTTCAATGGTTCGCAACCTCTCAGAGCAGGTGTCGAGGGCTCATAATGCTACTTTGATTAGAATTAATCCTCGTGACTACACTGTTCCACGTGAGCAGGACATTTCTTTATCGTTAGGTTCAGCAGAAGCAATAAAGTTTATTGTCGAATGTATGGGAAAGTTAACATAATCCCCCAGTTTGAAAGACAACCCTCCTTATTGTCCCCCGATAATACAAGTTTTATGCTCGTATTATAACTGTATTCTTTCAGTATTGCACTTTTAAAAAAAAGCTATAAAGTTAATCCGCTTATTATTTAATCATTAAGAACTCAGTATATATTTCATATTATATTTGACCAGAGAGATTTATTGCAGCGTAAAAAAGTCCCGGGTTTAGAGGGAGATGTTATGGCATAGTAGGACCATGAATTTACATCCCAAAGGAGGGGTTCATTATGGCAGTAAAAAAACGAATATCTAAATCAAAGAAGAGTAAAATTAAAAAACTTGGCTATGGCTGGGTGCCTGATGTACCGGATCAGCGTGACTATCTGCTGAGTGTAATACTTCGCATACCTGCCAAGTTGCCTCCATCTGTGGACCTGAGGCGTCTTTGTTCAATGGTCGAAGACCAGGGACAGTTGGGCAGTTGCACAGCAAATGCCCTTGCAGGAGCATTGGAATTTCTGGAACGCAAGGATAAGGTTCCTTATATGGATTTCAGCAGGCTCTTTATCTACTACAACGAACGCGCGATTGAACATACCATCAAATCCGATTCCGGAGCCATGCTCCGTGACGGTATCAAGACCCTCGCTAAACAAGGCGTGTGTTCAGAGAAGAGTTGGCCCTATAAGATAAGCAAATTTACGGTAAAACCGAGCGCTGCATGTTATAAGGAAGCCTTGAAGCACCAGATAATTTCTTATCACCGCATTATCACGCTGGACGAAATGCGCGCATGCTTGGCCGAAGGGTTCCCATTTGTCTTTGGATTCACAGTATATGAGAGTTTTGAATCTCAGGAGGTGGCGCGCAGCGGCATAGTGAATATGCCAAAACGCAGCGAGCAGGTGATGGGCGGGCATGCGGTAATGGCCGCTGGCTATAACGATGCCCAACAGCGGTTCATTGTACGCAATTCCTGGGGAACGTCATGGGGAATTAAAGGCTATTTTACCATTCCTTACAAGTATCTTGCGGATAGAAATCTCTCGGACGATTTTTGGACGATCCGCCGTGGAGAACTGATGGTACCATGATACCGCTGTTTGAAAGACATCCCCTCCTTGTAAAGAGACTGCCGCGGCTTGCGTTTGGCGAATTCCCGACGCCTGTAGAAAAGCTTGCGGGTCTTTGTCATCGTATAAACAAGGACAACCTTTACATCAAACGGGATGACCTGAGCAGTCTCTCTTACGGCGGCAACAAGGTGCGGAAACTGGAGTTTCTGCTGGCGGATGCAAAGAAGCGTGGCGCAAGGAGGATCATCACCTCAGGCGGCGCCGGATCGAATCATGCCCTGGCCACAGCACATTATGCAAAACAAGTAGATATGAAGGCTGTACTTATGCTCTACCAACAGCCTAACTCTCATACGGTACGTGACAATCTGCTCATGGATCTTTATAGCAAAGCCGAGCTCTTTCACCACGACACCTACCCGGAACACCTGCAGGCATTTGAGGATGCAGTTCGGCAGTTTGAGGTTGCTGATGGTAGACCACCCTATATCATACCGCTCGGTGGTTCAGCAACGCTGGGAGCGATCGGTTATGTCAATGCCGGTTTTGAACTGGCTAAACAAATTGATGCATGCGAGATTCCCCTGCCTTCCCGTATCTACGTTGCTATGGGCACAATGGGCACTACAGCCGGACTTCTGCTTGGATTAAAGGCGGCAGGGGTCAAGACACACCTGAATGCTGTGCGTGTGGTTCCCACCCATGTGGCCGATATGGACAAATGCCACATCCTTTTTCGTCAAACCAATGAGCTGCTCTGTGAAATGGAACCATCCTTTCCATATTGTACCATTAAGCCGGAAGACCTGACGATTTATGATGATTACTTCGGTGAAAAATACGGCATGTTTACCCCGGAGGCAATGGCCGCTGTGGCACTTCTTCGGGAAAGTGATGGTATAGCCCTTGATGGTACCTACACAGGCAAGGCCTGCGCGGCATTCTTAGACGATGCACATAGCAACTCTGCTGAGTCTATGCTCTTCTGGCATACGAAAAATTCCCGGCTATTCCCACCAGGGGCGATAAAGGCGGACTACCAAATGCTGCCTATATCATTCCATCGCTATTTTACTGAGCCGGTGCAGCCGCTCGATATGTAAACCCTTAGCCTGTGCGCGATACAGATAAGGGCGATGTGACGCGCTCCCCATACAGTCTTTCAATCAGTAATCATTAGAGCTGTAATGAGTAACTTTAAATATTTTCCAAGTGGAAGTATTTGAGTGGAAATTGATAATATTATCTGTTACAAATATTACTATAGTTAAAACTTTCCCGGTTTACAGCTGTCTATAGCAGTAAATATTAATGTAACCTGTCAATTGCAAAAACAAACCTAACCTACTCGGCCAGAAAAATGTTGCCGCGTTACTTAACAGACAATCTGAATAAACAATCAAATATCAAGAAAAGGAGGGGGGAGTATGTCAAAATCAGTTGTCATAGTAGGATCACTCGACACAAAAGGCAAGGAATACGCCTTTATAAAGGAGTTGATTGAAAAGCAGAACATCGAAACTCTGGTGGTTGATTTTGGTGTCCAGGGGAAACCGGCTTTTAAGCCTGATATCGGCCGTCAAAAAGTTGCAAAAGCCGGTGGTGGTGATCTTTCCTACTTAGCCTCAGGTGATCATAAAGACGAGGCGATGAAGGTCATGGCTACCGGGCTTGCGGTAATTGTACGCAAGCTTTATGATCAGGGCAAGCTTGACGGAATCATAGGTATGGGGGGTACCGGAGGCACGTCAATTATAACGGCCGCCATGCGAACCCTGCCGGTGGGCGTACCAAAGGTCATGGTCTCAACGGTAGGCGGAGGTGATGTCAGCGCTTATGCCGGTACAAAAGATATAACATTCATTCCTTCTATCGTAGACGTGGCTGGCATAAACAGGATCAGTCGGGTCATCTATACGAACGCAGCCGGTGCCATAGCAGGAATGGTAAAGGCGAAAAAACCGAAGGTGGCTGAAGAAAAGCCATTGGTTGTGGCATCAATGTTCGGCAACACCACAAAGTGTGTTGACCATGCCCGGGGAATCCTTGAGAAGCAAGGCTATGAAGTACTTGTCTTTCACGCAACCGGCAGTGGGGGAAAGACAATGGAAAGCCTTATAGCCGATGGCTATATAACAGCCTCTATGGATATCACCACAACTGAACTGGCCGACGAGGTATGTGGCGGTGTATTTAGTGCCGGACCTGAGCGTTGCTTAGCTGCGTCACGTGCTGGTATCCCTGCTGTGCTTGTTCCAGGTTGTGTGGATATGGCAAATTTCTGGGGTATAGAAACGGTTCCCGAAAAGTATAGGGGACGCAACCTCTATAAGTGGAATCCCAATGTCACTCTGCTGCGTACAAATATCGAGGAAAACGTTCGGATGGGTGAGATGTTGGCAGCCGCGGCGAACACAGCCACAGCACCGGTTGTTGTTCTTGTTCCTCTTAAGGGCGTGTCCATGCTGGACAGCGAGGGAGGGACTTTTTGGGACCCCGAGGCTGATCGGGCCTGCTTCGATACCATCAAGAAGAATTTGAAACCAGGCATCCCTTACCTTGAGATTAACCAGAACATCAATGACCCTGAATTCTCTGAAAAAGTAGCCGATGTTCTCCTAAAAATGCTTAAAAAATAATAATTTTTTAATGAAAGGAAAGGAGGTTATTTTCATGGCAATCCCTCGAAAAGAAATATTAAGACGCCTGCATTCCCAGATAAAAGCGGGCAAGCCGATTGTCGGTTGCGGCGCCGGCACCGGCATCTCAGCTAAATTTGCTGAAGCAGGTGGAGCGGACATCATAATCATTTACAATTCCGGACGCTATCGTATGGCTGGTCGAGGCTCTCTAGCCGGATTGATGCCTTATGGTGACGCCAATGCCATCGTTGTTGACATGGCATCTGAAGTTCTACCGGTAGTCAAGGATACTCCTGTGTTGGCTGGCGTTTGTGGCACTGATCCATTTCGCCTGATGCCGGTATTTCTTAAACAGCTAAAAGAAATCGGATTCTCCGGAGTACAAAACTTCCCCACCGTTGGCCTGATTGATGGCAACTTCCGCGCCAACCTGGAGGCCACCGGCATGGGTTACGACAAAGAAATAGAAACTATCAGATTGGCGCGCGAACTTGACATGTTCACCTCCCCATACGTTTTTGACACGGACCAGGCCAAAGAAATGGCCAAGGCCG
>Ga0326726_10005851_pt1 | contig 11105 bp, 6 predicted proteins | sample MHFenrmetagenome_2_FD_207603 | JGI IMG/M metagenome (GOLD analysis project Ga0326726, IMG submission 207603) | Lab enriched peat soil microbial communities from Michigan Hollow, Ithaca, NY, United States - MHF15MN | ecosystem: Environmental > Terrestrial > Soil > Wetlands > Peat | place: USA...
GGTCGGACGCGAGGTCGCGAACCGTGGTTATCCCAAAGGACAACTGCATCACCCCGCCCGAGGTCTGACTCGTCATCTGCATGTGGCCGTGCATGTCCCAGAGTCCGGGCAGCACCGACTTGCCCGCGGCGTCGATCACGGCCGCGTCCAGGGGTGCAGGCGTGGACGACGCTGGGCCCACGGCCACGATGCGGTCCCCGCGAATGATGACGTTCGTCCGCGGCATGACCACACCGCGCTCGCTGTCGAAGACGTCGCCGTTCACGATCGCGATCGCGCCATTCGTCGGCTTCACGAGGCGCGCGTTGAGCGCCTCGCCCTGCGCGTCGCGGAATTCGGTCTCCAGCTTGCGCAGCGCCGGCAGCGCGGACTCGGCGCCGGCTTTCACCGTCATGAACCAGCTGACTTCGGTCGCGAACAGGTCGCCGCTCGCGTCGAGCCAGAGCACCTCCGGCGTGCTGCCGCTGAACGGCGTCGTGATAGTCACGAGTCGTACGCGTTCGTTGCCTCGTGTCGTCCGAACCGTGGTCTCCTTCACCACCTCGACACGCGTCGATCCACTCCCGATGACATTCCCCTCATGGTTCGGCTGGCGCAGGAGGAACTTCGCCAACCGCACCTGGTCGAACGGTGTGGCGTTCAGCGTATAGAAGGTGCCGGGTTGGACCTTCTCCGCGGTGTTCCGGCCGGCGACCGCGCGGTGGATCGAGTCGCCGGAAATGTCGAGCCGCATCGTTGGCTCGCCGGTCTCTTCGTTCGGCAGGACAGGGCGGCTCTCGGCGTGCACCAGCGAGCCGCCGCGGATGAGGTATCGGGTCTCGACGCGGGTTCCGCGATTGCGGTCGGTGAACACCCACCGCACGGTGACCGAGTCGCCGCGGTAAACGACAACCATGGAGCCGGCGACGCGACCATGGTTCAGGACGGGATACACGGTGCTGTCGCTGGCCGCGAGCGCCGCGGCGGCGAGGAACGTTAGAAGCATCCGGCAAATCTCGCGGGGCCGATCCTGCACGCAAGTCCAGTCGGGCAATCGTCGCTTGCGAATTCCGGCCGCCGGCCGCAGAGTGAGAGTGTTTGGGGTCGGACGTCCATGAGGACGAAACGATTGTCGTGAGGTCGCCATGCGAGCTCGTGCGCTCATCATCATCGGGATACTCGCCTTGCCGTCGGGCGCGAACGGCCAGGGCGTTCGATTGCCCAGGCGCGGCCAGCCCACGCCGACGCAGCCAGCCGCGCCGCCGCCGGAGGTGCCGGTGGTCGCCCGCGCACTCGCCTACAAGCGATCGCGCTGGTCGACCGAGGGGTACTCGCTGATCAGCACTATCCAGCTGCCAGCTGCCGTCGGCGGGGGGCTGACCAGCTACACGACGTACGGGGTCGGAACACACGCCGACTTCCGATACTCGGAGCGCTTCTCCGCGACTGCGGACCTCACCGTTTCGCCGCTCGGAGGTACCGCCATCACCGAGACGGGCGAAGTGGGCGCGCGGTTCTCACCGCTGCCCTGGGAGCGGGGGATTCGTCCATTCGTCGACGTGCGCGGTGTGTACATGCACATGTACGACACGTTCGCGTCGTCCGTCGGGTCGCTCGCCGCTGTCGGTGGTTCGGGCCAGCAGCTCGCCCAAGAGGGACGGTACAGCCGCGGGCTGGGCGGCGCTGCCGGAGCGGGCGTGGAGTTCCCGGTGACGAGCACACTCGCTCTGACGAGCGAGATATCAGGGCTGCGCAACCGGATGACGACCTACCGCCTGACCGGTCCCGCGAACATCCCGAGTGGCACCAGCTACTGGATGACGTCGCTCCGCGTCATGTTGGGCTTCAAGTACAGCCCGGTGCGCATGCTGCATTCGACGCAGACCCCTGGGTCGTAAGCTGCGCCTCGACGGTCGAACGGCCGGCGAATGAGCTCGCCGGCCGTTTTGTTTTTCCTTCGCGCCGCTAGCCCCCCGTCGACGGCTCCTGATAGAGCCCGACGATGTTTCCTCCGGGATCCCGGAAGCGCGCGGTGATCTCTGGCGAGTCGGCGCCGAGCGGTTGGACGATTGAGCCGCCGTTGGCGACCAGCACATCGATCGTTGCCGCGACACTATCACACATGATGTAGAGGACGAAGCCCGGTTGCTGCGGCGGCCGGCCGAGCACCCACGCGCCGCTCATGGCGCCGGTCGTGTCGTCGAACGCCGTAGCGCCGTCGCCGCGGCGACGGACTGTCCAACCAAAGACCTTGGCGTAGAAATCAGCCGACCGCTGCACGTCGGTCGCCGGCATCTCGATGTAGCAGATCTTTCCGTTCATCTCGCTGCCTCGGGCTGGACGCTTGCTCGCGATGACAAGTTCCTCCCCAAGAATCTCGCCCTGGAGCGCCGGACGGAATGTCAGAAGGCGATAAGAACGAGAATGATGCCTACGTCGCTCGCATGGCGACCGCCGGATCGATCCGCGCCGCACGCAGCGCGGGAATCCAGCACGCGATGATCCCGATCGCCGCCATCAGCACCGCCACCCCAACGAACGTGATCGGATCGCGCGGCGCCACGCCAAAGAGCAGTCCGCGAAGCACGCCCGTGGCGAAGTACGCGCCGGCGACGCCCAGCGCGAGACCGATTGTCAGCAACACGCCACCTTCGCCCAGGATCATCCGCTGCACCCGGCCGCGGTCGGCGCCAAGGCTCATCCGGATGCCGATCTCGCTGGTGCGCGCGCTCACCGAGAATGCGAGCACGCCGGCGATGCCCACGGTCGCGATGATCAGCGCCAGACTACCGAACAACGAGATGAGCTCGGCGTTCAGACGGCGCGGTGCCACACTCTGATCCTTGATCTGCGCGACCGTCCACACGTGTTCGATCGGGACCGTCGGCGCGATGCGTCTGGCGATTCGCGTCGCGGCAGTGGCCAGGGCTGCCGCGTTGCTGTCGGCGCGGATCACCAGCACGCCGCCCAGCGCCAGCTCTTGCGCGAACGGCATGAACATCGCCGGCGGCGGCTCGGCGTCCAATCCTCCGTCGCGCGTGTTGCCGACGACGCCGACGACCGTGCGCCAATCAGGACTGAACGGTGTGAAGCGCAGGACGTCGCCCGTCCACGCCACCCGCTTGTCGATCGGGTCCTCACCGGGGAAGAGCTTGTCCGCAAGCGTTTGATTGATGATCACGACTCTGCCGGCGCCGAACCGATCAGTCGCCGCGAACGCGCGGCCCTTGAGCAGCGGAATTCCCGCGGCGCGGAAATAGTTCGGATCGGCGGTGCGCATGTCGGCGCGCGGCAGCGGCTCGCCCACGGCGACGGTCTTGCCTTCCGCCTTGACCGCGAAGCCGATGTCCGAGCCGCGCAGCGGCGGTGTCGACCCGAGACCCACGGCAACGACGCCCGGGAGCGCGCGAACCTCGCCCATCATGCGGTCGTAGCCCTCTTTCGCGCCGGCATCGGCGGCCATGATGCGCTTGAAGTCTCCGTCGCCGAATTGCAGGAGTTGCACCGGCAGCGTGAGCACTTCCTCGGTCCGGAGACCGGTGTTCACGTCAGCGAGCTCGATCATCGTGCGTGTGAGCAATCCGGCGCCCGCGAGCAGCACGACGGAGACGGCGATTTGCGCGACGACGAGTCCGCGCTGGAGTCGTTGCCGTCGCACGGTTCCGCTCACCCGCCTAGCGCCCGCGGCCATCCAGGACGCGAACCCGCCCTCCTGCGGCAGCGTCGCGACGAACGACAGCAGCAATGCGACCGCGACCGACAGTGCGAGCGTGAAGCCCAGCGTGGTGACATCGAGATGAATCTCGTTCGCCCGCGGTGAGTATCGCTCGGCGAACGAGACCAGCAGCCTCACGCCGCCGATCGCGATGAGCACGCCGAGGACGGCGCCCGCCAGCGTCAGCACGAGATTCTCGACGAGGAGCAGCCGCCGGAGCCGCGCCACGCCCGCGCCAAGCGCCGCGCGCACGACGAGCTCGGGCTCTCGGCGCACGCCGCGCATGAGCGTCAGGTTGACCACATTGGCCGCGGAGATGATCAGGACGAACGCCGCGGCGGCCATGAGCATCCACAGCGTGAGTCGCGCGCGCTCGCCGATCGCCTCCTTGAACGGAACGACGGCCACGCGGTAGTGCGATGCCGGATCGTACGCCTCCTTGTAGTCGCGCTGCATGCGTGCGTAGACCGCGGCGACTTCCGTCCTTGCCTGTTCCACGCTGCTCTGAGGAGCGAGCCGCGCGACCATCTCGGTCATGCGGTGCGAGCGGCCCTGCACCATCTGCGCGCTCAGGTGGTGCGGGCTCACCACCATGTTGGACATCGCATCCATGCGATCGGGGAACGTCGGGGCGGGCTGCAAGACGCCGATCACCGTCACCGAGCCGACGTCCAACTTCAGCGGCTTGCCGACGATGCTGGAATCACCGCCGAAGTGTCTGATCCAGAACTCGTGGGTCAGCACCATCACTGCCGGGACGCCGGGGCCGTCGTCGCTCGGACGCGTGAGCCGGCCGAGCACGGGCGAGAGTCCCATCACGTCGAAGAAGTTTCCAGTGACGAGCCCCACGCTGATGCGGACGGCGGCGCTCTTCTCTTGCAGCGTGACTTGCCACGGGGAGTACTCCGCGATGCCGGCAAGCGTCTTCGCACCCTCGCGGAAATCGTGAACCTCTGGAACCGAGAAGAGAACGTTGCGTCCGCCCGGTCCGTCGACCGAGTGTCGAAGGTAGACGAGCCGATCGCCGTCGCGGTGCGGCAGCGATTTCAGGAGCACGGCGCGTACGACGGTGAAAATCGCGGTGTTCGCGCCGATGCCGAGCGCCAGTGTCAGCACCACCACGGCGGTGAACGATCGGCTGTGGCGCAGCGAGCGCAGCGCGTACCGGACGTCGGCGACCACACTCTCGATCCACGGCAGTCCGCGCTGCTCCCGGACGGCTTCAGCCGCCTGCGTGAGACCACCGGCCGACAGCATCGCCTTTCGCCGCGCGGCGTCTGGATGCATGCCACGCCGGACATTCTCCGCGATCTCCATCTCGAGATGCGCCGCGAGCTCCTCGCGAAGGTCGTCGTCCGCGCCGTTCTTGGTGAAGACGCCGGCGATGCGTGCGAGCAAGGCACGAAGGTATCTCATGATGTCTCCCCGCCGCGGCGCGGCGTGAGAAAGGCGGCGATCAGGTCGGCGGTCTGATTCCACTCGCGGGTCTCGCGCGCCAGTTGCTTGCGTCCCGCGGCGGTGAGCGAATAGAACTTCGCGCGCCGATTGTTCTCGGACTGCCGCCACTCCGCGACGATGAATCCCTCTTGCTCGAGCTTGAGGAGAGCGGGGTACAGCGTGCCGTAGTTGAGCGTGAGGCGGTTCTTGCTCGTCTCCTCGATGCGGCGTGCGACGCCGTAGCCGTGCAGCGGGCCGAGCACGTCGAGGGTTTTGAGAATCATCAGGGCGAGCGTGCCCTGCTTCACGTCCAGCTTCTCCGCCATTGCCTCGTCCTATGGGTTTCCCATACGACGCTAATGTCGGGCGCCGAATCGCGCAATAGTCGATTCGGCCTCGATGTTTCCTTGCGTGATCAGGCCGGCGTTCGCGCGCACAGGACCGAAACTTCCGGCGCGCTGCCATCGTATTCGCGGCGCTTCTTCCGCGAAATCACATCCTCACGGCTTCCACCCGCCGGCCACGATGTACGTCGTGCCGATGCCACTCACCAAGAAGAGCTGCTGGGCGGTCGCGACGGAAACGACGGACCAGTACCATCGAGAGCCAACGGGCTGGACACGGTCGGCGCTAGCCCTCCCGCGTCCGCGCCGCACGCCCCGAGCGATCCCATCGTACCGGCAAGAATGGCGCCGGCCAAGGCGCGCATGTGTGATCCAAGATAGGACATCTCTCATCGAAGATATCGCTAAACAAGGATCACGCAATCGGATCTTCGCTGGCGATGTCGGCGGCGCGCCGTCGTCCTTGGGCGGGCTACCTACACTTGATCTGCGTTCGATCCACGAGATTGCCCGCGCCGCCCTGAATGCCCGAAACGGCGAGACCAACGGGACAGGCGGCGGTGTAGCCGATCGAGCCCGAGAAGTTGCTGCCCACGGTCCCGGTGTTGACGGTCTGGCCGCCATTGAGTGGGCTGCAGATCCCGGTAATCTCATCGTTGAGCCCCGACCCGCCGTTGCCGATCCGGCCGGTGAGACCGACCAACACGTAGTTCGCGGGGCACGCGAGCGTAACGGGTGAGCCACCACCGCCGCCAGCGGACCCAGTGAACGTGGCCGCACCGAATGTGCGCTGCGCGCCGGTGACCGTCTGACAGATGACCTGAATGTTGTCGACGTTCGCGCCGCCGCGAACATTGAGGCCCGTGGCGATCGCGCCCACCGGACAGTCGAGGCTGTACGGCGTTCCGCCGCCGCCGCCGTTGGCCGCGCCCAGTTGCAGCGGCGCGCCGCCGACGCCGCCTACCACCAACGACAGACCGTTGCTCGTTCCGAACGCCGTCGTGATCGTGATCGTCTCGGTAGACGTTCCGGCGCCGCCGGCGATGGTGAAACTGCCATCCAACGAGACGGCACTCCGCACCACTACACCCGTCGGCACGACCTGACCGCCGGTCACGGCGACCGTCGTTCCGCCGATCACGAAATCCGTGCCGGTGAGTGTGAACGGCACGTCCGTGAACACTGCGTCGACCGCGGCCGGCGTCACGGACGCGAGGCCCGGCGTGATGTCGAAGGCGGCGCTCGTCGTGCGGCCGGCGTTCGCGCTCGTGATGACGAGCGTGTAGCCACTGCCCACCTTACTGATCATGAGATCGCCGAAGGTGGCGATGCCCGCGACCGCGTTTTGCGTCAGCGTACCGGTGAGCGTCCCTCCGGTCGGGTTCGTGCCCAGCGAGATCGACACCGCATTGGTCGACGCCGTGAGGTTGCCGCCCGCGTCCTGCAGTGCGACCTGAAGCGGCGGAGCGATCACCACCCCGGCCGGACTCGAGGCCGGCGGGCCGACCTGGAAGACGAGCTTCGCGACCACGCCGGTCTGCACGGTCACGGTGAACTTGATGGACTGGGTGCCGATCGTCGCGGTGGCTGTCGCCGTTCCGGCGACGCCGCCCACCGTCATCGTGTTCGACGTTGTTCCCGTTGCGTCGGTGATCGTGGTGGGGTTGAGCGTGCCGTTGGTCGCCGTCCACGTCACGGTCGCCCCGGTCACCGGATTGTTGTTGTTATCGGTGACGCGGATGACGAACGGCGCGAGCGCCGTGAGAATGCGCGCTGTTTGCCCGTTGCCCGATGTGGTGGTGATCACGGCCGGAGCACCCGCCACCGCCTGCTCGCTGAAGACGACGGACCCCGAGACGCCGGACACGGACGCGATGACCGTATCGCTTCCGGCCACGTTCCCCAGGGCGTACCGGATGCTGGCCTGTCCATCCGATCCGGTCAACGACGTTGCCGCGCTGAGCGAGCCCGAAGCGCGCGAGCGGGCCCAATCCACGGACATGTCGGGCACAGGATTGCCGAATTTGTCGGCGACCTTGACGACGAGCGGCGCCTTGAGCGTGTGCAGGATGGTGTCCAGTTGGCTCCCGCCGGACACCGCGGCGAGTGCCGCCGGATCGCCCGGGGTCGCCGTCGCGGGAATGGACGTGCTGAACGCGCCGGCGACGGCGGCAAAGCTCTGAGGACCGACCGCGCCGCCGAGCGTCAGCGTTGCCGACGCCGTGCCGCTCGCGGTCGTGAGCACGCTGGATGGCGCGGACTTGCCGCCCGCGGGCGCGCCGAAGACGACCGTCGCGTTGGGGACGCCGACGCCGTCGCTCGCCACGACGCGGACCACCGCGGGCTGATCCAGCGCGGCGCCGACCTTGCCCGTCTGGCCTCCGCCGCTCACCAGCACGATGCCCGACGTCGGCAGCGACACCGTCACCGAGGCGTTGTCGGTCGCGTTGGTTGGCGTCGTGGCGGTGATCGTGACGGTTCCCCGTTTGCCGGTCGTCGTGAGCGTTCCTGAATTCGAGATCGTCGCGACCGACGGATCGGACGTCGACCAGTTGATCGGCGGCGCGGCCGTCGAGGCGTTGTTGGCGTCGAATGCCGCGACCGTAAACGTCACACTGCCCGGCGCGAAGACCGTCGATGTCTTGGGGGAGAGGGTGATACGCGTGACACTGGCGCCGGGCCCGGCGTAGTGGACGGTGATCGGCTGTGGCGCGGGCGGGGGCGCGTCTGACGGATAGGATTGGACCGTTCCCTCGCCATGGAACACCACGCCGCTCGGATTGGTGTAGTCGATGGCGGCCTGGAACGATTCGCGGTCGGCGCGTACGTCGACGGTGAGATCGAGCGTCACGTCGGCCTGGCCGGGCCTGAAGACGATCGTCGTGTCCTTGACGGTGTCTCGGGGCGGGCGCACGATGACGACCCGCACATGGTCGAAATCGATTCCGAAGTCGGTGAGTCGGGCGGCCGCCGCGCGAGCGTCCGCGGCGAACACCGGCTCGACGGCGAGACGCGCGGGCCGGCTACCCCCGGCCAGCGGCTTGACAGCGGCGCTCGGAGCATCCGCGCACGAGGCGACCGCCACGACAGCGAACAGCACGGCGAACGAGCGAATTAGTGAAGCGTGAAACACGACGCATTCTGGTGGATGGACGCGACCGAGTCAAGCGACGTTGCGGCATCAAGCCGGCGTCGGTGGCGCGACGAACCGCCTCGACCGTCGCTCGTACGAATGCGCCAACGCAAGCAACCGCGCATCACTTCCCGGTAGCCCGACGAACGAGATGTTGCCCGCCGGCATGCCGTCGGCACCCAAGCCCGCCGGCACGGAAACTTCCGGCAACCCGAGCCAGTTGCCGTAGCCAAGCGCGGTGCGAACGTCCGGCCAGGGGTCGACCGCGCGAGGGGCGGGGAACGGCATCGTGGGGTAGATCATCGCATCCAGACGTTGCGCCCGAAACGTCTCCGCCAGCTGCGCAGTCACCGTCGCACGCGAACGCGCGAACGATGTGCCGGCCGGGTCGCGCTCGTACGGCTGAACGATGAGCTTCGACGCCTCCTCCCACTCCTTCGGCAGCACGTCGTAGAATGCACGGAATGCGGCCAATCCGCGCTCCACGTTGCGACGCGCATCGCGGTCGTGTGTCTCGAAGTACCGGAACAGTGCGTTCGCCGTTGCCGCCGGCGAGTTGGGATTTGGCGCGACGTCGCCGCGAGCTTTCGCCGACTCGGCGAAGAGGGTTCGTACCGTTGCGCGTGTGACCCTCGGCGCGCATGGCTCGACGATTGCGCCGGCGGACGTCAGGTCGGCGACCGCGCGGTCGAACACGGACAACGATTCGGCACTCATCTGCGTGCGTGGCACGTGCGCCTCGACGAGGCCGAGCCGCGCGCCGCCAAGTGCATCGTCGCGCAACGCGGCGAGTGCGCCGCGCGTCCACAATGGCGTGAGCGCGAGCCCGTCCGACGCGTCGGGTCCGGCGATCGCATCGAGCAAGAGGGCGGCATCGGCGACGGTGCGCGCGAGCGGCCCATGCGCGTCGAGATACGGCCACGTCGGAATCACTCCGGTGCGCGGCACGAGTCCGAACGTCGGCTTCATCCCCACGATTCCGCAAAACTGCGCTGGAATACGATTGGAGCCGCCGTCGTCGGTGCCGAGCGCGGCGAACGCGATGCCGCATGCGACCGACACCGCGGAGCCGGCGCTCGAGCCGCCCGGCGTCTTCACACCGGACGGATCGTACGGATTCCGCACTTGGCCGGACAGCGAGCTCGTACCGTTGCCGTGATACGCGAAGTCATCGGCGGCCGTCTTGCCCAACACGACCGCGCCCGCCGCACGCATCCGCGTGACCTCGAGCGCGTCGCGGCCAAGGGCCTCCGGAAACAGCCTCGCCCACTCGGCGCTCGACGCGGTCGTCGGAAGGCCGGCCATATCGTAGATCGCCTTCGCGAACACAGGAACGCCGTCGAGGGGGCCGCGGAGCGCGCCGCGCTGGGCGCGCGCGTCAGAAGCGCGAGCATCGCTCATAACCGTCGGTGACAACAGATCTACCGCGTGCAGGGCGCCATTCCACGCGGTGCATCGATCGAGCGCGTCCTTCGTGACCTGTGCCGCGCTCCAATCACCACGCGCGCGTCCGGCCTGATACTCGACGATCGTGCCGGCGAGCGGATCGGTGAGGCGCTCGGGCCATCGAATGAGCGGGATGGCGAGCAGCGCGCTCAGCTCGCGGAGCGCTTCGCGTCGGGATAGAGACATGATGGACGGACGAATGGCTTCGGGATGGCGCGAATGTCAACCCAGCAGCACTTCGAGCTCGTCCCGGCCGATCCCCGACAGCACGCCCTGGTCCTGTCCAAGGATGGCGTCGGCGAGTGCGCGCTTGGACGCCTGAAGCTCGAGGATCTTCTCCTCGATGGTGTCGCGCGCCACCAGTCGCGTCGCGAGCACGCTGCGCGTCTGCCCGATCCGATGGGCGCGATCGATTGCCTGTGCCTCGACGGCGGGGTTCCACCAAGGATCGAGTAGAAAGACGTAGTCGGCCGCGGTGAGGTTGAGCCCGTGGCCGCCGGCCTTGAGGCTGATGAGAAACAGCGGACACGCGGGATCGGCCTGGAAACGATCGACGCGAACCTGCCGGTCGCGCACCTGGCCGTCGAGGTACTCATATGGAATGCCGGCTGCGTCCAGCCGAGCGCGGGCGAGCGCGAGGAACGATGTGAATTGCGAGAAGACGAGCGCCTTGTGCCCTTGCTCGGCGATCTCCTCCAACCGCGGCAGCAGGGCATCGAGCTTCGCGCTCGGCGCGCTGCTCATTCGCGCGTCGACAAGTACCGGGTGGCAGGCGGCCTGGCGGAGGCGCAGCAAGGCTTCGAGGATGTGCATCCGCACCTGGCCGATGCCGAAACGGTCGACCTGCTCGAGGAGATTATGGCGGTACGACGCGAGCAAGGCGTCGTAGAAGGCGCGCTGCTCTCCCTCGAGTACCACGGCCAAAGTCTGCTCGGTGCGCGGGGGGAGGTCGCTCGCGACCTGCTCCTTCGTCCGCCGCAGGATCACCGGGCGGAGCGCCCGAGCGAGGAGATCGCGTTGTGCCGACGGCTCGGCCGCGGGCGAGCCCTCC
>Ga0326726_10005852_pt1 | contig 11102 bp, 10 predicted proteins | sample MHFenrmetagenome_2_FD_207603 | JGI IMG/M metagenome (GOLD analysis project Ga0326726, IMG submission 207603) | Lab enriched peat soil microbial communities from Michigan Hollow, Ithaca, NY, United States - MHF15MN | ecosystem: Environmental > Terrestrial > Soil > Wetlands > Peat | place: USA...
CTATGCTTCTCGAATACGCCGCCATTGCCGCGTTCATCCTGGTCACCACACTCATTGGTTTTATCGCCATCGGGTTGGGCACCCTTTTCGGCCCGAAACACGCCACTGCAAAAAAGGCGATGCCCTATGAATCGGGCATGAACCCCATCGGTCCCGGCACACGCCGCATGCCGGTGCGGTTTTATCTTATCGCAGTCCTCTTCATTCTATTCGACATTGAAACCGTTTTCTTCCTGCCCTGGGCGCTCGTCTTCCGTCAACTGGGACTTTTTGGCTTGGTGGAAATGCTCCTCTTTATTGCCATCTTACTGGTAGGTTATTTTTACGCGTGGAAGAAAGGAGCTTTGGAATGGGAGTAGAACAAAAACTCGGTAATATGGGCATCGCCACCACCACGTTGGAGCAGGCAGTTGCCTGGTCCCGGACGAATGCCATGTGGCCGATGCTTTTTGGGCTCGCCTGTTGTGCCATCGAAATGATGTCCGCCCAGGCGGCTCATTATGATATGTCTCGCTTCGGGATGGAATTGATGCGCCCTTCACCCCGCCAGTCAGACCTGATGATCGTAGCCGGGCGCGTTTCCCGCAAGATGGCGCCTGTGCTGCGCCGCCTGTACGACCAGATGCCGGAACCAAAATGGGTCATTTCCATGGGCGACTGCGCTTCGTGCGGTGGGGTCTTCAACAACTACGCCATCGTGCAGGGCGTGGACGAAGTGGTGCCGGTGGATGTGTACGTGGCAGGCTGCCCGCCGCGCCCCGAGGCCCTCATCCATGGCGTGCTGACGCTCTACGAAAAAGTGCGCGGCATGAAATTCGCCGAAGACAAGAAATAGAGGCTGCCCATGGATAAGAAACTGGAACCCACCCTTGCGAAATTGGAGAAAGAGTTCGGGGGCATCACCTCCGAATACCGCGGAGATGCCAGCCTCATCATCGCGGCCGAAAATATCGTCGCCACCTGCCAGCAGGTCCAGGGTCTGGGCTTTGAACTGCTTTCCGCCCTGACCGCCGTGGATTATTGGCCTCGGGAATCGCCGCGTTTCCACGTCATCTACCAGTTCACCTCGGTCTCCGTCAACCTGGTTCTCACATTGCGCGTGCCGGTTCCGGGGATCAACCCGTCCCTGCCCACCATTTCTCACCTCTACCGCAACGCCAACTGGCGCGAGCGCGAGCTGTGGGATATGTTCGGCATCAAGTTCCCGGGTCACCCTGACCTGCGCCGCATCTTGATGCCTGCCGACTGGGAAGGTCACCCGTTGCGCAAGGATTACCCCCTCGGCTACGAGGAACCGCAGTTCACCTTCAACTTTGATGAGATCAACCTGCGCAAGCCTTACGCCGAGGAATAGCGGCCATGCCTGATATCCAAGAAATCACCGTAGACGAACTAAAACACCTGGTCTCCGATCGCGCCATTCAGGGCGAGACCGTGCTGCTGAACATGGGGCCACAGCATCCCTCCACCCACGGCGTGTTGCGCCTCCTGCTCGAACTCGACGGTGAAACCGTGGTCAACTGCATCCCCGACATCGGCTTCCTTCATACCGGTATTGAAAAGAATATGGAGGCCAAGACCTATCAAAAGGCCGAGGTCATGTCTGACCGGTTGGATTACATGAATACGGTCGGCAACAACCTCGCCTATTCGCTGGCGGTCGAGAAACTGGTCGACCTGGACGTACCCACCCGCGCCCAGGCTATCCGTGTCATCCTGACGGAACTCACCCGTTTTCAATCCCACCTGGTCTGGCTGGGCACTTCCGCCCTCGACCTGGCTGCCATGTCCATGTTCCTGTACTGCTTCCGCGAGCGCGAGTACATCCTGGATGTCATGGAGATGTGTTCGGGACAGCGCATGATGACCACCTACATCCGTCCTGGAGGTCTTTGGCGGGATGTTCCGGTCGAGTTCGAGGCGGCTGTTCGCAACATCCTCAAGACTTTCCCCCGGCGTGTGGACGAATATGAAGCGCTCCTCACCCGCAACCCGCTCATGCTCGACCGCACCTACGGCATCGGTAAACTGACCTCCGGGGAATGCCTGAACTTTGGCGTGACCGGTCCCATGCTGCGCGCCAGCGGCGTCAAGTGGGATCTGCGCAAGGACCGGCCTTACTCCGGGTATGAGCAATATGATTTCGAAGTCCCCACCCGCACCGAAGGTGACGTGTACGCCCGCTACCTGGTTCGCCTGGAAGAGATGCGCCAGGCGCTCCGCATCGTGGAGCAGGCTCTGGATAAGCTGCCGATGGGCCCGGTGCGCTCCACCAATTACAAGTACGTCCCGCCCCCGCGTTCCGAGATTGGCGTCAGCATGGAGGCACTCATCCACCACTTTAAGTTATGGACGGAAGGTTTCGAGGCTCCCGGGGGTGCCATTTACTCTGCAGTCGAATCGCCGCGCGGCGAACTGGGCGTTTACCTCGAGTCGGACGGAGGCCCCAAGCCCTACCGCATCCACTGGAGAACCCCCTCGTTCGATAACCTGCAGTCCCTGCCGTTGATGTCAAAGGGTGTCCTGGTCGCTGACCTGGTTGCGATCATCGGCTCGGTGGACATCGTTCTGGGAGATGTGGATCGCTAGTGTTCTCAATTTAAGATTTCCATTGCCAGGCGTGAGGTTTTATGCTTGCAGAAAAATATCCTGAGGAAATAAAAAAGATTTTTGCGAAGTATCCCCCGGAGCAAAAACGCTCGGCGGTCATGCCGCTGTTATACCTGGCACAGCGTGACCAGGGCTACGTCACCAAGTCCGCACTGGAAGACATCGCCGGCATACTCGATATCACCTCTACCGACGTGGCCGAGATCGTCGGCTTCTACACCCTGTACCATGATAAAAAAGAGGGCAAATACCGAATGCAGGTCTGCACCGACTTGGCCTGCGCTCTGCGCGGCGCCGACCAGTTCCTGGAGGATCTCTGCGGCAACCTGGGGGTCAAGGTCGGTGAGACCACTTCCGATGGCATGATCACGGTCGAAGCCGTCATGTGTTTGGCCGGGTGCGACAAGGCCCCCTTGTTCCAGGTCCAGAGCAGCCAGAGGATCGCTTATCACGAGAATATGACCGTGGATAAAACCATGGAACTCATCGCCGCCCTGCGCAAGTCGGGCAGGGAGGTGGAGTAATGGCTTACCTTCTGCTCCGTCACCGGGATCTTCCCGATATCGGCAGCCTGGATGTTTATAAAAGGAACGGGGGTTTCGAAGCTTTCAAAAAAGCCGTCACCGGCATGAAGCCGCAGGAAGTGATCGATGTCGTCAAGGCCTCCGGCCTGCGCGGCCGGGGTGGTGCTGGTTTCCCCACCGGGGTCAAGTGGAGCTTCATTCCCAACAGTATCTGGCCGCACTACGTGGTTGCCAATGCGGACGAGTCCGAGCCGGGTACCTTCAAGGATCGCGAAATTATGGAGGGTAACCCCTTCCAGTTTTTGGAAGGCGTGGCAATTACAGCCTATGCCACCGGTGCCAACGCCGCCTACGTCTACCTGCGCGGTGAGTTCTGGACGGTGGCGGCCCTGCTCGACGCTAAGATCGCCGAAATGGAAAAGGCCGGTTTCCTGGGTGACAACATCTTCGGATCAGATTATTCCCTGCGCATTTTCACCCACCTCGGTGCGGGCGCTTACATTTGCGGGGAGGAGACAGCCCTGCTCGAATCCATCGAAGGCAAGCGTGGCCAGCCGCGCATCCGCCCACCCTTCCCTGCCGTATACGGGCTGTACGGCAAGCCGACCGTCGTCAACAACGTCGAGACGCTCACCAATGTCCCGCTCATCATCGATCAGGGCGCTGGCTGGTTCAAGTCCCTCGGTACCGCCGACAGCGCCGGGGTCAAGGTCTTCTCGCTATCGGGGCGCATCAACAAGCCCGGCAACTACGAATTACCTTTCGGGACAACTTTCCGCCAGTTGATTTACGGTCACGGTGGCGGCATCCCGGACGACCACCCGGTCAAGGCGATCATGGCGGCTGGTGCCTCCTCGACGATGATCGTTGCCGACGACAAGGCTCTCGATACGCCCATGGACTACGCTTCCGTCCGCACACTGGGCGCTGACCTTGGGTCTGCCTCCGTGATCGTCATCGATGACACGGTCAGTCTGGAGTGGATCATCAGCAAAACCATCCACTTCTTCACTCACGAATCGTGCGGCAAATGTACGCCCTGCCGTGAAGGCACCTTCTGGATGATGCACCTGATTGACCATATCGAACAGGGCAGCGTCACCAAGGAGAACGTTGATCTGCTCCACTCGGTGGCGAAGCAGATGCAGAACAAATGCCTTTGTCCCCTGGGTGAGTTTGCCACCATGGCAGTGACCACTGCTATAGAACGCTTCCCGGCTGACTTCGCTCCCTCCAAAGTAGGAGGCAGCCATGACTGATATGGTCTCCCTGACGATTGATGGGCAGGTGGTTTCCGTCCCGGCTGGGACTCTGCTGGTAAACGCCGCTAAGAAGATCGGTATTGACATCCCGGTCTTCTGCTACCATCCCAAGATGGATCCGGTTGGCATGTGCCGCCAGTGCCTGGTCGAAGTAGGTCGCCCGGTGATGGATCGTGTCACTGGTCAACCGGTTCTTGAAGACGGCAAGCCCAGGATCTCCTTTGGTCCCAAGTTGGAGACTGCCTGTACCACCCCGGTCTCGGAGGGCATGCTGGTCCTGACCCAATCCGAAAAGGCTCGGGCTTCGCAAAAGGAAATCCTCGAGTTCCTGCTCACCTCGCACCCGCTGGATTGCCCGGTCTGTGACAAGGGCGGCGAATGTCCTCTTCAAAACCTGACCATGGCACATGCTTCACCGCTTAGCCGCTATATCTACGACGAAAAATCACACGCTGCCAAGCATGTCCCGCTGGGCGATCTCATCTGGCTGGACCGCGAACGCTGCATCCAGTGCGCCCGCTGCATCCGCTTCCAGGAGGAGATAGCCGGGGAGCCGGTGCTTGCCTTCTACCAGCGCGCCCGAGCCACCGACATCATCACCAACTCAGAGCCGGGCTTCGACTCGGTCTTTTCTGGCAACACCACCGATATCTGTCCGGTTGGTGCCCTCACCACTGCGGACTTCCGTTTTGGGGCGCGCCCCTGGGAAATGAAAGCTGCAGCCTCCATCTGTGCCCAGTGTCCGGTGGGTTGCAATGTCACCTTCAACACTCGCCGGGAGAAAAAATCAGATGGCAAGGTTGCCATCAAGCGCGTCATGCCTCGCCAGAACGAAGCCGTAAACGAGATCTGGATGTGCGACAAGGGCCGCTTTGCTTATCACTATACGGAAGATGCGAACCGGTTAACAAGACCGCTGGTAAGGAAGGAGGGCAGCCTGGTTGCCGCTTCCTGGACCGAAAGCCTGCAGGTTGTTTCAAAGGCCCTTACCGCTGCGAAGAAAGACTCTGTTATCCTCGCCAGTGGCAGGCTTTCCAACGAAGACCTGTTCAACCTGAAGCAACTGGCAGATCACTTGGGCGGCGACGCGTTGCTCTATACCCACATGGGCGGCGGTGACCTGACCACTTCCTTTGGCGTTTCCGCCGGCACGAATTTCTCCGACATGCGCCAGGAGACCACCATCCTGGTGGTCGCTTCTGACCTGTATAATGAAGCCCCGGTTTGGTTCCTGCGCGTAAAGCAGGCGGCTGAACGCGGCGCTACTCTGATCGTTGCCAATGCCCGCGAGACGAAGCTGGAACGCTATTCGAAATTCGTGATCCGCTACTCCTACGGTGACGAGGCTGAAACCGTCAGCGTCCTTTCGAAAAAGGACAAGGTTGGCAAGGCGCTCACATCTGCAGAGAATCTCGTGGTTTTATATGGCTCCGATGGTCTCGGGCTGGATGGTTCATCCGCCCTGGCATCAGCCTGTGCGGAATTGGTCAAAGGCCGCGCTGGCAGGTCTAACAATGGTCTGATTGGCGTCTGGCCGCGTGCCAATGATCAGGGTGCCTGGGAAATTGGCTTCGACCCTGCTGCAGACCTTGCAAAAGTCTTCCAAGGCAAGGCTGTTTACATCGTGGCGGCAGACCCGGTGGGCGATGATCCGCACCTGCAGGAGTCGTTGAAGGGCGCTAAATTTGTGGCTGTGCAGGAACTATTTCAAACTGCGACAGCGAAATTGGCGCACGTGGTTCTCCCTGCCCAGGCCTATACGGAACGTGAAGGTTCATTCACCTCCGGCGAACGGCGTGCCCAGCGCTTCTACCCGGCGGTCCCACCGCGTCCCGAAACCAGGGCTGACTTTGCGATAACGGCTTTCATTGCAAAAGAGCTTGGTTTCGAATTAGAGGGCAACTCCGCCTCGTTGGTCATGGAAAAGCTGGCTGCTTCAGTTAAGGCTTTTGCCGGGGTTTCTTACCGCAAGCTGGCCGAGACGACCGAGCAGTGGCCTATCGTCGGTCGCCGCGACCTGTATTATGGTGGCACCACTTATGAGAACAAGCAGGGGCTGGGGCTGCACTTGACCCTGAATACCCCGGTCCCGATTAAATCAATTTCGGCGAATTCCCTCCGCCCGGACGAAGACCATTGTCTGGCTGTGCCGGTAACGCACCTCTATGACCGCGGCCTCACGGTTACCACTTCTGAATTGCTCCGTGCTCACATCGGCGCTGCCGCGGTGTTCCTCCATCCCGATACCGCCGCCAGGCTTGGCGTCTCCGCAGGGGAACAGGTCAAAGTGAATGGGTTCCCGGCCGAGGTCTGCTTGGATGCAACTGTCCCGGCTTCGGTGGCGCTCCTGCCGCGCAGTATGGGCTTCCCGATCAACGCTCCGGCTCTGGCCGGGTTGAAGAAAGCTTAAGGAAGGCAGCATGAACTTTCTTCTCGTTTTGCAATGGCTGATTAAGGGGTTCGTTTGGGCGATGGTGCTGCTGGGCGGGTTTGCTTACCTAACGCTTTATGAGCGCAAGGCGCTTGCCCGCATCCAGTCCCGCATTGGTCCAAACCGCGCCGGGCCGTGGGGGATCCTCCAGCCCATTGCCGACGCATTGAAATTGGTTTTCAAAGAGGAACTCGTACCCGCCAACGCCGATAAGTTGATCTTTACCTTGGCGCCGGTGATCACCGTGGTCCCGGCGGTTATCATCACCGCCGTTGTCCCCTGGGGTCCGAGCTTGGATATCTTCGGTTATCACCTCACCCTGTATATCGCCGATATCAACGTGGGTGTGTTGTACATCATGTCCATCGCCTCGATTGCAGTATATGGCATCGTGCTCTCGGGCTGGTCGTCGAACAATAAATACGCCATGATGGGTGGTCTGCGTTCCACGGCGCAGATGATCAGTTATGAGATTGCGCTTGGGCTGTCCTTCGTCTCTGCTATTCTCTTGGCCGGGTCGATGCGCATGCTGGATATCGTCTCAGCCCAGGGTGGCTACTGGTTCCATGTCATCCCAAAATGGTTCGTGTTGCTCCAGCCGGTTGGGACAGCCATCTTCCTGGTTGCCACGCTGGCGGAGGTCAACCGCGCCCCGTTCGACATGCCTGAGGCTGAACAGGAGCTGACGGCTGGTTACCATACCGAGTACTCCGGCATGAAGTTCGCCCTGCTGTTCATGGCTGAATACACCAAGATGATTGCCATCAGTGCCATTGGGGCTACCATTTTCTTTGGCGGTTACAACGGTCCGTTTATCGACCGTTTCCCATGGCTCGGACCGGTTTACATCTTCGTCAAGATCATTATCCTGTTGTTTGGCATGATCTGGGTGCGGGCTACCTTCCCTCGCATCCGTTATGACCGTTTGATGGCCTTCGGCTGGAAAGTCCTCCTGCCGCTCTCCCTGTCATTGGTCTTTATTACCGCAGCCGGCATCATCCTGGCACAGCAGGTCAATTCACGTCTGATCGTTGTCATCCCGCTGGCTTCTTTACTGGTAGCAGGAGTGGCGGTCGCCATGATTGACCGCACCTTGAGGAGGAAAGATTATGCGCGTCGTTGAGCCTGTGGTCGAACTTGCGCGTGGTCTCTGGACCACCCTCCGCATGATGTTCGACAAGCCGGTGACGGTCCAGTATCCGGAGGAGAAGAAACCGGTCAAAGCGCGCTTCCGTGGCCGGCACGTCCTTAAACGCTACGAGAATGGGCTGGAAAAATGTATCGGTTGCTCCTTGTGCGCCGCAGCCTGCCCGGCGGACGCCATCTTCGTCGAGTCTTCCGAGAACACTGACGAGCAGCGATACTCTCCCGGCGACCGTTATGCCAGCACCTATGAGATCAACATGCTGCGCTGCATTTTCTGTGGCTTCTGCGAGGATGCCTGTCCCACCGAGGCCATTGTCCTGGGCGACCAGTACGAACTGTCATTCACTGACCGCCGCCAGTCGATTTATCCGAAGGAAATGCTCATCGAACCTGTTCCGGCAGGTGGCAAGCCTACTCCGCAGAAAACCGAACCCGGTGTCTATACCCGTTCGGTCCCTGAAATGAAAGATCCAAAGGATTGAGTCGCCCATGAACTTGACCCTCATCCTCTTCATTGCTTTGGCTGCCGTCGCGATCGCCTCTGCAGCCGGTCTGTTGATCAGCCGCAACACGGTTTACGCTGCTCTTTTCCTTGTGTTGAACTTTGCCACGGTAGCGGTCTTCTACCTAATCCTGGGTGCCCCTTTTATCGCCCTTGCGCAGGTGACCATCTACGCCGGCGCTATCATGGTGCTTTTCCTCTTCGTCATCATGCTTCTGGGGGCGGATAGACTGCCCCGCAGTCAGGCTCTGCCCTGGCAGCGTCCCATGGCGATCGTGATCACCGCGGTCCTGCTGCTGGAAGCAGGATTCCTGCTCTTCCAGCGCTTGCAGATCACCGCCGGGCTCACCAACCCGGGTCCGTCGGTCAACACCACCCAGGCGCTTCAAACCCTGGGACTGGCGCTCTTCAACCAGTATCTCCTGCCCTTTGAAGTGACCTCCGTTCTGTTGCTGGTGGCGATGGTGGGCGTCATCGTCTTGACGAAAAAAGAGAAAGGAGAACCAGGCTAATGCCCAACACCATCCCTCTCTCCTGGTACCTGGGGATCTCGGCGGTGCTGTTCGCCATGGGTGCCCTGGGGGTGCTCATCCGCCGCAACCCGCTGATTATCTTTATGTCGGTCGAATTGATGCTGAACGCTGCCAACCTGGCTTTCGTAGCCTTTGCCAGCTCCTTTGGCGTTCTCACCGGGCAGATTTTCGTTTTCTTCGTCATGACCGTGTCTGCGGCAGAGGTGGCGGTCGGACTGGCATTGATCATCATTATTTTCCGCAACAAGCACAGCATTGATGTCGACCTGATGAACAGTCTGAAAGGATGATGCATGGATATAAACGGACTGTTCTCCCTGGTTCCCCTGATTGTTCTCCTGCCGACCGCGGGTCTGCTGATTAACATCATCTTCGGCGGGCGGATGAATGAAAAAGCCATCGGTGCGATCGCCAGCGGCGCTTCCGGGCTCGCTTTTGTGGTCTCCGCACTGCTTGGTTTTGCCCTGTGGACCGGCACCGGCGAGGCGGTTGTCGTTCCATTCGCTGACTGGATCCACATCGGCAACTTGAACGTCGCCTGGAATTTCCGGGTGGATACCCTCTCGGTCCTGATGATGCTGGTCGTCTCCGGCGTCGGGACTCTCATCCATATTTACGCCATCGGCTACATGCACGAGGATGTGCGCTTCAAGAACGACCTCCCCCGCTACCGCCGCTTCTTCGTCTTCATGAACCTGTTCATTGCCATGATGATGATCCTGGTCAGCGGCGACTCATACCTGATGCTGTTCGTCGGCTGGGAAGGTGTGGGTCTGTGTTCGTTCCTGCTGATCGGCTTCTGGTACGAGATGGATACGCTCGGCCGTCCCTCCTGGGCCAACTCGAATGCCGCCAAGAAGGCCATGATCGCCAACCGCATAGGCGACTTCGGCTTCCTGCTGGCGGCGTTCACCATGTTCTGGTGGTTTAAAAGTCTCAATTTTGGGGATGTCTTTGCCGGGGCGGTGGCCATCCCTTCGAGTGTCATCCTCTTCATTACATTATTTCTGCTTGTTGGCGTGGCAGGGAAGTCCGCCCAGATTCCGCTCTACGTCTGGCTGCCGGATGCCATGGCCGGCCCCACCCCGGTCTCGGCCCTCATCCATGCCGCTACAATGGTTACCGCAGGTGTTTACCTGGTGGCGCGTTCCGCACCGCTCTACACCCTGGTGCCTGCTGCGCAGACTACGGTCGCTCTGGTGGGTGCCATTACCGCCCTGTTTTCAGCCACGATTGCCGTCGGGCAGTATGACATCAAGAAAGTCCTGGCCTATTCCACAATTTCGCAGCTTGGTTTCATGGTGGCGGCGGTCGGGATGGGCGCCTTCGTGGCCGGCATGTTCCACCTGGTCACGCATGCCTTCTTCAAGGCGCTCCTGTTCCTCTCCGCTGGATCTGTCATTCTGGGCGTGGAACGCGGTCATCACCACCTGCCTCATCCCGATGAGCATGCGGGCTCCTCGCATGCGGAAGTATTTGATCCAAACGACATGCGCAATATGGGTGGGCTGCGCAAGCAGATGCCCGTAACTTTTTGGGTTTACCTGGTCGGTGCCCTGGCGCTGGCAGGCATCTTCCCCCTGGCAGGGTTCTGGTCGAAGGACGAGATCCTGGCAGATGCGTTCACTAAATATCCATCCGTCTACTGGTTGCTGACCATTGCAGCCTTCCTGACCGCTTTCTACATGGGTCGCCAGATCTGGATGGTCTTTTTCGGCAACCCTCGCCATGCCGCCGCAGAGCACGCCGAGGAGAGTCCCCGGGTGATCACCGTTCCCCTGGTTATCCTGGCTGCCCTTGCGATTCTGGGTGGCGCCCTCAACCTGCCGGGTGTGGACAGCCTCACCCTCTGGCTGGAACATACCATCGCCGGCGTCGAGGCGGGACAGTTCAACTTCCTGGTTGCCGGTCTATCCACCCTGCTGGCGTTGCTGGCGATTGCCCTCTCCTGGCTGCTTTATGGGCGCCGCCCGCTCGCCGAGGGTCAGCCCGACCCGCTCGGTAAATTGCTCGGTCCGCTCTTTAAAGTCTTTGAGCGCAGGTACTGGGTGGACGAATTCTACTGGGCCGTCTTCCTTAATCGCTACGTGGATG
>Ga0326726_10005853_pt1 | contig 11101 bp, 7 predicted proteins | sample MHFenrmetagenome_2_FD_207603 | JGI IMG/M metagenome (GOLD analysis project Ga0326726, IMG submission 207603) | Lab enriched peat soil microbial communities from Michigan Hollow, Ithaca, NY, United States - MHF15MN | ecosystem: Environmental > Terrestrial > Soil > Wetlands > Peat | place: USA...
TCGGCCAATATTAGAAAAGTTACCCTTCAGCTATTCTATGATCTTCCTGTTCCCTGGGATGTAAACGCGTTTATTACAGGACCTGTTACCAGCCCGGTTTGGTACGGAGGTGTTTTACAGCAGATCGTTGAGCCATGGGATGAAAATAAGGTAACCTGGAACAATCAGCCCAAGAGCATTCTGGCTAACCAGGTTTTCATATCACCGTTTTTCAGGAATGTCAATTTTATTACAATTGATGTGACAACCCTCTTTGTACCGGTGAATGACATTGCGGCTGCAAATTACGGGTTGCTTTTCAAGCTCTGGCCTACGGAAAAATTTCCGGGGTTCAGGTTTGCATCAAGCGATTTCCCTACTGCCACGATGAGGCCGATACTGACGATTTATTATACTATTAATTAAAAGCTTCGCGCAGCTTTTTGTCTTGCGGTCGTGCAGTCGTGCGGTCTTGTGGTCTATATAAAGTTGGACCGCATGACTGCATGACTATCTGACCGCATGACTTTTTTGCCAATAAGTCTATATTTGATTTCTTAGTTTTTATTTATATTTGCAGCCTCCAAACTGCTCTGTGGTGTAATTGGCAACACGTCTGACTCTGGATCAGAAAAGTTCAGGTTCGAGCCCTGACAGAGCAACCTTAAAAAGCCGCTCTTCGACTTCGCTCAGAGCGGCTTTTTGGTCTTGCAGTCTTCTGGTCTTGCGGTCTTGCCGTCTTTAATAAGGTTGGACTGCATGACTGCACGACTGCATGACTGCACGACTTTCTTGCGACGGAAGGGCGAGAAGCCTGTCCCGGCATTTCGAGCAAAGTTAAGCAACCTTTGAAGGTGTTTAAACATCTTAATAATAAAGAACTGAAACATTAAAGCATACAAACATTTAATACTCTTAGCAGGTATCGGAATCTTACTTATCTTAGAATACTTAAAACCCACTTATGAAATCATCATTGTTGCTCACACGGGTGTTCCTGATGATCGTTTTCATGCTGTTATATGCCTGTGATAAGATAGTTATCATAGGACCCAGGGCTCCTTTGCCTGTCCATCACAGGGCTGGGAAAGCGCGTACTCCGATTACCCTTGGTACAATTAGAGGTAACTTTGGGGATGATTACAGAACATTTATACAGCATATAGAAAAGGTTCAGCCAATCGACAGCTTCTCAAATTGCTACTTTTACGGGAATTGCAAGGAGAGTACCCTAAACCAGATTAATTTAATCAGGTGTGATTCATCTTATGTCTTTGCCATGTTTATCAATGGATATCCGCTGGATTCATTACCCACTTCTCTTCCTGTACCTTCCGAATTCGGGAAGTCGGCTGAAATACAGTTCTATCCGTTCTATAACTGGAATTGGGGTTCAGCTGACCACTATATTCTGAACAATTTCTATGGAACATCCGTCTTAATTACCGATAAGACAGATGATATTCTGACAGGCACCTTCCAGGGCACACTTATATCAGCCACTGGCGCCACAATGCCTGTTTCAGATGGAGAATTCAAGATAAAGATCTTCAGAAAATACATGCCCTGCGGTAAATAAGGGATCTGATCCTGCGGATGACTTCTTCCTTCTGTCACCGGCCCGAAAGGCCGCCAGAGAGCCTGACAAAACCCAACAAATCACCCCCCCAATTGTTTTTACTGATATTTAAACAAGGGATTTCAGGCAGAAAATGTCCTGCAGGATTTATTAAACCGGCCGGAACTCCTGTAAAAAGATTTGCTGGGCCTGATTTAATGCTTTAAATTGGTGACCTTTTATGGAAAAGACCGGATAATCTACCTGAATTAACCAGGAGAAGTTGACAGCACTAAAGTAGCGGTTTCATACTAGAGTTTAAATTAGTATTTTACTCACAAAATGATGAAAGCAACATCCTACTTAATTTCTTTATTACTACTCTGCCTGATTTTCAATTCAATATCGGCACAAACCTATGAAATTAAAGGGAAGATCACCGATGCCAAAACGGGAGGGCCCATGGCTGGTGCCCATGTCACAGTAAAGAATGACGTTTATGGAACAATCGCTGGCAACGACGGCGTTTTTGTACTTAAGACCCGTCTGGCACCCCCCCTCATCCTGCATATTTCATTTGTTGGTTATGTAACTCAGGAGATTGAGGTAACAAAGGCAACTGCTTCCCTTGATATCAAAATGGAAGAACAATTACTGCTGGGGCAGGAAGTTGTGGTTTCAGCAAGCCGCGTCGAGGAAAATATATTAAGGTCCCCGGTCAGCATTGAGAAAATGAATTTGCGCGATCTGAAGCAAATTTCAACTTCAGACTTCTACGATGGCCTTTATCTGATGAAAGGGGTTGATATGAATGTGCATGGACTTACATTTCAACTTCCAAATACGAGGGGATTCAATGATTATACAAATTACAGGATGAACCAGATCATTGATGGAGTTGAGAATATTGCACCCGGGTTGAGTTTTTCGGCAGGAAATATATTTGGTTTATCGCAGATTGATGTTAAAAGTGTTGAGATGGTGGTTGGCGCTTCAACTGCCCTGTACGGACCTGGCGGAATGAATGGCACCCTGGTAATGCAAAGTAAAGATCCTTTCCAATATCAGGGTCTCACAGTTTCACTTCAATCAGGATTGATGAATATTGCCAGCCAGACTGTAAATAACGCGACTCCGTTGTATGAGTTGAATTTCAGATACGCCAAAGCATATAGCAACCGCATGGCTCTCAAGGTTACAGGTTCATTTCTCAATGCCACCGATTGGTCAGCAGGTGATAAAAGAGACCGGACGAACCTTGATGACGCATTGCTGAACCGGTATTCAAATCCAGGGTATGATGGCGTAAATACCTATGGTGATGAGCTTCTGGTGTCGGTTAACCTTAAAGATGTAGGCCCTGCCGTTATCAATGGTATTGCTGAATCCCAGGGTATAACACCAGGCACTCCGGAATATCAGGAGCTCTATAACAGGGCAATTCAATATTTTCCTGACCAGCTTGTTACACGAACAGGATGGATTGAAAGGGACCTGTCGGATAATAAGACGAAAAACCTCAGGTTTGGGGGTTCATTTCATTATTTTATAAACGAACGCACCGAGGCGGTTGCACAGGCAAATTATGCCCAGGGGACAAGTGTTTATACTGCCCAGAACAGGTTTGCAGCCCGCGGATTCAATATTGTTTCAGGAAAAATCGAGGTGAATAATCCCAACTATTACGTCAGGGCATGGGGAGTAGTTGACAATTCGGGTTCTTCGTACGACATCGGAGGGGCCGCCCTTCTGCTTAACGAAGAATGGAAACCCTCGGAAAACTGGTTCTCGGACTATCTAACAGCATATACCCAAACCGCCTTAATTTCAGGCGACATGAACAGTGCCCATGAGTTTGCACGCCTTGTGTCGGACAACAGGGATCCGAAAACTGGAGTTGTCTTTAACCCATCCAAACCGGCAATTCCTGTTCCGGGAACCGATGATTTTAAAACAATGATGGATAAAATTACATCGAAATCAATTACTGAAGGTGGAGCAAGGGTTTATGACAATAGCAAAATCTATCAGATGGAAGGGATGTATAATTTCAAGAACCTTATCCACTTTATGGAGATGCAGATAGGTGTTTCAAACCGTTTTAATTTTGTCGATAGCAACGGAACCGTATTTGCCGATGAACCAGGTAAGCCTATTAAAATCAGCCAGTTTGGGGCATATGTCCAGATCAATAAGAACTTCATAAACGACCGCCTCCGAATAACCGGTGCCTTCAGGTTCGATAAAAACCAAAATTTTGATGCCCAATATACACCCCGTTTTTCCCTGATACATTTCCTGGATAAGAAAAAGGAGCACAGTATAAGAGGGACTATCCAGACAGCTTACCGTTTTCCGTCAATTGCCGATCAATGGGTCGATGTAAATACAGGTATATTCAGAACAATTGGCGGGATGCCTAAAGTTAAGAACAAGTATAACTTTAATTCAATTCCAATATATCCTATGTCGGGAAGAAATCCTGTTACGGACAAGCCGGTCACCGAAAACGGCCCGATCATACTTCCCGGATTAAGCCCTGAAAAGGTTGCCTCATTCGAGCTGGGATACAAGGGATTGTTTCTGGGTAAAAAGCTGTTCCTCGATACATATGCATTTTACAACCGATACAAAGGATTTGAGGCAGTTCAGCTTGTAGCTCAATTAGCTGAAGATGCCGGAACTGATAGGGACCTGCTGTATCAGACCTATTTTACAACTGATAAGCCGGTTTCATCTTATGGCTGGGCCGTGGGCCTGGATTATATGACGCCTGTGGGCATTTTGATCCGAAGTAATATAGCCTGCAATAAGCTTCTTGAAAGCCTGGATGCCCCTGGGGTAGAAGCCGGATTTAATTCTCCGGGATACCGTGCAAACCTGTCGATAGGTCACCATGAGATACTTCCAAACCTTGGATTCAATCTGAATATCCATTGGCAGAGTGGCTTTATGTGGGAGTCGGGTTTTGGTGCAGGTGAAATACCGAGTTTTACAACACTCGATTCACATATTTCTTATAAATTCCCGGCAATCAACACCGAGTTTAAGCTGGGAGGGTCAAATATTTTAAATAAATATTATACAACCAGTTTCGGCAGCGCTCAGATAGGCGGGTTATTTTATATCAGCCTTGTTTATGAGGATATTCTGGGATACGTTGACAGAGGCAAGAAATAAACCAGCCAAGGTTCCACCGAATTAAAAGAGGGCGAATCTTCAAAATTTATAGCTATCCTGAATGCTTTTGCGAAATTATTTTTTGTTAAACTTTACTGAAAATTTTGCAAGATAAACATCCTGTGCAGTGGGACTTAATGTTAATGGTATTGCAGCAAGAATACCTGCAATCATGGTCTTTGTCAATGGTACGGTCGTTTTCCCGGTTAATCCGGTCTGATCTGTTGTAATGTCTGTTACTGTTAAAACGATCCCGGTAGGAGAAGACGGAATAGCCGTACTATTCATGTTCAGTTTTAATGAAGTGGATGACACTTCTTCCCAGGTGCCCGCATTTAACTGATTTGCCCCTTCGCAGCTCAGATACAATGAAAAGTCTTCTCTTAACTCAACATAAGATTTATCGGCAGAGGAACAGTTTACTGCACTTAGCAGTGAGGCCTGGATCAACTGAGTTATATTTGTGCCGGCAGGAATAGGCACACTTCCCAGTTCAACTGTGGGTACCATAAGAGCCTCAGCCAGGGTAGCGTTACTTATGACATAATTCCCAATAAATTCTGAACTACTCGTTTTATCCTTTTTACAATTGGGAACCAGGACAACAAGGGCAAACATAGCTGCCAGCAATTTGAAATAAGGAGTTTTCATAATCCTGTAGATTTATTGATTAATTTTTCTAAAACATAAAAGTAAAAATAGGAATTAAATATCTAATTGTATAAACAAAGGAAAGCAGGATACTGTTGTAATTAACTGTAATTTCGTTACCCGAATAAAGGGTCCTCCTTTCCGGATAAAGCAATATATGACATATAATGCGCATTTCTGACGGAAAAACCGGAAGATCATACTCCTGGCAGGAATTCTAAGGAACACCTGTTTCCTTAACACCTGCAAAATTGAAGCTGATATTCAATCCGGACACTATATGAAGTCCCGCCAGGGGATGAAGTTCCCTGATATTATTTAAGCTGAAAATTAATGGGCACAGTGAACCATACGGGAACGGGCTTTCCTCCCTGTTTGCCCGGCTTAAATGGCGGAAGTGTTTTTACAACCCTTATTGCTTCTGCATCAAGCTCAGGATCAACACTTTTGGAGATACTAACCTTATCAATGCCACCTTTGGCAGTCACACAGAACTTGACAAATACTCTTCCCTGTACGTTGTTTTCCTTCGCAACTTCCGGGTATATTGTATTTGCAGCAAGATACTTCTGAAGTTCAATCTCGCCACCGGGGAATGTAGGCATTTCCTCCACAACAATAAATGGTTCTGCCTCAGGTTCTTCTCCCTGCACCTCTTCTTTTGCAACCTGAACTTCTTCAACTACTTCCTCATTTTTTACTTCAACCTGGGCCTGATCGGCAGTCATAAGCTGAACGTTTTCTTCAGGTTTAACAGAGTCAACAACTACCGGAGGAACATATCTTGCCTGCTGAACTACATCCTGCGGAGGAGGAGGTGGAGGAGGCGGAGGAGTAATCTGTTCAGCCGGCTGATCAAGATTCTCCATCTTGATCTCTACCTGCCTTTCAGCACGCTTCTGTCGTGCTTCCAAAGCCTTGGCATTAAAATATGGAATGATAACGGCCATGGTCATGATTATGGTTCCGATCAGAACCGAAATAATTACATTACGGCTGTACCGTTTGCGAAGTTTATAAGCTCCGTATTCTTTATTCCGCTTTTCGAAGACGATGTCGTCGAAATTGGGAATTCCCTTCAATTCTTTTACGATATCATTCATTAAGGTGATTATTTAAATTAATATAAGTACAGATTATAATAAATAAAATACTTTTAAGTGCCTTTAAATCAATAATTTGCTTGTATAATCATTGATAGTCATTTATCTGCTTTATTCGACAGATTAAATGTGCTTCTTTCTATGCCCGTGTTAATTCATACCAAATATACAACGAATTTATTAGTTAACCAACTATATCTCTAATTATTTTTAGATTGCCAAATACATAAGATGCGATCGGTAAGCTCGTGGATTCAAATAACATCTATACACATCAACATCCTCTAAATTAACAAACCGTTTTAAAAACAGTTACAAAATCAGGTTAAAAAGGATACTTTTATTTCGGCATTTTTCAATTAAATTGCGTTGAGGAATTTTACAGATGAGTTCAAACTTCAAAACCAATGAAACAGTTTATACTGGCCATAAGAATTAGTTTTGCAACCATTGTCATCTTTGCTCCTGCAGCGTTGGGCCAATCAGAATCTCCGGTTAAAAAGGGGACTTCCTCAATTGTGATATCCGGCCTTCAAATGAATACTCTCAATGATATAAAAGCCAACAAGGAGCAAATAATCGATGGAATCCGGAAAGCTTCCCTGGAAGGAGCAGACTTTCTGGTTACTCCTGAGGGTTCATTATCGGGTTATACCAGTAATTTTAAGCTGAGTGAGTTAAGCGCTGCCCTTGAGGAGGTTAAAGCTGCAGCTCAAAAAATGAAGGTAGGATTAATGTTAGGTACCTGTTACAAGGAACTAATCAGAGACAGGGAAATATGTTTTAACCAGGTTCGGATATACTCGCCGGATGGTCATTTTATTGGAGAATATTCAAAGATCCTGCGTTGCAGTAATTTGGATGTCCCCGGAACCGGCGAAATGGTAGATTATGCTGAAGGCGAGCTGAAGGTTTTCGACTGGGAAGGCCTCAGATTTGGCGTTCTGATCTGTAACGATCTTTGGGCAACCCCCGGTTATACAACTATGCCAAACCCTTATCTGGCATGGAAGCTGAAACAAATGGGAGCACAATTTATCGTTCATTGCATTAACTCCGGAACTGCTCAAAAATACAGGCCATTTCATGAATCGTCAGCCGAACTGTGGGCGTTTTCGACACATATTCCGATTCTGGAAGTAAATGCCGCACAGGGGAAAGAGATTATTAATGCACAGTCCGGATTAATAGATGCTTCAGGAACACGAAGCCTGCGCGTGCCAGATTCGGGTGAGCAGTTTTTTACTGTAAGTCTTTCAGCAACCAGCACTTTAAAAACTTCCGAAAAGTAGTAAACGGAATCTGATTTCACGTTTCCGGATAGCATAATCTGTTCAGTTTCAACTTAAATTATATTTGCTATTCGTATAGTTATGATTTAAATTTGATCAGGGAATTTATATTCGGAACTGTTTGTGATATGCATCTTTCATGACAGAACCACTCATAACGGATCAGATTTTTATCAAAAAGCTGACCGAAATTATCCTGGCTAACCTAAAGAATGAAAACTTTGGTGTTAAAGAGCTTGCATATTTATATGGTCATAGCCCTTCAACTTTAAATCGCAGGCTTCATTCTATAAACCAAAAAACTATCAACCAGTTTATCCGTGAAGTACGCCTGCAGAAAGCTTTGGAGTTGCTCCAGAATGAATCGTTAACAGCCTCTGAAGTCGCATATAAGGTTGGTTTCACGAGCCCGGAGTATTTTAATACATGTTTCCATGAGTTATTCGGCTATCCGCCAGGAAAAGTAAAAAAAAATTTAGCACTGAAAGCTGAAGAGAACCGCCATACTCCCGCCAACTCAAATCAGGAATTAAAAAGATCATACTGGCGGATAATTGCTCTGGCTTCGTCAGGAATACTCCTGATTGCAGTTTTAGTTTACCTTGTTTATCCCTCTGATGCCGGCAATCCTGGTATCAATCCTGAAAAATCGATAGCCGTTTTACATTTCAAAAACCTGAGTGACAGTGATGCTGACAAGGATTATATTGATGGGGTAATGGATGAAATTGCAATCAACCTGAGCAAAATTCATGATTTAAGAGTTGTATCACGTACTTCTGTTGAGCAATTCAGAACCACTGACAGGTCCCTTCGTGAAATCGCAAAGAAACTGAATGCCAATTATATAGTGGAAGGAAGTGCACAGAAATATAGCAATATACTACATCTCTCAGTTCGGTTGATAGAAGCTTCCAGAGACAGGGAAATTTGGGGACATTCATATGAGCAGGAGATATCTGAACCAAAAGATATTTTTAAGATTCAAAGCCAGGTTGCAAAAACAATAGCTTTGGAATTACATGCTAATATTACCCTGAAAGAACAGGAACTAATTGAAAAGGTACCAACTGCAAATCTGACAGCTTACGGACTTTACATGAAGGCAGGTAGTTATTATAAGGACTACCAGCATACCCACAATTTAAAAGCCTATACCGGAGCTGTTACCTTTTACAAAGCTGCTCTTGAACTCGATTCAACGTTCGCAAGGGCATATTCAGACCTTGCCAATTTATATCTGCGAAGGTATTTCTGGGAAACCTATTTTAAAAAGGATTTTCTTGACTCATGTTTCGTACTCGCAAATATTGCGCTCCATTATGATCCCCAGCTTGCAGAAGCCTGGCAGGTAATTGGCAGATGTTGTTTTGAAAAAGGAGATATTGAAGGTGCTTTATACAATTATGATAAATCAATAGAAATAAATCCGGAACATTCTGATGCCCTTGCCTATAAAGGTTACCTGCTTACATCACTGGTAGGCGATTATGTAGGGGGAATAGACGCATATCAGAAATCTGTCAGGACCGGACCGCCGGAATATATTCCTGATTTACTGAGGGGATTAGGACAGGCATATCTGGACGTCGGTTTCATTGATAGCGCAAAGAGTTGTTACCATCAGGCATTTGAATTTGATGGGAACAAAGGATTGTATCTCTATAATTTATCGGATATTGAATTTTGCCTTGAAAACTTTGAAGAGGCCATAAGACTTGGAAATGAGGCTAATGATGTTGATTCAATCTATTTTCCGGCGACCTCGTATTTTTATGGACCTGTGGAGCACAACTTTGAAGCATATTTGCAGGCTAAGAAATTACTCAGGAGTTTTGAAAAATCCGGAATATTAAATCTTAACCAGGCACATCGTATAGCCTATGCTTTCTGGAAAATGGGCAAATATGACGAAGCAAGTATTTATTTTAACCAACAGATCAAAAATTCATTGGAAAGCATAAAACTGAAAAGACACATGGCAGAATATAAGGGAGCCTATTATGATCTGGCTGCAACTTATGCTTTTTTAGGTGACAGGGCTAAGGCATTTCAGTATCTTAACGAATTCAACAAGAAAAGTTTCTACCCAATATATTTTTTAATTCTGGTCAAACACGATCCCCTGTTCAACAGCATTAGAAAAGAGGAACATTTTCAGGCCATCCTTCAAAACATGCAAACAAAATTCCAGGCTGAGCATGAAAGGGTTAAGAAATGGCTTGAAGAACAGAAAACGCTGCAATTAAATTAATAATAAATAGACTGTTACCTTATGAATAGCGGGATCCCGCGATTGACAGCAATCGCTGAAATTATCTGATTCCCGTATCGATATTAATATCCAGTTTTGTTTCCTTCCGGGAAATTATCGAAACCTCAAACGGCAGGTTACTGCTACCAATTGCGTGTTGTTCTTTATCAAGTTTGATCAGATAATTCCCGGGTGCCAGTTCAACTTTATATGAACCATCCAGTGAGGGATTGATCTGATCAAGCTTCCTCCTTGCATTTGAGGTCCAGATGCTGACAGGATAAGCTTTGTACGTCTCGGCTGTGGGCAGGCATCCCGGTTGAGGAGGATCCGTTTCTACCGGGCAAAGCGGGCCAATAGATATCTTACCTTCAAGAAATCCGGTTTCCTGATTATACTGTTTGTCGCACCCTGAAATGCAGGTCAGCCATATCATGAATGCTGAACTAATAATCAATTTAATACTGATTTTAAGCATATTACCTGCGTTTAGTACCTTATAAACTGCACAACAATTATGCCAAACAGTTAATAAACCTTATTGCCTTTTCTTTAGTATCCTGGCTGAATGATTATTTTCAGAAACTGAACAGCCATCTGTTTCATTTATGAATAACAATTGTGACATTGATCTTAAACACATTTTGCTACTTATCAGCATTGGTGTCTCATTTTCATTCTTGTTGATTACATGTAAAAAGGAGGCTCCATCATCCCCTCCCGGAATATCACTCAGTAATTCAGTTTTTACGATTTCTGAAGATGCTCCGGCATCTTCAGTCAGCATAACTGTAACTCTCTCCGGCACAAGTGATAAAGAAGTCAGCATTGAATATAGGACTGTTGATAGCACCGCAATTGCCGGGAAAGACTATGTGTCTGTTGCATCAGGGAAGCTGATTTTTGAGGCTGGGGAGACTTCAAAAGATATAAAAATCGACATCCTTCAGGATACTGCAAAAAAGAAAATGTTTATTTCAGTGTCGTGTTAAGTAATCCGGTGAATGCGGTTCTTATATCGGCACACACGGCAGTTAAGATTGTCAATGTCGATTATGGTAAGCTGGTCTGGAGCGATGAATTC
>Ga0326726_10005854_pt1 | contig 11100 bp, 7 predicted proteins | sample MHFenrmetagenome_2_FD_207603 | JGI IMG/M metagenome (GOLD analysis project Ga0326726, IMG submission 207603) | Lab enriched peat soil microbial communities from Michigan Hollow, Ithaca, NY, United States - MHF15MN | ecosystem: Environmental > Terrestrial > Soil > Wetlands > Peat | place: USA...
ACCTTCAACCGACTCTCCGCGGGCGGGTAGGGGCATTCGTAGGTCGCGTTGAAGTAGCAGTACGGGTTGTAGGCGCGGTTGAAATCGAGGTCGTAAAGGTTGGTCGCCGTGCGATCCAGGTCGAGATACCGGCCGGCTGGATAGGTCTCTTTCCCGGTCGTCGCGTCGGCGAACGGTACGAACAGCCGATTCAGATCCTTCGCGCCCACCTCGACGAACGCCCCGAGGTTCAGCGGCTGGCCCTTCAGCGTGAACTCGAGCGTGCCGACGCGCCGCATGTCGCGTGGCGCGCCGGTGGACGTCGGCATCTGGATCGGTGCGCTGCTCTGCGCGGGCTTGAGGGCGGCCGGCACGTCGTAATCCGGATCGATCGGGAAGTACGCGAGCGGCAGCAGTTCGGCGTGCCGGTTGCGCGGCACAGGGTCGTCGCTCGCGGCAAACGCCGCATCCTTGGCGGCGCGATCCGCCGTCAGTTTCGCCGCGTAGTCCTTTGCGTCGGGAGGAGTCGCGGTGGAGCACGCGCTAACGATCAAGGCGAGTAGGGCGAGTAGGGCGGGTAGGCCGGGTAAGGCAGGTAGGCCAGGTAGGTGGGGTAGGGACAAGCGGTCGCGTTTCATAGCGGTCTTATTCTCTTCCCCACCAGCCCCACCTGACCTACCCGCCCCACCCGCCTCATCTCTCCCACCAGCCCTACCCGACCAGCGGGTACGCGCCGCGGGCGACGGCCTCGTCGGCGAGCCGCCGGCGCAACACCACAGTATTGATCGGCGTCACCTTGATCACACGGCGCAGCGCCGCCAGCATCGTGCGGAGGGTGTCGCCCTCGGTCATCGCCGCCAGCGCCTGGCGAGCGGTGGCCTCAATCCGCAGGGCGGCATCGTTGACGAACACGCGCGCGGCGTCGATCTGCAGCGCCGCCCGCGGCAGCTTCCGATCCGACGCGGCGACCGCGCGCAGCGTCGCGCTTTCCGCGCTGTAGACATCGATCGCGATGTCGGCGAGGTGCATGAGCACCTCCTGTTCGTCGGTGAGCTTGGCGCCGTAGGTCTGCATCGCGACGCCGAACACCATGAGCGCCGTCTTCCTGAACGCGTCGATCGCGCGCCGCTCGTCGGCGAGCACCCCATCGTCGGTCGATGGCATCGTCGCGGGCGAGAGCAGCTCGTCCTGCAGCGCTTTCGCCGCCGGGATGAGCGCGAGGTCGCCCTTGACGGCGCGGCGAATCAGCATCCCCGGGATCAGCAGCCGATTGATCTCGTTGGTGCCTTCGAAGATGCGGTTCACGCGCGCGTCGCGGAAGTGCCGCTCGGCGGGATAGTCGCGCACGTAGCCATTGCCGCCGTGGATCTGGATGTTCTCGTCGAGGACGAAGTTCAGCGTTTCGCTGCCGGCCACCTTCGCGATCGAGGCTTCGACGTTGTACTCCTCGAACGCCGCCAGCGCCGCGGATCCCTCCTTGGGGTCGTGCGGAGTCGCAGCGATGCGCTCGTCGACGAGGCCGGCGATCCGGTACAGCAGGCTCTCGATCGCGTAGGTGCGCACGACCATCTCGCCGATCTTGTGCTTGATGGCGCCGAAGGATGCGATGGACTGGCCGAACTGCTTTCGCGCGGCCGCATACTTCGCGCTTTCCCCAATCGCGCTCTGCGCCCCGCCGCCGCACATCGCGCCGAGCTTGAAGCGCGCGAAGTTCAGCACGTTGAACGCGACCTTGTGTCCCTTGCCGACTTCGCCCAGGACGTTCTCCGCCGGGACCTTGACGTCCTGGAAGATCAACGGACACGTCGACGAGCCGTGAAGGCCCATCTTGTGCTCTTCCTTGCCGCTCTTCACGCCCCAGGCGCGCTCGACAAGGAACGCTGTGAAGTGTTCACCGTCGACTTTCGCGAAGACCACGAAGAGATCGGCGAAGCCGCCGTTGGTGATCCACATCTTCTCGCCGTTGAGCAGGAAGCTGCCGTCAGGCTGTCGCGTCGCCTTCGTGCGCGCGCCCATCGCGTCCGACCCCGCGCCCGACTCGCTCAGACCGTACGCGCCGAGAATCTCGCCGCTCAGCAGCTTCGGCAGGTACTTCTGTTTCTGGGCTTCGCTGCCGAAGAGCACCAGCGGCACGATCGTGAGGTTCGCGTGCGCGCCGAACGCGGCCCCGAACGACGCCGAGCTCGCCAGCCGTTCGCTGACGACGAGCGATGTCACTTTGTCGAGCCCGAGGCCGCCGTAGGCGTCTGGCACGTCCACGCCGAGCAGACCCAGATCGGCGGCCTTGCGCACGAGCGTGCGCGCCAGAACCCAGTCCTTCGTCTCGAGCTGATCGAGGACCGGCAGGACTTCGCTGTCCACGAACTCGCGCGCGGTCTGCGCGATGAGCGTGTGCTCGTCGGTAATCCGCTCGGGGGTGAAGACGCGGCCGGCGTCGGTGGATTGCAGAAGCCACTCGCCGCCGCGCTGAATCGTCGTCGCATTCGGAGCCGTCGTCGTCGCCATCGCTACATCCTCTCAAAAATGCCGGCGGCACCCATGCCGCCGCCCACGCACATCGTTACCATTCCGTAGCGCGCGTTCCGCCGCTTCATTTCATAGAGCAGCGTGGTCGTCAGTTTCGCGCCCGTGCAGCCGAGGGGATGGCCCAGGGCAATCGCGCCGCCGTTCACGTTCAACCGATCCGGATCAATGGGTAGTGCGGCTAGGCAGACGAGCACCTGCACCGCGAACGCTTCGTTGAGCTCGACGAGATCGATCTGATCCAGCGTCAGGCCCGCCAGCTTCAGCGCTTTCTGGATCGCCGGCACGGGACCGACGCCGAAGCGCTCCGGCTCGACTCCGGCCGTCGCGAACGTGACGAAGCGGCCCATCGGCGTCAGGCCGAGCGCGCGCGCCCGCTCGGCCGACATCACGATGACCGCCGCCGCGCCGTCGCTCGTCTGCGACGAATTGCCCGCGGTGACCGAGCCGGCCGCGTGAAACGCCGGCCGCAGTTTCGCGAGCGCCTCGGCGGACGTGTCGCGCCGCGGTCCTTCGTCGACCGCGAACGTCACCCGACGCGTGCTCGGTCCGGCTGAAGCCGGACGCCACGAACTGTCGCGATGGGACGTGGGGTCGTCGATCACCGTCGCCGTCACGGGGACGATCTCGTCGGCGAACCGGCCCGCGTCAATCGCGGCCAATGCGCGCTGATGGCTCCGCAACGCGAACTGGTCCTGCGCCTCGCGCGAGATCTTGGACTCGCGCGCGTGGTTCTCGGCGACGAGCCCCGTGCTCAGGTACACATCGGGGTAGCTGTCCACCAGCGTCGGATTCGGTGCGATCTTGTGACCGCCCATCGGCACGAGGCTCATCGACTCGGTGCCACCAGCGACGATGGATGAGGCGAAGCCGCACATCACGCGCTCGGCGGCGTACGCGATCGCCTGAAGCCCGGACGAACAGAAGCGATTCACGGTGACCGCGGACGCGCTGACCGGAATGCCGGCGCGCAGGCTCGCGATGCGCGCGACGTTCATGCCCTGTTCGGCCTCCGGCATCGCGCACCCGAGGATGACGTCGTCTATTTCGGCGGGGTCGAGACCCTTCGCGCGCGAGAGCGCGGCGCCGATCGCCGTGGCTGCGAGCTCGTCCGGCCGCGTGCCGCGCAGCGTCCCGCTCGGCGCCTTGCCGGCGGCCGTTCGTGCGGCGGAAACAATCACTGCATCGTTCATGATGTCCAATCCCCCAGCAATTCCTCGATCGCGTCAGCCACTTCGCCAACCTGCGAATCAAACAGATGATTCGCGCCGTCGATGACGGCCAGTTCTTTCGGTTCAGCGGCGCGCGCGTAGAATACGCGCAGGTCCTTCAACGGACAGATCTCGTCGTGGGAGCCCTGGATGAAGAACTTCGGCGTGGTGCTTCGCGCGATCGGCTCGAAATCGTAGTGCGAGACTGGCGGCGCGATGCCGATCAACGTTGTCACACCCGGATCGGCGGAGCCGACCGTCAATGCGACCCAAGAGCCGAACGACATGCCGGCGGCCCAGATCTTCACGCCGGGATACTGCTGCCGCATGAAATCCAGCGCGGCGCCGAAATCGTCCATCTCGCCGGGGCCGTCGGTGAACGTGCCGGCGCTCGCGCCCGCGCCGCGGAAATTGAATCGCAGCACGGCGCAGCCGATCCGGCTCAGCGCCTTCGCGGCCTGATAGACCACCTTCGTGTGCATCGTGCCGCCGTGCTCGGTGTGCGGATGCGCGAACACGACCGCGGCGCGAATGCCGTTCACGAAACCGATGGCGACACGGCCGTGGCCGTCGATGGTGCCCGCGGCGACGGGCTCGTCGAGCAGCGCCTCGAGCCTGCCGGCCGGGCCGGCAATCTCACGCAGCGGCATGACGCGTCCCTTCCACGAAACGGCCGACGAGCGCGGCGAACGCGTCGGGCCGCGTCACCGAGCCGAGGTGGCCGGTGCGTGCGATCGTCTCCATCCGGGCACCGCGAATCAGAGCCGCGAATTCGCGCGAGCGCTCGACGTCCACGACGTGATCGAGCGCGGGCTCGCCGGTGACGACGAGCGTTGGCGCGGTGATGCGGGCACAATCGGACCGCAGATCGGTCTGTTCGATAATCCGCGCGCGCGCGGCCATGCGCCCGAGCGAGATCGGCGCACTCAGAAGCGTCCGCAGGACTGAGGCCTTGTACGCGCGTCGCGCGCGTCCGTCCGGAAATGCCGCCCGAAGTTCCGCGTGCATGCGCCACGGCGATTCGACGAGGAACAGTGGTCCAAGCAGCCAGGGCAACCGCGCGTAGAGCCGGTGCCGCGCCGGCAGGCGCCATCCCGGTCCTGGTACCGACGCCAGCACCAGCGCGGTCGTGCGATCCGGGTGCAGCGCTGCGAATCGCGCCGCGACGAATCCGCCGAACGACACGCCGCAGAGGGTCGCGCGGTCGATGCCCTTCTCGGCGAGCGCCACGTGGACGTGGCGCACATGGTCGTCGAGCGCATCAGCCGTCAGCGAGAACGTGATCACGCGGAAGACACGCGACAACGCGTCCACAGCGGGCCGCATGTACTCCCACTGCCCTTGTACACCAGGGATGAGCACAAGCGCCGGTCCGTCGCCGCGTTCGATGATCTCCGTGCTTTTCACTTTCCCGTTTTCACTTTTCTGTTGTCACTCTTCGGTCTTCAGTTTCGCAACGGCTTTCCGGTCTTCAGCGTGTACTGAATCCGCTCGAGCGTCTTCGGCTCGCCGCACAGCTTCAGGAACGCTTCGCGTTCCAGATCCAAGAGGTACTGTTCGCTGACCGTCGTCTGGTGCGGCAGGTTGCCGCCGGCGAGCACCTTCGCGAGCGCGCGGCCGACGACCGCGTCGTGATCGCCGATGCGTCCGGCGCGCCACGCGAGATGGACGCCGAGCTTCAGTGCCGCCAGCACGCCCTCGCCGCCGACGGAAATCGCCGTGCGAGGCGACGGCCGCTGGTAGCCTTCGCTGACGCGCTCGAGCGCGAGCGCCTTGGCGTCCGCCATCAAGCGTTCGCGATTCATCGTCACGCGATCGGCCTCGTCGAGGAAGCCGAGCCGCCTCGCATCCGCCGCGCTCGTCGAGACCTTCGCGAAGCCGATCGTTTCAAAGACGCGCTGCATGAACGGCAGCAGGTCCGTCTGTGCGCTCGGCACATGCTCGACCGCGCGCGCGATCATTTCTTTTGTGCCGCCGCCGCCGGGAATCAGCCCGACGCCGACTTCCACCAGGCCGATGTAGCTCTCGGCCGCCGACTGGACGCGATCCGCGTGCAGCGCGATTTCGCAGCCACCGCCGAGCGTCAGCCCGGCCGTCGCGACGACGACTGGTACGTCGGCGAACCGGAGCGCCTGCGTGGCCTGCTGGAACGCGCGGATCATCAGATCGATGTCGTCCCAGTTGCCTTCCTGCGCTTCGAGCAGGACGAGCATCAGGTTCGCGCCGGCGGAGAAGTTGGGCGCGTCGTTGCCGACGACGAGCGCCGAAAAGTTCGCCGCGGCTTCCTTCACTGCGGCGTGCATCATCTGCACGGTGTCGCCGCCGATGGAATTCATCTTCGAGTGGAACTCGAGGGCGAGGACGCCGTCGCCGAGATCGACGAGGCTCGCGCCGGCGTTGCGCCTGACGATGCGCTCGCGATCCTTCGCGGACCGCAGGATCTGGAGATCGGGCGCGGCCGGCGGCACGCGGCCTTCGCGGAACCGACCGCCGCTTTCGAGAAACGGCGTGAGCAGGGAGGGACCGTCCAGCACGCCGACCTTTTCCATCAGTGCACGGGGTCCAACCGCGTCGATCGTTTCGAAGGGGCCCATCTCCCACCCGAAGCCCCATTGCATCGCGCGGTCGACGTCATCGATCGAATACGCGATCGCCGGCGTCACTTTGGCTGTGTACACCAACGTGCCACCCAGGACGTCGCGAAGGAAATCGCCGACTTTGTCGAGTCCTCCGAACAGCGTGCGAATGCGTTCGGCAGGGTCCTCAATCGAACGCGCGGCCTCCAGCGACGGGAGCCGCGCGGGCTGCTTCTGTCGGTACGTCATTGTGGCCGGATCGAGCGTGAGGATCGCAGTGCCCGACGACGTCTTCTCTTTCTTGTAGAAGCCCTGTCCAGCCTTGTCACCGAGCCACCCGCGCTCCACCATGGCGCCGACAAATGCGGGCAACGCGAGGTTCAGATTGCGCGCGACATGAACCAGAATGTCGATGCCCGCCAGATCCATCGTTCGGAACGTCGCGCTCTTCGGCCGCCCGAGCGCCGGGCCTGTGATCGCGTCAATCTCTTCGATCGAATAACGTCCTGATTCGAGTGCATGCAGCGCAAGCGTTGCGCCGAAGATGCCGATGTTGTTCGCGATGAAATTCGGCGAATCCTTCGCGATGACGACGCCCTTGCCGAGGCGGTGATCCGCGAAGTGCGACACGCGCGCGACCACGCCCGGATCGGTCTCCGCGGACGGAATGACTTCGAGCAAATGGAGATAGCGCGGCGGATTGAAGAAGTGCGTGCCGAGCCAGTGACGGCGGAAGTCGTCGCTCCGGCCCTTCGCCAGTGCGCCGATGGGAATCCCGGACGTGTTCGACGAGACGATCGTGCCCGGCCGCCGCGCGGCGTCCACCCGCTCGAGCAGCGCGAGCTTGACGTCGAGCTGCTCGACGACCGCTTCCATGATCCAGTCCGCGTCGGCCGCGCGCGAGAGATCGTCGAATGCGCCGGTCGTGATCAACGTCGCGGCATCCGGCGTAAAGAACGGGTCCGGCTTCAAGCGCCGCGCACGCGTGAGGCCGTCGCGGGCCGCGTCGGCCGTGACGTCCAGCAGCGTGACGGGAACGCCGGCGTTGGCGATGTGCGCGGCGATTTGCGCGCCCATGGTGCCGGCGCCGAGGACCGTGACAGATCGAAAGGTCGCCAGGGACATTTCTTTCTGGCCTATCGGGCGCGCGCGCCGTTGATGAAGAGATCGACGACCGCGTCGGCGTCCGCTTCGAGCGAGTACCGGCGGGTGCTGAGGATCCAGTTGGTCGCCATCTCGTCGAGTGCGCCGAAGAGCATTTTCGCGGCGACGGTGGCCTTGATGTCCGTTCGGAACAGGCCGCTCTGCTGGCCGTCGGCGATCGCGGCGCGAATGAGGCCGAGGTAGTCGCGCAGCAGCGTCGCGGAAAAACGCTCCATGAACTTCGTGGACTGCCGCAGCTCGACCTGAAACACGATCGCGAGATTGCGATCGTTGCCGAGCCGGGCGAGGTGCCCGTGCGCCAGCCGCTTCAACCGCTCACGCGGATCGCGCAACTCCGCCACCGCGGTGCGACTCTCGGCGAGGCCGTCGCGCATGCTGCGGTCGAAGATCGACGTGAGCAGATGGTCCTTGTTGTGGAAGTAGAGGTAGACGGTCCCGGCGGCGACGCCCGCGGCGCGGGCCACGTCGGCGACCTGCGCATTGAAGTAGCCGCGCTCGGCGAAGACGTCAATCGCCGCGCGGAGAATCGCGTCGCGTTTGGCGCCGGGCGGCGAGTCGGTCGGTCCCGATCGGACTCTGCGAACGGTGGAAGAGACGGGCATGGAATGAATGAATGTTCATTCATTAGCTGGGGGGAGTCAAGGAGCGGCGGGTGCTGGGTGCTGGGTGCTGGGTGCGTGGTGCTGGGTGCCGTGCGGGGTGCAGGATGCCGTGCGGGGTGCAGGATGCCGTGCGGGGTGCAAGGTGCCGTGCGGGGTGCAAGGTGCTCGCCCGCGGCTCGCTATCGGCGGCGCGGGCGGGTTCCTGGCGCGTCTGTGGATTCCAGGTAGCGAATCAGGCGAGTCGTCGCACCAGTCGCGCGGTCGGCGAGTTTCTGCAAACGCGCGGCCTCACTCGGTGACCAATACTTGAGATCGACGCCGTCTCCGAGATGGTTGTGGGTTTCGACGAGAGAGGAACGAGCTACCCGTGAGTAGCGCGCGAACTCCGGGTGGCGGTAGCAGCCGAAGCCTTCTGCAAGATTGCTCGGTGCTGATCGCGCGGAATCTTTGATTTGATCGCAGAATCTGCGATCGTGCTTGGCGGGCGTCCGTTCAATAAGTGCGTACACTTCCAACTTCAACTGATTCGCAAGCTGCCACGCCACGAGATCTTGATAACGCTGTGCCACCATACGATGGCGCGGTGCAATGCGCGCGCCATCCCGCACGCAGCACCTAGCACCAAGCACAGCACCAAGCACCCCGCACCAGGCACCAGGCACCCAGCACCCGAGACCACCCAGCACCCGCGTTTAGTATCTCGCCGTTTCTCTGATGGCTCTTAGAACGTCTGACGACTGCGGCAGGATCGCTTCCTCCAGATCAGGGCAGTACGCCACCGGTGTATTGAGCGCGCCGACTCTTCTCACCGGCGCATCGAGATGCTCGAACAGTTCGCCGCCGATGCGCGCGGCGATCTCGGCGCCGAAACCGCACATCAACTGATCCTCGTGCGCGACGACGACGCGGTTCGTCCGCTTGACCTGCGCGGCGATCGTCTCCCAGTCATACGGAACGATCGTCCGCAGATCCAGGACGGCGGCGCTGATGTGATCTTTCTCCGCCTGCTGCGCCGCCAGCAGCGATCGCTGCACCAGCGCGCCCCAGGTGATGACCAGCACGTGATCGCCGTCGCGGCGCAGGCTCGCCTTGCCGAACGGGATCATGTAGTCCTTCCCCGGGTATTCACCTTTGTTGTACGTCTGCCGGTACAGGTGCTTGTGCTCGAGGAAGAGCACCGGGTCGTCGCAGCGGATCGCCGTCCGCAGGAGACCAGCCGCGTCCTGCGCCGTCGACGGGTACGCGATGCGGATGCCCGGGCAATGCGCGAAGATGCTCTCGCCCGACTGGCTGTGATACGGACCGCCGCCGCGCAGGTACCCGCCGATCGGCACGCGGATCACCATCGGGCACGAGAACGTGTTGCCCGACCGGTAGCGCAGCATCGACATCTCGTCGCGAATCTGCATCATCGCCGGCCAGATGTAGTCGAAGAACTGAATCTCGACGACCGGCTTCAGCTTGCGCGTCGCCATGCCGATCGCGCGTCCGACGATGGCCGCTTCCGCGAGCGACGAGTTGAACACGCGATCGTCGCCGTACAGTTTCTGCAGCCCGTGCGTCAGCTTGAACACGCCGCCCTTGCCGGTGACCTGCCCCTGCGATGACTTCCGGCTGACGTCCGCGACGTCCTCGCCAAAGACGATGATGCGCGGATCGCGCGCCATCTCGTCTCTGAGCGTGTGGTTGATGGCGGCGACCATCGTGTCCGGCTTGCCCTCCGGCTGCGCTGGCGTCTCGAACGCAGACGAGGTGGGATCGACCGTGGGCGAGTAGACCCACAGCTCGGCCGTGTTCTTCGCCGGCCGCTTCGCCGCGAGCGCCCTGGTGGCGGCCTCGTTGATCTCCCGATCGATGTCGGCGAGCATCGCGGCGAGGTCCTCGTCGGTCGCGAGGCCATTCTCCTTCAGGAACGTCGCGAAGCGCGCGATCGGATCCCGCTTCGCCTCGGCCTCCCGCTCCGCCGGCGGCTTGTACAACTTCTCATCGTCTGACAGCGAATGCGAGTACGGACGAACCACGCGCGCGTGGACGAACGCGGGCCCGTGCCCTGCGCGCACGTACGCGGTCGCGTCCCGCATCGCGCGCAGGCTGGCGAAGAAGTCCGTGCCGTCGATCGAATCGACGTGCAGGCCGGGAAACGATCGCACGAGGCGCGAGATGTCGCCGCCGGGCGTCTGCACTTCGACCGGCACCGAGATCGCATAGCCGTTGTCTTCGACAAGGAACAGCACCGGCAGGCGCTTCGTGCACGTCGTGTTGAGCGCCTCCCAGAATTCGCCCTCGCTCGTCGCCCCGTCGCCGAGCGACACGTACGTCAGCTCGTCGTCATGAAAGCGCGACTCGCGATCCGGAATCTGCGTGACGCGGCGGTAGATCAGCGAGGCTTCAGCCGCGCCGACGGCCTGCAGCACCTGCGTGCCGGTGGGACTCGATCCGGAGACGATGTTGAGCGACGGATTGCCCCAGTGCGACGGCATCTGGCGGCCGGCGGACGCGGGATCGTCTTTCGAGCCGACGCCCGCGAGCAGCATGTCGAGCGGCGTCATGCCGAGCTGGAGACACAGCGCGCGGTCGCGGTAGTAGGGATAGAACCAGTCGTAGCCCGGCTTGAGCGTCAGCGACGCGGCGACGAGCACGCCTTCATGGCCGGCGCCGCTGATCTGAAAGAAGATGTAGTTCTGGCTCTTGAGCTGGATTTCTTTGTCGTCGAGCCGGCGCGACAGGAGCATCGCGCGGTGGACGGCGAGAAGGCTCGTCCTGTCTAGTCCGGCGTCGTCGTACCCGCTCGATTGACTCGCGGGTCCGTCCCGCCCGTTGAGAACGGCCTTCATGCGACCGGGAATTATAGCATTCGGACACCTTGGTATATGCTCGACGGCCATGAGCGCTGCGACGGTTCGGCTGCACCGGTGGGATGAAATCGCCCTCGAAAAAGTCACCGAAATGCTCTCGCGCAAGGTGGTGACGGGCGAGCGCGAAATGATCGCGCAGATTTACCTGAAGCGCGGGTGCCTCGTACCGATGCACAAGCACGAGAGCGAG
>Ga0326726_10005855_pt1 | contig 11099 bp, 12 predicted proteins | sample MHFenrmetagenome_2_FD_207603 | JGI IMG/M metagenome (GOLD analysis project Ga0326726, IMG submission 207603) | Lab enriched peat soil microbial communities from Michigan Hollow, Ithaca, NY, United States - MHF15MN | ecosystem: Environmental > Terrestrial > Soil > Wetlands > Peat | place: USA...
CAGCCAAGGGGATGCCTACGGTAACTCGCCATTCCTTGACCCTACTCTGCATGCTACGTTCTGAGAGATAGGGGCACCAATTGGGTAGCGCCTTCTACCCGGCGGAGTTGGAGATAGAGCTTTAGCCACTACGCCAGCTCTCTACTCTAATATAAGTGATAACAGAGGGAGAGGGACCGCCATTTGAAGAGACCCTTTGCTTCCATGTCTCTTGATACCATGAGATTCTCTAAAAATCCCCGCCCTACCTCTAAGAAAGAGAACTCCTATCGACTGAATTAACACACAAAACCTCAACTCTTTGATCCTCAACTCCTTAACCCATCGAAAACCAGACATTTGTCGCCTCATTGTCCTCCATTACCCAATTCAAAAGTGAAGGTGCAAAGGACATTTTCAAAGATTTTGCTTGACAAGCTAGAAAATATTTTATAAAACGTTTTGTAGCATACGGAACCGTGTTCTATGTATAGAACTTCCGCAAGGATACTTTTAAATGGCTAGTAAGATTGGGAGACCGAAAAAGGAAAAGAAAAGAACAGAGAGGCCTGCCTATACGCCAAGGGTCCCGGCTCTGGAGCAGGCATGTAGGGTCTTACTATGTTTAGAAAAAGGCTCTAAATCGAGGATGACTCTGACGGAAATATCCAAGGAAGTTGGAATTCATAAGAGCAAAGGGTATTCTATCCTGAACGTTCTGGAACAATTTGGATTTGTAGAAAAAAACCCCGATACAAAAGCTTACTCGTTAGGAATCGGTCTGATTTTTTTGTCACGCCATGTTCTTGATCATTTGGATTATCAAGCGATCATAAACCCATTTCTCAGAATTCTGACCGAGGAGACAAACGGGACGGCCTGTTTTGGCTTAATGAATCGGCAATATTTATACATCACCGCCAAGTATGAGGCACGTCAGAATCTGGGGATCACCATGCGACTCGGGCACAGATTTCATTTCACGTCCGGAGCCCATGGAAAAGCCATCGTGGCGTTTATGTCCGATGACGAGAGAGAGAAAGTGTTAGCAGGGGAGAAACTTTATTTTTACGGGGAGAAGACGAACCTGAACATGAACCGCTTGAGAGACGAACTTGCCAGGTGCAGGAAATCAGGATATGCCGTTGACCCTGGTGAATTGCAGTCCGGGATTAACGCCGTCAGTTCGCCCGTATTTGGTGTCGAAGGAAATATTGTCGGGTGTATCATTCTTATTGGAACTTTCCCGCTAAGTCTGATTGATAAATACGGCGAGAAAACTGCCAGCATCGCGAAGCAGGTCTCCTATAAGTTTGGGGCCAACGTTGAGTGCCTTTACGAGGGACCCAAGAAGAACGCCTCTGGTCAATTCGTTCCAGAGAGCAACATGCTCAGGAGGAAACGATGATTGGTATTACTTCCTATGGTGCCTATATCCCTGTTTGGAGAATAAAGAGAGAGGCGATTCAGCGGGGTGGGGCAGGCGAAAAAAGCGTAGCGAACTTCGACGAAGACAGCTTAACCATGGCCGTGTCTGCTGCTGTGAACTCCCTGGCGGAGTTGGATCGAGGCAGCATCGATGGCCTGTTATTTGCGTCAACCACGTTCCCGTATAAAGAGAGGCAGAATGCAAGCCTTGTGGCCGCAGCGGTGGACTTGAGGAAAAATATCCTGACCATGGATGTAGCGAATACCCTGAGAGGCGGGACGGGAGCTGTAAAAATGGCAGCCGATTTGATTAAAGCCGGATCCGCGAGGAACATATTGGTGGCGGCTTCCGATTGCCGTTTGGGGGCTCCGGGCTCCACCTTCGAACCTCTTTGCAGTGACGGCGCAGGAGCTTTGGTCATTGGTAGCACTGATGTTGCTGTCGAGATCGAGAGCACCTACTCGACGTACAACGAAATGATCGATATCTGGCGGGCCGACGAGGATAAATTCATCAGGTCGTGGGAAGAAAGATTCATTCAGTCGGAAGGTTACGTAAATTCGGTTCTCAACACAGCTTCGGTTTTGATGAAAGGACAGGGCCTTGAAACCAAGGATTTTACGAAAGCCGTTATTTACGCTCCGGATCAGCGAAGAATGGAAGAAGTTGCGACTAAGATGGGTTTTGATGTTAAGAGGCAGGTTCAAAATCCATTGATTTCAGTCATAGGAAATACAGGGACGGCTTCCCCGCTGATGCTTCTGATCACGGCTCTCGAAGATTCTAAACCGGGTGACAGAATCCTGTGGGTCAGTTATGGGGATGGTTGCGATGCTGGCATCCTGAGAGTGACGGAGGGGATAGAGAGATTGAGAGGAAGAAAAGGGATACAGACCTTTCTTGCATCTAAACAATACGTAAAGGACTATGTTACCTACCTCGAATGGAAAGGGATCCTGAAGCGGGAAAGAGGCCCGGGAAAGCCGCTGCAGGAAGTCTCCCTTACCGCCTTGTGGAGGGACTGGGAGGAGGTCATTCGTTTTTACGGGAGCAGGTGCAGATCCTGCGGCACCATTCAATATCCTCCCCAGAGGGTTTGTACTCAGTGCCACGATAGAGACCGATTTGAGAAGATTCGGCTCTCAGATCAAAGAGGAAAATTATTTACCTTCAGTCTGGACTATATATCCGATCCCCTCGACGTACCGGTGGTTTTGTCGGTTGTCGATTTTGATTGCGGCGGCCGGGCCGTCCTTACGATGACTGATCATCAGTCTAAAGAAATAAAGATCGGTATGGCAGTGGAGATGAGCTTCAGAAAGTTATTTTTCAGTGATGGCATTCACAATTATTTCTGGAAATGTGCACCAGCCAGCACTTCGTAGGCGAGAGAGAATAGGTTTGGGAGGAATTATGCAGAGCCTAAGAGATAGAGTTGCCATAATAGGTATGGGCTGCACCAAGTTTGGTGAACTTTGGGACAAAAGTCAGGGTGACCTTATCATTGAGGCGACCCACGAAGCCTTGGAGGATGCAGGGATCGGAATGAAGGATGTCCAGGCCGCCTGGTTAGGAACGGCCCTTGGAGGCCTTTTGGGGATGAGACTTGCCCGGGCACTGAAGACGGAATACATCCCGGTGACCCGGGTGGAGAATCTCTGTACGACAGCGACGGATGCCATGCGACAGGCCTGCTACGCGGTGGCTGCAGGGGCCTTTGATATCGCCCTCGTGTGCGGTTTTGAAAAGCTGAAGGATTCAAAATATCTCATTGCAGGAGGGATGGAGGCTCCTGATAGCACCAAGATCGAGCCTATTATACCACCTGCGACGGGGTATGCCTTGGCGGCAAACAGGTATTTTCACCAGTATGGTTTAAGTCCAGAAGAAGGGAAAGAGACATTAGCCAGGATAGCGGTAAAGAATCATCATAATGGCAGTTTAAATCCAAAGGCGCATTTTCAGAGGGAGATAACCATCGAACAGGCCATCAAGGCCCCTATGATCGCCTATCCGCTGGGGGTCTTTGATTGTTGCGGGGTGAGCGATGGGGCAGCAGCCGCTGTCATTACGACTGCTGATTTGGCCAAAAATTTCAGGGACGATTATGTCTTGATTAAATCAATCCAATTAGTGACGGGGGCCTACCAGCGTCCTCTGCAGAATGCCGGCGATTTTGTCCATTTTGAAGAAAGCGTCCTTGCTTCGAAAAGGGCTTACCAGGAGGCTGGCATTTCCAATCCCCGGAAAGAGATTGATCTGGCCATGGTTCACGACTGCTTTACCATCACCGAGCTGATCATTTACGAGGACCTGGGTTTTAGCGTTCGAGGGGGGGCTAAAGAGGATGTGAGGGCCGGCACCTTTGAGTTGAATGGGGAGCTGCCTGTGAATACCGATGGGGGATTGAAGTGTTTCGGCCATCCGTTCGGAGCCAGCGGTTTGAGAATGATGTATGAGGTCTATAAGCAGCTGCAGGGCAAAGCCGGTCCCCGTCAGGTGAACAATGCCAAAACAGGTCTGACCCACAACCTGGCTGGAACTCCCCGGGACTCATCTGTTTGTGGAATAGCGATTCTGGGGCGCAGGGAATAGCTCGCTCTACTTTTTGACGTAGAGCGTAGCGGGGATAGGTTTGGCGGACAAAAAAACGCGAAAACATGGCGAACGAAGTTGTGAACAAATATAAATGAAGGCGAGGATATGAAGATGCTTAAGTTAAAAAAAATTGGGATAGTTGGTGCAGGCACCATGGGTGGAGGGATGGATAGCCCAGAAGATAGCCCAGGAGGGTTGTGAAGTTGTTTTAAGCGACGTAAGTGATCACCTGCTGAATCAGTCAATGGATAACATAAGAAAAACGCTTGGAGAAGGAGTCAAACGCAAGATTTTATCCGAGGAAGAAGCCAGAGACGTTCATTCCCGTATTCAAACAACTCCTGACTTAAGCGTGATGGCTGAGTGCCAACTGATTATTGAGGCTGTGTTCGAGGACCTGGCTGTTAAGAAGGATGTCTTTAGGAAATTAGATCGTGTTTGTCCCCCGGAGACCGTTTTTGCCACCAACACATCCACCTTATCTGTTAGAGAGCTAGCCGTTGAAACCAAGCGTCCCGATCGTTTTATGGGGCTCCATTTTTTCTATCATCCTGCAATGAACAGGCTGCTCGAAATCATCTTTTTTGAAAACACATCACTTGAGGCAAAAGCGATTGGCCATTCAGCCAGTAATTTGATGGGAAAGACGGCCATCGGGGTTGCCGATTCACCCGGGTTTGCGGTGAACCGTTTTTTCATACCCTGGTCCATGGAAGCGATAAGGATCCTGGATGAAGGGTTGGGCGATGTTCCATCCATCGACCATGTCGTTAAACAGACGTTTAATGTTGGCATGGGCCCCTTTGAATTCATGAACGCCGTGCGCGGTTTTTCTCTTGCATATCTGACTTCCACTACGCTCGGACAGCGGATCAGCAGGTTCTATGGGCCTCCTGCCGGTCTTGAATACAAGTTGAAAAAAGGAGGGATATGGGATCTTTCGGGCGACCCAAAGCCTGAAAGTTTTCAGCGCATAGAGGACCGGTTACTCGGGGCAGTCTTTTTTGTTGCCTCTTCGCTGGTCGATGAAGGCGTCGCCAGTATGGTGGATACGGACATCGGGGCGAAGGTAGGTCTTCGATGGAAAACTGGCCCGTTTGAGTTGATGAACCAGGTCGGGATTGGCAAGGCGTACTCCCTTGCCCAATCGATTGTAGAAAGAAATCCAGATCTGAAGATGCCGGTTAATTTAGAGACGCAGTACAGAAAAGGGAAACCCTGGAACATCGAGTATGTGACCCTGTCGAAGAAGGGGTCTGTTGCACAGATAACGATTAAACGTCCCGAAGTCTTGAACGCGTTAAACGAGACGGTTTTTTCCCAATTGGGCCAGTGCCTGGATAAGATCGAGGGGGACCCGGCTATTGATACGGTTGTTATTGGAGGATTGGGCAAAGATTTCATAGCAGGTGCGGATATTGAATTTTTTATCGATCGTATCAAGCAAAAACGCTTTGAGGATATCGCGGCCTACGGCGCACACGCCCAGGAAATCGTAACCCGGATTGAGGAATCTCAGAAATTAATGATCGCTCGTGTTCAGGGGTTGGCCTTAGGAGGCGGACTGGAATTAGCCTTGGCTTGCGACACCATTGTCGCCTCAGATAAAGCTGCCTTTGGATTTCCGGAGACGAGCATTGGGATTTGCCCGGGGCTCGGCGGGATGCCTCGCAGTATCCGCAAAGTTGGAAAGGCTCTGGCCAAATACCTGGTCCTTACAGGGCAGGTCATAGATGCAGCCACAGCTTTAAAGATGGGGCTCATAGAGTATGTTGCACCGGTAACTGAACTGGATGAGAAAATTGCTGAAATTTCCTCAGACCCCTCCATACGCAGGAAGGAGTTAAAATCAGGGTTCCAGCTTGACGAGAATCTTAAACGGATCCAGGAACAATTCTCTGATGAGAACATCGAAAAAGTGCTCTTGGGAAAAGGGATGGAAGAAGATGGGCTGGCTGGTCGCTTCCACAAAAAGATTTCTTCAAAAGCCCCTCTGGCTATAAAGTTGGCCAACAAGGTCATGGATGAAGGCGAGGCCCTGCCTTTGAAGGAAGCCGTTAAACTTGAAAAGAGGCACGCAGCAGAATTGTTCAAAACGGAGGACGCACTGGAGGGGCTTCAATCGGTGGCGGGGAAATATCGTCCTACCTTTAAAGGTAAATAAGGGGTATTCATACAGAATTTGACCGAAATCTAATCGCGATGATTCATGGACTCAATGAAAGGAGGACTGCTATGAAAAGAAACATTTTATGGACCGTTTTTCTGTCATGTTTGGTTGCGTTTTCTTTCAATTTTGGTTGGGCAGCCGAGCCCATAACAATCGGTGTCGTTACCTCTCTATCACACCCCGCCGGAGAGCAGGGTTACAACGCAGTTCGAATCGCCGTTGATGAGATTAATGCCAAAGGGGGAGTGAGGATTGGCCAGGAGAAGAGGCTGATTAATGTGGTGGCGAGTGACACCCGTGATTCGGAGCCCGGGGTTCCTGTAACGGATGCCCTTTTGGCACTGGAAAAGACAATCCTCGAGAAGAAGGTTCACGCCGTCGTAGTGGGACCACTTCGCTCGGAGGTTTTTCTCGCAAGTATGGACATGATAGCCAAGTACAAAGTCCCCATGTTGGTTGGTATTGCCATGACCCCCGAGTCTGAGGTCAAATTCAGACAAAGCCCTGAAAAATATAAATACGTCTTCAGGCTCTGCGTCAGTTCCAAACATCTGATGATGTACCTAAGCGGGATTGTGGGATTTATCAATCAAGAGTTTGGGTTCAATAAGGCTTATATCATGAATCAGGATGTGGCATGGGCCCGGGCGACGGCTGAAATGATGAGTAAAGGTTATTTTGAAAAGGCGGGCTGGACCATCGTCGGTCGCGAAAACTACCCAACAGGCAGTTCAGATTTTTCTTCAGGATTGATGAAGGCACAAACCGGTGGAGCTCAAGTGATTATGCCTATTATGGACATGGTTGAATCAATTGTGTTTGTCAAACAATGGAAATCGATGAAAATTCCCGCGGTAATGGTTGGGTTTACGTCGCGGTTAGGCGTACCGGAAGCGTGGAAAAATTTCGATGGAAAGATTGGGGGGACCATGGAGGTCGTCTACGAATTGGGATCAGCGATAGGGTCCAAGAAAGTCCCCTTGTCCATGGATTTTCAGAACGCTTATGAAAAGAGATGGGGGGGTTATCCTTCAGGGACAGGTGGCCATGGTGCAGCACCTTCCTATGAGGCTGTCAAGGTCTTCGCCGAAGCGATCGAGCGGGCTGGAAGCATTGATCCGGATGCCGTTGTGTCCGCCCTTGAAAAGACAGATCGAATGGGCGTTATGGGGCGAATCAAATTCGATGAGGTGCATCAGGTTCCATATGGCCTCGATGCCCGAGAGGCCTCAATAGGCGCTGGCATCCAATGGACCGAAACGGGTAGCCGCGTTATTGTCTATCCTCCGACGTTGGCTGAAGGTAAGATTCAACTGCCCAAAGGAATGAAAGCGGTTAAGTAATAACAAGTCTATGAGTTTGGTTTTTCTTAAGAGTTGTTGCTACAATACGACTAATGTCTCCATTGTCCCAAACAAGGCTTTTGGGAAAATCAAGATGGGCAATAGTGAAGCGACGCCGAAGAATGTGGGGGCATGTTGAATGCTTATCAGCAATTTTATATATGGGTTATTCAATAGTGCAGCGCTCTGCGTTATGGCCATCGGTTTTGCTCTAACCTTTGGCATAAGCGGGGTAGCCAATTTTGCTTACGGGGCATTTTATGTGCTTGCTGCATATTCGACGTGGTTTCTTTTTAATAAGCTTTCTTTTCCATACCTTCTGTCTGCATTGGTCTCCATACTTTTTGTAGCGGTTTTGGGCGGTCTCACCTATCGGTTTATCCTCCTGCGCATCCATGGTCAGAAAATCTCGGAGGTCATAGCTACTTTCGGAATAGGATTGGTGATCCTGGAATTACTGATGTATTTTGCCGGCGGTTATGGCCGTGAACTCCCCACCTTTACAGAAAAAAGCGTTCGTATCGGCCAAACTTATGTGGATTTGCATCGAATTGTAATCATTATTCTATGTGGGGCTTTAGTCTTTTGTCTTTGGTTTTTCACACATCATACCCAGACCGGCCTGGCCTTCAGGGGGATAGCTCAGGAGAAACGTACTGCCCTCTCCTTGGGGATCAATGCAGATTGGATCGCCACACTGAGTGTCTCCTCAGGTGCGGCTCTAGCGGGTATTGCTGCAATAGCCATTTTCCCTTTGGAGACGGTCACCACCATTTCAGGATACAGCGTCATGATCAACGCCCTGGCTGTTTGCATAATCGGTGGGATGGGCAGTACAACCGGCTTGGTGATGGGAAGTCTCCTGATCGGTTTCGCTCAAAAGTTTACAGACATCTATATCGGTTCAAACTATAGAATGGTGGTTAGTCTGGCAGCTATCCTCCTCATACTGTTTTTAAAACCGTCCGGCCTCCTTGGGAAGCAAAAGGAATTGGAAGAGAGGATCTGAAATGCAGAAGCGAAAAGAGCGGATCGACCGGGGGATTAAGGCACGATCGGAAGATATATCCGCATTGCTCTCTTGGAGGGAGATGCTTTATCTTTCTGGCCCAAGACTGTTGCCTTTTATCGGCTTGGCAATTCTCCCTTTAGTATTGGGACTTTATTGGCAGAAGGTGTTACTCTCCGTTGCCATCATTGCCTTGCTGGCCATGAGTTGGGACATGTTGGCGCAAAGCGGCATGGTCTCTCTTGGTCAATCACTCTTTTTTGGAACGGGCGCTTACATTGCCGGCATGATGAACCATCACTGGGGCTTGCCTCCGTTTGTAACCATCCCGGCAGCAGCCATTTTTGGGGGGTTGGTTTGTACTGTCCTTCTGTTGCCGGTCTTGAGATTGCGAGGGATATATTTTGCCATGGTGACGCTGATCCTGCCGATGATGCTCGTTAGGATTATCGAAGCTACCAAGATTTTTGGAGGACGGAGGGAATTAGTGGCTTGGGTTCTTTTCCGTCGAGATGGCTGGAACTATACGTCGTCCTGGCGGTGCTTCTGGGTGTCCTTTTTGTGTTCAGGCGCATCATGGGATCCGATTTTGGCCTGGTTTTGAAAGGTATCAACGACAATGACCGATCGGTTATGAGCAGTGGGCTTAATGTGCACTGGTATAAGGCTCTTTCTTTGTATCTGGCAGCTTCCGTAGGGGCCTTTGCTGGCGCCTTTATGACCCATGTTTACATGGTCGTTGGCATGGGCATGTTTTCCCTCGATTATTCGATCCTTCCCGTTGCGGCTGCTGTTGTCGGAGGAGGCGGGACTTTTGCAGGGTCGATGCTGGGAGCTTTTATTTTGGTGCCCATTTCAGAGATTTTACGCGGGATCGGAGGACTTCGGATCGCTTTCTATGGAGTTTTTTTGGTCGTCTTTGTGGTAGCCCTACCGGAAGGGATTTTCCACTATATCAGGCAGAAATATTACCAAATTGAGAGATTTGTGGAGGTTGCGAAATGAGTTCCTTTCCTCTGTTAGAGGTATCCAATCTCTCCAAACGTTTTGGTGGGGTTAAGGCTGTAAATTCTATTAATTTCACCTTGAAGGAAGAGGAACTTTTAGGAATGATTGGTCCGAATGGGTCCGGCAAAACAACCGTTGTAAATCTTATCACTGGTTTTGTAAAACCCAGTGAAGGCAAGATTTTATTTCGTGGCCAGGATATCACCGGCTGGCCTCCATACAGGATTGTCCGCCTCGGCATAGCAAGGACCTTCCAAATGGTCAAGCCTTTCTACCAGCTTCCAGCCTTTAAAAATATAATCATCCCTCTCTATTCACCCAGAGTAAAGCGGCTGATAGGCGGGAAATACGGCGACCGTGATGCGGTCGCCCTCGATCTGTTGGAGGAAGTGGGCTTTGAAAGGGATTCTTTCGTGGCATACAAGATGGCTCGTGTTCTCCCCCAAGGATACTTGAAAAAACTTGAATTAGCTAAGGTAATGGCTTTGCAGCCGGATATTCTGATCCTGGATGAGCTTTTTTCGGGCTTAAGCCTGGCTGAGGTTGCGAGTATCGTGCCTATTATTGAGAAATTGAGAGTAGAAGGGAAGACCATTATTATGATCGAGCACCGGCTTAAGGAGCTTTTTAGGATTGCCGACCGAGTGCTCGTCCTCAACTTTGGAGAGAAAATAGCTGAGGGAACGGGTAAAGAAGTGATGCAGAGCGACGATGTGAAGAAAGCTTATTTAGGAAGTGAGGTTAGCTGAAGTGCTGGAAGTGAAAAACCTGATGGTTTTCTTTGAAAATGCTTTGGCCGTCAATGATCTCTCTATGAAGGTCGACAAGGGAGAGATTGTCGGGGTGATTGGATCAAACAGTGCAGGGAAGACAACATTGATGAATGCCATTTCTGGCTTGATTGTCGATATGAAGACAGAAGAGGAGAGGAGGGGCGGTGAAAGAATAACCCTATACGGAGCAATCGTCTTCAAAGACGAAGATATTACGAATGCTCAGCCTTATCAGAGGGCCAGGAAGGGAATCGTCCTGGCTCGGGAAAGGCATCCAATATTTCCAGAAAGCGATGTAATGGAAAATTTGAAGATAGCCGCCTATCTGAGGAAGAGATCTGAAAAAAGGGAAATGATCGAATATATTTTCAGCCTTTTCCCCACTCTATCGAATTTGAAGGAACGGAAGGCTGGTTTTTTAAGTGGCGGGGAGCAGCAGATGCTGGCCATCGGAATGGCCTTAATCGTGAAGCCGGTTTTGCTCCTCCTTGACGAACCTCTTCTTGGTTTAAGCCCGCATATGCAGGCCATCCTTGTCGCAGCCATTAGAGATTTAAGAGAGAAGGCAGGGAATACCATCCTGATAACGGAGCAATTCGCTCGGCCTGTACTACCCATACTGGAGAGAGGATATGTCATCGAAAACGGGATGCTCACGATGACAGGAACAGGAAGCGAGCTGATGGACAATCCGGAGATAAGGGCTGCCTATTTTGGAGTGTGATTTCATGTCGCAAAGCGAGACGACTCATTTATTTAGTGTCTTTGAAGTAGCGGCCAGGAAACGGGG
>Ga0326726_10005856_pt1 | contig 11098 bp, 8 predicted proteins | sample MHFenrmetagenome_2_FD_207603 | JGI IMG/M metagenome (GOLD analysis project Ga0326726, IMG submission 207603) | Lab enriched peat soil microbial communities from Michigan Hollow, Ithaca, NY, United States - MHF15MN | ecosystem: Environmental > Terrestrial > Soil > Wetlands > Peat | place: USA...
CAACAGCGGCTTTTCCTTCTGAATATCGGCTGCTAATATCGGCATCAACTGATCGTTTTTTTGTTGCAACTGCGCAATGCTGGGCGCTTGCAGAAATATATAACATTTCCCGGAAAAATCACCCCAAGTACGCTGTAATGTCTTTTCGGCATCAATAGTTTCTTTACTCACGGAATTCATGGCATTGATATTGGCATCAAATTGCGGATGTGCAAAAAATAGCATCACCACCCCCAAAGCAATCATCACCAGTAATTTCCATTTAGCCGGAGCTGCAATCTTTTGAAGAGCATGGACAAGCAAGGGGTTGCTTTGACGGCTTGCCGGCGGCATAGATGGAAATATTTTAGGGAAAATAATAAGGACAAAAAGAAGCGCAAAAGTGACTCCCAGAGCGGAGAAGACACCGATTTCCGCCAGAATTTTAAAATCACTGATCAGCAGAAGAAGAAAAGAACCGACAGTCGTAAGCACTGCCAGAAGCTCGGCCAGCCAGACCTCCCGTGCCACCCGCGGGCCATATGTTTTTTTTGTTTGATCCAAAAAAAGCAAATAGGTAATGCCCAGATCAACCGTAAAACCCATTATCGCCCCGCCAAAACCGACAGCCAGCATGGACATAGATTTAAAGAAAAAAGAACAGACGAACAAGGCGGTGATTGATCCCACTATTGAAGGCAAGAGCGCCAGAAGTCCGATAAGCGGACGGGGAAAAGCAAAAAGCAGCAACAGAGCTATGCCGATAGTAGTTAAGATAATAGCAATTCGCGTATCGCGTTTGGCGGTTTGTTCATTATCCAGCGCCGCACGATATGCGCCCACTGGAGTCAACACATATTTATCTTCAACCGAAGCTTGATTGGATTTCAAATCCTGCTGGATATTTTTCATTAACTTCTCAATCTTGGCAGAGATCGCTGTATCTGTCCCTGATCCGGCGATCTTAGCTATAATGAGCGCATGCTTACCATCTTCGGAAATCAGTTGGCCCTGATAAAATTGAGCCTTATGGGCAGGAAGCAAAGCGGATAACTGCCGCAGGATTATGCCGGAAAACCCTAGTGGATCTTTGGCCATCATTTCGCTGCGGCCGATCCCCTCCAGTTGCTCCAAGCTTTTCCGATTTTGGACGAGAGCTTCTTTAATTTTCGCAGGTTCCAAGAGCGGTTTTATTTCTTTTTCTAATTGTTCCGCACTAAAAAGAAGGGGCAATCTATCCGTTACATGCGCCATAAGCTCGGGAAAATCTTTCGCCTCGTCACTAATGCCGACTTTGGTAAAAAGACCGCTTTTGATGAGTTTATCCGTCACTATTGATACAGTTTTAACCAGACGATCCCTGTCGGAAGATTCTTGACCCAAATCAATAAATAACTTATCCTGAATGGGTAAATGCCTGATAATCTGGCGGGCATCAGCCAGCACCGGATCATTGTGCGGCATTGATTCCAGGATATCGGTTTCGATTCTTAAATGTTTGGATTCCCAGATGAAAAGTATTGCCACAACCACAGCAACAACAAGAACAATAGACCATTTTATTTGGTATTTACTAAGCGACATATAAACCAATAAACTTATGGAGTTTTTGCATCGGAAAACGTCTTCATAAAAACATATTTCCTAAGTGCTGGCAAGCTAAAAAGGCTAAAGAGAAAAAGGTAAAATTGTTATCACTGTAAATCCAGGCAAAATGACTTAAATCAATATAAAATTAATTCAGCTATCGTAACGAAAATATTCGGCTGAAAATCAAACGGGTAAAAGTTGAAGAGTTGCGTAAAAAATCGACGAAAGGACGAAAATGAGAAATACGAGAGCCTGTGGGATTATAGTTTACGCGCACCGGAACTTCGATCACCGGCACACCATTTCTTTTGGCCCGCACCAATATTTCCACCTCAAATTGAAAACGCCGCGCCTTTGTGCCTAGGTAAAGAGCCTGAGGCAGGGGATAAATGCGCATGCCGCTCTGCGAATCTAAAAGGGCAGGCCCGCCGGAAGTCCAGACCCAAAAATTAGAAAATTTCCGGCCGAAACGGCTAGTCCAGGGAACATGTTCACCAACCATGCCATCTCTTACGCCCACGACAATCGGTCGCCTTCCCGCCGGAATCGCCGCTATGAGCTTTAAAGCATCTTCCGGGTAATGCTGGCCGTCGGCATCTATTGTAATCGCCCAATCGGCAATAGTTGCGGCGGCGGCAAAACCAGTCATAATGGCCGCGCCCTTTCCCTGATTCTGCTGATGCCGCAGGATTTGAATACCGGCTATTTCTTTAATTTGTTCGTAAGTAGTATCGGTTGAGCCATCATCAACAACAAAGACGGGAAAGTTCAAAGCCAAAGCCTGTTGGATAACCTGCGCTACCGAATCAGCATGGTTGTAGACAGGAATGATAAAAGCAAAACGATCTTTATTTTTGATACTCATATTAATCTATTCACATTTTTTAATTCGAGATGTCTTCATTAGCTGGGATGAATTGCTGCGCCTGCTTCATTTACTTTTTCTGCTTTTTTCTTTGCACGGTGATATCTCCAGTTAACCAAACATATGTATGCCAATGCAAATACCGTAAGTGAAAACCCAGTATAATAAGCCAGAGGTTTTAAGCTTGGATTTGAGAACAAAGCGGCAAATATTATACCACCAACCCAGCCAAAAGGCAGGAATGGAAGCGCTGGAAGTAAAGCAAGAATGATGGCAGGTGATTTATCGCCAAACAGCGAAGATATAATTTGCGCGCCTAAAGTGGGCGACAAGGAGATTATCGTAATTAAAAATCCCTGTAAAAGTGATAGGTGCCAATGATTTTGCAATTTATTAACCATAATTAAACCTAACCATAATTATACAAATTGAATAAATCGAGAAACACAGTACTGTTGCTTTCTGTATCTTCCTGATAATTTATAAATATCACAGAAAGTAAAATTGTTAAATCATATTGTACTTAACGGCTTCGTAAAAAGCTCCAGATGCAAGGCGCGCAAGTTCTGAGGAATGAGACGTATTTTATGATACGTTGCAATGACGAAGAATGCAGCGCAACGCAGCAGATGGACTTTTTACAAAGTCGTTGTCTGCGGCAGGAAAGCCACCCCCCATGTTCCCGGTCCCATATGCGCGCCTGATGTCAATGATAACGGTTGCAAAATAACCTCTGTTTGCGGATAGCGTTCCTCCACCATTTTTTTAACCGTTTCATTTACCCAATCACAGTTATCGGAGTATTCCAACATAATAAGAGCGGTGGAATCACTTCGTAACGAAACAGCAAGACGTTCTTGGGCCATTTTCAATTGCTCTTCCTGGTTTCTGACCACACCGACTTTTTTCGCTCCTTCCGGCTGAGGAGAAATAACAGGTTTCATTTTCAGCATGTCGCCAAAAAAGGCGCTAGTCTTCGAGAGCCGTCCTCCTGCGGCCAGATATTGCAATTTATCAAGAAACACATATTCCTCGCACATTTGCACCGCCTTTTGCGCAAAGGCAAAAGTCTTTTCCATATTGTTCGTTTCGGCTAAGTAACGAGCGGCCGCAAGCGCAATGACGCCCAATCTTCCTGAAGCGGCGCCAGTATCAATGACAAGCATCCTGTTTTGTGGATCATGTTTTTTCTTCCATTCCATCACTATATTATAATTGCCGGTAAAAACTGACCCGACACACAAATATAAAATTTTTTCAAACCTGTTCAATACGCTTTCGTAAATCTGATGCCTTTCATAAACGGATGCCTGTGACGTAGAAACCTTGAGTCCCTGCCGCATTGCGGCATAAACTTCTTCAGAATTGAAATATGTTTCCGGCAAACATTTTTCGCCGACTGCAAGATAACTGTTCAAGAGCGTAAGGCCATACTTTTTGGCATCTTTGCGGGTCACGGAACCGGCGGCATCGGTCATTATGTGCAACATTTGTCCCGTTTCGGCATTCATGAATTCCCTGGTCTGCAAAGCCAAATTATCTTCTTCCCAATTCAGCATACTGCCCAGCTTGCCGATTTGAGCTTTCATCTTTTCCCTATCCTCTGTATGGAGGTGAATTTTGTAAAGACCTCCTTCGGGAATTATCACCGCATTGTCCTGCGTTTGTGTAATTCTTACCAATTCTTTTTTGGAAAGGTTGGGCGATTGAAGGACAAAATCCACGCAGTAACCTGACTCCACTTCTTCTCGGAAAGAGGTCGCAATACGCAGACTGTTTTTGAATACTTCCGTCACTGGCCGATGATTATTCTCCACTTCCGCCAAAGAATAGAAAAACCCTTCAAAGAAAATATACATGCCCAGAGCGCCGGCATCAACGACCTGGGCTTTTTTTAATTTTGGCAACATTTCTTTGGTTTCATGGACGGATTTTTCCAGGCGGCTGATAATGACCGCTGTTGTTTCTTGATTCAGAACTATTCCCGTGGAGAGTAAGGCTTCAGCTAGAGCATCAAATAATGTCAACATGGTGCCCGTGCAGGGATCGCTAACCGCTTTCCAAGCCCGCAGGCGTCCTTCGGCCGCGCAGGCAGCAAGTTCGGACACGGATTTGGCCGCGTAAAACGCCGAAAAAAATCTGGAGGCGATGTTTCCGGAATTGCCCCGCGCTGAAAAAAGAAGTTGCTGAATGATTTTTTGTTTATCAGGATGAACATTGCGCAGGGGAAAAAGGCTGATGGAAAGATTTCTGCCCGTGTCACCGTCGGCGACGGGAAAGACATTGATCGAATCGAGTAAATCCGCCCAGGCAGCGACACGTTCTACGCCGGCAATAAAAGATTTCTGCAATAATTCTTCCATTTAGAAACCCAAGGAGCTGCGAATTTCTCCCGGTATGCTGAATAAAGTCTCCATCTCCGGCGTTTTCACTGTAACCTGTTCCGTTCGCCCGCGGGCACAAACTTTGCCATCCGCCACCCTTCTTATTTCAAAATCGACAACCAGTTTTATATTGGCATCGACAAGGGTCGCTTTGCAAATGATCTCATCGCGGTGGCGCAAAGGGAAAATGTGCTTTGTCGAAGTTTTGATAATGGGAAAAATTAATTTATGCTTATCATAGAAAGAATAAAGATCGACACCGAGATGCTCGAAAAGAGCTGCGCGGGCGATCTCAAAATAGTTCAGATAATTACCGTGCCATACTATCTGCATAGGATCAAGGTCAAAAAAAGGCACGCGAATATTAACTTCAAAGCTTTGTTGTTCTTTATGCATTATTTAATCCTAAAGAAATCGGAATACCTGATTGCCGTACACACGCTTTCAATATCTTTATCCAATGGCCGGTCTTCGGTCAGCGGCGCGCTGATTAATCCAATTTTTTGCGAAACTTTGGCCAAAAGCGGCCTTACACTGATATTTTTTCTTAAATAACAGGCCTGCGTCGCCGCGAGAAGATGAATGGACACAACTCGTTCCGTAAGTGTGCAAATTCTTTCAGCGTCACGTGCCGCGATGGTTCCCATGCTGACCTTATCTTGATTATGAGATTCGGTCGAGCGGGAAAATGAAGCCGCGGGCATGGTTTCTTTCAGGGCTTCCGCCGCCAGAGCGGAAGAAGAAATAGACATGGCCTTAAAACCATGGAACAGGCCATTCCCTTTCTCTGTTATTCCTACTAAATCGCCCGGCAATCCTCTGTTTACATTCGGATTGACTAGCAACATCACCTGGCGGTCGCACATATCGGCAACAGAAGCCAGCGCGGCTTTCAGGCCGTCCATGGCAAAAGCGATATGACCGCCGTAAAAATTACCGCCCATGAGAACCTGACCGGTTCTCGGATCGAAAATTGGATTATCATTGGAACTATTTGCTTCTATTTCCACCCATTTTCTCATCCAACTCAAACCATCATATAAAACTCCCAGCACCTGCGGAGCGCAGCGTAGCGAATAAGGATCCTGCAGGGCTTCCAGAGCGTCATCTTCCAGTTGACGCGCTGAAACTCTGGCTTGTAAAAGATGGAAAATCTTTCCGGCAACAAAAATCTGGCCGGGAAACGGTTTGGCCTCCGATAGCACCGGATGGTAATGATGAGCGTTGCCTTTGAGCGCGTGAACACAAAGAGCGGTAGCGTAAAGGGCGGCTGTTAAAACGCGCCAGGCTCTCTCAATCGTTATGGCAGCGATACCCGTCATCGTCGTTGTACCATTAACCATCGAAAGAGGCTCTTTGGGCAGATAGTTGTAGGGCTTAAGTCCTGTTTTCTTGAAAGCCTTAGCCGTGGGCATAATTTCACCTCGATAAAACACTTCACGCTCACCGGCAAGGCAAGCACCAACATAGGACATTGGAGTCAAATCACCGGAAGCCCCGACGGAGCCCTCACAGGGAACCACGGGCGTTATTCCTTTATTTAAAAATTCCGCCATCTGTTTAAGCAGGTTAACTGAAACTCCCGAATATCCTCGTGCCAGACAAATTATGCGGCAGAGCATTGCCGCTCTGGTTTCTTCAATGCCGATGGGTTCGCCTGTGCCACAGCCGTGAAAACGAAAAATATTTACACCATTTTTCATAGCAATATTCATTGGCATGCGCCTGCCGCAAGAACGGCCGTAACCGGTGGTAACACCATATACAGCAATCCCTTTGCGCATCGCTTCCATCAACATTTTTTGCATTGATTCCATCCGTCTCAAAAAACGGCTGTTTTTACTTATTTCCACAAATATACCATCGCGTGCTACGGCAATGATATCATCAATACTGACATGGCCACCATCAATGACTACAAAGGCTTCTTTGCCAATTTTCTTCATGCTTTAAAAATATCTCCTTTCGTCACGGGCAAACATCACTCGCGTACGCGCGGCTTATAGGTGCTGTCAGCTTTTTCTTTTTCCATGACTTTTTTCAGCATTTTAAACATTTTATAATTCTGTGGCTCATCCCGATAAAACGTATCCCAGGCGTAATAGTAAAGCGACTGCAATTGTTCGGGGGTCATCAATTTGGGTCGAAAAACAACTTTGCCGCTGGTGTAATTATTCCAGTCGTAGGTAAAAATTCTTTTCTCTTTATGCAAGTCATCAAATGTTCTGGTGTGTGGGAAAGGAGTGAGCACAGTGAATTCCGCCATATCGAGATTGATTTCCAATAGAAAATCAACCAGTTTCTTAATGTAATCTTCCGTATGATCATCGAGGCCTAAAAGAATGCTCCCTTCGACGGCAATGCCATAATCATGGTATCTTTTAATGCGATCGCGGATAAAATCGGAGGAATCAAAAATTGCCTGATAAACAAACCACGCGCCGGCCTGAGCGGCCAGGTCCAGAACTACATCGTCATTTTCAATGGGATGGCAACACCACTTCTTTTTCAGAGGAATCATTTCCTTAAACAATCCGACTTCCCATTTTTTATCTTGTGCCAGCGAATTATCAACAATAAAAAGTCTGTTATTGTCTATGCTCGCCATTTCTTCTATCACCTTATCGTAAGGACGAGGGCGGAATTGGCGTCCCCCTAAGAAATTGACGCAGCAGGGATAACAATTAAACCGGCAACCGCGGGAAGCATGGATCAAATCTACCATCTGGACACCGCGGTAATTATACAAATCTCTTTTTAAAATGCTGCGCCTTGCTGTTCCCACGGTTTCGATAGCCGGAAAATCCTGCATATAGTTATAAACCTTCTGCAGTTTGCCGTTCTTAAAATCGGCAAATACCTGTTCCATCCGGCCTTCTGCTTCTCCCAAGAAAACAGCATCAGCGTGCTCCTGGGTTTCTTCCGCGTGCAACATTGTGGCAATACCGCCGAACAACACCTTGACACCTTTCTTGCGGTAAACATCCGCTATTCCCCATCCCCGCTTTATCTGCGAGGTAAGCATGACAGAGATTCCGATAAAATCGGCATCCTGCTCAAAATCTATAGGTTGAACGTTTTCATCGATGAATTCTACATCTACATATTCGGGCAATGTCGCGGCAAAAACAACCGGGCCATGGGGCGGCAATGTAAAGCGCGTTTGCCTTTCTAACTTTTCCCACTTGGGATAAATCAACTTAAATTTCATACTTCCTCTTTTTCAATCAATTTATGGTAATATTGTATTGGCAGTAAAGTGAATTCCTTTTTGTCCTCCACCCGACTCGCTTGTTCTTTCCAGCAGAGCTTCGCACGATACGCTTCCGCTTAATTATCTTCAAGCTGTTTTTTTAAAATCCTTTTTAAGACCTTCCCTGTTTGATTGCGGGGAAAGTCATCAACAAAAAATATCCTCTGGGGAATCTTATAATGCGCGATTTTCCCTTGTAACGCGGTCAAAATATCATTCTCCGTAATTTGGAGATTTTTATGAAGGATGACAAAAGCACCGACTACTTCACCTCTTTTGTGGTCGGGCATTCCCACCACGGCCGCTTCCTTGATCTGCGGCAGTGATTGAAGAGATCTTTCGACTTCCGCCGGATAGATATTTTCACCGGAAGATATAATCATTTCCACCTTTCGGCCGACAATATAAATGAACCCGTCTTCATCGCGTCGCCCCATGTCGCCTGTATGAAACCAACCATCCTTCATAGCTGATGCGATCGCAGTGTCTTTACGCCAGTAACCCGCAAAAACGTTCGGCCCCTGTACAATAATTTCTCCAGCTTCGTTTGGCCGTAGATTGTTTCCTTTTTCGTCAACAATGCGCAAGTTCACATGAAATACTTCTTTACCGACAGAACCCGCTTTGCTGATTGAATCTTCCAGATCGAGTGAAGTGAGCCGCCCAGTTTCTGTGAGTGCGTACCCTTGAACGAAACCAACGTTTTTTTCTTCTTGATATTTCTTTATTATAGGCAGAGGAATCGGAGCACCACCGGATATAAAAAAATAAACATGCCTCAGATCGGCATCCTTCCATTCTTCCGCTTCCGTCATCATTTGAAACATAACCGGTACGGCAAACATGTAATTTATTTTTTCTTTGCATATAATGTTTAGAACTTCCGCAGCACTGTAAAAACTGCTGATCATTATACTGCCACCGGCATAAACAAGGGGAGTTACGGAAGCGGCTAAAGCTCCAATGTGAAAAAGCGGCGCGACTACCAATGATTTATAAGACCGGTTAACTCCATAGCCCAAAAGAGAATGAATTGCTCCGAACAGGATATTCTGATGGGTTAATACTGCACCTTTCGGATCGCCGGTTGTGCCGGAAGTATACATGATGAAGAGAGGATCGCCCAAATCGACATTTATCTCAGTTAGAGGTTCCGACTCCGGAAAACCATTTACATACTTTAAAAATACGGAATCGTTTTTAAGTGCTTCTCCTCCGAGGCACATGTACAGTTTAAGTGAAAGATCAGCGGCCTTAATTTCCTGAATCTTGGGGGCAAACTCGAAAGAATAAATCAAAGCGGAAGGTCCGGAATCATCAAGAATGTATACAAGTTCCGGCACCGCTAACCGGAAATTCAAGGGAACCATAATCGCACCCGTTTTGGCGCACGCAAAAAATATTTCGAGAAATTCACTGCAGTTGGACATCAATATGGCCACACGATCTCCTTTTGTTATCCCTAGATGTCCCAGTGCGTGGGCTGTTTTGTTTACCTTTTCGTTAAACTGCCGATTACTGTAGATTTTGTTTTTTTCAGTCAAAAACGGCTTATCCGGTTGAATTATTGCCCTTTTACTTATCCATTCTCCGATATTCAAATTTATCCCCCCTCATTTATCGCAATTAGCAAAAACTAAATACACGTACGTACCACCGAAAGAAATACCGGCAAGTATTGCATTATTTATTCTTATTTCTCTTTTATCACCCGCAACAAATCCCAATGGTTTGATAGGCTTTATAAGACCGACAGTTGGAGGCATAGCATTTTCCTCCATGGATAAAGCCAAGGCGCAAGCTCGTATTCCTCCGCCGGAAAAACTTTCTCCCAGCGCGCCTTTGAGGGAGGTAATTAGCGGTTGTTTTTCCAAATCCCCAAAAAATTCAGCGTAAGCTTCAGCCTCAACGGCATCCAGCACTTTGCCGCCGTTTGCGGCCGCGTAAATAGCCTGAATATTATGTGCTCTAACTTCAGCATTTTGCAGCGCCCGGCTGATTGTTTGTTTTATGCCTGCCGGATCATCCGGCCAGGCGGTGGGACTGGTAGGTGACGACCCCAATCCAAATCCTTTTATCTCGCAATAAGGTTGCCGGCCTCTTGTGAGGGCCGACTCCCAACTTTCCAAACAAACCATACCGCATCCTTCTCCTACTACAATCCCGTTACGGGCTTCATCAAATGGCCGGCAAGCCTCTTTATTCTCATCCAGGGGAGAGAGACTGCGAAATTTTATCAATGCTTCATAATAAAATTTTGATAAAATATCGACTCCACCGGCCAGCACAAAATCGGCAGTGCCGCGCCGGATTTCTTCTACGGCGTACGCCAGAGCAGTCTCGGCGGAAACGGCAAAATGTGTTACTGTCGTGTTGACACCGCGAAATCCCAACTCAATGGAAGCATGCCCTGCCGGAGCATTCATAACCGTGTTCGGCACTAAAATCGGATTGACAAAAGCCGGACCTTCAGCCAGGAGCGTTCCCGCAAACTGGACGGTTACATCGGTCGCGCCGAAAGAAGTACCCAAAATAATACCGACGCGGTCACTGTTTCCTTCAGTAATATGAATTCCCGCATCATCCAAAGTCAGACGCGCAGTAGCTGTTGACATTATAGATGTCCTATCCATCCGACGCAGATTTTTTACGGAGATAAAATCACGCGGTACAAAAGCAGTTACTTCCGCTCCCAAATGCGACTTGAAGGAACTCGTATCAAACGATTTTATTTTATCGATGGCGCATTCACCGGCAAAGAGTTTCCTTCCGAATTCTTCTTTGCCGATACCCAAAGGGGTTACCATACCTAAGCCTGTAATGACAACCTTCGTGGCTTTATGCGTCCGGCGATTTTTATTCATTGTCGACACTCCCCCTCGGCATATTTACCAAAAATAATAGTAGTATTATTTCCTCCGAAAGCAAATGAATTGGAAAGAGCTGTACGGAAGGGGGTATATCTTACACCGTCGGTTACATAGTCTAAATCGCATAAGGGATCTTCATCGCGGTAATTTATCGTCG
>Ga0326726_10005857_pt1 | contig 11098 bp, 8 predicted proteins | sample MHFenrmetagenome_2_FD_207603 | JGI IMG/M metagenome (GOLD analysis project Ga0326726, IMG submission 207603) | Lab enriched peat soil microbial communities from Michigan Hollow, Ithaca, NY, United States - MHF15MN | ecosystem: Environmental > Terrestrial > Soil > Wetlands > Peat | place: USA...
GGTGACGCTGTCGTCGATGAGCGCGTATGGTGAGATACCGTAGCGATCGCGGCGCGGCGCGCCCGCTGCCAACCCTCCATCCGCTTCATTCGAATTGCTCACCGTCGATGGTGGAAGAGGGATGCGGAGGTTCTGTGTTTCGGATGTGTCCGTGTCGGTCCGGAGATAGATGTTGAGGAACGTATACGGCGCATACGTCGGCCCCGCCTTGGGCCGTGACCAATTCAGCCCCACCGTGTGGGGCGTGTTCTTGGCAGAAATGGCGGGAACATCGAGAGGAAACCCCGCTCGAACCGTGGTAATGTGAGATCGCGGGCTCTCGAGGCCGTGTCCATACAGCGATGTGACCGCGTAGTCATAGCTGGCGCCGGGAGTGAGTCCATTATCGACAAACGAGACGTGATCGACGTCGCCGGTTGTCACCGACATCCAGGTGGAATCGCCGGCGCGACGCCGGTAGAGGCTGTAGCCGGTCACCTCGCGGAAGGGTGCATCGGACCAAGCGCAGCGCACTGAACGGTCGGATCGCGGAGTCACGCTCAATCCCGCAGGTGCCGCACCTACCAGATTGAAGCTGTTCGACCAGGCCGCCCGGGCGAACTGCACGTTGCGGATCAGATCAGAGAAATCGAGATGGGCATAGAAGGAATCGGGTTTCTGGGGATCAATAAGGTTGTGTGGGTCGCGATGGATAGAGTCGCCAACGACCAGCGCCATCACCAATCGCACGGAATCGCCCGGGGCGAGATCGCCAAAGCGGTACGCCAGCACCCAGCGGGTGTCGAGCCCTCGGGCAACGATACTCGCCGCCCCGGATGGCTTTCTCCAACCGTCACCAGACTTGTCAATGACCGCATAGGCCTGTGGGTAGTCGATCTCGCCATTGACCATTGAGTAGTAGCTGCTTGCAGGGGAATACGAGAGTGTGTCGATTGACGATTCTAACCGGGATGGCCCCCAACTTATCCCATGCCAGTTGGTGGCCCACCAATTAAACGATGTATCGACCGGAGTCGGGTTGGCGAAGACCGGAGCGATGGCGAACCCAGATGGGCACAAGAGCGGCTTCCAGTCGACGTTATTGATGTCCGGATCACCGTTGTTGTCGATCGAGTAAGCCGTTCCGATTTCGGGCAAGAATCCGCTGATATCATCATTTGGTCCGGACGCCGATAAATCCATACGCCGTTCATTGAACAGATCGGGGTCGGCAAACAGTCCCACGGCGAACTGGTGAATGGACCGATAGGACGCATTCCGGATGTGGTATTCGATCATGATGAACCGGTCGTAGGGCGGACTCACAAGCGCATGCGAAATCTGCGTGACCTCGACCTCCAAGGGGGCGGAAAGCCGGGACCAAAGGCGGGTTGTGTCGGCATCGTCATAGCGGCACACGAATTCCTGATCCCCGCGACCCCTTCGATATCGCACGGCGATTTCCGAGTAGCTTGTCCAATCATAAGTGCTGCTACTCGTGGCACGCACGGCTGTCGAGACAAGCGTGTCGCCATCGACCAGTCCACCCACCCAAAGACCGCCGGCGAAGAGGTGTTTGCGGCCACTAGCGGGCGGAAATTCGAAGCTGGTGAACAGGGACGTATCGGGGGATGGAGGCGCGGTGTGCGCCCAGTACGAGTCATGGTTACCGAATGACCCATCATTGGAGATTGCGCACCAAAGACCGCCAGCTGTGTGGACCCGTTGGGAGGACACAATCCCTGTGGCGGACAAGGTTCCTGTGAGTCCGAGCGAGCGTACAGATTCGGGTGGCCCCGCGCCGAGAGACGCCGCCGCCGCGGCGCAGATCATCGCCACTACCACCCCCACAAGAGGTTGCATGATTGGCTCCTGGGGCTATTACCGTCGAGCCGCAGGCGTATTCCGGGACGAAATCTGTCTGGCAATTGGCCGGCGGGTGAGATTGGTGGGCTAAGCCCACCCTCCTAAAGCTGTGGGCGTCAGGCGCCTCGAAGATCCCGTCTTGCGGGGCTCGCCTGACGTCCCGGGCGGGGACGCCCGGGGTGCACGCCACTCCCCACAGAGCGAGATCGCTTCGTGCCAGCGCCCTCCAGGCGCTTAGGCACCCGCGATGACGAGGAATGCGAGCTTGTCGTAGCGGCACGGCCTGCACTGCCCACAAGGGGCTGAAAGCCCATTGTCCGCGGTGCGGCCTTGGTGGGCTGAGCCCTCCCTACTAAAGCTCTGGACGTCAGGCGCCTCGAAGATCCCGTCTTGCGGGGCTCGCCTGACGTGCCGGGCGAGGACGCCCGGGGCGTACATCACGCATCAACCAATCGAAATCTCCCACGGGGATTGGCGGAAAAATTATCCGCGGTGAACGGCGGCCCGTGAGTCCTCGTGTCGCCTGTGGCGACCCGAGGATTCACGGCCACACAAGAGGTCGCTCGTGCCACGGCCCGCCCGCCCCAAAGAGCGAGGTCGCCACGACCCGCTTCCGCCCGAAGGCGGAAGCGGGTCTCGCGATGACGAAGTTGATTTCTAGATTAGAGGAAAAGCGGGGCCAGCACGAGCGTAATCGTCGAGAGCAACTTGATCAGCACATGCAACGACGGACCGGCGGTGTCTTTGAAGGGGTCACCGACAGTGTCGCCGACGACGCTGGCCTTGTGCGCTTCGGAGCCCTTGCCGCCGTACATGCCGGTCTCGATCCACTTCTTGGCGTTATCCCAGGCGCCGCCGCCATTGTTCAGCATCGTTGCGACCAATACGCCGGCAATCGTACCCACCATCAACAGGGCAGCCACCGCTTCCGCCGCGATCAGCGGATCCTGCGGTGTGATGAAGATGCGGAAGAGTAGTCCGACGGCGATCGGCATGCCGACCGCAAGGATACCGGGGAGGACCATCTGCCGCAGGGCGCCGCGAGTCACGATGTCCACGCAGCGGCCGTAATCCGGCTTCTCGGTTCCCTTGAGAATCCCCGGCTTCTCCTTGAACTGTTGACGCACGTCGTTGATGACGTAGTAAGCCGCCTTGCCCACCGCGCGGATCGCCAAGGCCGAGAACAGGAACACCAGCATCGCACCCAGGAGCGCGCCGACGAAGACGGCTGGCTTGGCGATGTCGATCGCGTGGAAGGTGTTCTGATTGCCAACGTAGTTGCGAATTTCATCCATGTACGCGGTGAACAGCAGGAACGCCGCCAGCGCCGCCGAGCCGATCGCATACCCCTTGGTCAGCGCCTTGGTGGTGTTGCCGACCGCGTCGAGACGATCGGTCTTTTTGCGGATTTCTTCGGGTTGATGGCTCATTTCAATGATGCCACCGGCGTTATCAGTAATCGGGCCAAAGGTGTCCATCGCCAGGATGTAGGCGGCGGTGGCCAGCATGCCCATCGTGGCCACGGCGGTGCCAAAGAAGCCGGCGCCGGGGAGGGCCATCTCGCCGAGTTTGTAGGAGGTGAGAATCGCAATCGAGATCGCGATGACTGGGAGCGCGACGCATTCCATCGCCACCGCATAGCCGGTGATGATGTTGGTGGCCGGGCCGGTTTGGGAGGCCTCGGCGATCTCGCGCACTGGACGATAGCGGTATTCGGTGTAGTACTGCGTGATGAAGACAAAGGCCACCGAGGTAAGCACGCCGATCAGGCCGCTGATGAAAAAGAAGATCCAGGCATTGGGCGCCCCGTCAACATAGAGCAGCCAACGAGACGCGACCCCAAATCCGATCATGGCGAGGATGACCGCGACGAAGTACCCGCGATTGAGGGCCTTCATCGGGTCTTCCTTTTCGTTGGTCTTCACCGACATGATGCCAACGATCGAGGCGATGATACCGAAGGCACGGGCGATGAGGGGGAAGAGCATGACGCCGATCGAGCCGGCGGCGAAGGCGACGCCCGACTTCGAGGCAGAGATGGCCACGCCGGCGCCGAGGATCATTGCGCCGATGTTCTCTGCGGCGGTCGACTCAAACAGGTCGGCACCGCGTCCGGCGCAGTCGCCGACGTTGTCGCCGACAAGGTCCGCGATCACGGCGGGGTTGCGTGGATCGTCTTCCGGGATGCCGGCTTCCACTTTGCCGACCAGGTCAGCGCCCACGTCGGCGGCCTTGGTGTAGATACCGCCGCCCAACTGGGCAAACAGGGCGACGAACGAGGCGCCGAATCCGTAACCGACGATCATCAGGGGAATCTTGGTGGGGTCGACGCCGGTGGTCGTGCTGACCAGCCAGTAGAGACCGCCAACGCCCAACAAGCTCATTGCGACCACCAGAAGTCCCGAGACGGCGCCGCCACGGAGGGCGACGCGGAGTGCGGCATTCAGGGAGCGGGTCGAGGCACTGGCGGCGCGGATGTTGGTGCGGATCGAGATCCACATCCCGATGAATCCGGCGATGCCCGAGCAGAGAGCCCCGAGGACGAAGGAGAGGGTGATCCACCAGGCCAACGCCAGACGCGAATCGACCGGATCGAATCCATGGTGGCCGCGCACGAAGCCGTACAGAACGAAAATGATGGCGGCCAATAGGATAGAGAGCTTGCCGATGGTTCCGTACTGCCGCCGCATGAAGGCTTCCGCGCCTTCTTTGATGGCGTCGGAGATCGCCCGCATTGCCGGCGTGCCGGTATCGAAGCTGAGAACGTGGCGGGCCAGCCACACCACGAAAATCAGGCTGGCGAGACTAATGCCCACGATGATCGACATGTAGCCGTTAATTTCCATTCCTGGCAACCCTTTCCCCGATATAAGGTTGAGTGATCTTGTCGGTTGTTTCCCTGCGGTCGAGTCCGAGTAGACACCAGAGCGGATGTCTCCAGAATCGGCGGCGCGGGGCGGCGAAGATAAGTGCCCGTTTTCACCATGTCAAATCGAGTCTTGAGCTTGGGTGGCTTTCTTCGACAGCGGGAACGACAGCAAGTGATGCCAAAGACAAAGCCCCCGCGCCTCGAAGGCGTGGGGGCTATGAAGAAATCGCGGCGGATCGACCCGGTGCTACTGTTCGCGAGGCACCGCCGCTTCGCCGTCCAGCAGAAGTGTGATTTCATTTCCGGCAACCAAACCGCCGGTGTCGAGGGTGTGGCTCCAGCTCACTCCCCAATCCTGGCGGTTGAGCTTCCCCGTGGCTGTGAATCCAAAGCGCTTCCCCATCATTTTGTCGTCGATCTTGCCAGTGATCTCGATGGACAGAGTCACCGGCTTGGTGACACCGCGCATGGTCAGGTCGCCGGTCACATCGTACTTGTCGGTTCCCGTGGACACGATCTTGGTCGATTTGAAGGTGATGGTCGGGAACGAATCGGCGGCAAAGAAGTCGGGGCTCTTCAGGTGACCATCGCGACGCTCGTTGTCGGTGCTGATGCTGGCCGTCTGGATTGTGAGTTCGATCGCCGACTTGGTTGGATCGGGGTCATTGTAATCCACGGAGCCGCTAAAGTCCGAGAAGTGTCCTTTGACTTGTGAAATCGTCATGTGGCGTACGGAAAAGCCAATGTTGGTGTGCGCCTTGTCGAATTTGTAGACCTCGGCGTGCGCCGTCGTAAAAACCAAAGCGGCCGCGATGACACCAAAGGCCATGAAACGTCGTACCATTCTTCCTCCTAAAGAACTGCCGCGCCATTGGTATGTTATCGGATGAGTGCGGCCACACGCCCGACGATGCATTGATTCAAGTTGGTCGTGACGAATTCGAATGATCCGGCGAAGGCGACGACGACCTGTCGAATAACAGCATCGGCGCCTGCTCTTCGCCGAAGGTGATCTTACGCGCCACCTGCGCCAGGTAGGCGGCCGTCATCAGATAAGCCCATGTCGGAACCAAGATCTGCCCGCAACCGCGAACGTGCACCGTCTTATCGCGGTACTGCTGCCAATCGTGGCGCGCGAAGGCTTCACGGACTGACTGCTCGCGTAGAACGCCATGATCGGCGAACGTCTCAAGATCAAATAGCGGCATGATGAACTGTCTTCGAGGGTCAAGCGGAGAAGGAAGTGCCGCAGCCACACGATTTGGAGGCGTTGGGGTTGCTGAATTTGAACCCGCCACCGACCATCGCGGACACATAGTCGATGAGCACACCGCGAAGGTAGAGGGCGCTCTTCAAATCAACGACGACCGAGACACCCTTCACATCGAACACTTTGTCGAATTTCCCGACCTGGTCATCGAACGCTAATTGGTACATCAGTCCGGAGCAGCCCCCGCCCTGCACACCAATGCGCAAGTGGTGTCCCTGCAATCCCGCATCGGCGATGCGCTTTTTGGCCTCGGCCGCGGCGGCATCCGTCAGATCAACGAGAGCTGCCGACTGTCCGGCGATGGGCAATGGGGCGGTTGTGTTCGGTGTTTGCGTCGAATGATCCATAGCTTTGTCCCTTGCCCCGGCAAATTGAGGGGTCTTTGGGTTCGGGGAATATAACCCAAATCAGTTCACATTGTTCCAAGAATCCTTCACGACTCAAGGGGTCCGAGGGCGCACTGGCGCCAGGCGGCGCTGGGTGTTCACAGTCTCAATAATCCGTTGTGCCACATAGTCAACTTCCTCGGTGGTGTTCCGTCGGCCCAACCCGAAGCGAATCGAGCTTGCGGCCTGCTGGTCGGTGCAGCCAATTGCTTTGAGGACATGGGATGGTTTGATCTCCGCGGACGAGCAGGCTGCACCGGATGACAATGCGACATCCGTGATGGCGGTGAGGATCGCCTCCGCATCGATACCATCGATGCAGAGGTTGAGATTGTTGGGTAGACGGGACTGCAGTGAGCCATTCACGCGAACGTTGTCGAGACCTGTCGTGATGCTCTGCATCAAGCGATCGCGAAGTTGCGACTGTCGCGGACTCTCTTCAGTCATCTCGGAGCATGCGATGCGGGCCGCCTCACCGAAGCCGACGATCAGGGGCACAGGTAGAGTACCCGAGCGCAACCCGCCCTCATGTCTACCACCGTCGATGAGGGGGACTAGTTTTGGCCGCGGTCGAGATCGACGCACGAACAAAGCGCCAATTCCCTTCGGGCCGTAAATCTTGTGTGCGGATAAAGAGAGCAGGTCGACGGAGTCGGCATTCACGTCGATGGGAATGCGTCCTAATGCCTGCGCCGCGTCACTGTGCAAGAAGACGCCGCGCTCGCGCGTAACTTGCCCGATGGCACGAATCGGCTGAATCGTCCCGATCTCGTTGTTCGCGGTCATGATGGAGACAACGATCGTCCGGTCCGTGATCGCTCGCCGTACGTCGTCGGGATCGACAATCCCATCGGCCCCAACGGAGAGATAGGTTACTGAGAAGCCTTCCTGTTCGAGGTGACGCGCGGTGTCGAGGACCGCGTTGTGTTCAATCGCGGACACGATGATGTGGTTACCCTTGTCGCGCGCGGCGTAGGCGAGTCCCTTGAGCGCGAGGTTGTCGGCCTCAGTGGCTCCGGAGGTAAACACGATTTCCTTGGGATCGGCATTGATGACGGCCGCAATCTGTGCGCGCGCTTTCTCCACCGCCTCTTGCGCCGCCCAACCGAAGCTGTGTGTGACCGAAGCGGCGTTGCCAAAGCGTTCGCGGAAGTAGGGGAGCATCGCCGCCAACACGCGCGGGTCGACCGGCGTGGTCGCATGATGGTCCATGTAGATCGGGAGATTCATCGCATCGGTTCTCGCATGTTATCTCGTATGGCAGGAGCATTTAAGAAAGCCGCGCTCTTCGAACGCAACACAGGCAGGAATGCCTGTGTTCCTGTCAGATCAGGGGGACAGACATTCCTGTCTGTCCTCGGTTGCGAAGCAACCGAATTCTGCAGCGCCCCCGCGACGAAGGTACGACTCACAGCGCCGCGAGTTGGTGAAAACGCGCACGTTCTCCTCGATAAACTTCGCTTGACGACTCTCAAAACCGGAGTTAAGCTGTCCTTTGACTTCGATTTAGTCGGACCCCGCAGGAGACAAGTTAGTAAGACATAAGGAGGCCCTCATGGCATCGGTGGGGACGATCATCAATCGCGCATTGCCCTTGAAGTGGATCCCGGCGACGGCCACCGTGATCGATGCCGTCAAGATCATGGTCGGCCACGATGTCGGTGCGCTTCCGGTGCTTGATGACGGCAAGCTGGTTGGCGTATTCTCGGAACGCGACCTGATGAAGCGTGTGATCGTGCAGGGGCTGGATCCGCGCATCACACCGGTCGCCAGTGTCATGACCCGCGATCTGGCCACGACCGATATCAACCACGATCACACGGTTGCGATGGCCATCATGACCGAACGGCGGGTCCGTCATCTGCCGGTGCTGGAGCAGGGAAAGATCGTCGGGTTTATTTCGATGCGGGCGCTGATGCGTGCCGAGTCGGACGGCAAAGACCACGAGATCCAATCACTAACGAACTACATTCACTACGTGCCGCCGACGGCGGAGTAGTTTCAGTCTAATCGCAAATTCCACGAGAATGAAGTTCACGCACCCGCGGCGGGTGGCGCGGCTGGACCGCCGGCCTTATCGCCACCGCTCCGCCGGCGACGGAAGAAACGGCGGCGACCGCGCCGTCGCTGACCGGATGGCTGCTCCGGCTGCCCGTTGCTTGCCGGAACCTGTGGCGTCGCTGCCTTGGCCTGTTGTGGCTGGGCCGGGGCTGTTTGAGGCTGGTGCCCTTGCGGTCTTTGCCCTGACCGCGGCCGCTGGCGACGGCGGCGATCGGCGTTGCGTCCACCGCCACCCTCGCGTTGTGGCTGCGGTTGCTCAGGGGCTGAGCGTGGTTGGTTATTCGTCTGGGGGCGTGCCTGAGTTTCTGGTGGACGTGTCTCGCGGCGCGGCTTCTCGCTGACCGGTTGAGGGACTTTCTCGCCGGCCTCGCGCAAGTAACCCGTAAGAAATTCGGGGGTCAGTCCAGGCAGCCGGAGCTTGATATCCTCCATCAATGCGTCGAATCCGTCGGCCTCCCAGGAGCGCAGATACTGCCGAAATGACCCGTAGATCTGTTTAATCCGCCAGAATGAATCGGCCCAGGCGATGAGATTCTCGGATTTGTCCGCGAGACGGGCATGGAAATCTCCACCGACCATCGCTGTGGCCTCAAGAATCTCCGGTGGCGTCAGAGTCGAAAGGCGCAGGAGATTCATCCCCGACAGCGCTTGGACGGCGCGCGGCCAGACCTCCTCCATGTCGGGCAATTCCGACGGGGTCTGGATCAAGCGCCAGATTAACAGTTCAAAGAACGCCTGGTCGGCGCGGGGGCGTTCCCCGGGCACATAGTGGCGAAAGTGAGTCTCTTCCGGCTCGAGAACCGCGGTGGCCTCGGCACCCTTCTGCGATCGTTGTCCTTGTTGTCCAGTACGTACCATGGCACCCAATATCGTCCTCACGGAGTCATGAATCAACCGACAAGCTGTATGGGTCGCGGTTACTGTTGGCCGGAAAGACCCAGCAGTTGCCTCTGGCGTCGCGCCGGCGCGCGGGTTTCGAATAGCGGGTGGGGGCGGCCCTTGGAAGAAAGGGCCAATTCAAGAGCGGCCGCGGCGCGTTGCCGCTGCCGTCCGGTGCGGAGCACCACATTGAGCGACTCGGAGTTCAAGGGCTTGCCGAGCAAGTGGTGTACTCCAATCGCGAAGCGCGAGGAGTTCTTTGACCACCACGCGCGGATCAACTCCGGGTCCGGCCACGGGAGGTTTTCGTCCGGGTCAAGTGCGACATTCTCATCCAAGGGGTTGTCGTTCGGCCCGGCCTCAACCGTCTCGGGTGGTTTCTTTTCGAGATTGGCTAGTGCCAAGTCTGCGCCGGTAATAAACGTGAAGGACTCGCCGGCGACACGTGCCACGACATCGTCAGCCATCTGATCGATCAACCAGGGCACGGGCGCCGGATCGCCGATGACCCCGGCGGCTTGAATGGCTAGTCGCGCGGCCGCCGGATCCTTCACCAGTTCCTCACGCCAACGACTCGCGTCCGGTGGATCGAGCAACCGCAAGCACATGTCCAATGCGATTGCATGCCCCGGGAAATCGAGACGAACCAACCCGCGAAGGACCTCCGCGGTCCCTTTGTCGCCGAGCAATCCGCAGGACCACGCGGCCCAGAGGCGCGTTGAATCATCTGCGTCTTTGATCCCGGCGCGCGCGGCCGGGAGTAAGTCGATACGTCCCAACTCACCGACAGCTCGAAGCGCGCGCGCGCGCAGACTGGGGTTGTCGCTTTCCAGCGCGGCCACGAGCGGTCTGCCGGCGTCGAGGCGCTGGCATGCCGATGCGGCGATGCCGATACGACGCCGGTCAGGATCCTGTGATGCGCATAATTGGCTCACGCGCAGTGCCACCCGCTCGGTCGGCAAGAACGCGAGGGCGGCAATCATACCACGTGACAACTCGGGAGTCGTGCGCGCTACTTCAAGCACCGGCTGCATGCGGGAAACTTCGTCGGACATTAGCGCCACCGCCGCCGCAGCGAACACCTCGCCGGGTTCCTTCCATTTTAACTCCGAGCAGACGATCTCCCATCCCGCCTCCCCTGCGACGGACAGGCCTTCAAGGTGTGCCTCGATGCGGTTGTCGAGTCGCGCCAGATCTTTCAGAGAGTAGTGCGGTGCGTGAACGGCGTTGTCGCGCACCAGCCAGAGGAAGGCGGCTTCCTCGGCATGTTGGGAAAGGACCGATTCAACAATCGTAGGATCGGCCACTAATCAATCCTCGTCCATGTGTTCCCGTCGAAGGCCATGAGATCCTTTGCCCCAATCGACCAGAGCACGCCATCGCCGGCGCTCAAATGGTAGCATGTGCCGGGGGCGTCCGATCCAAACTCGACCACGTGCAATTTGCCATCGACGAGAGTGTAGAGAGCATCCATGGTCGCCAGGTACAGCCGATCCGCATACCATTCGAGTCCCCAGATGTCATCGATGATCGATTCATGCTCGACCAGATCCCACTTGCTCCCGCGGCCACGCACCAACAATCCCCGCCGTCCCGCCGCATAGCACAATCCATCCCCACCGCATCGTAGGCTCGTCATAGTCAGGTTCGTCGGACTGTCGACCTGCTTCCAGAGTTTCCCATCATAGGCCCAGATTTCTCCGTCCCACCCGACCGCGTAGATCTCACTTTCAGAGAACCCATCGACGGCCTCGAAGCCGACAACCGTTTTGTCGCTGGGGCTCGGTC
>Ga0326726_10005858_pt1 | contig 11098 bp, 5 predicted proteins | sample MHFenrmetagenome_2_FD_207603 | JGI IMG/M metagenome (GOLD analysis project Ga0326726, IMG submission 207603) | Lab enriched peat soil microbial communities from Michigan Hollow, Ithaca, NY, United States - MHF15MN | ecosystem: Environmental > Terrestrial > Soil > Wetlands > Peat | place: USA...
CGGCAAGGAAGGCAAGGCTGCGCGCACGACGTTCTACGACGGTGTCGCGTACTACCAGATCACGGACAAGGGTCTGATGGCGCACGCCGACATCACGGGCACGAAGTTCTGGGTCAACGACGACTTGCGTTGATCGCGCTGTCGTAATCACGCAGTTCGGGCGGCCGTTGCGGCCGCCCGACGTTCTGTGAGCGAGCTGGAGCCACTCGATCTATACGATGTCCGGGGTCTGCTCGGCGACAGCGAGCAGCTCGTGCAGGAGACTGTTGCCCGGTTCGTCCAGCGCGAGGCCCTGCCGATCATCGACGAGTGCTTCGCCGCCGAACGTTTTCCGATCGAGCTCGTGCCGCGGCTCGCGGAGCTCGGGCTCTTCGGCGCCACGTTGCGCGAGCACGGCGGGGCGGGGCTCAGCTACACATCCTACGGACTCATCTGCCAGGAGCTCGAAGCGGGCGATAGCGCGCTGCGTAGCTGCGTGTCCGTGCAGAGCAGCCTCGTGATGGGTTGCATCGCCGCGTGCGGCACGCCGGAGCAGCGCGAGCAGTGGCTGCCGCACATGCTGGCTGGCAAGAAGCTGGGTTGCTTCGCGCTCACGGAATCGCACGGCGGCTCCGACCCGGCGCGCATGCGCACGCGCGCCGAACGTAGCGGGCGCGACTGGGTGTTGAACGGCTCGAAGATGTGGATCACGAACGGCACGCTGGCCGACGTCGCCGTGGTGTGGGCCGTGACGGGCGGGCAGATCGGCGCGTTCCTCGTCGAGCGCGGTACCCCGGGGTTCGAGAGCCGGCTCGTGAAGAACAAGCTGTCATTGCGCGCGTCGAGCACCGCGGAGCTCAGCTTTGCCGACGTGCGTGTGCCGGAGACCGCTCGACTGGCGGGAGCGCAGGGGCTCAAAGCGGCGTTGCGCTGTCTCGACGACGCACGCTTCGGCATCGTGTGGGGCGCCGTGGGCGCCGCGCGTGCATGCCTCGCGAGCGTGCTCGTGTACGCGCAGTCGCGCGAGCTGTTCGGCGGGCCGCTCGCCGCCAAGCAGTTGATCCAAGTGCGGCTCGCGGACGCGGCACGGCGCATCACTGCGGCGCAGCTACTCGCCTGGCGCCTCGGCCAGTTGAAGGACCGGGGCGAAGCGGAGACTGCGCAGATCTCGCTCGCGAAATGGAACAACGTGCGGATGGCTCTCGACGTCGCGCGGGATTGTCGTGACATGCTCGGCGCCGCCGGCATCACGCTGGATCACTGCCCGATGCGCCACGCGATGAACCTCGAATCCGTGATCACTTACGAGGGTACGGAGAGCATTCACCAGCTGATCGTGGGCCGTGAGCTGACGGGGGAGAACGCGTTCTAGGCCCGGCACTTGGCTTTGGCCTGTGCTAAATTGCGCGCCTTCGGCTAGGTGGCAGAGTGGTCATGCAGCGGCCTGCAAAGCCGTGTACAGCGGTTCGATTCCGCTCCTAGCCTCCAAGCCTCACCCCGATCGATTCCAAAAAGGGCGAGCACGGCGCTTCCTCCTCACGGCATCGCGTTGCTCGTCATTGAAGTCAGAAGCACCGGGGGTAGGGGGCCTCATTCTTCCAGGGCATGCTGCCCGGCTGACCGTGGTGTTGCCGGCCAGGGCCTTGGTGCGCTAGAGAACAGACGGCAATGCACGCTCGTGGCTTGATTCGTAGCCGTTGGCGATCCGTACTTCTACGACCTGGAGACGCGGAGTGGGGCTTTATGCTCCATGCAGACAGCACGTCTCGAAGCGGTAGTGGGCCGTAGCGTTCGGAGCGCAACACAATGGCACTGGCCGAGCATCGCGCTCATCGCGTTCGTGACGGGCAGGCAAGCCCACTCGATGATCCTTCCCTCAAGGATACAGACGAGGTGGCAAGGACTCTCGGAGCGGACCTGCAACACGGACTGACGTCGCAGGAGGCGTCGCGCCGGCTCGCACAAGGCGGCCCGAACGAGCTCCGCTCCACGCCGCGACGACCCGCATGGCGTCGCGTCCTGGCGCAGTTCCACGATCCACTCGTCTACCTGTTACTCGTCGCCGTCGCCGTCGCACTCGCAGCCTGGGTGATCGAGGGCATGGCTGGCTGGCCTGTGGATGCGATCGTCATCTCGCTGGTCGTCGTCCTCAATGCGGTCCTGGGCTATCTGCAGGAGGCCAAGGCCGAGAACGCCGTCGCCGCGCTGGCCAGGATGACCGCGGTGACCTCCGCTGTCCTGCGTGACGGGCAGGTGATGCGGATACCCAGCGCCGCGCTGGTGCTTGGTGATGTGCTCGTGCTCGGTGAAGGTGATTCAGTCGGCGCAGATGCGCGCCTGACGCGAGCCTCCTCGCTGCGCGTGCAGGAGGCATCGCTGACCGGCGAGAGCGAGGCCGTCCTCAAAGAGGTGGCCCCGCTGCCCGGGCCAGCCGCACTCGGAGACCGGCTCGACATGGTCTTCAAGGGCACGGCGGTTACGCAGGGCACCGGTCGTGCAGTCGTTACAGCGACCGGCATGAGCACCGAAATGGGCGCGATTGCAGAACTGCTCGAGGCGACCAAAGAGGAACCAACACCGCTGCAGAAGGAAGTGGGACGGATCGGGCGCATGCTCGGTATCGCGGTTATCGTCATCGCCGTCGTGGTTGTCGTAACCACCCTGCTGATCTTTGACATCCGCAGTGCCGCGGACGTCAAAGACGTACTGCTGCTCGGTGTGTCTCTGGCCGTCGCTGCGGTGCCCGAGGGCCTGCCGGCGATTCTGTCGGTGGTGCTCGCCATGGGTGTCCAGCGGATGGCGAAGCGCAACGCGATCGTCAAGAAGCTGTCGTCCGTAGAGACGCTCGGCTCCGCCTCGGTCATCGCCTCGGACAAGACCGGCACGCTCACCCGCGCAGAGATGACGATCGAGCGCGTGATGACCGCCTCGGGCGGCACTCATGTCACCGGCGTGGGATACGCGCCCGATGGACAGGTGGAACACGAGGGCGCCAAGCTCGGACCCGGGCCGCTGCACTCGGAGCACGTCGCGGTGTTGAGCGGCGGCAGCCTCGCCAGCAACGCCGCTCTGCGCAAAGGACCGGGCGGCGAGTGGGAGATCCACGGCGACCCCACGGAAGCGGCCTTCCTGGTGGCCGAGCGCAAGCTGGGCGTCACCGAGCGGCGCGAGCGGCGTTTCGAGCGAATCCGCGAAATCCCGTTCACGTCCGAGCGCAAGATGATGTCGACGATCGAGGTCGACCACGAGCACGGCGACGAGGTGGTGGTGATCACCAAGGGTGCGCCAGACCTCCTGCTCGAACGGTGCACCCGGGTGCGGGTGGGGATGGAGGCAGTCGAGCTCGATGAGACGCTGCGGGCACGGATCCTGGCCGACGTCGACACACTTTCCAACGCGGCGCTGCGCACGCTGGCCGTGGCCTACCGCCCGCTCGACGTCGGCGAAGACCCGCATGTCGCCGAATCGCTTGAACGAAACCTCATCTTCGTCGGTACCGTGGGCATCATCGACCCGCCGCGCGAGGAGGCCGCAGTAGCTATTCGCGAGGCACGCCGGGCCGGTATCCGGGTGATCATGATCACCGGCGATCACCCGCGCACCGCCGTGCGCATCGCCGCGGATCTCGGGCTCGTGGAAGCCGGCGCCAGCGCTCTGACCGGGCTAGATCTCGATGCGCTCGACCAAGCGGCTTTCGCCGAGGCAGTGCGCAAAACATCCGTCTACGCGCGGGTGTCGCCCGCGCACAAGTTGCGCATCATCGATGCGTTGCAGGCCGACGGAAACGTCGTCGCGATGACCGGTGACGGCGTCAACGATGCCCCCGCGCTGAAGTCGGCCGACATCGGTATTGCGATGGGCGTGACCGGGACCGAGGTGACGAAGGAAGCGGCGAAGATGATCCTCGCCGACGACAACTTCGCCACCATCGTCGAGGCCGTGCGCGAGGGTCGCGGCATCGTCGAAAACATCCGCAAGTTCCTGCGCTACCTGCTGTGCTCGAATATGGGCGAGGTCCTCACGGTTTTTCTCGGCGTGGTGGGAGCGGGGGTGATCGGGCTCACGGGCGCCGGTGGCGCGGTAGTGCTACCGCTCCTCGCGACGCAGATCCTGTGGATCAACCTGGTCACCGACTCCGGGCCTGCGCTCGCGATGGGCGTCGACCCGCCGACTGACGAACTCATGGCTCGCAAGCCGCGGCGCTCGAGCGAGCGGTTGATCGACGGCCGCATGTGGGCGAGTGTGCTCCAAACGGGTGTGGTGATCGCCGTCGTGACGCTGCTGACGATCGATATATACCTGCCTGGCGGGCTGATCGAGGGCACACACGACGTCGCGACTGCGCGCACCGCAGGTTTTACCGTGCTCGTATTCACCAACTTGTTCACCTGCTTCAACGCGCGCTCGGACACCACGAGTGCGTTCACACACCTGTTCGTCAACGCGTGGCTCTGGGGGGCGATCGCACTGTCAGTGCTGCTGCAGGTGGCCGTTGTAAACCTCGAATTCCTCAATCTCGCGTTCGGCACGGTGCCGCTGGAGTTTCGCCAGTGGCTACTGTGCACGGCAATGGCCAGCGTAGTGCTTTGGTTCAGCGAGCTGCGCAAACTGCTGGGTCGCACATTGGCTCGACGCGAGCGGCTGAGTGCAAAACACCTGCGCGATCGAAATCTGTGACTAGGACTTCGAACGCCGTCCTGCCGAAACGCCTGCTCGTCTCGGCTCGGGACAAGGGTCCAACGATACGGGTCTCGCCCAGCGTGCTGGAGTTGGCGTCGCTGGACACACCGGGGGTCCACGCGAGGCTCAATACCCGCGCCGAGGGACTAACCGCCGCGGAGGCGAAGGAGCGTCTGGAGCGATACGGCCCCAACGTGCTCGCCAAAGATCAGCGAGTGGGGATCCTCAAGCTGCTGTCGAGCTCGGTCCTCAATCCACTGGTGATTCTGCTCGCGGTGCTTTCGACGATCTCGTTCGCGACTGGGGATGTTCGGGCCGGGCTCCTGATGTTGTCGATGATCGTTCTCAGCGTTGGTCTGAAGCTGGTTCAGGAAACCAAGGCCGGCAGCGCAGCCGCGAAACTCAAGGCGATGATTTCCGTGACAGCTACCGTGCTTCGCGCGGGCGTGTCGCAGGAGATCGCAGTGGCGCAGCTCGTCCCAGGCGACGTGGTGCATCTCAACGCGGGAGACATGGTTCCAGGAGACGTGCGCATCGTCCAGGCGAAGGATCTCTTCGTGAGCCAGGGGACGCTCACCGGCGAGAGCTTTCCCGTCGAGAAATGCGACGTTGAAAAGAACGCTGCACAAGCCGCGACGGCGCCGATCGCGTTGACCAGCCTCGCATTCCTTGGAACCAGCGTTGAAAGCGGCACCGCAGTCGCGGTCGTCGCTGCGACAGGCAAGAACACCTACTTGGGCAACATGGCCGCGGCGCTGCAAGAGCCGCAGACTCCGACGGCCTTCGATCGCGGCATTACCCGGTTCACGTGGCTCATGCTCCGCTTCATGCTGGTGATGGTGCCGCTGGTGTTCGTCATCAACGGTCTCACCAAGGGCAACTGGTTACAGGCCTTCTTCTTTGCGCTTGCGGTGGCCGTCGGCCTGACCCCGGAGATGTTGCCGATGATCGTGACGGTATGCCTGTCGAAGGGTGCTGTCGCGATGGGGCGCAAGAAGGTCATCGTCAAACGCATCAACGCGATCCAGAATCTGGGGGCGATGGACGTACTGTGCGCGGACAAGACCGGCACGCTGACCATGGATAAGGTCATTCTCGAGCGCCACTGCAACGTCATGCTGCAAGAGGATGAAGAGGTGCTCGCGCTCGCCTATCTGAACAGCCACTTTCAGACGGGGCTGAAGAACGTCCTCGATCGCGCAGTGCTCGCGCACACCGAGACACACGTCCACGCGAAACTTCCCGAGTACGCCAAGGTCGACGAGATCCCGTTCGACTTCCAGCGACGCATCATGTCGGTCGTCGTGCGCACGCCGGAAGGCGCCGATCGCATCATCGCCAAGGGCGCTCCGGAGTCCGTCTTTCCGCGGTGCACGCACGCCGAGCTCGACGGCGTGCAGGTGACGCTGGACCCTCCACACATCGAGAGCCTCAAGAGAGAACACGAACGGCTCAGTGCAGATGGCTTTCGTGTGCTGGCTATCGCGACGAAAGACGTTGCGCCCCGCGCCAAGTCTGCGGCCAACACCCCTTACGGTAAGGCCGACGAATGCGATCTGCTGCTGCGAGGCTACGTCGCGTTCCTCGATCCGCCCAAGGAGAGCGCCACTGCGGCGCTCGAGGCCCTCAAGCAGCATGGCGTGGCGGTCAAGGTCATTACCGGCGACAACGATCTCGTGGCCCGCAAGATCTGTAAGGACGTTGGCCTATCCACCGAGTTCACCGTCCTGGGCGACGAGGTCGAGAAAATGAGCGAGGAGCAACTCGCCGACGCCGCCGAGAAGACCACGCTGTTTGCCCGTGTCTCGCCGGCGCACAAGCAACGCATCATCAAGGCGCTACAGTCGCGGCAGCACACGGTCGGTTTCATGGGCGACGGCATCAACGACGCCCCGGCACTGCACGCCGCCGACGTGGGGATTAGCGTGGATACCGCCGTGGACATTGCCAAGGAGTCGGCCGACATCATTCTGCTAGAGAAGTCGCTGCTCGTGCTCGATGAAGGCGTCATCGAGGGGCGCAAGGTGTTTTCGAACATCGTCAAGTACGTGCGTATGGGCGCTTCCAGCAACTTCGGGAACATGTTCAGCGTGCTGGGCGCGAGTATCTTCGTGCCATTCCTGCCGATGCTGCCCGTGCAGATTCTCGCCAACAACCTGCTCTACGACATCGGGCAGACCACCATTCCCACGGATGCCGTGGACGCCGAGCGCATCGCGATGCCGCGGCGGTGGGATCTCGCGGAGCTCACGCGATTCGTTCTCTTCATCGGCCCGTGCTCTTCGATCTTCGATTACACGACGTATCTAATGATGCTGTACCTCTTCGACTGCTGGGACGTGTCCACGCCGCAGGCCGCTGCGCATAGCGCAAGCCTGTTCCAGACCGGCTGGTTCGTCGAGAGCCTGTTGACCCAGACGCTCATCATTCACGTGATTCGGACCAACAAGATTCCGTTCTTGCAGAGTCGCTCGTCCTGGCCGGTAATGGTCATGAGCCTTGTCATCATGGCGGTCGGTATCGCGATTCCATTTTCGCCGCTGGGCCGCTACCTAGGGTTCTCGCCGCTGCCGGGACTCTACTGGCCACTGATCGCGGTGACGCTCTTGTGTTACGTGCTGCTGACGCAAGGTGTGAAGATGTGGCTGCTGCGGCGTCGCTGGATATGAACGGTCTGCTCGAAAATGCCACTCGTTGAGCCCTGCATTCTCACCATCAACGGCGGCTCATCGAGCATTAGGTTCGCGCTGTACGGCGTCGCCGACACCCTGGAGCGTGTGCTGCATGGCAAGGTTGATCGTATCGGCTTCAGCGATACCACGCTGACTTTCAGCGACGCGGCCGGGAACCGGCACGGCAGTTTGCCGATCGCAGCGCCTGACTACGGCTCGGCAGCGAATGTTCTGATTGACTGGCTCGAAGAGCAGGGCAGCTTTGATTCGGTCCGTGCTGTAGGGCATCGGATAGTCCACGGCATGCGGCGCATTGCGCCCGAAGTCGTGACGCAGGAGTTAATGAACGAGCTGCGGCGCATCAGCGCATGCGACCCGGAGCATATGCCGGGCGAGATCGAGCTGATCGAGGCGATTCGCGACGTGCATCCCCAACTACTTCAAATCGCCTGCTTCGATACGACGTTTCACGCGACCATGCCGCGTGTCGCCAAACTGCTGCCGATTCCGCGTCGTTTCGACGCACAGGGAATTCAGCGCTACGGCTTTCACGGGTTGTCCTGCGCCTATCTCATGGAAGAACTCGTGCGCCTCGGCGATCGCGCAGCTACGAATGGTCGGGTAATCCTCGCGCATCTGGGCAATGGCGCAAGCATCAGCGCCGTGCGCGACGGCAGGAGCATCGATACCAGCATGGGCTTCACGCCGACTGCCGGCTTGCCCATGAGCTCCCGCTCGGGCGATCTCGACCCGGGACTCGTGGGGTATCTCGCGAGCACCGAGCAGATGACCAGCATGCAGTTTCACCAGATGGTGAACCACGAGTCGGGGCTGCTCGGCGTTTCGCAGATCAGTTCGGATCTTCGGGATCTGCTCGCTCTGGAAAGAGCTGACGTGCGTGCAGCGGAAGCCGTGGCGCTCTTCTGCTATCAGGCGAAGAAGTGGATCGGCGCCTTCGTCGCCGCGCTCGGCGGATTGGACACGCTCGTCTTCGCAGGAGGCATCGGTGAAAACGCGCCACTTGTCCGGGCGCGCATTTGCGAGGGCCTGAGCGTCCTCGGCATCGAACTGAATGAGTCGCGCAACGCGGACTCGGCAGAGGTAATTTCTGCGAATCACAGCAGAGTCAAGGTTCGCGTCATTCGCACGGACGAAGAGCTGATGATCGCGCGCACGGTGCTGCGTTCCGGTGCGGACTTCACTTCTACGAAAGGGACCCCGTATGCAGAGTGATGCCACCACGCTCACGCCGGAACTGCTCCACAAGATGGACGCCTATTGGCGCGCCGCCAACTATCTTTCGGTCGGCCAGATCTATCTTTACGACAATCCGCTGCTGAAGCGGCCGCTGAAGCTCACGGATGTGAAGCACATGCTGCTAGGGCACTGGGGTACTACGCCTGGGCAGAATTTCATCTATGTCCATCTGAACCGCATCATAAAGAAATACGACCTCGATATGATCTACGTTTCCGGCCCCGGGCATGGCGGCCCGGCGGTTGTGAGCAATACTTATCTCGAGGGCACCTACAGCGAGATCTATCCCGACATCAGCCGGGATGAGGCGGGGCTCCAAAAGCTCTTTCGTCAGTTCTCGTTTCCCGGCGGAATTCCGAGCCATGCGTCGCCGGAATGCCCGGGTTCGATACACGAAGGCGGCGAGTTGGGCTATTCGCTCAGCCATTCGTTCGGAGCCGTGTTCGACGATCCCAATCTCATCGTCGCCTGTGTCGTCGGCGATGGCGAAGCGGAAACCGGACCGCTGGCCACGGCGTGGCATTCCAACAAATTTCTCGATCCGGTCACTGATGGTGCGGTGCTGCCGATCCTGCATCTGAACGGCTACAAGATCGCCAACCCGACCATACTCGCGCGCATCGAACATGAGGAGTTGGAGCAGTTGTTGCGCGGCTACGGATGGAGCCCGCACTTCGTCGCGGGTCACGAGCCAGAGCTCATGCACGAGGCCATGGCGGCAACACTGGACAACGTCGTGGAGGAGGTCCGCGCAATCCAGCAGGCCGCCCGCCTCCACGGCAACCGGACGCGTCCGCGCTGGCCGATGATCGTGTTCAGTTCCCCGAAAGGGTGGAGCGGACCCAAGCGCGTCGACGGACTGCAAATCGAGGGCACCTTCCGAGCGCACCAGATCCCTATCTCCAGCCCGGCCACGCATCCTGAGCACCTGGAATTGTTGGAAGGCTGGCTAAAGAGTTACAGGCCGGAAGAACTCTTCGACGCAGGCGGCAGCCTTCAGCCGGAGCTGGCCGAGCTTGCTCCCTCGGGCGATCGGCGCATGGGGGCGAATCCCCATGCGAACGGCGGCCTGTTGCTGCGCGATCTGCGCATGCCGGACTTTCGTGAATACGCGACCGACGTGCCGGAGCCGGGCGTGAGCGGCATTGGAGACACACGTACGCTCGGGACTTTCCTGCGCGATGTCGCGAAGCTGAACGAACCCCAACGGAACTTCCGCATCTTCGGCCCGGACGAAACGCTATCCAACGGCCTGGCGGCCGTTTTCGAAGAAACCCACCGACAGTGGGACGCCGCAACCCAAGCCAGTGACGAATTCCTCGCGCCTTCCGGGCGTGTGGTCGACTCGATGCTGAGCGAGCACCAATGCCAAGGCTGGCTCGAGGGCTACCTGCTCACCGGGCGCCACGGCCTTTTCAATTGCTACGAGGCATTCATTCATATCATCGATTCGATGTTCAACCAGCACGCCAAGTGGCTGAAGGTCACCTCGCACCTTCCCTGGCGACGCAAGATCTCATCACTGAACTATCTTCTGGCATCGCATGTCTGGCGCCAGGATCACAACGGCTTCTCGCACCAGGATCCCGGGTTCATCGACCACGTCGTGAACAAGAAAGCGGAGGTCGTGCGTGTCTACTTTCCGCCGGACGCCAATTGCTTGCTATCGGTGATGGACCACTGCCTGCGCAGCCGCCACTACGTCAACGTCGTCGTCGCGGGTAAACACCCGGCACCGCAGTGGCTCGCGATGGACGCGGCTGCTGGGCACTGCGCCCGGGGTATCGGTATCTGGCAGTGGGCTAGCACCGATGACGGTCTCGCACCCGACGTGGTGATGGTGTGTTGCGGTGACGTGCCCACGCTGGAAACCCTCGCGGCCGTATCGATCATGCGAAACGAACTGCCCGAGCTGAAAGTGCGCGTGGTCAACGTCGTGGATCTCATGAAGCTGCAGCCCCCATCTGAGCACCCCCATGGGTTGAGCGATGAGGATTTCGACGAACTCTTCACGAAGGACAAGCCGGTCATCTTCGCCTTCCACGGCTACCCGTGGTTGATTCACCGGCTGACATACCGTCGCACCAACCACGACAACATCCACGTTCGCGGCTACAAGGAAGAAGGAACCATCACCACGCCCTTCGACATGACCGTGCTGAACGAGTTGGACCGCTTCAATCTCGTAATGGACACCATCGACCGTCTGCCGCAGGTCGGCGCCCTCGGCATCAACCTGAAGCGGCGGCTCAAAGACAAGCTCGTCGAGCACAAGCAGTACATCGACAAGCACGGTCAGGACTTGCCGGAAATCCGGAACTGGAAGTGGGGCGACCCCCGGTGAGTTCTCGAGAGCCTGCGCTTATGCGGGGCATGACGACTTAACGTTCGGCCGTCATGTCTCCTCGGGCGCGACACGATGACAGAAAGGTTGTCGGCACCACCCGGGTGATTGATACGATGGCGACCCATGGCCAAATCCAGCGGCACGGCGCAAGTATCCGCGGGTC
>Ga0326726_10005859_pt1 | contig 11097 bp, 12 predicted proteins | sample MHFenrmetagenome_2_FD_207603 | JGI IMG/M metagenome (GOLD analysis project Ga0326726, IMG submission 207603) | Lab enriched peat soil microbial communities from Michigan Hollow, Ithaca, NY, United States - MHF15MN | ecosystem: Environmental > Terrestrial > Soil > Wetlands > Peat | place: USA...
TCAAGAACGGTGCGAGCTTCGTCTACGAGGATCAGCACACCGAGTTCAACTTCGCCGACAAGTTCACGCCGGGCTACGGCTTCACGTTCCAGGTCCTGCGCTCGAAGTTCGATCACCTGCTCGCGACCGAGGCCGCGAAGCTCGGCGCCACCGTGCGCTTCGGCGTCGAGATCACCGCGGTCGACATGACCGGCGACGTGCCGTCGGTCACCGCGCGCACGCTCGAAAGCGGCGCGATCGAGGTGCATCGCCCGCGCTTCGTCCTCGATGCCAGCGGCTTCGGCCGCACGTTGCCGCGGCTGCTCGATCTCGAGAAGCCGTCCGACTTTCCGGTGCGCGCGGCGCGGTTCTGTCACGTCAAGGACTCGATCCCCGCCGGCGCGTTCGATCGCCAGAAGATCCGCGTCGGCATCAACCCGACGCACCGCGACGTGTGGTCGTGGCTGATCCCGTTTCCCGATGGCACCAGCTCGCTCGGCATCGTGGCGAGTCGCGAGCACTTCGCGCACTACACCGGCACCGACGAGGAGAAGTACTGGGCGATGGTCGCCGACGAGCCGCAGCTCCGCGCGCTCCTCGACAACGCTCACACCGTGCGCCCGGTCGGCGAGATCATCGGCTTCGCCGCGAACGTCAAGACGCTGCACGGCCCCGGCTTCGCGCTGCTCGGCAACGCCGCCGAGTTCCTCGATCCGGTGTTCTCGTCGGGCGTCACGATCGCGCTGCACTCGGCCAAGCTCGCGACCGACCTGCTCGATCGCACGTTCCGCGGCGAGACCGTGAACTGGCAGACCGAGTTCGCCGAGCCGCTGATGTTCGGCGTCGAGACGTTCCGCACGTTCGTGACCGGGTGGTACGACGGCAGCCTCCAGGACGTGATCTTCTTCCCCGACAAGACCCCGTCGATCCATCGCATGATCTGCTCGGTGCTCGCGGGGTACGTGTGGGATCCGACGAACCCGTACAACGGGCCGCAATCCGCACGTCGCCTTCGGGCACTCGCGGCGACGTGTCGTGACGCCACCGCGAGTCGGGGTGCGAGCCCATCGTGACCGCGGCGCACGCCGGTCACGCCATCACCGGCGTGGCGCTCGCGAACTGTCTCGGCGTGGACAACGGCACCGTGTTCGAGCGGGCGTTCGCCGGCGTCGATTCGTTCTCGCCGGGCAGCGCGTACTTCGACTTTCCGTTCGAGACCGCGCTCGGGATCCTGCCGAGCCTGCCGCCCGCCGAGCTCGACGCCGCGCCGACGCGCCTCGCGGCCGTCGCGCTCGCTTCGGTGCGCCAGCTGCGGCCCACGGTGCGTGCCGCCGTCGACCGCTGGGGCGGCGATCGCGTCGCCTACGTGTTCGCGAGCTCCACCGGCGGGCTCGAGCACACCGAACGCGCGCTCGCGCCGCACCCGCGCCTCCCGGCCACGGCCGCCTATCGCTACGCCGACCACAGCATCGACGCGACGAGCGCGGCGATCGCGCACGACCTCGGCGTCACCGGCATCACGATGGCGCTGTCGACGGCGTGCTCGTCGAGCTTCAAGGCACTGGCGTCGGCGATGCGGCTGATCGATCGCGGGCTCGCGGACGCCGTCGTCGTCGGCAGCGCCGACTCGTTGTGCCGCACGACCGTGTTCGGCTTTCACAGCCTCGGGCTCACCGCCCCGACCGCGACGCAGCCGTTCGGGCGCGATCGCTGCGGCATCACGCTCGGCGAAGGATCGGCGTACATCGTGATCGAGCGCGAGGTCGACGCGACCCGGCGTCACGCGATCGCGCGCGTCGCCGGCATCGGCGCGGCCTCGGACGCGTTCCATCACACGAGCCCGCACCCCGAAGGGCTCGGCGGGCAGCTGTGCATGCGGCAGGCGCTCGATCGCGCGGGCATGACGCCGAACGAGATCGATCTCGTGAGCGCGCACGGCACCGGCACGAAGCTGAACGATGCCGCCGAGGCCGCCGCGCTCGCGCGCGTGTTCGAGCGCCGCGTGCCGCTGACCGCCACCAAGAGCCTGACCGGCCACACGCTCGGCTCGGCGGGCCTGACGTCGCTCGTGCTCGCCGTCGAGTCGCTGCGCCGTCAGGAGATTCCGGCAACGCTGCGCGCGACACCGGTCGACGACGCGCTCGGCATGGCGGTGGTCGACAAGCTCACGCCCGCACGCCTCCAGCACGTGCTCGTCAACGCGTTCGGGTTCGGCGGTAGCAACGCGAGCGTCGTGGTGTCGCAGCCGAGGCGGCCATGACCATCGGCGCCGTCCACATCATGAGGGCGAGCTTCTTCTCGACGCATCACGCGTCGCCCGGCGACGTGTTGGCGGATCGTGAACGGCCGTTCACGGCGCCGGCGTACAGCCTGCTCGCAGGCCGCGCCCGCCGCTTCACCAGCCTGGTGACGCAGATGCATATCGAGGTCTGTGGGGCCTTGCAGATCGACGCCGCCGACCCACCCACCGCCGTGTTCGCGACCTGCCACGGCGAGATCCAGACCGCCGAGAAGCTGCTCGCGGACTTTCGTGACAACGCCATGGTGAGCTCCGCGCGGTTCGCGCTGAGCGTGCACAACTCGCCGTCGGGCGTGTACTCGGTCGCGACCGGCAGCACCGCGCCGACCACGACCGTGACCGGTGCGAACGCGCTCGCCGCGGGCTGGCTCGAGGCCGCGTTGACCGCGCTCGACACCGGCGTCCCGGTGCTCCTCAGCATCGCCGACGAGCCGGTGCCGGAGATCTTCCACGGTCCGACCACGCAGGTCGGCGTCGCCGCGGCGTTCTTGCTGGCACCGTCGCCAGCGTCGGGCGGCCGCCGGGTCGAGCTCGCGATCACCGGATCGACGGACGATGCGGTCGACGCGCTGCGCGTGCTCGCGCGTGCGGCGGAAGCCGCGCAGGGCAGTGGCCGCAGCGGCGCCGACGCTGGCGCGCGTTCGATCGAGCTCGGCCTCCGGCCGGCGACGGTCGCGCTCGGTCACATTCGCCCGGGCGCGGGCCTCGAGCTTCGCTTCGCCGAGGCGCGCGCATGACGTACGGTCCGATCACGGACTACCTGCCGCACCGCCCGCCGATGGTGTTCATCGACGAGATCGTGTCGGTGACCGACACGCGCGGCGAGTGCCGCACCACGATCCATCCCGACTGCGTGTTCGCGATCGACGGCCAGGTCCACCCGACCGCGATGATCGAGTTCGTCGCGCAGGTCTGCGCGATCTGCGTCGGCGTGCTCGCGTCGCGAGAGGGCAAGCCGCCGCGGCTCGGGCTCATCATGGGCTGTCGCGAGATCACGTTCGCCGTCAACAGCTTCGCGGTCGGCGACGAGCTGACGATCGTGATCACGAAGATCTTTGGCCAGACCCAGGTCGCCGCGTTCGCCTGCACGGTCACGCGCGACGGCGTGCAGTGCGCGACGATCCAGCTGTCGGTGGTCGATGCCGAGCTCGCCGAGGCGCAGCTCCCTGGAGGAGACGCGTGACGCGCAAGGTGGTGCTGATCACCGGTGGCAGCCGCGGCATCGGCGCCGCGGTCGCGCGCACGCTCGCGAAGGACGGGTTCGACATCGCGATCACGTGCGTGAGCCAGCGCGCCGCCGCGGATGCGCTCGCGGGCGAGCTGAAGGAGCTCGGGGCCCAGACGTGGGTGTCGCAGTTCGACGTCAAGGACGGCGCGCAGTCGAAGGCCGCGATCGATCAGCTCCTCTCGCAGACCGAGATCCACGTCGTGGTGAACAATGCCGGCGTCGTCGCGGACGCCGCATTTCCTGCGCTCACCGCCGACGCGTGGCATAACGTGGTCGACACGTCACTCGACGGGTTCTTCCACGTGACCCAACCTCTCGTCATGCCGATGGTTCGCCGCAAGTGGGGCCGCATCGTCAACATCGCGAGCCACTCCGGCGTCCACGGCAACCGCGGCCAGGTGAACTACTCCGCCGCGAAGGCCGGGCTCATCGGCGCGACGAAGGCGCTGGCGATCGAGCTCGCGAGCCGCAACATCACGGTGAATGCCGTCGCTCCGGGGCTCATCGACACCGAGATGATCGTCTCGGCTCCGGTCGAGGAGATCCTCAAGCACATCCCGATGAAGCGCATGGGCAAGGCCCAGGAAGTCGCCGACCTCGTCGCCTACCTCGTCAGTGACAAATCGGCGTATATGACCGGCCAGGTGCTGTCGATCTCAGGAGGACTGTGACGTGAGAAGGGTCGTCGTGACCGGAATCGGGATTGCGAGCCCACTGGGCTGTGACGTCACCGAAGCAACCGCGCGCCTGCGCAGGAACGAGCACGGCATCGTGCGGATGACCGAGTGGGACGCGATCGGGCACTTCACGCCGCGCGTCGCGGCACCGGTGGCCGTTCCGAAGGCGCTGGAGATTCCGCATCGCGACGCGCGCACGATGGGGCGCGTGGCGCAGCTGTCGACGATCGCGACCACGATCGCGGTTCGCGATGCCGGCCTCGGGGCCGACGAGTTCGCGGACGGCACGATCGGGCTCGCGTACGGCAGCACGAACGGGTCGTCGAAGGCGAACGAGGAGTGGTGCCGCAAGCTGATGGCGCAGAACGGCTTCCTCGGGATGACGTCGACGACGTATCTCAAGTTCATGAGCCACACCACGGCCGCGAACCTCGCGACGCACTTCGGCGTCCACGGTCGCGTGATCTGCACGTCGGCCGCGTGCGTGAGCGCGACCCAGGCGCTCGGCCACGGCTTCGAGACGATCGGGTCCGGGCTGGTCGACGTGATGGTGTGCGGTGGTGCCGAGGAGCTGCACTTCACGCACGCCGCGGTGTTCGACATGCTGCACGCGGCGAGCAAGGCGACGGAGCCGGGCCTCACGCCGCGCCCGTTCGATCAGAAGCGCGACGGGCTCGTGGTCGGTGAAGGTGCCGGCACGATCGTGCTCGAGGAGTACGAGCGCGCGAAGCGACTCGGCAAGAAGATCTACGCCGAGATCATCGGCTTCGGCACGAACTGCGATGGCACGCACGTGACGAACCCGTCGGCGGACGGCATGCGCGGCTCGATGGAGCTCGCGCTCAAATCGGCGCAGCTCGGCCCCGACAAGATCGACTACGTCAACGCCCACGCGACCGCGACGAGCATCGGCGACATCGCCGAGAGCCAGGCGACGTACCAGCTGTTCGGCGATCGCGCGCCGGTGAGCTCGCTCAAGGGCCACATCGGGCACACGCTCGGGGCGTGTGGCGCGATCGAGCTCGCGTTCTCGATCGGGATGTTGCGCGAGGGCTGGATCGCGCCGACGCGCAACCTCGAGGAGGTCGGCGAAGGCTGCGCGCCGCTCGACTACGTCAAGGGCGAGCCTCGCAGCGCGAAGCTCCGGCGCGTGATGGTCAACAAGTTCGCGTTCGGCGGCATCAACACCAGCCTGGTGGTGGCCGCGATATGAGCGCAGCTTGCTGAGAGCGTTCACGATCAAGGGGGTAGCCATCGCAACCGGCCTCGCGATGCTCTGGCTCCTGCCGTCGGGATGGGCGGCCCTCGCGATCGCGGCGATCGCGATCGTGACGGTCGGCTTCTTCACGTACACGATCGCGCACCCCAGCAGTCAGTTCTTCGCGCCGGTGATCAGCCACCTCGCGACCGACGACGACATCGTCGCGCTCACGTTCGACGACGGCCCGGACCCGGTGTTCACGCCGCAGATCCTCGACGCGCTGAGCGCACGTGGTGCGCGCGCGACGTTCTTCGTGCTCGGCGAGCGTGCGGCGAAGTATCCGGAGCTCATCCGGCGCATCCACGCCGAAGGCCACACGGTCGGCACGCACACGCAGCACCATCGCCTGCGTTTCCACTTCGGCAGCCCGTCGTACATCAAGCGCGAGATCGAAGATGCGATCGCGGTGGTCGGTGGCATCTTGCCGGCGCAGCCGAAGCTGTTTCGCCCGCCGCAGGGTCTGCGAACGCCGTGCTTCTCGTCGGGCTGGCGCAAGACGTCGGGCCTGACGTGCGTGACGTGGTCGGTGCGCGGGCTCGATTCGCGCGCGACCACCGCGGGCGCCATCGTCGCGCGCATCGAGCATCGGCTCGAGCCCGGCGCGATCGTCACGCTGCACGACGGTACGGGGCTGGGCGGCGGTACCGATCGCGAGCCGACGCTCGCGGCCCTCACCACGATCCTCACCGAATGTGAAACGCGCGGGCTTCGCTGCGTCGCGCTGAACGAGGTCGGGAACGCGGTCGGGTGATGGCGCGAGAAGCCACCGTCGAGCTGTACCCGTTCAAGGCCAAGGTCCCGGCCCCGATCTACTGGATGTATCGCGGTATCCGGACCGTGATGTACGCGATCACGTTCAGCCTGTTCTGGACGTTCTGCGTCCTCGTCGGCTGGTTGTGGCTGCCGATCATCGGCCTGTGGCCGGGCTCGCGCGTCGACCGCATGCACCGGCTGCTGCGCAGTGTGGGGCGCGGGTTCGGCGTGTTTCACTTCATGCTGCATCTGTTCCGGCTGTTTCACCGCCAGAGCCCGGTCAAGCGGCTGCGGCCCGGAAGCACGCCCGTGGTCCTGGTCGCGAACCACCCGACGCTCGTCGACGTGACCGCGATCGTTTCTTTGTTTCCCAATACGGTGGCCGTCGCGCGTTCAGGGTTCATGGGCAATCCGTTGCTCGCGCGCGTGATCCGGATCTGCGGCTTCGTGCCGGCCACCACGCACGTGATGCAGGAGTGCGAGCGCCGGCTGCGCGAAGGCTTCGACGTGCTGGTGTTTCCCGAGGGCACGCGGTCACCCGTCGGCGGGCCGCTCCATCCGTTTCATCGCGGCGCGTTCGAGCTCGCGGCGCGTGCCAAGGTCCCCCTCGTGCTGCTCAAGCTGACCTGCACGCCGCCCGCGCTGTCGAAGCGGCTGCCGATCTGGAAGGCGCCGGATCGCATGCCGGTGCTGACGATCGAGCCGATCGAGACCATCTATCCCGCCGACAGCAAGTCCACCAGTCGCGAGATGTGTCGCGCGATCGAGCAGCGTTACCAGGACTTGTTGGGCTATCCTGGTGCCGCCGTCGCGGCCAGCCAGCCGCAACCTCTCGGAGACGTCCAGTGACCTCGTCAAACCTGCATCAAGAGATCAAACAGCTCATCGTCGAAGCCCTTCAGCTCGAAGACGTCGATCCGGCGTCGATCTCCGACACCGACGCCCTGTTCGGCGCCGGCCTCAACCTCGACTCGATCGACGCCCTGGAGCTCGCGACCGCGATCTCGCGCAAGTACGACGTCAAGGTCAGCCAGGACCAGGAGACCCGCGACGCCTTTCGCTCGGTCTCGCACCTCGCCGAGTTCATCACGCTGAAGCGCGCCGAACGGTCGTGATCAGGTGCTCGTGGGAGTCTGCGAGCGGCTCGCCCTGAGGCTGCGCAGCACGCCGTAGACCGAGTCGGGATCGGGGATGTCGATCTCGACAACGCCGGAGATGCGACGCGTGACCTGGGTGCGAATCATCTGGCGGGTCTTCTGGATGAGCTCTGGGTCCGCGAAGCCGGAGATGGTGTGTGCGGTCATGAACACCGGATGCTCGACGAACTGGTCGCCGTGCAGGAATGCCCACGTCGCGCGCAGGCACTTGATTCGTTCCTTGTCGGGCTCGTCGGAGGCGCGGATCAGCTTCTTGCAGTAGTGCTCGAACCCCTGGGAGTGGCGCATCTCGTCCTTGCCGAGATTGTGCAGGATGATCTTGAGGACCGGCTCCGCGATGACCTTCGCGGTGTGGGTGTAGAACATCGCGGCCACGACTTCCGAGATGATGTTGAACGTCAGCATCTCGACCTGCGAGCCGGTCATCGGCGTGATGACGCGACCCTCGCGAACGAACGTCGCGCTCAGCGGCCGGCCTACATGCGACAGCCATTTGGCCAGCGCGTGCGGATGCTTGGTCTCCTCGTAGAGCCATACGGATAGCCACTGTGTGAAGTCGATATCGTCCCTGAACAGGCTCATGAAGGCTTGAGTGGCCGAGAACGTCGTGAGCTCACCAAACATCGCTCCGCTGACGAGCGAGATGAGACGCTCGTCGACCGAATCCATGCGGATCTGATCCCATGGGATATCCGACATCGACCAGCGAGCCTGCTCCGCGACGTCGAACAGCTTGTAGTAGCTCAACTCGCGAACGATATCCGTGACCGGCCCGCCGCTAGCCTGCATCGCGCGACTCTACATGGCGGGGATCGGAAGGCGTTAGGGCTATCGGTTTGTGGGCCGCGCAGCCACGCAAGTCGTCATGCCATGCAGGTGAGTAGCGTGTGACTCATGCCGATGGCCTCGTCGGCAGCGATACGTAGGTCGGCTGCCGCGATCAGATCGACGAAGTCCTGCGAGTGGTACATGCGGCTCGTGCCGTTGGCCATGCAGGTGAAGTAGAGGCTCGTGCCCTGCAGGCACAGCTCGGCGACATCGTTCGGCTGGCGATCCCAGAACGTCTCCATGATGCAGAGCCGACCACCGGGCGCGAGCGCCGCCTTGCCGCGCTCGAGGAGCCGCACGATATCGGGCTCGCCGAAGCAGTCGAGGAACTGGCTCATCCACACGACATCGAACCCGGTCGGGAAGGGCCGCACGTGGTCGAGGAGATCGAGCGGCAGGGTCCGCAGGCGCTCGCCGACGCCGGCGGCAGCCGCGTTCGCGCGCAGCTTCTCGAGCTGCCCCGGATGATCGAGCACGGTGATCTCGACGTTCGGATCGTTGGCAAGACAGTGCAGCGCCCACTTCCCGGTGTTGCCGCCGACGTCGAGCAGCCGTTTCGGGTGCGACTCGAACACGCGCGGGAACGCCAGCGGGAACGCGCCGTCGGAGTAGAAGTGATCGAACTCGAACCAGCTTTGTTGCACGACCGCCGGCAGCTGCGTCAGCCCCGCGTAGATGGTCGACCAGTCACCAAAGACTTTCAGCCCGGCGGGCGTGCTGGTTCGCAGGCTGTCTTCGAGCCGCGACGCGCCGGCGTAGCAGACGTCCTGGACGAAGTTGGCGTTGACGTTCGTCATCCGGTCGAACAGCCACAGCGTTCCGGCGTCCGTGATCCGGTAGCGTCCGGCTTCGAGCGCGACGAGCTGGAGCGCCAGGCAGCCCTCGAGGAGCACGCGCGTCGCGTACAGCGACACGTTCGCGCGCGCCGCGACCTCGGCGGGAACCACGCCAGCGGTCTGTGACGCGTGCACGGCGGCCAGGACGCCCATGTTGCGTGCCGCCATGGCCGCCTGGAACAACAGCGGCGAAAACGCCAGCTGGTGGACCTGGTGGTAGTGTGTGGGGACGCGTTTTCGTCGGCCAGCCATGCGGAACTCTATGTTGTTTTTACCCTCTCCGCGCCATGCGAGACACCGACGATCGGGCTTGAATTCGGACCTTCGGTAACTACACTACCGGCGCCTATGGAATCACCGCAACCACCGACCCATGCCGAGATCCTGCGGGAAATCCAGGCGATGATGAAAGAGCTGTTCGAGCTCGAAGCGGATCGCGTGCAGCCGGAGTCGCGCCTGATCGAGGACCTCGAGCTCGATAGCCTCGATGCCATCGATCTGGCGGTGAAGGTCGAGGAGAAGACCGGCCTCGCGTTCGACGAAGCGAAGATCCGCCAGCTCCGCACGATCGAGGACGTGATCGTCGCCATCGAGGCGATCGTCGCCACGCAGGGGATGCCCGCGATCCAGCCATCGTCCCCCCCGCAAACCGATCCATGACCAAGGTCGCCGTCTGTGTCGCGCTGGCGATCGCGGTCGTCGCGCCTGGTGCACGCGCAGACAGCGAACCTCCGTCGAACCTCATCTCTGGTGACGCGGCGCACGGTTCGGCGATCGATCCGGTGTTCGCGCACTTCAAGCTCGACCGCTTGAGCTGCAAGTTCAGCGAAGAGAAGCACATCGCGCTGCTCGCGCGCCCGATCAAGTCGACCGGCACGATCTTCTTCGACCGCGACAAGGGCATCGCCCGCGCGACGGTCGGGCCGAAGGCTCAGCAGGTCGTGCTGACGAAGACGACGCTCAAGATCAAGAAGGGCGACAAGACCGAGGAGATCCCGCTCGACAAGAGCAAGGACCTGAAGGCGTTCGCGCTGATCTTTCCCACGCTCCTGCGCGGCGAGCGCGCCGAGCTCGAGAAGACCTTCGACATGGGGCTGTACGGCGGCGACGCTGACTGGTGGGCGCTGACGTTCACGCCGAAGACCGAGTCGCTGCGCAAGATGGTGAAGCGCGTCGTGGTGTTCGGACGCAAGGACCAGGTCATCTCGCTGCAGATCGCCGAGGCGAGCGGCGACACCACCGACACGCATCTCACCGACATTCTGAAGAACGGCGACGTGAAGGACGCCGAGATCGCGACCGCGTTCGGAGCGCCCTGAGGCGATGGCCAAGCGGTGGCGTGGTCGCGCGGCGACCCTGGTGGTCCTGATCGGAACCGCGATCGGGTTCGCGATCGCGACACCGCGTTTTCACTTCACGACGAAGATCACCGACTTTCTCCCGGATGACGACGCGAATCGCGGCGCGCAGATCGCCGCCCTGCTCGCCGAGAGCGAGCTCGCGAAGGTCATGGTCATCGACCTGACCCTCGGCGACAAGGTGCCGCCGGAGCAGCTGCACGACCTGGCGCTGTCGCTCGTGACCTACCTGCGCGCCCAGCCCGACGTCGGCGTCGCGCGCAGTGGGTTCACCGAGACCGACGTCACGGCGATGCTCGCGTTCCTCAAGGCATGGCCGCCGACCACGTTCTTGCCGCGCACCGCGTACACCGACGCGTCGCTGCGCACGCGGCTCACCGAGCTCCGCGACCAGCTCGGCAGCCCGATGGGCGTGATGTTTCGCCAGACCGCGCCGCGCGATCCGCTCGGTGGGATGTGGGAGCCGCTGAACGCGCTGCGAGCCTCGCAGGGCACCGCGATCGTCGACGACGACGGCGTGTTGTTCACGGCGGATCACGACCACGCGTTCGTGTTCGTCGAGACCAGGTCGTCGCCGTTCGACAGCGACGCGCAACGCGCGTTCCAGGACACGCTCGCGACGTGGCTTTCGTCGGCGCCGGCGACGACGAAGATGCAGACCGCCGGCACGGCGCAGTACGCGATCGCGTCGGAGGCGCAGATCAAGGGCGACGTGAACCGC
>Ga0326726_10005860_pt1 | contig 11094 bp, 8 predicted proteins | sample MHFenrmetagenome_2_FD_207603 | JGI IMG/M metagenome (GOLD analysis project Ga0326726, IMG submission 207603) | Lab enriched peat soil microbial communities from Michigan Hollow, Ithaca, NY, United States - MHF15MN | ecosystem: Environmental > Terrestrial > Soil > Wetlands > Peat | place: USA...
CGCCCCGCTCGAATCGATCCGGGTCTGGGTCCAGGAGTTCACCCCGAACGAATACATGATCGCCGGCGTCCTCGCCGCCGAGCGGAAGAAATAGGCTCTACTCCCCTGCTTCGGCCGGCCTGGCCGCGATGCGCTTGCGGATGAGGTAGACCGGGAGACCCAGCAGGACGATGAGCAATCCGGGCACGGTATATTTCGCCTTGAAGATGAGCAGGTCGACGGCGATGGCCGCGGCCACGAGGACGTACAGCGCGGGCACCACCGGATAACCCCAGGCCTTGTACGGCCGCTCCCAATCGGGATGCTTCTTCCGGAGGATGAAGATCCCCGAAACGATCAGGACAAAAAAGATCAGGACCGCGAAGACGACGTAATCCAGCAGGTCGCTGTAGGTCCCGCTCAGGCAGAGGAGCGAGGCCCAGACGCACTGGACGACGAGGGCCGTGCCCGGCACCGACCTCCGGTTGAGCGTCCCCGTCGATTTAAAGAACAGCCCGTCCTTGGCCATGGCATAGTAGACGCGGGCCCCGGACAGGATCAGGCCGTTGTTGCAGCCGAAGGTCGAGATCATGATCAGGACGGCCATGATGATGGCCGCCGGCCCGCCGAAGATCATCTCGGCGGCCGCAGTGCCGACGCGGTCGGATTGGGCGAACTGGATGCCGCGGCCGATGACGTCGGCCGCCTCGGGGCTGCCGTGGACGGGCAGCGTGACGACGTAGGCGACGTTGGCCAGGAAATAGAGCAGGATGACGATCCCCGCGCCGAGCACAAGGCTCAGGGGAATGTTCTTCCGCGGGTTCTTGACCTCTCCGGCGATGTAGGTCACAGTGTACCATTCGTCCGAGGCGAAGAGCGAGCCGACCATGGCCGCTCCGATCGCCGCCAGGACCAGGAGGCCGGTCAGCGGCTCGACCGAGACGACCTGACCGGCGGCCATATGCGTCCAGCTCGCCTTCCAGAAAGCGGCCAGGTTGGCCTTGACGGCCGCGGCGTTCGCCCCGGCGATGAAGCCGAGCAGGATGAGCCCGGACAGGGCGATCGTCTTGGTCACAGTGAAAACGCCCTGGATCGTCTTGCCCGTGCGCACGCCGCGCATGTTGAGCCAGGTCAGGACGACGATGCTGGCGATGGCCAGGATCTGGGCGGCCGTGATCTTCAGGCCCAGGACCTGGGTCAGGACGTGTTTTTCGCTGAACCAGGGGATGATCAGCCCCGTGAACTTGGCAAAGGCGACGCCGACCGCGGCGATCGTCCCGGTCTGGATGACGAGGAAGGTCGTCCAGCCGTAGAGGAAGCCGATGAGCGGGCCGTAGGCCTCGCGCAGGTAGACGTAGAGCCCGCCGGCGTGGGGCATCATCCCGGCCAGCTCGCCGTAGCTCAGGGCGCCGATGACCGTAACGACGCCGGTGATGAGCCAGACGAGAAGCAGCAGGCCGGGCGAACCGACGGTGCGGGCAATGTCGGCGCTGACGATAAAGATGCCCGACCCGATCATGGCGCCCATGACGATCATCATGGCGTCGAAAAGGGACATCTCGCGCTTGAAGCCGTGCGGCCCGGCTTCGTCGGCCGGGATCGGGGGCGCGGCGGGGGAAGCGTTCATGGCCTTCTCCTGAGCTTGCTCTTGCGGATGCCGTAAGTGAAATAGATGACCAGCCCGATGGCCATCCAGGCGATGAGCCGGATCCAGGTATCCCGGGACAGGAAGGTCATCAGGTAGACACAGGAAAAAATGCCCAGGGCGGGGACCAAGGGGACGAAAGGTGTCTTAAAGGGCCGTGGGATATCGGGGCGGGTGTAGCGGAGGACGAGGACGCCGCCGCAGACGATGGCAAAGGCGAAGAGCGTGCCGATACTGACGAGCTCGCCGACGATGCCCATGGGCAGGAGCGCGGCGGCGATGCTGACGACGAGGCCCGTGATGATCGTCGTGACGTGGGGCGTGCCGTACTTCGGATGAACCTTGGCCGCCGCGGGCGGCAGGAGGCCGTCCTTGGCCATGGTGTAGAAGATCCTCGGCTGGCCCATGAGCTGGACCATCATCACCGACATCAGGCCGATGATGGCCGCGATCTTGATGAGGGGCGAGAGCCAGAAGAGCCGCATGGCGTCGATGGCCACGGCCACCGGGGCGGTGACATTGAGCTGGGCATAAGGAACGACGCCGGTCAGGACGAGGGAGAAGACGATGTAGATGGCCGTACAGGCGAAGAGCGAGCCGAGGATGCCGATGGGCATGTCTCGTTTCGGGTTCTTGGCCTCCTGGGCGGCCGTCGAGACGGCGTCGAAACCCAGGTAGGCGAAGAACATCACGCCGGCCCCGCGGAGGATCCCGCTCCAGCCAAAGAAGCCGGATTGTCCCTGGTTCGCGGGAATGAACGGCTTCCAGAGCTCCGGCTTGATGAAGAACAGGCCGGCCCCCACGAAGACCAAAATGATGGCGATCTTCAAGAAGACGATGACGGAATTGACCGTCGCCGACTCGCGGATGCCATGGACGAGGACGTAGGTGATAAGGGCGATGATCAAGAGGGCCGGAAGGTTGATGAGCGCGCCGGTTTTCGTCCAAGCGCCCGTCTTGGGATCAAAGGCGAATGGCGCCTCGGCAAAAGCGGCGGGGAAATTGATGCCGATGCCCTTGAGGAAGCTGACGACGTACCCGGACCAGCCGATGGCCACAGTCGTCGCGCCCACCGAGTACTCCAGGATGAGGTCCCAGCCGATGATCCAGGCGAAGATCTCCCCCAACGTCGAATAGGCGTAGGTGTAGGCGCTTCCGGCGATGGGGATGAGCGAGGCGAACTCGGCGTAGCACAGCCCGGCGAAGGCGCAGGTCACGCCGGCGAGCACGATGGAGAGCGTGACGGCGGGCCCGGCGTACTGGGCGGCGACGTGGCCGGTCATGACGAAGATGCCGGCGCCGACGATGGCCCCGATGCCGAGAAAGACGAGATGCCACGGGCCGAGGACGCGCTTGAGGCCCGAGGATTCCGACGAAGCCTCCTGCGTCAGTTGCTCGAGGCTCTTCGTGGCGAACAGCGGGCTCTTCATGGACGCGAGTTATAACATAGGGCGACAGAAGGGGTCAAACCTAAACTCTTAAACTTTTCTCATCAGACGCTTGCCGGAAAAGTTTAAGAGTTTAGGTTTGACCCCTTCTTCTCTAGGCGCTCGGGCTTGGCCCTCGCTTCGCGCAGCCGACCCAGCTATAGAGCACGGGGAGAACCAGCAACGTCAGGAGGGTCGACGAGATCAGCCCGCCGACGACGACGACGGCCAGGGGCCGCTGGATCTCCGAGCCGGGCCCCTGGGCGAACAGGAGCGGCACCAGGCTGAGGACGGTGATCGTCGCCGTCATCAGGACCGGCCGCAGGCGGTTGAGGCAGCCGCGGACGATCGCGTCGCTGCTGGGACAGCCCGCCTCCTGGAGCTGGTTGATATAGGACAGGAGGACGATGCCGTTGAGGACGGCGATGCCGAACAGGGCGATGAAGCCGACCGAGGCCGGCACGGACAGATAGAGCCCGGAGATATAAAGGGCCAAGACGCCGCCGATCAGCGCGAAAGGCAGGTCGAGGATGACAAGAAACGATAGCCGCAGGGAGCCGAACGTCAAGAAGAGGAGGAACAGGATCAGGCCGATCGTCGCAGGCAGGATGATCGCCAGCCGCTGCATGGCGCGTTGCTGGTTCTCGAACTGACCGCCCCATGTCAGAAAATACCCGGGCGGGAGGGCGACCCCGCGGCCGATCGCCCGTCGGGCCTCAGCGACGAATCCCCCAAGGTCACGGCCGCTGATATTGCATTCGACCCCGATCCGGCGCTGGCCGGACTCCCGGCTGATCTGGCTAGGGCCCTCGAGCGTGGCGATGTCCGCCACCTGGCTGAGGGGCACGCGGGCCCCGCTGGGAGTCGGGACGAGGATGGCTCCGATCGTCTCGGAGGAGTTCCGTTGCGCCTCCGGGTAACGGATCTGGAGGTCGAAGTACCTGTCCCCTTCATAGATCTGGGTCACCGTCTTGCCGCCGACCGCCGCTTCCACGACGGATTGGACGTCCTCGACGTTGAGACCGAGGCGCGCGATACGGCCCCGGTCGGGACGGATGGTGATGTAGGGCTGCCCGGCCACGCGTTCGACGTTGATGTCGGCCGCCCCCTTGATCCGCCCGAGGGCCGAAGCGATCTCGTCGGCCTTGGCCTTGAGGATGTCGAGGTCCTCGCCGAAGAGCTTGATGATGAGCTGGGCCCGCGTCCCGGCCACGAGCTCGTCGATGCGGCAGGCGATGGGCTGGCTGAACGAAAAGGCCATCCCCGGGAAACCTTCCATCGCTTCGCGCATCCGGTCTGTCAGCTCCTCCCGGGTCCGGGCCGACGTCCACTCGCTCCTCGGCTTGAGCACGCCGACATAACCCGTCTTCTCGACGCCCCGGGCCTCGAGGGCGACCCCCGTCTGACCCGTCTTGCCGATGATCGTCACCAGCTCGGGGAACTTCATGAGACGGGCCTCGACCTTGCGGCCCATCTCGAGCGATTCGGCCAGCGAGATCCCGGGTAGGAACTGGATGTCGGTGTCGAGGGCCCCCTCGTCCATGATGGGCATGAACTCGGTCCCGAGCCGGGGGATCAAGGCCACGGTCCCGGCCAGCAGCACGACGGCGGCCCCGACGACCTGGACCTTGTGGCCCAGGCCCCAGCGCAGAATGGGCAGATAGGCCTTCTTCGCCCCCTCGACAAGGAAGCTCTTCCGGTCCGGATGGGGCTTGAGCACAAGCTGGCAGAACGCCGGGATGGCCACGAGCGAGAGGATGAGCGAAGCCGATAGGGCTATGACATAGGTGAAGGCCAGCGGGGCGAACATCTTCCCCTCGATCCCCTGCAGGGCGATGATCGGGATGAACGTCAGGGCGATGATGAGCTCGCCGAAGATGGAGGGCTTGCGGACCTCGAGGATGGCCCTGAGGACCGTCGACAACTTGTGGGCGTCCACCCCCTTCTCCGAGAGGTGCCGTTGGACGTTCTCCACCTGGATGATCGTCGCGTCGATGATCATGCCGATCGAGATGGCCAACCCGCCGATCGACATGAGGTTGGCCGAAAGCCCGAACAAGCGCATCATGAGGAAGGTGAAGAGCATCGACAGCGGCAACGCCAGGACGACGATGAATGCGCCGCGGAGGCTGCGCAGGAACACGGCGAGGACGATGACGACAAGGATGGAGCCGATGAGCAAGGCCTCGGTGACCGTGTGGATGGCCCGGCTGATGATGTCCGACCGCTTGTAATAAGGCTCGATATGGAGGCCGAGCGGCAGGACGCCTGACGTATTGATCTCCGCGACCCGGCTCTCGATCGCCCGGACGACGTCGCGGCCGTTCGCGCCGCGGAGCATCATGGCCACACCTCCGACGACTTCGCCTTTTCCGTCCTTGACGGCGCCTCCTTGCCGGACGGCCTGGCCGGCCGTGACCTCGGCGACGTCCCTGATGAGGACGGGCGTCCCCTTCTCCGTCTTCAGCGCCACGGAGAAGATGTCGTCGACCGTCTGAAGGAGGCCGATGCCCCGAACGAGGTATTGCTGCTCGCCCCGCTCGAGGACGTTGCCGCCGACGTTGAGGTTGTTCCGGCGAAGCGCCTCCCCGATGTCGTCGAGCGTCAGGTCATAGGCCAGAAGCCTTTCGGGATCGACTGTGACGTGGTATTGCTTGATGTACCCGCCGAAGGAGTTGATCTCGTTGACCCCCGGGATGGACTTGAACAACGGGGACAGGATCCAATCCTGGACGGTCCGGACCTCGGTGAGGTACTCCGTCGCGTCCATCCCGGCCGGAGGCGTTCCGACGAGCGTGTACTGGTAGATCTCCCCCATGGCCGTGGAAACGGGCCCCATCGCGATCTCGGTGCCGGCGGGGACGCGCTCCCGGGCTTCGATGAGACGCTCGAGGACGAGCTGGCGGGCGAAATAGATGTCGACGCCGTCCTCAAAGACGACGGTAACGACCGATAGCCCCGCCTTGGAGACCGAGCGCACCTGGTCGAGCCGCGGCAGTCCGCGCATGGCCGTTTCGACGGGAAAGGTGACGAACCGCTCGACCTCGGGCGGCGACATGCCCGGGGACGTGGACATCACTTCGACCTGGATGTTGGTCACGTCCGGAAAAGCGTCGATGGGGATGCGCAGGACGGACCAGACGCCGAGGCCGATAAGGATGACGACCCCGACGAGGACGAGGGCCCTTTTACGCAGGGAGCTTTCGATGACGCGGTCGACAAAGCCCATGCTAATCTCCGACCAGGGCGCCCTTGCGCAACTCGGACTTCAGGAGGAAGCTGCCCGACGTGACGACCGTCTCACCCTCGGCGAGGCCCTTGAGGATCTCGACGGTCCCGGCAAACCGTTCGCCGGTCTCAACGACGCGGCGGGCGAAGGTCCTCTCCCCGGTCTTGACGAAGACGATCGGACGGCCTTCGTCGTCCTGAACAGACTCCTCGGGAACGACTAGGGCCCGGCGCTCCCCGCCGGCTGAGGTCGTCCCCTCGACATACATCCCTGCCTTCAGCCTTCCTCCGGCGCTGGAGACCTCGACCCGGCCTTCGACCGTCCGGGTCGCCGCGTCGAGGACGTCGCCGACGAGGATGAGCCGGCCGCGGAACTCCTCTCCGGGATAGGCGTGCGCCCTCAGGAGGACCTCGCTGCCCGCTTTGGCGGCGCCGAGGTCCTCCTCGACGATGTGGAGGCAGGCCCAAAGCGTCGACGGGTCGGCCAGGCGGAAGAGGCTCGTGCCGAGCTCGACGGCGTCGCCCGCGACGACCCCGCTCTCGAGGACGGTGCCGGTGAGCGGCGCCCGGACGGCGAGCAGCGGCATCGGCACGGCCTTGCCGTCGAGGGACTCGATCTCGGCGGCCTGAAGGCCCAGAAGCTCCAGGCGTTCCCGGGCCCCGGCGAGAACGTCCCGGGCCGGACCCTCCTCGGTCGCATCGCCGGCATGCCTCTTGGCCCTGGCGGCCGCTTGGATGTACTCCGCCTGCATGCTCAGGAAATCCGGGCTGTAGATCTCGGCCAGGAGCTGGCCCTGGCGGACGTGGTCGCCCTTGACCGCGAGGACGCGTTCGAGCCTGCCCGGCGTCCGGGCGGTGAGATTGACGAGGCGGCGAGAGTTCCATTCGAGCTCGCCCGCGGCCGTGATCCGCCTGGCCACGAGACGCATCGTTGCGCTCACCGTCTTGATGTCGGCCGCAGCGACGGCCTCGGGCTTCAGCGTCACGGACGCCGGGGCGGCGGCTTCGAGGACGGCGGTCTCGACCGGGCGGCCGGCCTCGGCGGCGCTTTTGGCGCGGCAGCCGCCGACGAGGACCAGGGCCGGCAGGACGGCCCAGAGGATCTTACGGGCGATCGTTTTCATTCGGGTTCTCCATCAGTCCGCGGATTCGCCCGCGACCTCGAGGTCGGCCAGGGCGAGGTTGTAAAGGAGCAGAGCTCGCAGGTGTTCGACCTGGGCCAGGATATAGGTCCGGTAGAGGTCGAGCAGGCTGAAGGCTTCGGCCTTGCCGTAGCGAAAATAGTCGAGCTGGATGCCGAGCTCGTCGTCGAGCTCCCGGAGCAGGCTCTTCTCATAGACAAGGACCTGTTCCTCCGCGGATTTCGCCGCGATGTAGGCGCTTTCGACGGCCGTCCGGACGCGCCGGTCGAGGGCCTCGGCGGCGAACCGGCTGGTCTCCGCTTCGGCGGAGGCCTCCTGGGCCAAACCCTTGGCCCGGCCCGGCCTGAGGAACGGCATGGTCAGCCCGAACGAGACGCCCCAGGCGTTGGGACGGACGCTCGGGAGAAGGAAGCCGGCCAGAAAATCCGGACGGCGGCTGAGCGCGGCCAGCTTGATCACCGACTCGGCCCCCTGGATCCTGAGCGCCGACAGCCTGAACGACGGAAGGTTGGCCCGGGCCCGCTCGACGAGCGCCCCGGCGTCCGCTTCGAGCGGAATGAACGGGAGCGCCGTCAGCAGCACGACGGGTTCGTCGGGAGGCCGGCCCAGGAGCTCGTCGAGCCCCAGCTCGGCCGTGCGCTTTTCTTTAGCCTGCTCAAGGATCTGGTTCCTCAGCCGGGCTTTTTCGGCGCGGGCCCTGAGCACGTCGGCATAGGCGGCCGCGCCGGTCCGGTATTTCGCCTGCAGGTCCTCGAGCAGGGCGTCGAGCCGAGACGACGTGCGCTCGAGGGCCTCGACGGCGGCGCCCGCAAATGCGGCGTTCCAGTAGGTCCTTTTCACCCTGGCCGTTAGGAGCAGCCGGATCCTGTCGAGCTCGGCCGCCGCGATGTCCTCGCCCTGCCGGCCGATCTCGGCACGCAGGGAGCGCTTGCCGGGATACTCGAAGGCCTGTTGGACGCCGAGATGGATCTCGACCTGATCGCCTTCCTTTTTGAGGCCGGGAATCGGTATGCCCTCGACGCTGGCGGCCGCCTCGGGCTCGGGGCGGGACTTGAGCTGGAGTGTCCGTCCGCGGGCGGCATCGATCCTGGTCCTGGCCGCGAGGACTTCCGGATTCCGGTCCAGGGCGATCTCGACCGCTTTATCGAGGGTCAGACCGTTCTCCTGGGCGAAGAGGGCAGGGATGATGGCAAGGGCCGCGGCAAGGGCGAGTACGAACGGTCTTTTGACCGGCATAACGATCCTCCTAGTCTGGACTTCGGGGAGAAACCGGGACGGAGCTCAGACGAGGGAGGATCGAGGGGGAGGGGTGATGTCCGCGGCCAACATGGCTAGAACACACGCTTCGGTCTTGCTGCCGAGGAGGGCCGCAAAAGCAGGTGAGGGCAGAAAATCGCTGGTCTCCGGGCCCATGAGAGTGGACCAGAAGCAGAGGCAGACCTCCGCACCGTGATGGTGGGGATGGACGTGGCCGAATCCCCCGCCCCGGGACGGGCAATGGATGGGGCAGTGGTCCTCGGCATAATAGAAATGGAACAGACAGGCGGCGAACATCAAGGCGAAAGCGAGGACAGCGGCCCTTTTCATCGGTAAGCGATTATCCCACGGACTCCCGCCGGCGTCAACAGAGGCGGATCACTTGACAAGACCCCCCTGGGGACCTATCGTTATATCGCTGGATAAGGAGGCCGCCATGAAGCCTGTTCGGATCACGTTAGGCCTTATCGCCGCCCTGGCGGCGGCATGCCAGGGGCCGACCGTCCCTTCCGTGCCTCTGGAAACCCTGCTTTCCGCCCCGGAACAGGTCGCAGTAACCGGCAGAACCCTGACCCTGGAGACGACCGTCTGGCGGGATTTCATGCCTGGTGATAACGCAGGCGGTTCGGAGCTCATGGCCGTCGCTCTCATCACAGCGCAGGACCGCCAACCCTATCCGACCGGCCTCGACGCCGATAAGGTCTGGGTGATCTATGGCGACGAAGTCTGGGAGGCGGACTTCACTGATGAAAGCGGCCCCCCCTCCCAGGCCCGCCTCTACCAACTCGAGAAAAAGGCCTATGGCGGTCCCAAGTGGGAGCCGGGCGTCGAGGTCGAGGTCGTCGTCCGCCTGGTCCCTGCCCTCGGGGCCCGTCAGCTGCTTCGGGTCTCGGGCCAGAAGATAGGCATGACGGTCTGAGCGCCCGGATCGGCCTCCTTTTAGCTCGCAGCCCGTTCCCGCTTTCTGAGTGGGAGACATCCTCCCCGCATCCGCCCTCATCGACCCATGTGCTAACATGGAAGTGGCGCGACTAAAGATCTGGAAGGACGGTGGACCATGAGGCGACGCCATTTCGTCAAGCTGGCCCTGGCGGGAGCGGCCTCCCTGCCCTTCTCAGGCTGCCAGACGGCGACTTCTCCGGACGGGCCAACCGACACCCGGAACGCCCTGTTCCGGGTCACCGCCATCCCCCCGGACGCCATTACGACCGGGAACCGCCACGCCGGGGTGGACACCCTGATCGATCTCATGGGCGGCAAGGGGCTCAAGTTCTATCGCAGCGCCGCCTCCGGCCCGGAGAGCGGCTCGAACGGCCTCATCGCCGCCGGCGACGTCGTTCTCATCAAGGTCAACGGCCAGTGGAAATACCGCGGCTGCACCAACTCCGATCTCGTCCGGGGCCTCATCCAGCGCATCCTCGAGCACCCCGAGGGGTTCCGCGGCGAGGTCGTCATTGTCGAGAACGGCCAGGGCCGGGGCAGCCTGGCCTGCGACACCTCGAGCGCGTACGGGGACAGCAGCGTGCACGCCAACGCCCAGGACGAGAGCCACTCGTTCCTCTGGCTCGTCGACAGCCAATTCCGGGACCCGCGCGTCTCCGCCTTCCTCCTCGACCCGATCCGGGAGACCTTCATCGGGGCCGGCGAGCACGCGACGGACGGCTACCGGGCCTTCGAGAACGTCTCGTACCCCTGCTTCACGACGGCCGGCGGCCGGCGCGTCGAGCTCCGGGAAGGGATCTGGAACGGGACGTCCCACGACGCGACCCTCAAGCTCATCAACGTTCCTGTCCTCAAGCACCACGATACGGGCGGCTCGGAGCTCACCGGGTCCCTCAAGCACATGTACGGCCTGGTCTCGATGTCGGACGGCCAATCGGGCTTCCGCCACTACGGCGGGCTGGGCGAGACATGCGGCAAGATGATGGTGTCCGTCCACACCCCCGTCCTCAACATCATGGACGCCATCTGGGTGTCGCACGCCGCGATCACCGGGTACCCGGCTTCGGCCACGCATCGGGCCGACACGATCGTCGCCAGCCAGGACCCTGTCGCCCTCGATTACTGGGCCGCCAAGAACATCCTCTACCCGATCGACAACAATGAGCGTCACCGTCCCGATTTCGCCGGTGTCGACGCCTGGCTGACGGCGGCCCGCGACGTGATCGTGGACCGGGGAGGATTCGCCCAGGAAAGCCGGGGGATCATTGTCCGGACGCCGACGAAAACGGAAGCGGAGATGGTCCTCTACGAGGCCGCGGCCGGCTCCTGACCGGCGCTTTATTCCCTCCCGGATTTTTGTTAGAATCTTTGGTTAAGACATTCCTTGCGGTTGGAGCGCGGAGAATCGATCCATGAAAGCCCTGGTCACGGGCGCGAGCGGGTTTATCGGGCGCAGGCTGACGGCGGCGCTGGC
>Ga0326726_10005861_pt1 | contig 11094 bp, 7 predicted proteins | sample MHFenrmetagenome_2_FD_207603 | JGI IMG/M metagenome (GOLD analysis project Ga0326726, IMG submission 207603) | Lab enriched peat soil microbial communities from Michigan Hollow, Ithaca, NY, United States - MHF15MN | ecosystem: Environmental > Terrestrial > Soil > Wetlands > Peat | place: USA...
GCTGCGAATACAGGTATCTCAGGCAAACGTGTCGTTGCACTTGTGGCGAACGGCACGAATCTTATTGCTGCGGTTTATTATGGCGGTGTGTTTCTTTCCACAAACAACGGCTCAAGTTGGACCGCCATAAACAACGGTTTGCCTGACAGTATCATAAGTGTATTGGCGATGAGTGGGAAGAATCTTTTTGCAGGAACGAATCATGGCGTATTTCTATCAACCGATTATGGTACGGTTTGGACGGCAGCTACTGCAGGTATGGCAGACACAAACATTTTTGCTTTCACTGTGAGTGATAACAATCTTTTTGCAGGAAGTTGGGGCGGTGTTTGGAGAAGACCGTTGTCAGAGATGATCACATCGGTTAGCGAAATCCATGATGGAAGCATCCAGAAGAGTTTTGCGCTTGAGCAGAATTATCCCAATCCATTTAATCCGATGACGACTATTCGGTTTGGGTTACCGAAAGAGGATTACGTGCATCTTGCAGTCTTTGACGTCCAGGGACGAGCGGTAGTTAAACTGGTTGAAGGAAGAATGAACGGGGGGTACCACGAGGTCAACTTCAACGGATCAGCACTCGCATCGGGAGCGTACTTCTATCGAATTCAGGCAGGCAGTTTTGTGCAGACGCGCAAGTTGCTGCTCTTGAAGTAATCCGCGATGTTTGGCAACGATCAGCGGAGCCCCATGTGAACGCGTCGGGCTCTTGTGTTTCGAGCGAGACGAGGACCGCGGACCGAATCCTCAAGGAGTTCAATCAGTCCACCCTCGATGATGTAGGCCCTTTGGGAGACGATCAAACCATGGCCGTGCTCAATGACATGAACCAGCTTCAATCAGAGCATGACCAGTTCGTGAAGAGTCTCGCCTCGAGACTGCATGCAATGTAGGTCACCGGGATCCCGTCGCGGGATTCGCCAGAGAATGATATCAAGCAGACTCACCAGGCAGTCGGCCGACAGCGGGAAAAATGCGTCATAGTCTGGCGGATGGAATCGGCATTCACTTCCGGACGGATACAGTGAGGCACATTCGCGGCCATTGATTGGACCGTGAGGAACCTATTGCAATTGGACAGTAATCAGTGCTACCTTTTTGAAGTTGCGAGTGCGCGTCGGCTTCAGGTCGGTCGTTCATTCAGATACCTGTCAGTTTCAACACCGTCGAGGATCACTGCATGACAACGGCAAAGCATGTCATCCTTGGAGCCGGGGGCGCCATTACGCCTCCGCTCACGCGGGAATTGCTCCTGAACGGCGAGTCGGTGAAACTTGTCTCCCGAAAGGGATACGAATTCTCTGGAGCCGAATCTTCAAGGGGGGATTTGACCATAGCGAATGATGTCCTTGCCGCGGTCGATCCGGAATCTGTCGTGTACCTCTTGGCCGGACTTCCGTACAACACTCGGGTATGGAGAGAGCAATGGCCGAAAGTAATGCAAAATGCGGTTTCAGCCTGCGAGAACAGGAACGCGCGGCTTATATTCTTTGATAATGTGTACACGTATGGGAGAGTCGAGGGACCGATGCGGGAGGACACCCCAGTACGTCCCTGTTCCCATAAAGGGGAAATCAGGGCCCGAATTGCAGATCTGTTTCTTTCAGAGACGAAAAAGGGGAACCTCCGGGGAATCATCGCTCGGTCGGCTGACTTCTACGGTCCGTATGCGCGGGGAAGCAGCGTCCCGACTTTACTTGTTCTCGAGCGGTTGGCCAGCGGAAAGAAGCCCCAGTGGCTTGCCAATTCCAAAGCCAGGCACTCATTCACATATACAATTGATTGCGGTAAAGCGCTTTGCCTGCTCGCGAAGACGGAGAGCGCGTATGATCAGGTCTGGCACCTCCCTACAGCCAGTCCTCCGATCACAGGAGAACAATTCATCGCAATTGCGGCCCGGAAATTCGGAGTTGATCCGGACTTTACCGTACTCAGAAAATGGATGGTGAGGGTGGGAGGTGTGTTCGACAGTCTGGTGAAAGAAACATATGAGATGATCTACCAGAGCGAGCATGACTATGTTTTCGATTCAGCGAAATTCGAAGAGTTCTTCAAAGTTACCCCCACACCGTATGAGAAAGGGATTGAAGAAGCGATTGAGTATCTGAAATCGGGAGCTACGCGCTGATCCGGTTCCGGTAGGCGTTGACAAATGTGGGATGAATGTATGTCGTGAAATAGTTCCAGCCACTATTGGTCTGGGACATTGGCTGCGTGTGCTTGGTGAGATGAACGAGCTAGGCGAAGCGCAGGAGCAGAGCAAACCGGACGAGCTCGCCGATTATCATTCCACGGCGGAGTAACCTGAAGACTCCTCAATACAGTTTTCCTTGAGAATCCTTGCGGTCAGGAAAGCGTCCCCCTGGCCTTGAGAAGGAGTACCGGCACGCCCACGCTGTGCCTGACTCGAGTAGCCGTCGTCCCGAGAAACAGGTCGGCGACGAAACGGTGTCCGTGTGTGGTCATCGCCACGAGATCGCATTCCCCCTTCTGAACCCATTTGACGATTTCATCCGCTGGATTACCGTAAGCCAGTTCTGCTTCAGTTGAAATGCCTGCAGAGAGGAATTCTGCCTGAATCTTCTCCAGGTACGCTTTGTCTTCGGTGATCTCGGGGCTCACTGCATCCGCACCAAATGTGCGGGCTGCCCAACCATCGGCTACGTGCAACAACACGAGCCGGCTATGCATAAGCTGCGCGAGCTGTTTGATATGTTCGATGATTGTCCGGTCGCTCGGTGTACCGTCCAAGGTCACGAGAATGGTTTTGTACATCGGCAGCCCTTTCTGAGGGTCACGTTCATCCACCTGTGATGACATGCCATGCGGTTTTCAGTGAGTCCGGCAATCCGTAGATATCGAGCGCGGTAATTAGAAGCGCACTGCCCCAGCCGGCAATCATGAGAAACCAGCCGTTTTTCCAAACACCCATGCGCTTGCGGGAGGATGTAAAATGGAGAAGTGGGAACATGGCGAGCGGGAGCTGGAGCGCAAGCACCACCTGGCTGAGCGTCAGCAGATCATTCACACTGCTGTCACCTCGGATCCCGATGATGAAGACCGCCGGAAGAATAGCGAGCGCACGGGTGATGAGCCGTCGTAACCAAGGGCTGATCCTCCAGTGCATAAAACCTTCCATCACAACCTGGCCTGCAAGAGTGCCGGTAATGGTGCTGCTTTGTCCGCTCGCAAGGAGAGCGACGGCGAACAATGTGCTGGCAGCGGACACGCCCAACAGGGGTGCAAGAGTCAGGTACGCGATGCGTATCCAGTCGGCGTCTCCGCCAAACTTCACGATGGCCCCGTTCGGCACGACCATGCTATCCTTCCCAAAGAATACCATCGCGGCCAGGACCAAAATCCCCGCGTTGACCAAAAAAGCAATGGTCAGGGCCACTGTTGAATCAATCGTGTTAAATTGGATCGCGCGCCTCACAGACGCTTCATCTTTTTGCAGTCTGCGGCTTTGTACCAGCGCCGAGTGGAGATAAAGGTTGTGGGGCATGACCGTGGCACCGATCATGCCGATCGCCACGTAAATCATCCCCACGTGACGAAAGTTCGGAGATACCAGAGCACGCCCCATCTCGGGGAAGCTAGGTTGAGTCTGCGGCAGAATGAATATTTCGATGAAGTAGCAAACACCGATGGTGGCTACGAGCAACAAGATCACGGCCTCGATGGTGCGCATGCCGAAACGCTGCAAGGCCAGAAGGAGCAAAACGTCGAATCCTGTGATAATGACTGCCCAGAGGAGGGGAATATGAAATAGCAGGTTAAGCGCGACGGCGCTCCCAAGCACTTCGGCTAAGTCACAAGCTCCAATAGCTGATTCGCTCAACAGCCAATTGGGCCAGCGGGTCCAGCGCGGGTACCAGTCGCGACAGCTTTGAGCAAGGTCCTTCCCTGTCACCACACCGAGCCGGGCAGCAATGACTTGCATGAAGATGGCCATTAGGCTGGCGAGACCGACAACCCACAAAAGACCGTACTTGTACTGGGCACCACCGAGCAGATCGGTGCCCCAGTTGCCAGGATCCATATAACCGACGCTGACAAGCACCGCAGGTCCAGCGAACGCCCGCCATTGCCGCCAGAACCCGGCTTCATGGTGAGGCACATCCACGCTCCCATGCATCCCTTCAAGCGACAGGTGACTTGCGTTCGGATTTTTTGGAGCGGCGGGAGTCGTTAACTCCGGCTGCTTTGTGGAATCGCCGTGGTCTCCTTCTTCCTGTGATTTGTTCATATGTGAATGATCTTACTCACGTTAGACCAATGCTTCTCGATCAATCTACCTCTACAAAGATATTCCGTGCGAACTTGGAGCTGATGAACTGTTCTCTTCTTCCCACTACCACCCGTAGCGTGCCATCAAAGCCGATCCTCTCCTTCACTTTGATCTTTCGATTCAATCCAATCCCGAGCTTCGAAGCGAGCCGCAGGATCTCAGGGCTTGAGTCGCTGACCCTGCGCACGACGACGGTCTTGCCTTCTTCAACCTCATCGAGCGACTCGCTGGGCAGATCCGTTAATTTTCCCCTAGGTGAAGGAATCGCATCTCCATGCGGGTCTTTGCTCGGGAACCCCAGGAGTTCATCAATATGCTGCTCGAGTTTTTCGGAAGTAAAATGCTCGAGACGATCAGCCTCTTCATCAATTTCGTGCCAGTCAAACTTCAGGACCTCCACCAAAAACGACTCCCACAAACGGTGGCGTCGGATAATCTGGAGGGCGCGCTTTCGTCCTTCTTTCGTCAGTTGCACTCCATGGTAGGGCGTATGGATAACTATCCCTTCTTCGGCAAGCTTCTTGATCATTTCCGTAACCGAAGCTGGAGCAATGCCAAGTTTCCGTGAGAGAGTCGTAGTCGCTACCGTTCCCTCGCTCGATTCAATTTTGTAAATGTTCTTCAGATAGTCTTCTAACTGTTCGCTTGGCATTTGAAACGGGGCGATGTAGTATTTAGGAATACCTAAATCTAATACCGTAGACTCTCATTGTCAAGTGACAATGGTAGCCGTCTGTTGCGATCCTCGAAAGCATCGCCCCCAGACGAATGATCTCCGTTCTGCGAGGATGGTTCCTGAACACCCTGGAAGTTGTCGTACAGTCATTGCTCATATCTGCCCTCGGGCATCAATTGCCACACACACTGTTTAAGTGTCTTAGTCTGCAGAAGGGATTAGGTTTGGGTGCCGCCGGTTGTGTTCACGGAATAAAGATTACGTGTCCCCCTAAGCGGCAGGGATTCTTCACTACATCCGATCTTTGCTTCGAATTGAATCTCAGAGGAATCCTGTCCCTGAATGGCATTGATCAGATGTGAACAGCCAACCGGAGAACAACGTTTCTTGGCTCTTCCCAACTCGCACCGCTAAAAAACGTGCCCTTGATCAAGTGTACGTGATCGAGGAGATTGGTGACGTATAGAGATGGGTCAAACGTCGCACCTCCAGCCATGTGCACTGTGTAGCCGAAGCCGAGATTCAGTATCCAAGAGGGAGTTGTGTGCGTGGCTGTGTTGAAATCGAACAGTCCCGTGTTGTACGCGACTCCGTCCGGATTTCCATTCGCGAGCCCTGAGCCGTAGATCGCCTTGAGATTGATGAACCAGTCGCGCGGCTGGTAATTCAAGTCGGCAACAACTGACAGGCGCTGATCATGGTCAAGATCGGTCGCCGGCCCGTCATCGTCAATGTCAAGGAACCCGCCCGAGACCGTCCCAACCCCGTACGCATGAATGACGGATGTGTTGAGGAACCCCGAAAATGGAGTCTCCGGACTGCTAAATGAGAGTCCCAGCTCGATTCCCCGGATGTATACGGTCGCGATATTGACCGGTGTTTTTATAGCGCTGTTCCCGACAGTTTCGTCGTCTACTCCCGGGACGTCCTTCTTGTAAAACGCAGTGAGTTTTCCTCTCAATCCACCGGGGAACATATGAGCATACATTACCTCGAAGAAATCATCCGTCTCGGGTAACGTCGGCGTGAGCGATTTGCTCACATTTAACGCGATCGATCTCAATCCTTCGATATTCGTCGGCATGAAAAGCCGACCATAGTACAGGTATGCGGTGTTCGATGCATCGATGAAGAAATTCCAGCGGATCTTGGGGCTCACTTGGTGTTGGAGCGGAATGTCGGGGGCGATGTGTTGGTCATATCGAGCGCCCACTTCGAACGACGTCCAGTCAAGCGGGTGCCACTCTGTCTCGCCGAAAATCCCGAAATCCGATCCGTGAAATTTTGTTACGATCAATGGTCCGGATGATCCGTTTGCGTCAAGCGACGTGAAATTCTCCGTCCCGGAAGTACTGCTTACGTTGAGTCCAGTCTTGACCATGAACTGGTGGGAGAATCTCTTGTCGTATGTCGTCCGAAGACCGATCGTTGTGAAACTTCTGTCCTCGGTCAGGAGATAACTGTCGACTGTGTCTCCCGCGAATTGAAAGCTCGGACGATCAATGTCTCCCGGAGTGTATGTGAGCCCACCCTCGCGGGCATACCCTCCTATGAAAAGGTTTGACTCCCTATCGATATCCGAATTGAGAGTCCTGAAGTATGAGAGCGTCTGAAAGCCATTCGTTGTTTTCTGCTGATCGGAAGCGATCCCTTCGGCGGAGTCGAACGGTACCTGCGTGTTTGTCGCCCCAAAATTCACGTTCGATGTGAGATAATCCACATCGCTCAGAACGTAATCGAGTTTTCCGTACAAGAAGTAATCGAATCCGTGGTCGTGAAAGAGGTTGGAGACGGGGGGATCGATCCGCCGGTCTGTTTCCTGGCGTGAGCCGGAGAAGAAGTATCCAAGGTTGCCGATGTGGTCGCTGATGGAGAGCTGCTGACCGTTCGAGTTTAGTGTCCTGAACGGCCCGACGCGTGATCCAAGCGTGTCTCCTGCGGAAGCCGGTGTAGACCCGTTCCCCGGGGAAAATGGCTTTGCACCGTTGAACGTGAGGTAACTGCCGGCGTATGTGGATGCATCCAGGTGGAATTTTCCCGTGGGCACGCGATTATTCAGGTCGATGATTGCCGCCATCTGTCCGCCGTACTCCGCCGGAAATCCCCCCGTGATAAATGTCGCCCTGGCGATCACCTTTGGATCGACAACTTCGTTCAGCCCACCGAACACTCCAAGCGGAACTGGTAACCCGTCAATGTAATATGTAAACTCTCCGTGCTGCCCGCGAATGTGCACTTCGCCGGTCGGTGCACGTGCGGCCCCCATCATGTTTTCCTGAAGGAGATTTGTCATACGCCCAGTCGGGGCGGGATGATACGTCTCCGATTCAAATACCTGATTACCCGTTCTGGGATCTATATGTGAAACCGCGAGTTCCCTGTCAGCGGTGACAACTACTTCCTGCTCCTCCTTGCCTTCGGAGCGAAGCGCAATCGTATATGATGTATGCGATTCGTCTATGAGGATTGAGTCGGTGTACGTTTTGTAGCCAACGAACCAGGCAGAGACAATGTACCAGCCCGGCTCGATGTCCCTGAAACGGATAAGCCCCGCGGGATTTGTTGCATCTTGTGCGACAGATTTTCCTTTGCTCCGGAAGACCACGTGTGCGAGCTCAATCGGGATTTGTTGATCAGCGTCTATCACCAGGATCTTAGCCTGGGCACCTCCGTTTGCCACCTTTGCATAAGGGCTTTCGCCCGCCTGAGCGATTACACCTAACAGAACGAACGCACCTCCGAGAATGAACAAGCTTCGTTGAATCCTCATGGCCAAACCTCTCCGATTTTGATACCAGTGTGGAGGGAATGCATTTATTCCCCCAAAGACTCATCGAGTGAATGCATGAGCTGTCCCAGAGCGCAATGCTCCAAGACCTACCAATCGCAAGATGATGCCCTGATATTGAAGACTTACAGGAGAGGGTGAACGGGAGGTGCGCGTGCAGAGTGGAGTTGAGGAGATGATTCAGGAGTAATCAGTATACCAGCAAATCCGAACGACCGGGTTGACGCAAAGACTGGTAGGAATGGCTCGTGATTGACGATGTGTCCCGCAGTGAACAGACAGGCCAGGCAAAGCCCGTTATCGAGCGATCTCGCGAGACTCCGAGCAGTCTGCGTCTCCACGATGAGACGACCGTTCCCCCCGGCACAGAGTTCGTCACTGTGCAACATCCCGATTGACACGCTAAGTGGGATGTAAACAGCGAGGAATATGATCCGGAGCCTATTTTGGGCGAGGATTCGCATGACTAACTAGTTAACGAAAACCAGGGGAAAAAGTTCCTAGGGGTTAACAGATCTTTGGATTCCCTCGGCAAAGAGAGAATCCAAAAGACTAAGACTTGATTCAAGCGGATATCAGCAGATTGGCCGTACACGGACTGTCGAGGAGCTCGTAGACATCCCAACGCAGGGATCAGACTGCAAGCGGCAGGACTGAAGCACCTTCCAAACGACTGGTTCGTCACCTGTCCAAAACAAGCGGCATTCGGCAACCGTTAAATGTACGCTTGCCTTTTAGACCTATTGATTTTCGCCGATCATAGAAGTAACTTGAAGAAGTAATAATTCAGCGTTCGTTGGAACAGGCCCTTAATCCCCTTGGATTGAGGGCTGTTCAGTTTCTGGGCAACACGTGCCTCACGATAGAGCAAAAGTTCGCCTGCCGCAGTACTAAACTAATGCCGATTGAGCCGCGAAGGGCAGAACAGTGGGTGAGGCGAGGGCCGTTAATTTGCACCTTGATATTTAGAGGGAGGAATGATTATGAAGAATCTTTCACTTCTACTTCTTTTTCTTGGCGTTCCTTTTGATTCTTGCCAACAGGTTACTCCACCAAAGACTGAAACAGGAATTGAGGGACAAATCTACGAGATTGGGAGTCCCGCAGTTCGTGAGGATTGGACGCCTCCACCTTTGAAGGGAGTGAACACAATCGTCGTTTCAGATAGCAACAAGGTCGCCTTTCAAGAGTTTGCCACAGATAGCTTGGGAGGATTTAGAATTGAGCTGCAAGCGGGAACGTACTTTCTTTTGGTTAGAGACACCATATGGCCGCAGGGACAAAACGGGCCTTTCGTGGTCGAAGCAAACCTCGTTTCTTCCGTGAAGGTCTATCACGACAATGGCGTAAGATGATGCAAGAATATCAAGCGCAACCCTACAAGCACCTGGACCATGGCCTCGTAGAGGAGCTGAAGGAAACTCCAGCGGTTTAAATCAAATACGGTCGTCAGTCATAGAATGCGGGTCGGCGGATTACTGGCGGTGAAGTCCAGAAAGGTACGTCGCCGCAGCCGCTCGACCCTTCGGCTTTGCTCAGGGTAAACTCGGTCCGCCGAGGATCGGCGGACCGCGCTCACGGTCCTGAGCGCCTGCCCGCCGAAGCGTGAAGTTGAACGAGCAGGCGGGAGTCCGAACGGACTGAGGACGACCCCTCGACTCCCTCACAAAAGACGTTCGGTCGCTCAGGGTTGGGCCCTGAGCGAGTCCCGACGTTTTCAGTCGGGACGAGTCGAAGGGATCGAAGGATTAAACGCCAGCCGTTAGGCGGCTGCGCGCGGTCCGCCGGCAACCCATGAAAGGTCGGGAAGATGCAGGTATGCTATCGGGACGGCCTCGTGTCCACACAATACCTCAGAGGGGCGATTGATTCTCCCTCTGGTTCTTCCTACTATTGTAAGAATTTTCCTGTACTCTGACCTCTGTTGATGCGACAACCAGCTCTTTAATACCGCTACCGAAGGGTCGATGTCTTCGTCGTTGACAGGCTCAACCATTTCGCATTTCAGGATCCTCGAAAAGCTCGGAGAGGGCGGCATGGGCGTTGTCTACAAGGCCCAGGATCTGAAACTTGACCGCCTTGTCGCGTTGAAGTTTCTTCCTCCGCATCTCTCCACATCGGCAAACGACAAAGCCCGCCTCATGCATGAGGCAAAGGCTGCCTCGGCTATCAACCACCCGAACGTCTGCACGATCTATTCCATTGATGAACATGAAGGACAGTTGTTCATAGCGATGGAATTTGTCGATGAACAGACCCTTTACGATCGAAAGGGTTCAATCTCGTTACGGCAAGCGATTGATATCGGTATCCAGATAGCCGATGGACTTGCGGCTGCTCATGAAAAAGGCATTGTGCACCGGGACATCAAGCCGGAGAACATCATCCTCCGCAAGGATGGTGTTGCGCAAATCACCGACTTCGGGCTGGCGAAGGTGAAAGGGGTCTCTCGTTTGACGAGGGAAGGGAGTACTGTCGGCACCGCGGCCTATATGTCGCCGGAGCAGGTGGAGGGGCATGAGGCTGATCAGCGGTCTGACATCTTCTCACTCGGGGTCTTGTTGTACGAGATGTTTACCGGGCAGCTTCCGTTCAACGGAGTCCACGAAACGGCGTTGATGTACGAGATAGTGAATGTAGACCCGCGGCCGATGTCAGCTGTCAATCCGGAAATTCATCGATCTCTTGACGCTCTCGTTCTGGAATGTCTGCAGAAGGATCCAAATGAAAGGACACAATCGGTCAAACAATTCTCCATCGACCTGAAACGATTCAAGCGGGAATCCGGAAATCAATTCCCGGGCCGCGTAACAATAGACCGGGTGTCCGGCGCCCATCCGCAACCGGCGTCAGCTGACCTGCATGGGGTGGACGCTCGAGGGACCCTTTTGAGCAGGCACATCTTGCCGGTCGCAATCACGGCAATCCTTTCGATCATTGGCATGTTGGCATTCGCGGTTATGTACCTCACGCGTCCAGATGTGGAGGTTCGGACTCTGAGGTTCTCCATTGTGCCCCCAGAAAAAGGGAATTTCTACTCTCTGGGAGCGGGTGCTGGGCAGGCAAGCGGAGGCCCTGTGGCAATATCGTCAGATGGCCGGCGACTCACCTTCGTTGCAACAGCACCTGATGGGAAGCGACACTTATGGATTCGATCTCTCGATCAACTCAGCTCTCAAATGCTTCCGGGCACCGACAATGCATCCTATCCGTTTTGGTCCCCGGATAATCGCTTCATCGGCTTTTTCGCGGACGGCAAGGTCAAAAAAATTGATGCATCAGGCGGACCTCCTTTCACAATTTGCGACGCACCCGATGGACGTGGTGGGACTTGGAACA
>Ga0326726_10005862_pt1 | contig 11091 bp, 7 predicted proteins | sample MHFenrmetagenome_2_FD_207603 | JGI IMG/M metagenome (GOLD analysis project Ga0326726, IMG submission 207603) | Lab enriched peat soil microbial communities from Michigan Hollow, Ithaca, NY, United States - MHF15MN | ecosystem: Environmental > Terrestrial > Soil > Wetlands > Peat | place: USA...
GCGTCCTCGTCGTGGGCCGAGCAGGGCCCGATGATAAGGAGCAATTTATCCGCCTTGCGCGTAAAAACCTTCCTGATCTCCTCGTCGCGGCCATTCTTCATCTCTGTAAGAGAGGCAGGAAGCGGCATCGACCCAAGAATTTCGACGGGCTGCGGGATTTCTCGAATATACTTGAAGCTCATACTGGTAAAACCTCCTCTACCTCATCCAGGCGTATCAGGTCGTATCAGACAGTATAAAAGCCGCTCCAATCTAAGTCAAGCCAAAAAAGGCGCGTGCTTCTTGACGAACGGCACGTTTTCCGTCCAAGAATTTTCTGGTTTTTTTCTTCATAATATTGTATAAAAGGCTTGCCATGGCAAAAAAACAACTACCGGCAAAAGGAAGGTCAGGGCGCAAGGGCAGCCGCTACGACCGCGTTGTCATCGCGGGAATCATTATCGCCCTGCTTGCGATCGCACTCACGCTTTGGGGCCCGCTGCGCAAGTATCGGATCGTCGAAGAGAAGAAGGCCGCCAGGCAGACCATGCCGCAGGAACAGGCAACTCCCGAGAAACCAGCGTCACAAAAGCCCCCGGCGCGCGTGAGTAAAAAAGAACAGCCGAGGCCTTCAACAGGGCCGGCGCTGCTGGGGGGCGTCCGCCCGGAAAAAACAGTCCTCGTCGCCATCGTAATCGACGACCTGGGGCAGGACCTAGCACCTGCCCGCGACATCCTGTCCCTTCCCGGCAAGATCACCTGCGCTATCATGCCCGGACTGGCGCAGTCAAGAAAGGTTGCGGAGCTGGCCGCGCGGAACAAGCGGGAGGTCCTGATACACCTTCCCATGGAACCGAAAGACAGGAACATGAAAGCGTCGCCCGGCACCCTGCGCTCGGACATGACTCCCATGGACTTTTTGAGTACGATCAGTGACGATGTCGCTTCCGTCCCCGGGGCCATTGGCGTCAACAACCATGAAGGCTCGGCGCTCACCGAGAATAAGGAAGCGATGAAATTTTTAATGGCCGAGCTCAAGGCCCGCAACCTCCTCTTCCTTGACAGCCTCACGAACCCGAAGAGCGTGGCCTATGCCACAGCGAAGGAGTTCGGCCTCAAAACGGCAAAACGCGATGTGTTCCTGGACAATGAGGGCGACAACGAGGGCTATATCGGCAAACAGCTGGAAGAGCTTGCACGAATCGCAAAAGAGCATGGCCATGCCATCGGCATCGGGCATCCGCACCAGGCCACGATCAGCGCGCTCAGGAAATGGATTGCTGCTGCTGCGCAGCAAGGAATCGAAATCGTGCCGGTGTCGAGGTTGATGCAATAGAGTCAACTGAAGCAGTTTTACCGCAGAGGACGCAGAGCGCGCCGAGAGATCAAAACAGGACAAACGTCTGAACTGAACACCAAAAGACCTTGGGAATAATCCTCTTCATTGATTATTTTCGGGTATTACTAATTTTGCTGAACTCCCCTCCCTCTGCGTATTCCCGCGATCTCCGCGGTGAAAGAGACCTCATGCTCACTCTCGGAATAGAAACCTCGTGCGATGAAACCGCGGCTGCCGTTCTTCGCGACGATACCGTGCTTTCCAGCATTGTCTCCTCGCAGATCGACGTCCATAAAAAATACGGCGGCGTTGTCCCCGAGCTCGCGTCCCGGGAACACCTCAAAAACCTCGTGCCGATCATCCGCGAGGCGCTTGCGGCCGCATCCATATCGCTGAGTGAAATCGACCTCGTGGCCGTCACCTATACGCCGGGTTTGATAGGCGCTTTGCTCGTGGGCGTGTCCGCCGCCAAGGCCATCGCCTACGCGCAGGGCATCCCCTTCATCGGCGTGCACCACGGCGAGGGCCACATCCTGGCCGCGCACATCGAATACCCCGACATCGGCTATCCCTACCTCGCATTACTGGTCTCCGGCGGGCACACCGCGCTCTATCACGTGAAGGGACTCGGAGACTACCGGATGTTCGGTCAGACACGGGACGATGCGGCAGGCGAGGCATACGACAAAGTTGCCAAGCTCCTCGACCTTGAATACCCGGGCGGCCCGGTGCTCGACCGGCTCGCACAGGAGGGCAACCCCGACACCGTGAAATTCCCCCGGGGCCCGCGCGAAGGATACGACTTCAGCTTCAGCGGACTCAAGACCGCAGTCAGAAATCATATCGCGCTCTTTAAAAGCAAGGATGGGGGAATCGACTCGAAGCTGAACGTCAGGGACATGGCCGCGAGCTTTCAGGCGGCTGTCGTGGATACGCTCGTGGACAAGACCATTCGGGCGGCAACTGAAAACGACGTGCGCCGGATCGTCGTTGCCGGCGGCGTGGCGGCAAACAGTTCATTAAGGAAGCAGATGAACGAAGAGGCGGCAAAACGAGGCATGACGCTCTATCTGCCCGGCATGTTCTACTGCATCGACAACGCGGCCATGATCGCCCTCGCAGGCTATCTCCATTTTAAACAAGGCGAGACGTCCAGCTTCGACCTGAACCCCCGGCCAAGCATGCCGCTGTAGACCTTTTTTTCGCAGAGATCGCTGAACACGCTTGGAAAATAAAAAGACCGGGCAGCCTTGCAGAAGGCCCTCTGCGGTAACCCGTTATTTTTCTTCGCATTCCTGAAAATAATCCTTGCTATTTTCCCGGAATCCTGTATTATGCACCTCGACTGTTTAACAATGCGGCGGGAATTTGACTGAAGTACACTCACACGTCACCATCTCCCTGCCCTCCATATCATCGATCTCTAACCCCCCTTGCTTTCAGCTCCCACTCTGAAATCGCAGCAGCACTTATGGTTGGCGAACGATGTAGTTATGCCGGTCATAGTTGTGCTGGCGTCGTCTTCGCTCTCAGGGACAGCTTTATTTCCCTGCGGCCCGCACGCAAACCTCTTCGACCGCTGGTCGCGGGAAGAAGAACATCAGAAGATTTTCCTGGCACTGATTTTCACTGAAGAGCTTATGACGGACACTGACTTGAAGTGTTCATCATAATCACATCAGCGTTGATCCGTGTCGAAGATCCTTCTCGTGTTTCTCTTTCTCGTGAAAACAGTGGTCCCCTTGAAAGGAATAGAATGTCTTTTTCGAAATTGCAGCTCAGTGAACCGATCCTCAAAGCAATAAAACTCTGCGGTTATACCGCACCCACGCCCATCCAGGAGCAGGCCATTCCCAAGGCTTTGGCAGGCCAGGACCTGATCGCCACGGCCCAGACCGGAACCGGCAAGACCGCGGCCTTTGTGCTGCCGGCGCTCATGCGCCTGAGCATGCCGTCAAAGTCAACGGGAAGATCCAGGGGTCCCCGCGTGCTCGTGCTCACGCCCACGCGCGAACTGGCAAACCAGGTGACCGCGGCAGTCGCCACCTACGGGAAGTTCATGCGTATCCGGAGTGGAGCGATCCTTGGCGGCATGCCCTACTTTGAACAGCAGCGACTCTTGTCCCAGCCCGTGGACCTGATCGTGGCCACGCCGGGCCGCCTCATGGACCATATGGAAAGAGGGCGTATCGATTTTTCCCGTCTTGAGATCCTGATCCTCGATGAAGCCGACCGCATGCTCGACATGGGCTTCAGCGAGGCAGTGGACACCATTGCCGCGGCCACACCAGCAACTCGTCAGACCCTAATGTTCACGGCGACCATGGATAATACCATGGCCAAGCTGGCCCAGCGCTTGCTGAAAGACCCGGTACGGGTCGAGATCGTGGGGAAGAAGACCACGCTTGAAGCGATCGAACAGCGTTTGCACGCCGCGGACGACATGCAGCACAAGAACAGACTACTGAAGCACCTTATCTCCGACAGCGGCATGACCAGGGCGATCATCTTTTCCGGCACCAAGCGAAATGCGGACCAGCTTGCCCGCGAGCTGACTGCCCAGGGACATGCGTCAGCGGCCCTGCACGGTGATATGAACCAGAACGCCCGCAATCGCACCATTATGAACATGCGTCGCGGCAAGATCCGTCTCCTCGTGGCAACGGATGTGGCAGCCAGAGGCCTTGACGTCTCCGGCATCACCCATGTGATCAACTATGACCTGCCGAAGAACGCCGAGGACTATGTGCATCGTATCGGCCGCACCGGACGTGCGGGCGCCACAGGCATTGCCATATCCTTTGCCTCGGGCAAAGAGGTGGATTCCCTGCGCTCGATCGAGCGATTCATCGGCCAATCGATCCCCCAGCAGGTGATCCCGGGACTGGAGCCCGCGCGCCCCTTGCGCCGCTCAGGTAGCGGGAGCGCATCAGCGCCGTCTTCGGGAAAACGCTGGCAGGGGGCAACCGCTGGCAAACGGTACGGACAGGGCGCTTCACCTAAGAATTCCTTTGGCGACAGACCCAGCCGGAAGCCCTATGCGGACAGCCGTATATCCAGGGACGATAAGAGAAGCTTCAGAAGCGAAGGTGGCAAGTCCGGAGACTTCAGAAGCACCAAGCCGGGCCGTCAGTCGCGATGGGCATAAGCTGAAACCGGAAGTTATTCGTTGGGAAAATTGTCAAGCACCCCGGGAACGGGGTGCTTTTTTATTCGTAGGAAGCTTATAAGCTATTATTATATCTCTTAATCAAATTGCTCTAGATCATAGAGAATTCCCATCCTCAAGATCGTCCCGCAACGTCGTTTCTTTGCATCCCGGATAACCTGAAACCGTCTTTTCTCAGCTCTGCAAAAAATTTAACGCTCGGATTTCCAAAAATTCAACGAGTTATATTTTGGCATGCATGATGCAATTACTCCCACAAGAACGAACGAAAAGGGGGAAACAAAAATGAAAACGACCTTATCAAGAAAAGCAGCGTACATTGGAGCAGGCGCAGGACTGGTGCTCTTCGCAATCTTCGGGTTTCTACCCGGCAGCCTTTTAGGCGGCGCGGCAGGCATCAAATTCGCCGGTATGCTCTTCGGGTTGCCGCTCGAGCCGGGGGTCGTATCGAAATCCATCGTACTGTTGTCCATGCTTGTCGGGGTATTGGTCTCCGGGATTGCTATCGTTACGGCAACATCAACAGCAGGATGGCTCGTCGGAAATGTGATCGACGCGGCAACATGCATTCCTCTTCGTACTGCCGGAGAGAACGTGAGCATCAGGCGCGATTAATCATGGAATCGGAAATACATTAATAATAAAATCTAGCTACGGCTAAAAAGGAGATTTATCATGAAGAACGAGACGGTAAAAGCGGGAATGAAGATCGGGGCGACCATCGGCGGGCTGGTGTTTCTGGCACTGGGGATCGTGCCGGGGTTCTACTTCGGGAGCTACGGAACCTTGATCCTGCTCCAGAAGCTTTCAGGCGGCGCGGTTGAGCCCACACTCTTTGTGCGTGCGGCGGTGGTAATGGGGATCGCGGTGGGGATCGCCTGCGCGGCCGCGGTGAGCATCGTGGTGGGCGGCCTTCTGGGCACGGTGATGGGTTTCGCGGTCTCCGCCCCGGCGGCTATGCGCGCAAAGAAAGAAGCGACGGCCAAGGCTTAAGCAGAATGCGGAATTCATCCTGCACTCGCGCCAGGCACACGTAAACGCTGGGCGCAGGCGAATTGCGGAATGTAAATTAAAACTTTAAAACCCATAGAAACCTGCATGGGATTTCAGAATTCCACAAGCAAGGGCGATGAGAAATCATCGCCCTTGCTTGTTTCCGCGAGCAGAAAAACCGGCCAATAAAAAAAGCCCCGGTTTAACACCGGGGCTTTAACATGGTTAATGAAATTGTTTTTTTTAAATTACGAGGTCTTGGACACGTTGGCTGCCTGCAGGCCCTTGGGCCCCTTGACGACCTCGAACGTAACCTTGTCGCCCTCGTTCAGAGACTTGAAGCCGTCTCCCGCGATGGCCGAAAAGTGCACGAATACGTCCTCGCCATTGTCCTGCGTGATAAAGCCGAACCCCTTGCTGTTGTTGAACCACTTCACTACACCGTTTGCCATTCTTGTTTCTCCTCTGCTTCTTTTTTGAATTTTGTCCGGGAATTCTCCGCGGATGATTAGAGAATACCGCTTTCTCAATACCTTGTCAAGCTGATTATAAAGATTTTCTCAACGGGCAATTTTCTTCTATTTCCTTCAGAGGGCTGTTAAAATGCCTTCTGCAACATTTTTTTAGAAAAAATCATAACGTGAAAAGTATTCACTCTGTTTTCACGCCCAACCTGAATAAACGGAAGAACGAAACCACTGCAGGTCATTTAAATGCAGTTTTCTTCGCTTCCTGAAAGGACCTTGCCTGGTGCATGAAGGCTTCGAGCCGCGTCAGGGTTTGTGAATCTCCTTGTCCTTCATACGCTATATTCAGAAGAGGTATGTTATCGTGCTCTTCACGCACGCGTTTCAAGACCGCGGTCGCGATCGTGCCTGGCATGCACGTGAAGGGCATCACGTTCACGATGCCTGAGACGCCGCGGTTGATGTAGTCGATGGCTTTTCCCACGGACAAAACGGCTTCTCCTTCGAAGGAATGGTGGATGTAGGGCAGTGCCGCACGGAGGGTTTGCTCAATGCTCGGCTCGCGCAGGCTCCTCATGCTTCCGTTGAAGCCGCTCAGGAAGCGCTGCTCATCCCGGTGCTGCACGTGCTGCGTCAGGTATGCCCTGAGCAGGTCCTTCAAGGAGCGGTTCATCTTCGCCGATACTTTGGCCGTGTTGTTGACATAGAGGAGCCATTCGGAGATCGGAGCGACCCAGGCCTCGCCGCCGAGTTTCTCTATCTGGCGCACCACGTCCTCGTTGCTGAACCGGTTCGAGCGGATGTAGATCTCTCCCACGACGCCGATCACAGGTTTGGAGCGTTCAGCGATATCGATAGCGGAGAAGCCCTCGTACGCCTGCCGCAATACGGGCAGGAGGTCTTCCCTCTTTTCGATGGCGTTGCTCAGGCGATCAAGAGAGGTCCGGTACACGCGGTCCGTCTGCCCGTTCTGCTTTTCATGAGGCCGGTGTTCCCAAAGCGCTTTCTGGAGCATGTCCACGGCAAACACGCCGCGCCAGCTCATGAGCACGAAATCCTTGTCGAACATGCTCACGTCGGCGTGGAGCGATTCGTCCTGCATAGGGGCCAGGATCTTGACGCGCTCGAGCCCGAGCGTGTCGAGCACCTGCCGGTGATAGCGATGGTACTGGCCGAAACGGCAGGGCCCCCTGCCCGTGGGCATGAAGAAGGCGCTCTGGTCCGGCTCGAATCCCGGCCTGCGCGTCGCCTTGATCATGTCGCCGGTCGTGAGCGCGAGCGGGTAACACTCGCGGCCTGATGTGTGCTCCCTGCCGATGCGCACAGTCTCGTCGTCGGATTCGGGCAGCACCTCGGCCTCTACGCCGCAGGCCCTGAATGCGGCGGCAAGGGCGAACGCGTGGTCGGTCATGGGCGGAAAGTAGACCTTCTTCGGGCGAAGCGACCGGTTGCCGTTGCCCTTGTTCAGGATAACGAACGGCGCGATTGGCCGGTCCCCCTTCACGTTGTTCAGGCTGTCTAAAAACGCCTCGATGCGGGTGATCGCTCCGGCGTCCGCGCTGTGTTCGTCTATCTCAAGCTGGAGAAAGGGCTTGCCGCCCATTTCCTGCCGGAAGAAATGGGTGATGAACGAGTCAGGGCCGCACCCGAAGTTCGTGATATAAAGGGGGTAGAGGTCCTTGTGCCCGCGAATGATCCGGGCTGCGGCCATGATCTTCTGGCCCGACCGCCAGTACATATCCTCCTGATCGGACAAATCTGCATGATGGAGCGGCAGAAAGTCCATAGGGATGGCTTGAAAACCGAGGTCGCGGACCTTTGACGGCAGGTTCATATTCAGACCGGGATCGCAGGTATTGTAGTTCCGGCCAACAAGCGCCAGCGCCTTCTCGCCGTCTTTGAGCGCTGACAGAACCTCTCTGCCGCGCTGTTCCGCGGCAACGTGGTAGTTCTCCTGTACGCTCAAGGCGAGTCGCTGCGCCCGTTTCACCGTTCTCCGATTTTTGCCGAGGGCCTTGCCGATTACCTGCATGCTCTTCTCGAAATGGCGCTCGTCCTGAAGAAGGAGGACCGGTTCGATCACGTTCGCTTCGCCGAACTTGATCGAGGCCCTCGCGATATACGGCAAGGCCTGGGCATAGGGGCAGGCTTGGGAGTTTCCGGTCTGGCCGTGAGATGCGGGGAACTGGATGAAGCTCGGGAGAAACAGAACGTCCACCTTCTTGTCGAGCAGGTCCTGGATATGACCGATGGCGACCTTGGCAGGGAAGCAGGTCTCTGCCGCCGTAGTCTCGATCGCCCGGTTGACGAGCGTCCGGTTCGTCCGCTCTGAGAGCACGACGCGATAACCGAGCTCTCCAAAAAATGTCTGCCAGTACGGGAGGAAATCGTTGACATAGAGCATGCGCGGGATGCCGAGGGTCAAGGCATTGCCGGGGACTTTGCTCGGGATGACTGCGGACGCAAGCATCTCTTCGCGCTCGGCAAAAAGGTCGGGCAGGGCGCCGGCGGCCGTGCTCTTTTTCTTGACGTCATATTTCTCGCACCGGCTCCCGTAGAAGAGCGGCTTCTCTCCGTCGAAGCTCACGCGCTTGATGTCACAGCGGTTCGCGCATTCCGCACACTCGAAGGTCGTGACACTGTACGAACGTTTGCTCAGGTCGAACCCCTTGAAGCCGCTTTTTCCCGTGCCCGCCCGCATGGCGAGAATGGCTGCGCCGATCGCGCCGGTGACCTCGTGGTGAGGAGGGACCGTGACCGGCTTGCCCGTGATCGTTTCGAAAGCGGACACAACGGCCCTGTTCGCGGCAACGCCTCCCTGGAAAAAGATGCGCTCGCCTACGCGCTTGCCGGCAACGACCTTGTTCAGGTAATTGTAGGCGATGGAGTAGGCAAGCCCGGCAGTAAGCTCTTCCACACCGGAGCCGGTGTTCATGGAGTGAACGAGGTCGGATTCCATGAACACGGTGCAGCGCTCGCCGAACCTGCAGGGCGAAACCGCACAAAACGCCCGGTCCTCGAACTCCTGCTTGATGCGGATACCAAGCCGCTCCGCCTGCTCTTCAAGAAACGATCCGGTGCCCGCGGCGCAAGCCTTGTTCATCTCGAAGTCCACCACTGCCCCGTCGCGCAAGCTGATGAACTTCGAGTCCTGCCCTCCGATCTCGAAGATGGTATCTACGAGGGGATCGATCTCGGCGGCAGCCGTTGCCTGCGCTGTGATCTCGTTCCGGACCACGTCGGCGCCGATCATGTCGCCGGTAAGATATCTTCCCGAACCCGTTGTCCCGGCTCCCAGGATCCTGACCCGTGGGCCGAGTTCAGCACCTACTTCGGCCAGACCCTTCTTCACAGCTTCGATCGGCCTCCCCGCCGTGGGCAGGTACCGCTTGGACAGCACGCGCAGCTGCCGGTCGATCACCACCACATTCGTCGAGACCGACCCCACGTCCACGCCGAGATAGCTCTCGATCAATCCGGCCGGATCGGGCGCAACGTCCTGGCCGGGATTCGGCATGATGCCGATGGGCATGGAAAGGGGGCTTACGCCGCTGTGGATCTTTTTCCCCGAGGACGCAAGATGATCGGCAAGCGCGGCAATTCCGCGGTACGGGACCGTCTGCTCCGGCTGCTTTATGATGATGAGCGCGGCGCCGATGGCGCCGGAGGTATTGAAGCGGCCGGGCACTGTCATGTCGGACTCGGACAATCTCAGGACATCGCGGAAGGCCCGGTGCATGCCGGCGTTGGCCGCCACGCCTCCCAGGAACAGTAGGGGCGAATGGAATTTTTTGCCCTTGCCCACAGTGGCCTTGAAGTTCCTGGCCATGGCGTAGCAGAGCCCGGCAACGATGTCGTAATCCGGGGTGGCGATCTGCTGCAAATGGATCATGTCGCTCTTGGCGAACACGCTGCACCGACCGGCAACGCGCGGCGGCCTCTCGGACCGGAGCGCGAGGCTGCTGAACTCCTCTATGGTCAAATGAAGGCGCGCGGCCTGCTGGTCGAGGAATGAGCCCGTACCGGCGGCGCAGGCCGTGTTCATCGAGAAATCCTCGATGATAACGCCGCCGTTCGCGGCATCAGGCAGAAGGTTGATGAGTTTTGCGTCCTCACCGCCCATTTCAATGATGGTCCTCGCTTCCGGATGGAACTGCCCGGCAAAGCCGGACTGGGCGAGGATCTCATTGATGAACCGGGCGCCGATGACCGCGGCGACCTGCTTGCCTCCGCTGCCCGTAATGCCTGCGGCGCGGACCCTCTGTTCAGGAAATTTCGACGCAAGGCGCGCGAGTTCGTCTGAAAGGGCGGCGACGGGGTCCCCTTTCATCCGCGTGTAGGCCTCGAAAAGGACCGTCGCGTTCTTATCGATGAGCGCGGTCTTGATGGTTACGGAGCCGATGTCTACTCCGAGAAAGAGATCGTTCTGCATGGGCCTTTCCTGAGCATGTAAAAAATGGACGTTTCCCCTAAGCGATAGGGGAAAATGGTGGAGCAATCGTTTTTTTATTATAATAGGAACCGCAGTCATAGTCAACTTGGACATTCTTGTCAGATTGCGATTTTTATAAACAATTAGGGTCATTATTTATCTTTCAAGAACAGGCAGGTAATGCTATAATAAGGCACTTTCGTCAAAGGAGCGCTATGATCATACCCGCGGGCGATGTCAAGGATATGACCATCCCCTGGCTCTTCCAGAACCTGAGGGCGGAGAAAAAGACCGGCACCGTGATCTTCGCCCGGGAAGCGGCGATCAAGAAAGTGTATTTTCAGAACGGCGACGTCATCTTCGCTTCCTCGAACCTTGACGACGACCGGTTCGGCGATTTACTGCTCCGCTCCAACAAACTCACCCGTACGCAGTTTGACGCCTCCACGGAACTTACCAAAAAAACCGGCAAAAAACTCGGAGCAATCCTGGTCGAGCTTGGCTTTATTTCGCCGCAGGACCTGGTCTCCGGGGTCAAGGAACAGGTCAAACAGATCATCCTCAGCTTGTTCACCTGGCGCGACGGCCGCTACATATTCGATGACAGCCCGCTTCCCGTGTCCGATATTATACCGCTCCAGATGAGCATTGGGAACCTTATCATCGAAGGCATACGCTGCCAGGATTGGCAGGTTGTGCGAAAGTCCCTCCC
>Ga0326726_10005863_pt1 | contig 11091 bp, 6 predicted proteins | sample MHFenrmetagenome_2_FD_207603 | JGI IMG/M metagenome (GOLD analysis project Ga0326726, IMG submission 207603) | Lab enriched peat soil microbial communities from Michigan Hollow, Ithaca, NY, United States - MHF15MN | ecosystem: Environmental > Terrestrial > Soil > Wetlands > Peat | place: USA...
GCCCGCTGGGAATTGCCGCCAACGTCGTGCAGCTCGGGCGACGCGCGGCGGTGAGATGCCCGCACTGCGGCTCGAGGGACACGACGCTCACCAGTGAGTTCGGATCGACCGCGTGCAAGGCGCTGCGCGTGTGTCGCGCGTGCGGCGAGCCGTTCGAGGAGTTCAAGGCGATCTAGCTCACCGTTGCGGTCGGTTACTTCGTTCGGGAAATTTTCTCGATTGACGAATCGCGAACGCAATTGCACTTTAGGCCCACGCGAATGGACACGGTCTTCACTGTTCGCGTAATGCTTCGGCGGGACGCTGTCCGAGGCACTTGTGAGGCGGAGGTTCGACGCCGCTTTGCCGGTCACGAGGTCGCTGGACGTGACTGTAGCTTTGAAGAATTCCAGAGCACCGGGTGGGACCGATACCAACCGGATAAGGGAAGTCGATCAGGCCACGCACGTTGTGGCGTCGAACCGAATGATCGAATCCCGCCAGCGAGGATGAGCCCCTCAGGCCGCAGCGTGCTGCGCCTGAGGGGTTTGTCGCTTTATCCAGGTGGACGGGTGGACAGCTCAGACGGCGAGAATCGCTTCGATACGCGCCGCTATCCCGTCAACGCTCGGCAGCACCGCGTCCAACAACACCGGGTGATACGGCATCGGCACGTCCTCGACGGCGATGCGATCCACGGGCGCGTCGAGGTACCAGAACGCTTCGCGTGCGATTGTCGCCGCGATCTCGGCGCCGAACCCCGCCGTGAGGTTGTCCTCGTGGACGATCACGCAGCGGCCGGTCCTTCGAACTGAATCGAGGACGCACGCCCGATCCCACGGCGCGACGGTCCGGAGGTCGATCACTTCCACTCGATCGCCGAATCGGCCGGCAGCCTCCACGCAGCGGTGCACCAGCGCGCCCCAGGTGACGAGCGTGGCGTCGCTTCCTGAGAGGCGCACGGCGGCGCGGCCGAACGGCACGACATATTCGTCGCCCGGATAGTGCGCGCTCCCGTCGCTCGTCATCAACAGTGAGCGGTGCTCGAAGAAGATCGTCGGGTTCGCGCCGCGCATCGCCGAGCGCAAGAGGCCCGTCGCGTCGGCCGCGTTCGACGGCATCGCGACCTGCCAGCCGTAGGCGTGCGCGAATCGCACCTCGTCGCTCAGGCTGTGCCAGGGATCGCCGACGTCCTTGCCGAAACCGCCTGGCATGCGCACGACGATGGGCGCCGAGAAGCGATTGGCGGTACGCCACCGCAGTGTGCCGCAGTTGTTCAGCTGCTCGGCGGCCGGGTCGGCGTACTTGCGGAACTGGATCTCGGCTACGGGCACGAGCCCGGAGATCGCCATTCCGACCGCGCGTCCGATGATGCCCTCCTCCGAGAGACTCGTATCGAACACTCGTTGCTCGCCGAATTGCTTCTGGAGTCCCTCGGTCACGAGGTGCACGCCGCCCTTTCGGCCCACGTCCTCGCCGAACACGACGCACTTCGGGTTGATCTCGAGCTCACGCCGGAGCGTGCGTCGGATCGCCTCGGCAAAGCGAACGACTTCACCGCCGTCATCCGGCGTCTCCGTTCCGCCGAGCTTCGCGCGCTCGGCGCGCGACAGCCCGCCCACGGCCTCGGGCGATCCCGGCGAGTCGTCGGCGTACACCCATTGCGCCACTTTGGACGGATCGGGGTCGGGTCTGGCCCGCGCCGCATCGAGAGCCTGCTGGACGTCGCGCGCGACTTGGGCTTCCAGCTCGCGCCATTCCGCCTCGCTCAATACCGACGGTACGAGATGCGCGCGCAGCCGCGGCATCGGATCGCGTGCCGCATCGGCGGCGATCTCGGCGTCGGTGCGATACCCGCGCTGGTTGTCCGGTCCCGAGTGACTCGACAGGCGCGGCACGGTGAGCCGCACCAGCGCGGGACCGCCGCCGCCACGAACGTGGTCGACGCATTCGGCGAAGAGCCCCGCTGATTCCGCGGGGTTCGTTCCGTCGCCGTCGCGCACCAGCAGATTGCCGAACGACGCCAGGTTCCGCGCAATGTTGCCGCCGGGCGTTTGCATCTCGCCCCGCACGGAGATCCCGAGGCCGTTGTCTTCGATGTAGAAGAGCATCGGCAGCGAGAGGGTCGTTGCGATGGTGAGGGCGGACCAGAATCCGTTGGTCGCCACCGATCCTTCGCCTCCGAGCACGACGGCGATCGCGCCCTTCCAGCTTGCGTCGCCCAACGTTTCGATGTGGTAGCGGATCGATTGCGCCCAGCCCGCGCACGGCGTGAACTGCGATCCCACATCGCCCGACATCGGGAGCACGATGGGACAATCCCGATTCGGCAGGTTGCACACGACGCCGATGTCGCGGCCGTCGCTGAAGCCGCCGGATCTGCCCAGTGGACTCGCCAACGCGTCCTCGATGCTCAGGCCCAGCGAGATCAGAAGAGGACGCGAGCGGTAGTACGCGCTGGCCGCGTCGCGCGGATGCGTCAACAGCGAACCGAGAATGGCCTGGGCGACGTCGTGACCACGCGCTGAGAACTGGTAAAGCACGAGGTGCTCGCGCGGGACGTTCGCACGGTTCTTGTTGGTGGCCTCCTCGACGTCGTCGAGTGAGCGCGAGACGAGCGCGTGGTAGGCGATGCGCCGCCAATCAAAGCGCGGATCGGACGCGCCGAGCGCGCCGTCGGCGGGGGAAGGCCTACTGGACACGCGCGCGCGCGGCCCGCGTGGCGCCGGGAGAGTGGTCACGTCCGGAAATCTGCCCCCCTGTGAGCGGCGATTCCAGCGCGTCGCGCGGGAGGAGTTGTCGCGGGCGGCGGCGAGAACTCGGGCGGGCTAAGTTCAACGCGAGAAGAAGCATTCCCTCAAGGGACGATCGGCGGCGACCAAGGGTCGCATTTCACGGCTACCAGCGCGAGGCATGGCCGACATTCTCTGTGAAGTTGCCGACGGCGTGGCCACGATCACGCTCAACCGGCCTGACGTTCTTAACAGTTTTACTCGGCCGATGGCGGCCGCGATGCTCGAGGCGCTCGGCCGCGCGGCGAACGACGACGGCATCCGCGCCGTGCTGCTGACCGGGGCCGGGCGCGGCTTCTGCGCCGGCCAGGACCTCGCGGAGGCGGCGCCCAAGAACGACGTGATGCCCGACCTTGGCGACTTCGTTCGCGACAGCTACAACCCGATCGTCCGCGGGATTCGGACGTTGGAGAAGCCGGTCGTCTGCGCGGTGAACGGCGTTGCGGCCGGAGCCGGAGCCAACCTGGCGTTCGCGTGCGACATCGTCTTCGCGTCGTCGAGCGCGACGTTCATCCAGTCGTTCGCGAAGATCGGCGTGATTCCCGACAGCGGTGGGACATTCATCCTCCCGCGAATCGTGGGTCTCCACCGCGCGTCGGTGATGACGATGCTCGCCGAGAAGATGACGGCCGAACAGGCGCGCGATTGGGGGCTCGTCTACATGGTGACGGAGCCGTCGGCTCTCGTCGAAACGGCGCTCGGGACGGCGACGTATCTCGCCACGCAGCCGACGCGCGGGCTCGGCTTGATCAAGCGGGGCTTCAATCGCTCGCTCGGCGTGGATCTCGGGACACAGCTCGATTACGAGGAGGAGCTGCAACGCGAGGCGGGCGCCACGGCCGACTATGCCGAGGGCGTGCACGCGTTCCTCGAGAAGCGTAAACCGGTGTTCACCGGGCACTGATGGCGCTCGACTCGGGGACCGTGGTCGGCGTCGTCGGCGCCGGCGCCATGGGAACGGGAATCGCGCAGGTCGCATCGGCGGCGGGCCACAAGGTGGTGTTGGCCGACGCGCTGCCTGGCGCCGTCGAGCGCTCGCGGGCCGCGATCACCAAATCCGTCGCACGCGAGGTCGAGAAGAACCGCATGGCGAGCGCTGACGCCGAGGCGCTCGTCTCGCGGATCGACTTCGACACGTCCCCGCTCGACGAGGAACTGTTGCCGTACCGCCATTGCGGTCTGGTGATCGAGGCCATCGTCGAAGACCTCGCTACCAAGCGATCGCTGATGCATCGCCTCGAGGTCACCACGCGGAACGCCGTGCTCGCCACGAACACGTCGTCGCTATCCGTGACGGCGATCGCGTCCGCGTGTCAGTCGCCGGAGCGCGTGATCGGTTTGCACTTCTTCAATCCGCCGCCGCTGATGCCGCTGGTGGAGATCGTGCCTCGCGCTGATGGGAGGCCGCCGCTCGTCGATCAGGCAACGGGCCTGATGCGAGCGTGGGGCAAGACGCCCGTCGTCGCGTCCGATACGCCAGGGTTCATCGTGAACCGGGTCGCGCGTCCCTTCTACGGCGAGTCGCTTCGCATCCTCGAGGAAGGGATCGCCGACTGCGCGACGATGGATTGGGCGATGCGGGGCCTCGGCGGATTTCGCATGGGACCTTTCGAGCTGATGGACTTCATCGGCAACGACGTGAACTACGCGGTGACGCGATCGGTGTACGACGGGATGTTTCAAGACCCGCGGTACAAGCCGTCGATCACTCAGCAACGCCTCGTTGAAGCCGGTCATCTCGGACGCAAGTCCGGGCGCGGATACTACGATTACACGCCGGGCGCGGCGGCGCCGGAGCCGAGAAGGGACTCCGCGCTCGGCCAGCGGGTCGTGGACCGCGTGCTCGCGATGCTGATGAACGAAGCGATCGACGCCGTCTACATGCGCGTCGCGTCGGCGGCCGACGTGGATCTGGCGATGACGCGCGGCGTCAACTATCCCAAAGGTCTGCTGGCGTGGGCGGACGAGCTGGGCGCCTCGACGGTTCTCGAGCGCATCGAGCGATTGCACGCCGACTACGGCGAGGATCGCTATCGTCCGAGTCCCTTGCTCCGTCGAGTTGCCCGCGACGGCGGCCGGTTTGCGTCATGAGCGCGTCGAACCCGGCAAGATCGGACGACCAAGCCTTGGCCGAGCGCGTCGTGTCCGCAATGATGGCGCGCGACGCGTTCAGTCGGTGGCTGGGCATCGAGGTGCTCGACGTTCGGCCGCGCAGCGCGACGATTCGAATGACGGTGCGCGACGACATGCTGAATGGCTTCGGCGTCTGCCATGGGGGCGCGCTGTTTTCCCTCGCCGACAGCGCGCTGGCGTTTGCCTGCAACACGCACGGCCGCGTGACGGTCAGCATCGAGAACAGCGTGACGTACCCGGCGGCGATCCACGCCGGCGACGAGCTGACGGCTGTCGCGCTGGAGGAGAGCGCGACCCGGAAACTGGCCTTCTACCGCGTCGAGGTGCGGCGCGCGGGCGCGATCGTCAGCATCTTTCGGGGGACTGTGTTCAACACCGAGAAGCCCTTCTTCGCCGACCCGCAATCGTGACGCGAGCAGCCTATCTGATCGACGGTATCCGAACGCCCGTCGGGAGTCTCGGCGGCGCGCTGAGCGAGGCGCGCCCCGACGACCTCGGCGCGCTCGTCATCGCCGAGGTCATGAAGCGGAATCCTCGGCTCGATCCGACACGCGTGAGTGACGTCGTCCTCGGCTGCGCGAACCAGGCGGGGGAGGACAACCGGAACGTCGCGCGCATGGCGCTGCTGTTGGCCGGTCTTCCGACGTCCGTGCCCGGCGAGACCGTGAACCGGTTGTGCGCTTCGGGCATGAGCGCGGTGGTGAACGCGGCGCGAGCAGTGCAGGTGGGTGACGGCGATTTCTACGTCGCGGGCGGCGTGGAGAGCATGACCCGCGCGCCGTACGCGATGTCGAAGGGGAGCAAGCCATTCGCGCGCGACATCGAGCTCTTTGACACCAGCCTCGGTTGGCGTTTCGTCAATCCACGGATGAAGTCGACGTACGGCACGGACTCGATGGGGCAGACGGCCGAGAACGTCGCCGAGCAGTACCGCGTGACGCGCGCGGACCAGGATCTGTTCGCGGTGCGTTCGCAGCAGAAGGCAGCGGCGGCGAGAGCATCCGGGCGATTCGTGCGCGAGATTGTTCCGGTTCAGATTCCGCAGAGGAAAGGCGCGCCAAAGTGCGTCGATGTGGACGAGTTTCTCCGCCCGGACACGACGCTCGAGATTCTTGCGACGCTCAAGCCGGCCTTCCGCACCGAAGGCGGTTCGGTGACCGCGGGAAACTCGTCCGGGCTGAACGACGGCGCGGCGACGCTGCTCGTGGGCTCCGAGCTTGGCTTAATGGAGCTCGGTTCGGAGCCGCTCGCACAAATTGTCGCGAGCGCGGTTGCTGGCGTGGAGCCGCGGATCATGGGCATGGGACCGGTCCCGTCGACGCGACAGGCGCTGCGCCGCGCCGGGCTCACACTCGATAAGATGGACGTGATCGAGCTGAACGAGGCGTTCGCCGCGCAATCGCTTGCCTGCCTGCGCGAGCTCGGCGTCGCGGACGACGATCCGCGCGTCAATCCCAACGGCGGCGCGATCGCGCTCGGACATCCGCTCGGAATGTCCGGCGCGAGGCTGCTCCTCACCGCGGCGCGCGAGCTCCACGCGCGCGGCGGACGCTACGCGCTCTGCACGATGTGCATCGGCGTAGGCCAGGGCATGGCGACGATCCTGGCGCGCGTGTGACCACCCATATGATTTCGAGGCTTTCATGACGACCACAGCGCCGGCTCCGCGGCCGATCGGAGTCGCGGGCGGCGAGCCGCGCCGGCTCGAGAATTTTGTAATGGGCCGCTGGGTAACAGGCGGCGGAGCGGGGGCCGATCTCTTTCACGCGGTGACGGGAGAGAAGATCGCCGAGGCGTCCACCAGCGGCGTCGACTTTGGTGGCATGGTGGAGTACGCGCGACGCGTGGGCGGGCCGGCGTTGCGCCGGCTCACCTTCCATCAGCGCGCGCTGATGCTCAAGGCGATGGCGCAGCGGCTGATGGAACTGAAGGAAGATTTCTACCTCGTTTCGGCCGCGACCGGAGCCACACGAAGCGATTCGTGGATCGACATCGAGGGGGGCATTGGAACATTCTTTGCCTACGCGTCGCGCGGGCGCCGCGAGTTCCCCAACGAGACCTTCTATATAGATGGGGCCTCGGAGCCGCTGTCCAAGGGCGGCACCTTCGTGGGGCGCCACATCTGCGTCCCGATCGAGGGCGTGGCCGTCCACATCAACGCGTTCAATTTCCCCGTCTGGGGAATGCTGGAGAAGCTCGCGCCGACGCTGCTGGCCGGTGTGCCCGCGATCGTGAAGCCGGCGACGATCACGTCGTATCTCGCCGAGTCCGCGTTCCGGGCGATGATCGACGCCCGGATCTTCCCCGAAGGCGCCATTCAGCTCATCTGCGGCAGCGCGGGCGACCTCCTCGACCACCTCGACGAGCAGTGCGCGGTGGCGTTCACGGGGTCGGCGTCCACGGGGCGAATGCTCAAGACGTCGAAAGGCATCGTCGAGCAGAACGTGCGCTTCAACATGGAAGCCGATTCGCTCAACTACTCGATGCTCGGCCCCGACGCCGTGCCGGGCACACCGGAGTTCGACCTCTTCGTGAAAGAGGTCGTGCGCGAAATGACGGCGAAGGCCGGCCAGAAGTGCACGGCGATCCGCCGCACGCTCGTGCCCGAACCGGTGCTGCAGGAAGTCATGGCGGCCATCGGCAAGCGTCTCGAGTCGACCACGGTCGGCGATCCGGCCGTCGATGGAGTTCGGATGGGACCGCTGGCCGGAAGAGTCCAGGTGAGCGAAGTGCGCAAGAGTGTCGACGCGATCGCCCGCGCCGCCGAGTTGGTCCACGGAAGCCTCGACGACTTCGCCGTCGTTGGTGCGGATCGGCACCGCGGCGCGTTCTTTCCGCCCCTTCTGTTCTACGCCCGCGAGCCGTTCACCGCACAGGCGCCGCACGAGGTCGAGGCGTTCGGCCCGGTGAACACAGTCATGCCGTATCGCACCGTCGGCGACGCGATCGAGCTGGCGAAGAAGGGGCGGGGGAGCCTGGTCGGCTCACTCTTTACGGCGGACGATCGCGTGGCGCGCGACGTCGTCATGGGCACGGCGGCGTACCACGGCCGCCTGATGCTCGTGAATCGCGACAGCGCGAAGGAGTCGACGGGCCACGGCTCGCCGCTGCCGCATCTCGTGCACGGCGGTCCGGGGCGGGCCGGCGGGGGGGAGGAGATGGGAGGCGTCCGCGGCGTGCTCCACTACATGCAACGGACCGCGCTTCAGGGGTCCCCCACGACATTGATGCACGTCGTCCACGAGTACATGACCGGTGCCGCGCGGACGACGGACGTGGTGCATCCGTTCCGCAAGTACTTCGACGATCTCGAGGTTGGCGACGCCCTGGTGACTGCGCGCCGCACGGTGACCGAGGCGGACATCGTCAACTTCGCCGGCATCAGCGGCGATTTCTTCTATGCCCACATGGACGCCATCGCCGCACGCGATTCGCTGTTCGAGAAGCGGGTCGCGCACGGGTACTTCGTGCTGTCGGCGGCGGCGGGTCTCTTCGTCGACCCAGCTCCCGGGCCCGTACTGGCCAACTACGGGCTGGAGAGCCTCCGGTTCGTGAAACCGGTCTATCCAGGCGACACAATTCAGGCCATTCTCACGGTCAAGCAAAAGACAGCCAAGGACCCCAAGCCCGATCAGCCGCCGCAGGGCGTGGTTGCATGGGACGTCGAGGTGAAGAACCAGACGGGCGAGCCCGTGGCCGTGTACACAATCCTCACGCTCGTCCGCCGCCGTTCGGAGTGAGACGCCGACGCTGCATTAGAGCGCTCTAATCTTGGCGCGCCGCCACATCCCGGAGTGCCGATTCGACCCCAACCGGCCCCCACGGGCCGATACTGAGATTACGCCGCGGCGTCTTCGTCGTCCCGACTAGGGCGCCCGGCGGCCTTCCGAGAACCACAGACCCTCCCCCGAGGTCCGATGGCAACCAAGTCCGAGCGACGATGCGAGGATCGGTCCATGGTGATGCGCCCGTGAAGACGGGCACATCGCTGCGCAGTCGCTTTGCGCTTGCGATCGTCGGTGTGTCTGCGGCGGTCGTCGTGTCGTTCGGCACTGTTGTCCACCAGCAAATGTCGGAATCGGCGACGAGCGCCGCGACTGAACACCTCCAGCAAGCGGCGCGCGAGGTGGCCAACATGCTCGGCTCGTCGGCCAAGACGATGCGCGCTGCGATGGCGGCGGTCGCCGCCGACACCGACGTCGTGTTGTTCCTCCAAAAGCCCGACGAACGCCGGGCCGAACTGGCCCGCGAGGCGCTGCGACGACTCGCTCCCAACCCCGAGGGGGTCGGCGTCGAGCTCTGGACCGCTTCGGGCACGCGCACCCGCGTGTCGGATTCGAAATGGGCGGAGATGACGGACGCGCAGCGGGCTGCCGCTATGATGCTGGTCCGCGGCGGTGACGCCACCGCCGTCACGCCGATCTCGGTCGTCGACACGACGCTCGTGTACGGAGTCGTCGCGCGCGTCGGGTCTGCAGCGTCGCCGACGGGCTACATCATCGTGCGAGGACCGTTGACCGCGCCGGGCGCGGACAGCTGGTCGCAGCTGCGGGCCGTTGTCGGCTCGGATGCGTCGATGCTCCTGGGAAATACGACCGGCGACATCTGGACGGACTTCGTGCACCGCGTCCGAAAGCCGCCCGCCGCGGATGCGACGACGCCTGTCGTGCACTACGAGCGACCGAACGTCGGCGAGGTTCTCGCCTCGACGAGTCAGATCCCGAACACGCCGTGGAGCCTCGTCATCGAGTTCCCGCGCGCAACGATCCTCCGCGACGTCCGCACCGGCATGCTCGCCATCGCCGTATTCGGACTCGCCGCTTTGCTGATCGCGGCGGTGATGTCCTGGCGATTGAGCGGCGAGTTCACTCGGCCGCTGGAGGAGTTGGCCACGGCCGCCGAGCAGATCAGCCGGGGCGACTACGATCGTCGCCTGACGGTGCGCAGCGACGATGAGATCGGCGGCGCGGCCAGCGCGTTCAATCGAATGGCGGCGAGCCTCCACGGCAGCCGGGCCGAGCTCGAGGCAAAGGTCGTCGAGGTCGCGTCGTCGGCGCGCCGACTTCAGCGCGTGATCACTTCGAGTGGCGCCGTGTTGTACGAGCTCACGCCCAACAACGGCACGCTGACGCTCACGTGGATCAGCGAAAACGTCCCGGAGGTGCTCGGCTACGACGTGGCCGAAGCGCTCGCTCCGGGATGGTGGACCGACAACGTCCACCCGGACGAGGTCGCGAGACTGTCGACGGTCGGCGGTCCCGCGGCCGATCCGGGCTCCGATGGCGTGCGCGAGTATCGGTTCCGACACAAGGACGGTCGCTATCGCTGGCTGCGCGACGACCAGCGCGTTCTCCCCGACGACGACGCCAGCGGCCGCGCGCACATCGTGGGAACGTTGATCGACATCACCGAGCAGCGTCAGCTCGAGGAACAATTGCGCCACGCGCAGAAGATGGAGGCCATCGGCACCCTCGCCGGCGGCGTGGCGCACGACTTCAACAACATCCTCACGGTCGTCACGTCGTACGCCGAGCTGCTGTCGCGCACCGAGGACGACGTCAACCGGCGCTCTGACCTGGACGAAATCGCCGCAGCCGCGCGTCGCGCGACGCTGCTCACGCGGCAACTGCTCACGTTCAGCCGCAAGACGATCGCCGAGCCGCAATCGATCAGCGTGAGCTACGTCGTCGCGCGCCTGGGCGGGATGCTGCGCCGCTTGCTCAAGGAGAACATCAAGCTGGTGCCGCGGCTGAGCGACGATGTCGCGCCGATCCTCGGCGACCCGAACCAGCTCGAGCAAGTCGTGATGAACCTCGTGATCAACGCGGCCGACGCCATGCCCGACGGCGGCACGCTGGTGATCGAGACGCAGAACATCGAGCTGGACGACGCGTACGCCCGCACGCACGGCGGCGTGACCCCGGGTCGTTACGTGATGCTGGCCGTGACCGACACCGGCGCGGGGATCGACCCGAGCATCATCGACAAGATCTACGAGCCGTTCTTCACGACGAAGCCGGCCGGCCAGGGCACGGGGCTCGGACTGGCGAGCACCTACGCGATCGTGAAGGAGGCCGGGGGCCACATCTGGGCGTACAGCGAACCGGGACAGGGTTCGACGTTCAAGGTGTATTTCCCGTGGGAGCGAGCCTCGAAGGCGTCGTCGTCTCCCTCGATGGCGCCGACC
>Ga0326726_10005864_pt1 | contig 11090 bp, 9 predicted proteins | sample MHFenrmetagenome_2_FD_207603 | JGI IMG/M metagenome (GOLD analysis project Ga0326726, IMG submission 207603) | Lab enriched peat soil microbial communities from Michigan Hollow, Ithaca, NY, United States - MHF15MN | ecosystem: Environmental > Terrestrial > Soil > Wetlands > Peat | place: USA...
GCGCCGGGGACCACCTGGTGGTGGCCCGGGTGACCAACAACCTGGGGGCCCTGGCCAACCTGCGGGGCCAGCGCGAGCGGGCCCTCTCGCTCTACCACCTCGCGGTTCCCGCGTTCCAGCGGCTGGGGAGTGATCTCGGCCTGGCCGAGACCTATCACAACCTGGCGATTACCCACCGGGACCTTGGTCAGCTGGATCAGGCCGACCGCTGCCAGCGCCGGGCGATCGCGCACGCCCGAGGGGCGGGGAATGCGCGCATGGTTGCCATGGCCCACGTCGGCCGCGCGGAGCTCTCGCTCCGGCGGGGCGAGGCGGCGGTGGCGGAGGCCGGGGCCCGGCTCGGGGCGGAGCAGTATGCCGCCATTCCCGACGCGCTCGGGGAGGCGGACGCCCTCAGGCTGGCGGGGGAGGCGCGCACCGCACTGGGGAACCTGGCGGCGGCAGGAGACGCGCTCGATCGGGCCATGGCACTCGCCCGGGACCACGGCAGCGCGTTGCTGGAAGCGGAGTCGCTGGAGGCGAGAGCCCGGCTCTACCTGGCCCGGCGCGACCATCGCCGCGCCGCCGAGGACGCCCGGCTTGCCCTGGCCCTGTACCAGAAGCTGGAAGACGAGCGGGCCGGCTCGATGGAGCAGTGGCTGGCAGAGATACAGCAGATGTGAGGCGCAGGCGTGAGTGAGAAGTGAGAAGTGAGAAGCATGGCCTACGCCTACATTCACTTCTCACTTCTCACTTTCTGACTTCTTACTCCTCACTCCTCACTTCTCACGCCTCACGTCCGGTTCGCCGCTTCCCTCCGCCGCCACAGCTGCAGAGCCAGCACCCCGGCAAGGACCAGGGAGACCGCGCCCACCACATAGCCCACCACCGTGGGGAGTCCCAGCGCGAGCGTTCCAAGCACCAGCAGCACCAGGCTCACCGGACCAAGCAGGGAGCGGAACGCGCCGCTCGCAAGGCGCCGCGCCGCCACCACCGCGCGGATGCGCAACTCGCGCCGGCCGCGGCCCCGCACGACGGTCCCCGCCCGGCTCATGCGGCGGGCGAGCCGCGAGGGCATCACCCGCCGCAGCGCCTCAGGGGCGCGCCGCGGGCGCCGCACCACCTCCACACTGGTGCCAATGTCCCGGCGGAACTGCAGCTCCATGCTCCGTGCCAGCGACTGGTCTTCGATGACCACGTCCAGCTCGTAATTCCCCACCAGGCTCGAGATGTTGATGTTGCTGGTCCCCACCCGGGTCCAGCGGCCGTCGGCCACCATGGTCTTGGCGTGAATCATCGGACCCTCCCACTCGAAGATCCGCATTCCGGCGCGGAGAATGTCACGGTAGCCCAGCCGGGTGAGGTTCCGGATCACGGGGACGTCGCTCGAGCCGGGCACCAGCAGGCGTATGTCCACCCCGTCCTTCTCCGCCAGGGACAGCACCTCGAACAGCCTCGGCGGCGGCACCAGGTAGGCGTCGACGATCCACAACCGCCGCTTGCAGCCGGCGGCGAGATACTCCAGCACCCGGTAGGCCCGCTCCCGTCCCGGCTCACCCACCACCACCCGGACCGCGGCCTCCCCGCCCGCGGGAACGTCGGGGGTTCGCTCGTCCTGAGGGAGCGGCTGCCCCGCGAGAGCCCAGGTGGTGGCGAACGCGAGGTCCAGCGCGATGCTGGCGGGGCCGTCGATGAGGACCGCGGTGTCGCGCCAGGGTGGGATGCCACGTTCAGGATCGCCGGCCCATTCGTCGCCGATGCAGAGCCCCCCGATCACCGACAATCCGCCATCGGCCACCACCAGCTTGCGGTGATCCCGGGAGAAGAAGGCGATTGGCCGGAACGGGCTGGGGGAGTTGAACGCCCGCACTTCGCATCCGGCCTGCCGCAGGAACCGCCAGTACTTCCTCCCGGTGGCGACGCAGCCGAACCAGTCGTACAGCACCCGAACCGCCACTCCTTCCCGGGCCCGCCCAGCCAGCGCTTCGGCGAAGCGCCAGCCGGTGGCGTCGTCCCGGATGATGTAGTTCTCGAAGTGGATGTAACGGCGGGCTCCGGCTATGACCGACAGCATGGCGCCATAGGCCAGGGGGCCATCCTGCAGCAGCGTGACGCGGTTACCGGGAATCGGTCGAGCCGCCGCCGCCCGGTCGATGGCCCGCTGGACCGGTTGGCGGGCCTGCGGTCCCTCGGTCATGCCCCACCGAGTCCCAGGCTGGACTCCGCCGGGCGAAGGGCTTCGAGCACGAAGGCGATGTGCTCATCGAGCGGCACGCCGAGCTCCGCGGCGCCCTGCACCACATCCTCGCGGTTCACCCCGCGAGCGAAGGCCTTGTCCTTGAGCTTCTTCTTGACGCTGGCGACCTCGAGGTCGCGGAGACTCCTTGACGGCCGGACCAGTGCGCAGGCAACCAGGAAGCCGCACAGCTCGTCCACCGCGAACAGCGCCTTCGCCATCGGCGTGTCCCGCGGGACGCCGGTGTAGCTGCCGTGCCCCAGGATGGCCCGCTGCATCGGCTCCGGCAGCCCCTGCTCGGCGAGTACCCGGACGCCCTGGGCCGGGTGGCCCTCGGTCGGGGAGTGCTCCTGGTTGGGCCAGCGCTCATAGTCGAAGTCGTGCAGCAGGCCGACGAGCCCCCACTCGTCAGGGTCTCCACCGAGCCTCCGGGCCATCGCCTGCATCGCGAGCTCGACGGCGTACATGTGCTTCCGGAGTGCTTCGGAGGCGGTGTACTCGTGCATCAGGGCGAGGCCGCGGTCGCGGGTCCAGTCGGAATTGGGCATGTGGAGGAAGATAGGCGGATAGCCGTCAGCCTTCAGCCGTCAGCGAAACCCGTCCGTGAGACGACCCCCCATGCAATCGCACGGAGGGTCGTTGTGCCGCTGAGGGCTGACGGCTCAGGGCTGACGGCTGCCTACGGCGCCGGGCAGGTGATCGCCCCGCAGATTGGGATCGGCAGCGTGGTGCCGTACTTCTGATTGATGGCGCCGGCCAGCGCATCCGCCAGCGTCCGGTGGGCAACAGTGGACGGGTGGAAGCCATCCAACGAGAACAGCGACGCAGCCGGGGGCAATCTCTGGCCCTGGGCGTTGAACCCCTGGAAGGTCACCGCGCCGCCGGTGGTGGCGCGGGAGATGTCCGGAAACGCTGGAATCTGGCCGGCGGCCTGGGCCCCAAGCAGAATGGCGTTCACGTCCAGTACGGCCCAGTTATGGGCGGTCGCCTGGGCATTCACAGTTGCATTGAACGCCACAACGGCATTCCGCATGCCGGCATACTCCGCCGGAGTGACCACCACGCTGTCCACCGAGCAGTCGAGGGTCGTCGGCTGTCCCGCGGCAGCCGCGGCGATGCGGGGCAGACCCTTGGTCCATGGAATCAGGATGCTGTCGCCCTTGGCACCCGGCACCGCGGCCCCGGGGGCGCAGTTGTTGTTCACCGTGAGGGTGGGTGGCAACTGCTGGGGTACTCCGGGGCAGACGCCGGTGCGCAGGCACCAGTAGGTGGATCCCTTCGACGCAAAGGGTATCACGGTCACATCCGGCACGGTGAACACGACGACAGAGGCGCCCGTCGCGGCGAGGCTCTCGGCCAGTTGGGTGTAGGCGGTCGCGAAGGTGGCCGGCGCGGTCACCTCGGCGGGATCACCGGGGTTGGCGTCGCTGATCAGGGCGCCGAGCACGTCGTTCGGACCGATCTCCAGCGAGACCAGGGTCGGCCGGGCGTCCTGCATCGCCTTGATCTCAGTCCGGCCGCCCAGGAAGAACGCCGAGAGCTGCTCGTAGATGCTGACGGGGGTGGCGAAGTTGCTGAACATGTCCTGTACGCCGGCACCCGGCACCGCAACGTTGTTGATTGCGCCGGTGTTGCTTTGCCGACCGAAGCAGATCGAGCGATAGGTGGCATCCGGAATGCCGCCCACGTGCGTCCGCGTCACGTTGTTGACATAGGGGGACGGACACCCCGGCATGTTCAGATGGGGGATGACGAAATCCGCGCCGGCCGCTGCCGCCAGCAGCACAGGGAAGGCGCGCTGCTGGGTGCTGTCGTTGATGCCGCCGGACTGGAAGCCCGCGGCGATGCTGTTGCCCATGGACACGTACCGCTGGAACACGGCCCCTCCGGAAGGAACGGGGGGCGTGGCGGGCGGGTTCAGGGAGTCGTCGCTGAAGCAGCCGGCGTAGAGCGGGAGCGCCAGCAGGAGAGCGACCGCGTGATTGCGCTTCATGGCCGTTGGTCTCCCGGTCAGAACGAGTAGGTGAACGTCGCACCGAACAGGTGCGCGTTGAACGTGAAGAGCCCGTTGGTGACGGTGGGATCCGACACGATCCGTCCGCGGCGCTCCTGCTGCTTGATGTACTGGTAGGCCAGGGCCAGCTGGACATGCTGGCCCAGCTTAGTGCCCAGGCCGCCCGTGAACTCGGCGCGGGGGCCTTCGGGCAGGTTGGGGACGACGGTCTGGTCCGGGGCGGCCGCACCATGACGAATGTAGCCCGCGCGCAGCGTCGTGCTCGGGCTTACGGCATACTCACCGCCGAGACGGAACGCCCAGGTGCGCTTGTCGTCCTGGGGCAGCCGGATCACCCCCGCCTGGTCCAGGGTGATCGCCAGGGTGTCGAACACCGTCCAGTTGGTGGTGACCACGTCCACCAGCGCGCGGAACTTGGTGGTGACGTCCACCGCCGCGCCGAAGGACAGCTGCTCAGGCAGGCGCAGCGCGGTACTGGCGTCCTGCTTCCCGAGCGGAGCGCCGACGCCGAACTGCGGCGCCAGCTGCGCGTCCAGCGGCAGCCCGCCCAGCAGGATGTTGGTGTCGATCTGCTTGAACTCGGCCGTGGCGTTCTTGATCTTGCTGTGCTGGCGGCTCAGGTAGCGCACGCCCAGCGACAGCCGGTCCACCGGCCGCACGATCAGGCCGAGATGGTACCCCACGCTGTGGCCGTTGCCCTGGAGATTCGCGTCGGCGAAGTCGGTTCCCGACAGGATGCCGACGTCGGCGAAGGTCTGCACGTTGGCCGGAAACAGCCCCGGGGGCACGGACTGGGACGAGAGATCCAGGTGTTGCCGCAGCTGCACGTGCGAGAAGTTGTAGTCAAACCCGGCGCCGAAGTCGACGCGGGGGTGCACCCGGAACGCCAGCGTCGGCTGGATGTAGATGTTGCGGATCACGCTCCGATAGCCGAGGAAGCGGCCCTGGGCGTCGGTATCCCAGTTGGTCTCGAGACCATACGGGGCGAACAGCCCGATGCCGGCCCCCAGCTTGTCGCTGATCCCGTACCCGGCGTAGACGTGGGGAACCGGGATCACCTTCTTGTGCAGGTCGTCCTTGGGGCCGAGGTCGTTTTCGAACCCACCCGTGGCCAGGATCCCGGTGGCGCCGACGGTGATGATGCCGCGTCCCTTGCCCAGGCCCGCCAGCCCGGCGGGGTTGTAGAATATGGCGGAGCCATCGGCACAGGGGGATGCGGTTGCGGTGCCGCCTCGGGCCATGGCGCATGTGCCGTGTTCATTGACGGCGTAGCCTTGGGCAACAAGAGCGCCGGGGACGCCGGCCAGGGCGGCCAGTCCTCCGACGGCCAACCAGACATGGAATCGCTGCATAGATAGAGACTCCCAGGGAAGGATCGCTGTGATGCGAGCTGTCGGGCAGAAGGAGGCGGTGCGACCGCTAGTCTACGGAAAGCCGACAACTTTGTCAAAGAATGAGTGCTGGTAGATGAAGGGGGGCTGAGGCCTCAGTGAAGCGTCCCTCCCTCTGATCCGGTGGCCGGTCCCGGCATCTGGCCCACGCTCAGCGGCACGCGGTACTCGTCGCCCCCGTCGAGCGAGATCTCGAAGGCGTAGGTCCCCGGGCGGGGCAGCGGCAAATCGAACACCAGCACGGCGCCTGCCTCCACATCAGTCACTCCGGCCGGGGGCTCGCCGAAATGCACCGATCCCTCGCCCTCGACCAGTTTCTCCCCCTCCTCGTCCACGAAACGGATGCGCATGCGGTGCTCACCGATCTCGGTGCGCCGGCCGCGGAGCCGGAGCACCAGATGCGCGCGGGGATGCACCGCTGGGAAATGCGGCACCCAGACATGCTGAAACAGTCCCAGGACCGAGAGCTTGCCCTGCTGGTCAATGAGGGCGTAGTCGGCGAGAACGGCGAAATCGAGGAACAGTCAGGCCACCCGTATGGACGTGATCTCGTCGTTCTTGCGGATCGCGTTCACCACGTCCTGGCCCGACGTCACCTGCCCGAAGACGGTGTGCTTGCCGTCGAGATGGCCCTGGGGCGAGTGACAGATGAAGAACTGGCTGCCTCCGGTGTCCTTGCCCGCGTGGGCCATCGAGAGGGTGCCGGCCACGTGCTTGTGCACGTTGCGGGCGGTTTCGCACTTGATGGTGTACCCCGGGCCACCGGTGCCCACCCGCGGATCGTTCGGATCCTTGGAGAGCGGGTCGCCTCCCTGGATCATGAAGTTGTTGATCACCCGGTGGAATCGGGTGCCGTCGTAGAACTTCGAGTTGGCGAGCTTCTCGAAATTGGCGACGGTGTTCGGGGCTTCGTCGTCGAACAGCCCGGCGACGATGGTCCCCCGGCTGGTCTCGATGGTGGCGGTTTTCATGGGGCGTACGGGAAAGAGGGAATCGGCAACCGGAAACCGGGACGGAGGATAAGGCAGCGGCCCTGGAACCTCAATTCCGCGGCGCCCCCGCCGGCGAACGCCCCCGCGCCAGCGCGCCGAGGGTTTGCGCCCAGGCTTCGATCGAGGCGGCCGGTGCCTGACAGGTGGCCCCGACGCAGGCGAAGGCCCGGGTACCCGGACCGGCGGCCATCGCGGCCACCGCCGGCGGCAGCGCGACTGTGGTGCCGCGCCGCACCCGCTGCACCACCCGCCGGGGGAGGTAGGTGCGCAGGGCGCGTCGATGGAGGCCGGCCGCGGTCTCCGCGTGGCCCGGCTCCTCGCCCTCGACCACCACGAGATGAGCGGCGGGATTGACCACCCAGTCCACCGCCAGCAGGAACGTCGCACCGAAGATCCCCAGTTCCGGCGCCGCGCTCGCGAAGGCCCGGACCAGCCCATCTCTGCGCTCCCGCCACCGCGGGGCCTGCGTCAGCTCGGCGAGGCGCGCAGCGCACAGCGCCGCAACACCGTTGGGAGACGGGGTCGGGGTGTCCTGCACCGGCCGGGCGCGGGTGGGGAGCAGTCCCTCACCCGCCGCACCGGTGGACGTGTCCCACAGCCCACCTTGCGCCGGGTCGAGGTACTCTCGCCAGACCCGGTCGAGCAACGCCTCGCTCCACTCGAGCCAGCGCTGCTCTCCGGTCGCCTCGTGCGCGGCCAGCGCCGCCAGCGCCACCTGCGCCTGGTCGTCCAGCAGCCCGCTGATCCCGTCCGGACTGTGGTGCAAGGCGGCCGGGTCGCCAGGCTCGCGACGGATCCGCTCCAGTGTGGCAAGCCCATGTTCGAGCGCCCAGCCGTCCTCCAGCACGGCCCCCGCCCGGATCAATGCGCCCGCCAGCATGCCGTTCCAGTTGGTGTAGCGGGTCCGGTCGACGAACGGACTCTGGCGGGCAGCCCTTGCGGCGATGAGCCCTTCCCGCCCGCGGGCGAGCAGGTCGGCTGCCTCGGCTTCGGCGATTCCCATCCGGCGTGCGAGGGCGGGAAGGGTCTCGGCCACGAACAGCACGTTCTTGGCGGGATGGTGCTGCATCTCCCCGGCCGTGCCGATGTCATAGTAGGCCGCGGTCACCTCGGCCGCGCGAGGATCGGCGATCGCCGCCTGGGCCTCTTCGAGTGTCCAGGTGAAGTAGTCGCCATCGTCCTCCAGGCCGACGTCGGCGTCCTGACTGGCGCCATAGCCGCCCTCCGGATCGGCCAGGACCTCCCGGATCCAGCGGACGATTCCGCGCGCCACCTCGGCCCAACGCTCATGTCCGAAGGCGCTGTATCCGTCGACGTATGCCTTGAGCAGTTCGGCGTTGTCGTACGACATCTTCTCGAAATGGGGCACCACCCACCGGGCATCCACGCTGTAGCGGTGGAAGCCTCCCGCCAGCTGGTCGTGGATGCCACCGCGGGCCATTCCGTCCAGGGTGCGCTCGATCATCTCCGCCAGCGAGGCATCGCCGGTATCATGCCAGCGATGCAGCAGGAAACCCACGGCCGCGGGGTGCGGGAACTTGGGCTGGGTTCCGAAGCCGCCATTTCTGAAATCGAACAGCCGCGCCATCCGTTCGGTTGCGTCCTCCAGCACCGCCGGACCAACCTCCCCCGGTGCGGCTTCGTCCAGCTGCTCGGTGAGGACCCGTCGGATGGCTACTGCCTGCTGGCTCACCCGGTCCCGCTGGTTGCGGTAGACCTTGAGCACCTGCTCCAGCACCGCGCGAAAGCCGGGGCGGCCGTACTTCCCATCAGGCGGGAAGTAGGTGCCGCCATAGAAGACCTGACCATCAGGCAGGAGGAATGCGGTCAGCGGCCATCCGCCCTGTCCGGTCATGGCCTGCACGGCCCGCTGGTAGCGGGCGTCCACGTCGGGCCGCTCGTCGCGATCCACCTTGACGCACACGAAGTTCTGGTTGAGAAACTGCGCCAGCGCCGGGTCCTCGTAGGATTCGCCGTCCATGACGTGGCACCAGTGGCACCAGACGGCGCCGATGTCGAGCAGGACGGGTCGATCCTCCCGCGCCGCGGCGGCAAACGCTTCACTTCCCCAGGGGTGCCAGTGGATGGGCTGGTGGGCCGCCGAGCGGAGGTAGGCGCTGACCGCCGTGCCGAGACGGTTGCTCATTGCAGGGAAGGTAGGGGCGGCCGCCAAACGCCGCACGGTAACGGCCCGCCGGCCGGAGCGCCGGCGCCCCTGGCGGGGGGATCTTGTGCCGGGATGCGTTCGCGCCTGAACCAACCGAAACCGGCGTGACCCCGGGGGCCGTAGGTCCGGCACGCGCCGCCATCCGAGCGGCGGCTCCCCCGTCACGGAGGTCTTGCGAATGTCGGCGCTACGAGCGTTGTCGGCCGGGCTGCTGCTTGCGGCCGCACCAGGTCTCGCGGCCCAGTCCGCGGCTCCGCAATTCGGCTGTCCCAGCCCCGAATTTCACCAGTTCGATTTCTGGATTGGCCGCTGGGATGTGACCGTCCAGGGCAAGCCGGCGGGCAGCAACAACATCACCCAAGAGGAGGGGGGCTGCCTGATCCACGAGCACTGGACCGGAGCCCGGGGAGGAACCGGCCAGAGCCTCAACTTCTACGATCGCAACACCCGCCAGTGGAATCAGGTGTGGGTAGACAACTCGGCCACCGTTCTCCGGCTGGCGGGAAGTTATGGCGACAACCAGATGCGGCTCACCGGGGTCGCGCCAGGCCCCGACGGCAAGCCGCAACAGCAGCGGCTCACCTTCTTCCGCAACTCCGATGGCACGGTGCGGCAGCTGTGGGAGACATCCGCGGACGGCGGATCGAGCTGGCAGGTGGCGTTCGACGGGCTGTATCGAAAACAGCCTTGAGGGTGAGCAGCTCCCGGGCCGGGGGGCGGCGGCGGGGGTTGCAATATATGTGTGACGCACATATATTTAAATCCATGTCCAACGCGCGTGCCGCCAACCTGCTCGGTGCCCTGGTCGTGGCGCTCCACGATGAGCTGGAAACCGCCACCACGGAAGCCGCCGATCACGGCTCGGCCTGCCCGGCGGCCCTCACCACCATACTGGGCGAGCCGGGGCTCAGCATCGAGCAGCTGCGCCAGATCCTGGGACTCTCCCACAGCGGCACGGTACGGTTACTGGATGGGCTGGAACGGGAAGGCAGCGTGGAGCGGCGCGCTGGACGGGACGCGCGCTCGGTGGCGCTGCAGTTGACAGCCCAGGGGAAGCGCCGCGCCCGCGCGGTGCTGGACGCCCGGCAACAGACGCTGGATCCGGCGCTGGCGGCGCTCACCCCGGCGGAGCGGGCTCAGCTGGTGCGGCTCACCGAGAAGCTGCTGGGCCGCCTCACCCGGGACCGGCGTCACTCGGACCACATCTGCCGGCTGTGCGACCTGTCAGTCTGCCCCGACGCTACCTGCCCGGTGGGCTGTGCGGCGCAGGCCGCGGAGCAGGCCTGAGGACCAGGACCTTTCGTCTGGAGCTATTATATGTATGCCGCATACCTATATGTACTCCGCGCTGCCCTCCGGGACGAGCCCGGGCTCCGGCAGGAGGGAACCGGGGAGCGGTTTCCCGAGTCCAGGGCGGTGGAACCCCCGCCACCCCGGCCGCGGAAGACCCTCGCTGCGATGTTCCGCGCCGCGCTCGCGCCGCTCCGACGCCCGCACGGGCGCTCGCGGCCTATACCAGCGGCTCGAACCGGGCGGTAAAGTGCCGCAGGAAGGGCGCCTGCTCCACGAAACGGTACCCGCCTACCCGCGCCCGGCGGGCAAAGACATTGAGGATGGCCTCCACCACGTAGTCCACGTGACTCTGGGTGTACACCCGGCGGGGGATGGCCAGCCGTACCAGCTCCATCGGCGCGGTGCTTTCCTGGCCGGTGGCCGGGTCGCGCCGTCCGAACATCACCGTCCCGATCTCCACTGCCCGGATCCCTGCCTCGCGGTAGAGCTCGACCACCAGAGCCTGCCCCGGTAACTCGAGCGCCGGGATCTGCGGGAAGAGCGCCGCGGCGTCGATGTAGACGGCATGCCCGCCCGGCGGCTGCACGATCGGCACCCCTGCGTCCGAGATGTGCCGGCCGAGGTACGTCGTCGACGTGATCCGGTAGAGCAGATAATCCTCGTCGAGCGCCTCGTACAGCCCCACCGCGATGGCCTCGAGGTCCCGGCCCGCCAGCCCGCCGTAGGTCGGGAACCCCTCGGTCAATATCAGCAGGTTCCGCTCCTGCTGGGCAACGCCGGCATCATTGCTGGCAATGAACCCGCCGATGTTGGCCAGGCCATCCTTCTTCGCCGACATGGTGGCCCCATCGGCCAGGGAGAACATCTCCCGGGCGATGTCGATAGGGGCGCGATCGGCGTAGCCCGCCTCCCGCAGCTTGATGAAGTACGCGTTCTCCGCGTAGCGACAGGCGTCGATGTAGAGCGGAATGCCGTGCCGGCGGCACACCTCCGATACCGCGCGGACGTTGGCCATGGA
>Ga0326726_10005865_pt1 | contig 11090 bp, 11 predicted proteins | sample MHFenrmetagenome_2_FD_207603 | JGI IMG/M metagenome (GOLD analysis project Ga0326726, IMG submission 207603) | Lab enriched peat soil microbial communities from Michigan Hollow, Ithaca, NY, United States - MHF15MN | ecosystem: Environmental > Terrestrial > Soil > Wetlands > Peat | place: USA...
TCAGGTCGGCAAAGTTCTCCGTCATAAACGCATGCAAACGTTCTTTAAATTGCGGCAGTAGCGCGTTGGCCGGGTTGAGCCTGTCGTCGCTGCCGAGCCACTCGCTGTCTTCGCTAATCACATGATACGCGATTACTGCCGCGCTCCGCTCCATTGCCAATTCCAGCGCATAGCGCAACGCCGGGCGCGATAGTTTTGACAGATCCGTCGGTGCGAGGATTTTTTTTATCTTGATCACGGCCGCCTCCTGTTGCTGCCTTTGAGTCGCTTCAACCAAGGTTGATGGCAAGAAACATGCCCCGCTCATCGCGGCTATTGCCGGAGCAAATCGCCGCTCTCGTCTCGATTTTTTCGCAACAGTGCGCAAACGACGGGATATATTCCCAATTGTGAAAAGCGACCGCTGAATCGCCACCCGCCAATCACCTGATCTCAAGGGCTAAACTATTTCCCGACCTTGGCACGGACAGTGCACCATTCACGATTGCAGCAACTAAGTGGAGGTACCCTTGGATGAAAGTTGTAGACCTGATGACCAACGACCCCTTGACCGTGACGGCCGCGGAAACTGTCGGCAAAGCCAATGAACTCATGGCGGAGAATAACATCCGGCAAATTCCTGTGGTCAACGGCCGCGAACTCCTCGGCATCGTGACCGATCGCGATGTCCGGGCGTTTCTAAGCGAAGCCCTAGTGGGCGAACCTGAGGCCAGAGAACGCGCCTTGGAAACCGCTGTGCGCGAGATCATGACCACCGAGCCGCTGTCGATCGCGCCCGATGACGATCTCAAGGACGCCGTGGAAATGCTCATCGAACAAAAGTTTGGCGCCATCCCGGTGGTCGACGAAGCTGAAGGACTGGTTGGCATCGTCTCCTATGTGGATGTACTGCGCAATTATCTCGAACGGCTACAGGAGGAATCAACATGAAAAACGGCAAAGAAGGAGTGGTCCGCGAGATCATGATGGGCAGTCCGGTGACACTCAAGCCGGAAGATAGCTTGGATCTGGCCAATGATGTCATTTCGCTGGGCCGCATTCGCCACATACCGGTTGTCGACGGCGGACGATTAGTCGGCATCGTTACCGAACGCGACCTGATCGGCGCTGCTGCCGCGCAAATCTTCGGGCTCAAGCAAAAAAGCAAATCGGCGCTGTTGAAAAGCATCAAGATCAAGGAAGTGATGAAGAAGCGCGTCGTCACCACGGCGCCCAACACGCCGATCAAAGATGTCGCCCATCTGATGGCCGATAAAAAAATTGGCTGCGTGCCCGTGGTCAGCGACGGCGTGGTGGTGGGACTAGTGACGACAACCGATATCCTGCGCTACGTCGAAGGTCTGGCGTGAGAGCTGGAATTTGGAATCTGAAATCTGAAATTCCTCGCGCGCCGAGGATCTGGAGGTGTTATGGGCGGTTTTTTGGGCGACAAAGAAGTACTCACTAAAGAACGGGTCAAAGAGATCCTGCGCAACAAGGAATATAACTTCTTCGAAGAGAAGGTTAATCTTCTTGAAATCAGGGATGACTCATTGTTGCTGAAAGTTTCTTTCTTGATTGAACATAAGACGCGCATGATCGTGATCGAGGAGAAAGATCCCATCGTCGTGCCCTTCAGCGACTTCAAAATCGAAGATTGGGGCGACGGCGTAAAAAAGATCGCCGATATCACATGACCTGCGGTCATTCGCGGCTCTCGGGATTTCGATGTCACGTCCAGTTCTCGCCACCCGCCGCACGCTGTCGCCCCTCGTCTTTGCCGCGTTCCTGACAAAACTCGCCAAGCACCTGGCGTTGCTCGTCTGCCTCGCCATCGTCGGTCAAGCCACGGGCCGTGCGGCATTCGGTCAACTCACCATCCTATTGCTGGCTGTCGCGGCAGCGTTGATCCATGGGCTGGGTCAGACGCTTAAGCGGCGCTCATCCAGTGATTTTCGAGCCGCGCCATGATCGCCGAGCGTCTCGACAGCGCCAAGATCCTCTTCGGGCTCAAGGGCGACCTGGCCGGTGCCGTCGATCAGCTGAGCGCCCGCTCGGATATCGCCGATCTCGGCGCGCAGTTCCACGCCCACCCATCGGACCAAAAAAACGAGCGTTACAGCTACATCGGCGACGGCATCGCCATGCCGCATCTGCGCGTCGACAATCTCGCCGAACCCGAGTTGCTTCTCGGCTTGTCCCCGGAAGGGCTCAAATTCAACGATCACCGAATTCATCTGATCATCCTGCTCGCCACCCCGGCGGCGCGTCCCGCCGAGCACTTGCAGCTCTTGCAGCGCATCGCTTCGCTGCTGCCGGGTATCCGCGCCGAGCTGCTGCAGCAGCGCCGAGCCGATGAGATCGTCAAAATCATCGCCCGCGCCGAACAGCAGTCAGCCCTGCCGACCTACATCAATCTCACCCAGGAACAGATTGCTTTCGAGCTGCAGACCGATCTGGTCAATGGCTTGAGCTCGGCGGAAGCGCAGAGCCGGCTGCAGCGCTACGGCGGCAATCTCTTGCAGCGGTCCCGGCGCGATCCATGGCAGTTCAAGTTGCTGCGCAACCTGTTCAGCTTCTTCGCCATCCTCTTGTGGATCGCTGCGCTGCTTTGTTTCGTCCCGGGCGTCGATCTGCCGCAGTTGGGTATCGCCATCCTGACCGTGGTGGTGGTCAATGGTCTGTTCGCCTTCTTGCAAGAATACAAATCGGACCGCGCCCTCGAGATGCTCCAACAACTGATCGCCCAGCGCTCGACGGTCATTCGCGACGGCGACACCCAAGAAATCGCTGCCGCCGCATTGGTCCCCGGCGATGTCATTGTGCTCGAAGACGGCGACCTGGTGCCCGCCGACTGCCGCCTCACCGAAGCCTTCGAAGTCGAGGTCGACAATTCCTCGCTCACCGGCGAATCGTCGCCGGCGCGCCGCTACAAGTCCGATCAGCCGGTGCTGATCGCCGGAAAATTTCTCTGGATCGAATTGCCCAACATTCTATTCGCCGGCACATCGTTGTTACGCGGCCGCGCCCGCGCCGTGGTTTTCGGCACCGCGATGAGCTCCGAGATCGGCAAGATCGCCAACCTGACCCAGGAGATCGCCACCGAACAGAGTCCGCTGCAGAAGCAACTACGGGCAACCGTTTATGCGATTACCGCGCTGGCGGGAGGCTTGGGTTTGGCATTTCTATTTCTTGGCTGGCTGGTGGCCGGTCTGACATTCCTCGAAGCTTTGGTGTTTTTCATCGGCCTGTTCGTCGCCAACGTTCCCGAGGGATTGCTGCCCACCGTAACCCTTTCCCTCGCCATGGGCGTGCAACGCATGGCCAAGCGCCACGCTCTGGTAAAGAGCTTGCCGTCGGTGGAAACCCTCGGCTGCACCACGGTGATTTGCTGCGACAAGACCGGCACCTTGACGCAAAACCTCATGATGGCCACCGAGATCGCCGTCGACGGGAAGAAGGTCGAGATTTCCGGCGTCGGTTATCGGCCCCAAGGCGAATTCATGCACGACGGTCAAACGCTGTCGCTGGACGCGATCTCCCATTGGCATACGCTGCGCCGCCTGCTCGACTGCGCCTTCATCTGCAACAACGCCAAGCTGGAAAAAAAGGAATTGGATTTCCACATCATCGGCGATCCCACCGAAGGCGCGCTGGTTTGTCTGGCCGAGAAGGCCGGCCTGCGCGGCACGCACCAGCGGCTGCATTTGAATCCCTTCGAGTCGATCCGCAAACGCATGAGCGTCGTGGTGCGTCCCTATCGGCAAAAAGACGTGGTGATTTATGTCAAAGGCGCGCCGGTGGAAATGCTCGCCCAATGCGACCGCATCCATTGGGGCGATGAAATTCGTCCGCTCAGCGAACTCGACCGCGCGCGCATCCTCCAAGAAAACGACGCCATGGCGAGCCGCGGCCTGCGCGTCCTGGCTTTTGCTTATCGCGACGGGACGGAATTGAACGACGCACCCTTCACCTCGGCGGATATCGAACGAAACCTCGTCTACCTGGGTTTGGTGGCTTTGTCCGATCCGTTACGGCCCGAAGTTGCTCCGGCGATCCACGCCTGCCACACCGCCGGCATCCGCATCATCATGGTCACCGGCGACTACGCGCTCACCGCCGCCTGCATTGGCCAACAGATCGGCTTGGGGCTAGACGCGCCGCTGCAAGCGTTCACCGGCGCGGAGGTCTCCGAGATGGACGACCAACGCTTGCGCGGCATCCTGGCCCAAGGCGAAACGATTTTCGCCCGGGTCGCACCGGAGCATAAATTGCGCATTGTCGCGCAATTGAAACAGATGGGCGAGATCGTCGCCGTCACAGGCGACGGCGTCAACGACGCACCGGCGCTCAAAAAAGCCGACATCGGCATCGCCATGGGATTGCGTGGCAACGATGTCGCCAAAGAAGCCGCGCGCATGATCCTGACCGACGACAATTTCAGCTCGATCGTCGCCGCCATCGAGGAAGGCCGGGCGATCTTCGACAACATCAAAAAATTTGCCGCATTTCATTTGAATCATAATCCCCAGGAAATGTACCCCTATATTTTTTGGATGCTGTTCCCCGGCCTCCCTCTCGCCATAACTGTAATGGGGGTGCTTGCGGTCGATGTTGGAACGGACTTGATTCCCGCCATGGGTCTCGGCATTGAGCCTCCCGAGCGAGGGATCATGGAGCGGGCACCGCGCAACCGAAACGAAAAACTCTTATCGCTCAAATTTATCCTGAGATCCTATTTTGTTCAGGGTACTCTAGTTGCCCTCAGCACCTATGCCACATATTACTATTTCGGTTGGGCGATGGGTTTATGGCATCCCTCTCAAGATATTCACGGCATGCCTGCATCACCGCCAAATCTAAACTTCGGATTAGCATCGCAAATCTATTTGCAAAGTCTGACCGCGTATTTTTTTCCGACGGTTACGACACAAATGGCGAACGCGTTATGCAAACGGTCGTGGAGCGCGTCGTTATTTTCAAAAGATTTTTTAGCTCCAGTTCGTCGCCGTGAAATGCTCGACGCGATCGCCGACTGGCGCCCCACCCGCTACCCACATGAGGTAAAGATCAGCTATCACGTAACCGGCTTCGGCCGCGGCCAAGCCATCAAAGCGACAGGGACTCTGATGCTGTCCCTGGCAATGATACCGTTCAAATTTACGCTGATGCTATTCACGCGACTTGCAGCTGGTCTAGAAACGCCCACGCACGGTGTCGCATTGTGCCGTTGGATTGCTCGATTTTTCGAGCGTCATTATATTGTTTTCAATTTCATATCTAATCCGTTGATCGATTTTGGCATCGTTTCTGGATTCGCCCTCGCGTTCGTTTTCATCTATTCGCCTCTGGCGCACATTTACTACTTTGCGCCCGTGCCGTGGCATGTTTACCTATTCGCTTTCCACGGCGCCGCCCTCCTGTTAGCATTCGAAGAAGCGAAGAAATACTACCGGCGTAAGGGATACCCGCTAGAATTTCTAGGTTAAATCCAACCAGAGGATCAACCATGTCGCAGCATGCCGAACAACAATGTTTTCACTGTCACCGAACCCGTCCCTACGATCTAATGATACCGAGCGAGATGCTCCGGCCAGCGCTCAAAGAGATCATCAAGAAGCATGATCCCAACTGGACGCCGGGCGAAATGCTCTGCGTCGACTGCCTGGATCTTTTGCGCGAGGAGTATGTTGAGGATGCCCTCACCGAAGAAATCGGCGAGCTCACCAAAGTCGAACAAGAAGTTGTCCGCAGCATGAAAGAACAGGAAACCCTGACGGAAAATTTGAACTTGTCCTTCGAAAAGAGCGTCACGTTCGGCCAGCGCAGCGCCGACCGCTTCGCAACCTTCGACGGCAGTTGGACTTTCATCGGCTGCTTCGCCCTAGTGTTAGCAGTTTGGGTCGTCGTCAACAGCGTAACGCTGCTCATTCACCCCTTCGACCCTTACCCTTACATCCTCCTGAACTTGCTGCTTTCCTGTTTGGCGGCGATCCAAGCGCCGATCATCATGATGAGCCAGAACCGTATGGAAGCTCGCGACCGCATGCGTTCGGAGAATGACTACCAAGTCAATCTCAAAGCCGAGTTGGAAATCCGCCATTTGCATGAGAAGCTCGACGTTCTGCTCAAGCACCAGTGGCAGAAACTTCTAGAGATCCAGCAAATCCAGATGGACTTTATGAAAGAACTGGTGCGCCGCGACGACAATCCGAGACCGGAGAAGTAATGCGGCGGCCAGGCGCGGGAATAATCTATGATGGATTCGGAGTGTTTCCCGCAAAGGTGCTAAGCTGAAAGAGCTAGTCATTTCGGCCAAATGGAGAAATCTGCAGGCCAGGAGTTCTATGAGAGCACGAGCGACGACGGACCAAACAGTGAACCGGATGAGTGTTTTAATCTTGCTGTTAGCCTGCCTCTTCGGTGCCGATGCCAGCAACGCCGAGGACCGCTCGTTGTTATCCGATCAGCTGGTCGGCCGGGAATTCACTTACATTGTCCAGCCGGGCGACTCGCTCATCGCCATCGGTGCTCGATTAGGTGTCGGCGTGAATATCTTGGCGGACAGCAACAAACTGGCGCACAACGCGCGTTTAAAAATCGCTCAAGAATTACAAATCGACAACCGCCATATCGTGCCGCGAGCGCTCGACGACGGCATCGTGATCAATCTGCCGCAGCGCATGCTCTACTTGTTCAAAGAAGGCCAAGCGCTGCGCGCCTATCCGGTTGCACTCGGGAAACCGGACTGGCAAACACCGGGCGGGCGCTTTAAGATCGCCGTCAAAGTGGAGAATCCAGTTTGGGAGGTTCCCAAGTCGATCCAGGAGGAAATGCGTCAAAATGGCAAAGACGTCGAGACTTGTATACCACCGGGTCCCGATAATCCGCTGGGCAAACATTGGCTCGGCCTCAGCATCAGCGGCTACGGCATCCATGGCACGATCGCGCCGGCGAGCATCTATCAATTTCAAACCCACGGCTGCATTCGCTTGCACCCGGACGATGTCGCCGAGCTTTTTCCCGTCGTCGAGCGCGGCACAGCGGTGTTACTGCTCTATCGCCGGCTCTTGATTGCGCGCATCGGCGACCGGGTCTATCTCGAAGTCCATCACGATATTTACGGCAAGCAACCGAGCGTCGAGCTGGAGCTCAGACAATTAGCGGAGAGGGAAAATTTCGCGCCGCGCATTGATTGGAGCCGCGCCGAGGATATAATTCGCAAGCAAGCTGGCATCGCCCGTGATGTGACCCAATAAAGTACCGTAGGATGGACTATGAAGCACTTAGAATTACGTCGCGATCACTACCACCAAGACCATGATAGTGCGGCGCCGGACCACAATCGCCGCCGGTTCTTGCGACTCGGCATCTTAGCCCTAACGGCGGCCGCGCTTCCGCGTCAAACCTACGCAGGGACCGCGATCGGATCTCAGCCCGAGCGCGCACTGGCGTTCTACAACACCCACACCGGTGAACGCTTGAAGATCACCTACTGGGAGCAGGGACAATACGTCGGCGAAGCGCTCGGCCAGATCGACCACGTGTTACGCGATCATCTGGCCAACGAAACCCGGGAGATCGCGCCCAAACTTCTCGATCTGCTCTGCGCCATTCGCAGCCAGCTTGACAGCCGCGAACCGTTTCACGTCATCTCCGGCTATCGATCGAATCGTACCAACGAATACCTGCGCGCCCATACCAGTGGCGTCGCCGAGAATAGTTTGCATACCGTCGGCCAAGCCATCGACATCCGTCTCCCCGGCCGCCCTCTGAACACCCTACGTAAGGCCGCAGTCGATCTCAAAGGCGGCGGCGTCGGCTTCTACCCGAAATCGGATTTCGTCCATGTCGATATCGGTGGCGTGCGCTACTGGTAAAAAGAATTCGCGATATCTCGCGCAAAGCACGCAAAGGGCGCCAAGCAATAGAAAAATTTAATTCCCAACTTTGCTTCGTTGGCGCGAGGACTATTTCAATCAGCGCGCGGGAACGCCGCTGGGATAGAGCTGTTTTACCAAACCTTCGTCGATAATCTGGCGCATAAAGCGGTCGTCGATAAAATCGGCAACAAATTGGTCGGCCGGCCGGCCGGTGACACCGAGATGTTCGAGTACGGTCCTAGTTCCCTCAACACTTGGACGCGGCACCAGCTCCATATAACCGGTGTCGGCGTCATAGGCATGCTGCAAAATGCTCGGGTCGGATACGCGAGTGTATTTTTCCAGCACCGCCTTCGCGTCATTGGGACGGCGTCTGATATAGGCGATCGCCTCGGTGATACCGGCAACGAAACTGCGCATGCGCGCCGGCTGTTTGGCGATGTACGGGCGCATCGCCGCGCTGCAATTGCCGATGTAAGGGATGTTCAAGTCACCCAATTCCACGAGCGCTTTATAGCCCGCTTGCGCCGCCTGTAGATCGTTCGGCGAAGTTGCGAAGATCGCCTGCACTCTGCCATTGACCAGCGCCGCAAATGCCGCGCTGGTCGAGCCGCTGTAGATCAGCGAAACATCCTGGCCCAGCTTGAGCCCCTGGCGGGCAAAAAACAGCTTGGCGGCAAAATCGCTCGCCGAACCGGGATTGGCGACCGCGAAGACCTTGCCGCGCAGATCGGCGAGCTTTTGAATCGCCGGCACCACCATGATCTTCGACGTCAGCTTGTGCGCTGCGCACGAAGTGATCGCAATATCACCGCCGCTCAGGCGCATCTGCACTAGCGGCGGACCGGCCGAAAAATAGATCTGGATCTCACCGGCCAACAATGCCGGCCGGCCGGCGGCGCGCGGCAAATAAATCGGTTTAACCTGCACGCCATACTTGTCGAACAGCTTGGCCTCGGTCCCGACCCACAACGGCAAGATCGAACCCGACAGCGTCCCATGGCCAACCAGCAGGGTTGGCCGCTCCTGGGCCGACGATGGCGCGTAGTGCAGAAATAGAACTAGTGCCGTGATCGCGCCAAACAGTTTTCCGATCATGAGAGACTCCTACCCCAAACCGTTACGACAATACTAAGTACACCCGCGTGAGACCTCTGTCTCGCCCATTATGGAAATATCAGTGCTACGCCGGAATGATCAGACACTTTTCTTAGCGAGGCGAATTATGAATGGTCTCAGGAGGAGAAGGCGACAACACCATCGTGCCCACAAGACGCGAGGCTGTATCGTCAATAGCTACCGCCGAGACACAGTCACCGCGCACCGTCGCTCGGGAAGCAACATTACATCGTCGGCGGCTAGCTACGCTTTACCATGCACTGGCACCACTAGCACCGGACATTTTGCGGACCGCACTAACCGATCGGTGACGCTACCGATCAGCATGCGCGACAGACCGCTGCGGCCATGTGTCGACATGACGACTAGATCGACATGCTCGTTCTCAGCGCAATCGACGATCGCGTTATAGGGATGACCGGCGACCACGACTTCGCGCACTTTTAAGTCAGCGCCGCGATGCGGCACCGTCTTGGCTACGAACTCGGCGAGGCGCACCTTGTGTGCTTCGATCTCGCCCTTGGCAATGATGTTGGTTTCATCGAGAATGATGACATTCATGACGATGACCTGGGCTCCGACCTCCTTGGCCAATTGGCAGGCATAACGTACTCCTTCGCCCGAAAGCTCGGAGAAATCGGTCGGCGCGAGAATTTTTTTCAACATGGCCATAGCGAACCCCTTCCCTGACAAATAATCGGCGGTTGCCCGAGTCAAGAATAAAGCAACCCCAGTGCCATTGTCATTAACCCGTGAAATCGCCGCGTGCAAGCAGTATTTTTACCAGAGCGCCAAACCAAGCCAGGCGCAATCCCACCAGAGCCTAGCCTGGGACTAACGGGCTACTGCCGCAAGCGATAGAATGTTTTCGGTGCGCTGGCAATCCACAACAGCGCCAGCGCCCCCCGGTGCGCGAGTCGTATTCGCGCAGCAACGTGAGCCGCGATGATGCATGGCCAATCCTGGGAATCGATCCGCCAAGAAATTCGCTTAACCTCGGCCCGGTTTCGACTTCCTGGCTCGCCTCACTCCTGGGCCCGAATGATCAGCACCGGATCACCGCCATGGCGCACCACGCGCTCAGTGACGCTGCCCATGACAAAGCGGTTAACTCCGCTCCGTCCGTGGGTGCACATCGCCACCAGAGCATCTTTGCGCTCCCGTGCCGCGTCAATGATTTTTTCGGCGGGGAATCCCGCGGTGGCGACCGTCGCCACGTTAGTCAATCCCTGCGCCAGCAACTGTTGTTTTTTCTCAGCTAAATATTTCTGCGCTTCATCTTCCAACTGAGTCCAGAGCTCTTCGACATAGAAACCATAATCTTCCGCGAACACCGGCGTGGGCACGCCGAAGATGCGCATCAAGACGACCTCCAATCCAATCGGCCGCGCCAACTCCGCAGCGTGGGCAATCACCCTCTCAGCCAGAGGGGAACCGTCGAGAGGCACGATCATGCGCTGCCAGCGAGCCGTTCCTGCCACCGAAGCATTTTCACCGGCGCGCACCAGCAGCAGCGGATTGGCTGCGCCATGCAACACCTTGTCGGCGACGCTGCCGATCAGCCAGCGGTTGATGCCCGACCGGCCATGAGTGGTCATGGCGATCAAGGTGCGTTGATGTTCGGCTGCCTTGTCGATGATAACCTCCGCGGGATTACCGGGTTTAATCGAACAATGGACCTTCGTCCCCTTCGAAAAAGACGCGGCGATTTTTTTGAGATAAGCCAAACTCTTCTCATTTTCGGCCGCCATCACTTCTTGATAACGCGCTTGGCCGGCGGCTGACGTCGGCGTTGCCAGATCAGGATCGATCACATGGATCAACTCCACAGCGAGTTTGAGTTTGTCGGCGAGCAGTCGAGAATACGGCAAGATCGCTTCCGAAAGTTGCGAACCATCCAAAGCCACCAGTATTTTTTCGTACATGCTACCTCCTTGTCCAATGCAGAAAACTACAATTCATCGAAGAAATATAACTGCGCGAATCACTAATTTTAATCTCATAAATTCTTCGCGCGCGCAGACGCGCGGTTACGTCAGCAACACCGCAACAATGCCCGCCAAAAATATCCCATCGAAAGTGCCGGCGCCACCGATTGAGGCGACTGGC